>ERZ1026876.681-NODE-681-length-19498-cov-12.756519_pt1 | contig 19498 bp, 17 predicted proteins | sample MGYA00380168_ERZ1026876 | MGnify/ENA primary metagenome ERZ1026876 (study PRJEB33269, sample SAMEA4719804) | human gut metagenome | biome: human-associated habitat; feature: organic feature; material: feces | place: Cameroon | collected 2013-10 ... | reverse complement strand
AGGGCGCAAGCTTTGTCTGCGCCGACATCCCCGGCCTGATCGAGGGTGCCAGCGAGGGCATCGGCCTGGGCCACGACTTCCTGCGCCATGTGGAGCGCTGCCGCCTGCTGCTGCACGTCGTGGACGTCTCCGGCAGCGAGTGCCGCGACCCCGTCGAGGACTTCGAGCAGATCAACGAGGAGCTGGCAAAGTTCAGCCCGGCTCTGGCCGAGCGTCCCCAGATCGTGGTGGGCAACAAGTGTGACCTCGCCACCGAGGAGCAGATCGAGGATTTCCGCAAGTATGTGGAGGAGAAGGGCCTGACTTTTGTCCCCATCTCCGCGGCTACCATGCAGGGCGTCAAGGAGCTTCCGGGTCTGGTTTACAACCGCCTGAAGGATATTCCTGCCGTCCCCGTGTTTGCCCCCGAGTACAAGAAGCCCGAGGCAAAGGCTGGCAGCCGCGAGTTCACCATCAAGCGGATGGAGGCTCATGTCTGGAGCGTGGATGCACCTTGGCTGGAGTATATCCTGGCAGGCAGCAACGTGGACGACTACGAGAGCCTGCAGTATTTCCAGCGCCAGCTGGGCGAGAGCGGCATTCTGGACGCTCTGGTGCAGAAGGGCGTGCAGGAGAACGATACCATCCTCATCGGCGAGTATCAGTTCGATTATATCTTCTAAGAGGTCAACAGTATGAACGAACCCGAAAAAATCGACCCCCGGGAGCTGAGTCCGCTGGCACTGGCCTTCGTGGGCGACAGTGTGCTGGAACTTCTGGTGCGGCAGCGGCTGGTGGAGCACCACCGTCTGTCGGCGGGAAAGCTCAACGCCGAAAAGGTCAAATACGTCTCGGCCCGGGCGCAGTTCCGGGAAGAGCAGCTGCTGGAACCGCTTTTCACCGAGGACGAGCTGGCTGTCTTCAAGCGGGGCCGCAACGCCAGCAAGGCCAGTGTGGCCAAGCACGCCTCCCCGGAGGAGTACCGCGCGTCCACCGGCTTCGAGTGCCTGCTGGGCTGGCTGTATCTGAACGGCCAGCTGAGCCGGGTGCATGAGCTGTTCGAGACGCTGTGGCAGTCGTTCGACCCCAACGAAAAATAACCGGAACACGCGAAAGCCCACTGCTTTCCGCACTGGGAAACAGTGCAAAGAGAGCAGTGGGCTTTTTGTTGTCCCGCCAGATGGTCCGTTCGGGCGGGGCGGCGCTCAGCGCAGAGGCTTAGCGGCTGTTGCGGGCGGAGTTGTGAGTCGAGTTTTTGCCGCCCTCGTCGTCGGCACCCTTGGTGTACTGGTTGGGGTGCTTGTGCTCGTTGGTAGCAGAGTTCTGGCTGGAATTGGTGGTGCGGTTGGTGCTCTGATTGCTGGTGCGGTTCTGAGTCTGGTTCTTGCAGTTGGTGCTGCGGTTCTCGCTGCGATTTTCCATCGTATCGTCGCTCCTTTCGATTTCGGGAGGTGTTCTGCGCTCCCTGCCCATAGTTTGACCGGCTGCGGCGGCTTTATGCACCGCAGCCCGAAGGAGGTCTCATAAAAATGTCTGCCGAATATTTTGAAGCCCGGGAACGCGCCCTTCTGGGGGAACGGTACGACACGCTCTACGCTGCCCCGCAGGAGACAGCGGCCCGCGGCGTGGCCGTCTCTGCCCTCCGCACCACGCCGGAAGAATTTGCGGCCCGGGCAGATTTCCCGCTACGGCCCTCGCCCTTCTGCAAGGCGGCGTTCGTGGTGGAACAGCCCGATTTCAAGCCGGGACGCCACCCCTACCATCACGCAGGTGTCTTCTACTCGCAGGAGCCGTCGGCCTCGTCGGCAGCGCCGCTGCTGGGCGTCAAGCCCGGGATGCGGGTGCTGGACCTATGTGCTGCCCCTGGCGGCAAGAGCAGCCAGCTCGCCGCCGCTCTGCAGGGGCAGGGCCTGCTGGTGAGCAACGAATATGTCGCGGCCCGCGCAGAGATTTTGAAGAGCAACCTCGAGCGGATGGGGGTGTCCAACGCCGTGGTGCTCAACGAGACGCCCGCCCGCATCGCGGCGGCCCTGCCGGAGTTCTTCGACCGGGTGCTGGTGGACGCGCCCTGCTCCGGTGAGGGGATGTTCCGCAAAGAGCCTGCCGCGCTGGCCCAGCACTGCGAAGCGCTGGTGAAGCAGTGCGCAGAGCTGGGCGCGGACATCCTCGACAGCGCCGCTGCGGCCCTCGCGCCGGGCGGCGAACTGGTCTACTCCACCTGCACCTTCGCGCCGGAAGAGGACGAGGGACAGGTGGCTGCATTCCTGCAGCGCCACCCGGAGTTCACGCTGGCCGATGTGCTGGGCAATGTGGACGATTCCTTCGGCGAGGGCGAGGCCAACCGCACCGGCGGTCTGCCGCTGGACGTGAGCAAGGTGCGCCGCATCTGGCCCTGTCAGGGCGGAGAGGGCCACTTCATGGCCCGGCTCGTCAAAGCCGGTACGCCCCGGGCTCTGCCGGCTCCCGGCGAGTACACCCCCGAAGAGCAGCTCTGGCTGGCCGCTGCCGCCGAAGCAGGCAAAAAGGCCAAGGGCGGCAAACCGCAGAAGGCTGCAAAGCCTGCGGATGCCCGCAGCGCCCGGCGGGAGAACAGCCGGGCTTGCCGAGAGGCCGTGCAGGGCCGCAGTTCCCGCAGCCGGGACGCTGGGGCAGGGGAGGCATCGCCCGCCCAGAGCCTCGCTGCATGGCGGGAGTTTGCGGAGGAATCTTTCCCGGAGCTGGCAAAGCGCCCCGCCGTGGTGCATGGCGGCGGCGTCCTGCTGCCGGCGGCTTTCCCGCAGACGAATCTTCACGTCCTGCGCGCAGGCGTCTTCGTGGGCAGTGTGCAGAAGGGGCGCTTCGTGCCGGAGCATCATCTGTTCACGGCCTTCGGCGCGCTCTGCCAGAACCGTGAGGAACTGACCCTCGCCGACTCCCGAACCGTGGAATATCTCTCTGGCCGGGAGATAGAAGCTCACACCGCTGCCGACGGTTGGTGCTGTGTGACGGTGGATGGCTGGCCGCTGGGAGGCGGCAAGGTGTCCGGCGGCAGGGTCAAAAATCATTATCCCAAGGCACTTCGTCTGCTGTAAAACGTAGTTTTTGGCAGAATAAACCGGAAAACCATCGGTACAAGGCTTGAACGCCGGTGGCTGTTGTGATAAAATAATAGAGTTAGATTTTGTGTGCTGCCACAATGCGGGCGACCACAGCCCGTCTGCCCGCAGGCGGAGATTTGAGAATATACAGGAGGCTCTTTCCCATGTCTGGACATAGCAAATGGAACAATATTAAGCGCAAGAAGGAAAAGACTGACGGCGCAAAGGCAAAGGTCTTTACCAAGATCGGCCGCGAGATCAGCGTTGCCGTCCGTACCGGCGGCCCCAACCCTGCTTCCAACAGCAAGCTGGCTGACCTGATCGCCAAGGCAAAGCGTATGAGCGTGCCGAACGATAACATCCAGCGTATCATCAAGAAGGCCGAGGGCGGCGATAAGACCGAGTACGAGGCAATCACCTACGAGGGTTACGGCCCCGGCGGCGTTGCAGTCATGGTCGAGACTCTGACCGATAACCGCAACCGTACCGCTGCTGACCTGCGCCACTACTTCGATAAGAACGGCGGCAACTTGGGCGCTATGGGCTGCGTGGGCTTCCTGTTCAGCCAGAAGGGCGTCATCGACATCTCTCTGGAAGACAAGGATGCCGACGAGGCTATGATGGACGCTCTGGATGCCGGCGCTGAGGACTTCGATGCAGGCGAAGATGCCGCTGAGATCACCACCGATCCCGAGAACTACTCCGCTGTCGTCAAGGCAATGGAGGAGAAGGGCTACGAGATCCTCTCCGACGATTTGGCCATGGTCCCCATGACCACCACCCGTCTGACCGACCCCGATCAGCTCAAGCTGATGGGCAAGCTGCTGGATGCTCTCGAGGATAACGATGACGTCCAGAACGTCTGGCACTCTCTGGAGAACGAAGAGGACCTGCCGGAATAAGCTTCCGCAAGACTCTTTACTCCTGAAATAAGACGATAAAAAGCCGCTTTTTGTGCTGCGAGGCACGAAAGGCGGCTTTGTTGTTTCATGGTGGCCTGCGATAAAAAAGAAAGATACGATATAGCAGTTTGCGTTTTTAATGCATAGGCAACATCCGCAAACTGCATATCGCAAATATGCAGTTTTGATAGGCACTATTTTTGAAAATTGCGATAGAATAAAGCAAAGGGGAAAACAGATCGGCAGCGATGGAAAGGGGAGCTGCTTGAGAGGAAAACTATTGAAGTAATGGGTAAATTATGATAAAATTGATGAAATAACAAACCATAATATGAAAACAGGCAGGGGTTGTGGCTCTGAAAGAAAAAAGCTCAGAAAAACGATAAAAACAGAATGAAATCTCAAAGTAAAAGGGGTCGGCTTTTGCAGAGTGCATGCAGGAGTCTATTAAAGTTGTGCGAAACTGAAAGATGAAAAAGAAATCGCGATTTCAAAAGTGTTGATAGAGTGACACATTGAATCAGAAATGCCTTTGGTCAAAATACTGGAGAAAAGGTAATTCAGATGTGTCCATAAAAGCTCTGGTGGTCGTCATGCTCGAAAAGCTCCGTTTATGCGGCAGTCGAGCGATTTTGGCAGGCAGAGATGAGCGGTGAGGCAGAGCAAAAACATCGAATCGTAAGTGAGGTATGCGGAATGTCAGCAAGTGTGGTTGGAATTGAGAAGCCGGTCATCATCGACCGAAAGCAGAATCTGCGGGAGCATCGGTTATATTGGGTCGGACGCCGGACCCAGGATGTGATTTTATCAGCACTGGCGCTGGTGGTGCTGTCGCCGGTGATGCTGGCAACAGCTATCGCTATCGTGGTAGATGACCCTTCTGCCGGGCCTATTTTTTCGCAGGAGCGCATTGGACGCGATGGCAAACCGTTCAGGTTCTACAAGTTTCGTTCCATGTGTCTGAATGCGGAAGCAAAACTGGACGATTTGCTGGAACAGAATGAAATGGATGGTCCGGTGTTCAAAATCAAGGACGACCCTCGCATTACCCGCGTAGGCAAGTTTATCCGCAAAACCAGTATTGATGAACTGCCGCAGCTTTGGAACATCCTGAAGGGTGATATGAGCATCGTTGGCCCGCGGCCTGCCCTGCCCCGCGAGGTGGAGCAGTATGGGGATTATGAGAAGCAGCGTCTGTATGTGACGCCGGGCCTGAGCTGCTATTGGCAGATCGCGCCGCACCGGAATGGGCTGTCCTTCGAGGAGTGGATGGACCTGGACATTAAATATGTGCAGGAACGCAGTTTCTGGGTGGATTGGAAAATCATTTTCAAGACATTCAAGGTGTGCCTGCTGGGGCATGGAGAATAAAAAGACAGGCCTGCGTATGGATTGCGGCTGCAATCTGTATACAGGCTTGTTGTCATACGGCTTATTATGAGATTTACATACGTTGTTGATGAAAAGGTTTCAGGAGGATATAGGATTATGAAAAAAGACTATAAAATTGCGGTCGCCGGTACCGGGGATGGAGATATAATAGGGTCAACCAAGAAAAACCACGATAAATAAAGGGTTTCAACGGCTCGACTCGTTCAACAAAAGTGTTTATTTGCTGACAGGCTGCGGAGAAGCTGAAATCCAGAGGTTATAGGTGGGAGGTTTTGGTGCAGCTCTGTTTTGACCCACAAAATGAGCAGCAAGTAAAAAATTAAGGAGAACGAATCGAGCCTACGGTGGATTGCCATTGAGTGATCCGCCGTGGGCTTGTTTGCTGTTTTGTCAAATAAAAAATTAGTGAGGGAGAACAGAACTATGAAAAATTATAAAATCGCTGTGGCCGGCACGGGATATGTAGGTCTTTCGTTGGGAGTGCTGTTCGCGCAGCACCATCAGGTGGTTGCAGTCGATATTGTGCAGGCTAAGGTCGATATGATTAACAACAAGAAATCTCCGATTCAGGATGATTATATTGAAAAATACTTGGCAGAAAAGGACTTGAATTTAACCGCAACGCTGGATGCAAAGGCAGCATATAGCGATGCGGATTTTGTTGTGATTGCGGCTCCTACTAACTATGACAGCAAGACCCAGCACTTTGATACGTCTGCGGTTGAAGCTGTAATCAAGTTGGTTATGGAATATAACCCAAACGCCATCATGGTTATCAAGTCCACGATTCCTGTGGGCTATACGGCAAGTGTAAGAGAAAAGTTCAACAGCAAGAATATCATTTTCAGTCCGGAATTCCTGCGTGAATCTAAGGCTCTTTACGATAACCTGTATCCTTCCCGCATTATCGTCGGAACTGACCTGAACGATGAGCGTCTGGTAGAAGCTGCTCATGAGTTTGCCGGTCTGTTGCAGGAAGGTGCAATCAAAGAGAAAATTGACACGCTGTTCATGGGCTTCACCGAGGCCGAGGCGGTCAAACTGTTCGCTAACACCTATTTGGCTCTGCGCGTGGCTTACTTCAATGAGCTGGATACCTACGCAGAAAGCAAGGGGCTGAACACCCAGCAGATTATTGATGGTGTCTGCCTTGATCCGCGTATCGGTAGCCATTACAACAATCCGTCCTTCGGCTACGGGGAGTGTGAAATAATATGGACAACCAGAAAAAATCCTGATTTCATGCGGGTTTACGCGGCTTGACCTTTTCACCTCAACCTGTTTCTGCCTGTCATGGTGCGTTACGGCCAGCGTGATTTCAGGTGCTAATGGCTTCTGGTTGCGCTCTATACTTAACCCACCACAGCGAAAGCTGATAGAGCAGAAAACAGAATAAGGAGGTACGAGGACAAGCCTGCGTATAGATTGCTGCTGCAATCTGTATACAGGCTTGTTGTTGTGAAATGAAAGTTATAAAGGATACGTGTGATGAAAACAGCAGTAGTTGGAATTGATAAGTCAGCAGAGATTAACCGAAAAGAAAATCTTTACAGTCATCGGCAATATTGGGTTGGACGGCGTATGCAGGATATTATTTTATCCTCATTGGCACTGATAGTACTGTCGCCTGTCATGCTAGCCACAGCTATTGCTATCGTTATAGATGACCCATCGGCTGGGTCAATTTTTTCGCAAGAACGGATCGGTCGTAATGGAAAACCATTCAAGTTTTATAAATTCCGTTCTATGTGTCCGAATGCAGAAGCCAAACTGGAGGATTTACTCGACCAGAATGAAATGGATGGCCCTGTGTTTAAAATCAAGGATGATCCGCGGATTACCCGTGTAGGTAAGTTTATCCGCAAAACCAGTCTCGATGAGCTACCCCAGCTATGGAATATACTCAAGGGAGATATGAGTATTGTTGGCCCGCGTCCCGCTTTACCGCGTGAGGTAGAGCAGTACGGTGAGTATGAGAAGCAGCGTTTATATGTAACACCCGGATTGAGCTGCTATTGGCAAATCGCGCCCCATCGGAACGATTTGTCCTTCGAGGAGTGGATGGCATTGGATGTAAAGTATGTGAAGGAACGTAGTTTTTGGGTGGATTGGGAAATTATATTCAAGACATTCAAAGTTTGCTTATTAGGGCATGGAGAATGACGTGAAAGTCAGTAGTTATGGGAGGACAATGTGTTGACAGAACGGAAAAAGATACTATACGTGGTTGAAGCTATGGGTGGTGGTGTTTTTACCTATATAGTGGATTTGGCAAATGCCTTGGTCGATACATACGATATGTATATCGCATACGCGGTACGGAAACAAACACCTAAAAATTATAGAGATTATTTTGACAAACGAATTAAACTTGTAGAAGTAAAAAACTTTTGCAGAGAAATTAAACCAACAAAAGAATTGGCGGCAGTAAAAGAGATAAAGAAAATCGCGGATGAAATCAAGCCGGATATTATCCACTTGCATAGTAGTAAGGCAGGAGTAATTGGGCGTATTGCATTTAATGGAGAAGATGTTCCATTGTTTTATACACCACATGGGTATAGCTTTTTGATGAAAGATGCAGGAGTAATAAAAAGAGGTATCTATTGGGGCATTGAAAAGATGTTTGCAAATAGAAACTGCACAATTATAAGTTGTAGCAAAGGCGAATACCAGGAATCCCTAAAAATGACTTCAAACGCTACTTATGTTGATAATGCTATAAATACTGAAAAGTTGAAGGAAAGATTGAAAGAGGTAAAAGAGGAAGAACATCCATTTACAGTGTTTACACTGGGAAGAATATGTTATCAAAAGAACCCAACGCAGTTTAATAAAATTGCAGAAGCAATGCCCAATATAAAATTTATGTGGATTGGTGATGGTGATTTGAGAAGCGAACTGTCAGCATCGAACATAGAAATCACAGGATGGGTAGATAGAGAAACAGCGTTGAAGAAGAGTATAAACGCAGATGTGTTTATACTAACGTCACTTTGGGAAGGACTTCCAATTTCCTTACTAGAAGCAATGTATATGAAAAAACTGTGCGTTGTTTCAAATGTTATTGGAAATCGAGATGTTATTCATAATCGAAAGAATGGTTATGTTTGCAATACGGTAGAGGAGTTCGTTTCTGCAATTAAAGAAAATAATTTAGAATACCGGGAACAAGCATACCTTGACTTGATGAATCACTATGATACTCAAGCTCAAGCAAAAAGATATATGGAAATATATAATAGGAGGCTTAGTCAGTGACATGAAAAATAAAGATGTATCAATTCAAATGATAAGAATTCTTTCGATGGCCTCCATCATTTTATGCCATCTTGTTCAAGAACTGAATAATTCGACGATAGCAAAGACAGCACAATTTTTTAATGTTGGTGTTTATATTTTTCTGTTTCTATCTGGGTGGCTTTATGGACAAAAAAGCATACAAAACACTTTTAGCTGGATGCTAGGAAGGGTAAAAAAAGTTTTAGTTCCAATGTGGATTTTTATGCTATTTCTATTTGGAATTCATGCTTATCAAGGAACGATGAAATTGAAGTACATCCCGATTTATTTGTCGAACACTCAGTATTGGCTTGGAAAAATCGGGGGGGGGCACACCTATGGTTTATAAGTGTTATTTTCCTCTGCTATTTAGTTACGCCGTTTCTACAAAAGATTAAAAAACGGTTAATAATCGTCATTTTGATACTGATTGCTGTGGGAGGCGGTCTGTGTTATTTGAGTCATGTCGGAGGGATGACGATTCTTTATACTTCGGTTTATATTATTGGCTATTATTTTAGAAATAAAGAAAGAAAAATCACAAAAGCAAATGCGGTAGCAATAATCATATTGTCACTGCTTATTAGATTGGTGTCAATGAAATATTTGGACGGAACGGTAATATACGATTGTTTTTTAGTATATTTGACACATACCGCACTGGCGATTGGTTTGTTTTCTTTAGGTAGGAAAATTTTTGATCTAAAATCAAGAAGCAGCATCGACTGGTTTGATGATATATCTTACTTTGTTTATATTACACATTATATGTTTATGGTTGGTCCACTGCGAACAATGGGACTAACGAGCAATCTTTTACTAAATACAATAATAACGGTTACATTGTCTTTCTTTTCGGCAACTTTGTTGCAGAGAATATACAGAGCGGTTATCATGGAGAATATTAAATGAAAAAAATAGGAATAGTTTCGTGTTATTTTCAACACAATTACGGTAGTATGTTGCAGGCACTGGCAACCCAAATGGCTTTGGACAAATTGAATTATGAGAATGAAACAGTTGATATTTCTGGATTTAATCATGAAATCAAGAAGGCCAAATTGTTATACTTTGCAAAAGCAAGTTTAACATCGGATATTTTGCTGTCGAAGTTGGGAATGGCAAAAAATGTTCTCATAAAAAAGTTCTCGAAAAATGAATATGTAGCAATGTCGCGGATTCGCGCTGAAAAGTTTGATAATTTCAGCAAAAAATGGTTTAGAATGTCCCCCCAATACACATCAAAGAAAGAACTTGGAAATAGCTGTAAAGAAAGTTATTCCGGCGTTTTGGTTGGGAGCGACCAGCTTTGGCTTCCGGGAAATATTGCAGCGGACTATTACACATTGAATTTTGTGCCGGAAACGGTGAACACCATTGCATATGCAACAAGTTTTGGTCAATCGAGCCTTCCGAAAGATTCGGCTCGAAAAGCTGCTCTTTTTTTGAAGAAAATTCGGCATATTGGGGTGCGAGAAGAATCGGGCCAGAAACTTGTAAAAGAACTTGCAGGACGTGATGTTCCTGTTGTTTGCGACCCTACCTTGCTGTTTACCGGAGAGGAATGGCTAAGCATCCAAAAAGATGAGCCGATTGTAGAGGATAAATATATTCTGTGCTATTTTCTCGGCAATAACCCACCTCATCGAGAGTTTGCAAAACGATTGAAAAAAGCAACAGGATGCAAGATTGTTGCACTGACGCACTTGGATGAATTTGTAAAAAGCGATGAAGGCTATGCCGATGAGACACCTTATAATGTTGATCCGGCGGATTTCTTGAATTTGATTCGGAATGCAACTTATGTATGCACGGATTCTTTCCATTGCTCAGTGTTTTCGATGCTCTATAAGAAGGTGTTTTTTACATTTAGAAGATACGCACGGAAAACGAAATCTTCTACGAATAGTAGGCTGGACACATTGTTTCGACTTGCGGGGGTATCGGGACGCATATTAGAAGGAACAGAAGATATTCAAAAATGCCTGAGCATGGAAATTGACTATGATAGCGTTCACCAGAATTTTGCGAAAATTCGTGAGGAATCTTATCAATACTTACAGAATGCCTTAGAGGATAAGGAGAGTACGGACTTGTGATTAAAGCAGATGATAAGACAAAATGTTCAGGATGTATGGCCTGTTACAATATATGTCCGCAAAAATGTATCTCGATGATAGAGGATGAGGAGGGATTTCTTTATCCGAAAGTCGATATGGACGCCTGTGTTAATTGTGGCCTTTGTGATCGGACGTGTCCTTTAAATGAGAAGAACAACAAAAAATATGGTGTTGTTCAATCAGAAATTGTTCAGAATAAGGATTTAGAAGTGCTTCGACAGAGTACTTCAGGTGGAGCCTTTACACCGATTGCACAGTATATACTTCAAAGAAATGGAGTAGTTTTTGGCGTTGAGATGGATGAGGATAGCAACTTTGTTAAACATATAAAAGTTGAGAGAGAAGAGAGCCTTATCAGGTTTAGAAATTCAAAGTATGTTCAGAGTTATGTTGGAAATTCATTTGACGATGCAAAGCAAGAATTACAAAAAGGTAGGCTAGTCTGCTTTAGCGGGACACCATGCCAAATTCAAGGCTTGAAAAATTATCTGCATAAAGAGTATGAAAACCTGATTACGGTTGATGTGGTCTGCCGTGGTGTTCCATCTCCAGGAGTGTGGAAAAAGTATACTGATTACCTGAAACGAAAAGGAAAGTTAAGTAGTGTAAGATTCCGTGATAAATCTCTTGGGTATCAATACTCCACTATGGAAGTGGTTTATAAAGATGGGAAAATTGAAAGAAATGGAATTGAATCAGATCAGTGGCTTAGAATGTTCTTTTCTGGAATGATTTTAAGGCCATCATGCCCAGCTTGCAATTTTAGAAGCGTCGAAAGATGCAGTGATTTTACGATTTGGGACTGTTTTAATGTATCTGATTTGACAAAGGACTTGGATGAAACGAAGGGCGCAACTCGTATGCTTATTCATACGGAACGTGGACAAGAAATTTTCAATGAAATTAGAGATAGATTCTATGTTGTGGATGCTGATGTAAACACAGTTGCGGTAGGTATCACAGAAAAGCCTGATTTTAATAAGAGAAAAAGCGAGTTTATACAAGACTATAATAAATTGTCGATGGAAGAACTACTGAATGAATGGTTTCCAATGACGTTCAAAGTCAAAGTAAAAAAACTTACAAGAAGGATACTCAACGGCATAGGCTTAGATATGCTTATTAAGAAGCTGAAAAGAAAAATAGGGAGATAGAGGGATGGAAAACACAAAAGAGCCAGTAAAAGTTTTATATTTTGTTGACAGAATGCTCAGAGGCGGAATACAAACATTTGTTCTGGAAAATTGGCGACACATGGATCATACTAAAGTGCAAATTGATTTTTTGCTTTTAGATGATGGTCATACATACGAATTGGAAGACACGTTGCGTGGGTTGGGCAGTAGAATATATAAACTAAAAGGAATTTGGATTACAAAGCCGAAGGATTTCGTTAGCTATCGACGAGCTGTGGATGCTTTCTTTAAAAAGCATCATGATTATAGAGTAGTACACTTACATTCCACAAGTAAAAATTACATGGTTTTGAAGTATGCTAAAAAATATGGAATCCCAGTACGGATTGCACATTCACATTGTATTGATTTTCAGACAAAATCTAAAGGGCAAGTTTTAGTTGGAAATTTATTTAAGCCGCTTCTAAAATACTATGCAACAGATTACTTTGCTTGTTCTGAAGAGGCCGGAAGATGGCTGTTCGGTAAGAAAAAGGTAACTGTAATAAAAAATGCGGTAGACATTGATAAATATAGATATGAACCAATTAAAGCCGACTGTATGAAAAAAAAATTAAAAATTGACGAAAAAAAAGTGGTTGGTCATGTTGGTCGCTTTACGCATCAAAAAAATCATACATTCCTAATAGACATCTTTAAAGAACTTGTAGAGTTGGATTCAGATTACAGGTTGCTGCTCATTGGTGAGGGTGTTCTTGAAGAACAAATAAAGGCCAAAGCAAAAACATACGGAGTTGAAAATAAAATTATATTTGCGGGCTTTAAGACGAATGTAGAAGATTATATGCAGGCAATGGATTTGTTTGTGTTTCCATCTGAGACCGAGGGATTGGGGCTTGTACTGATTGAGGCTCAAGCAGCAGGATTGCCATGCTATACATCCGAAAAAGTTGTACCGAAGGAAGCAAAAGTAAGCAACTTGCTGACGTACATCTCGCTAGAAGATGGCCCGAAGATGTGGGCTGAACAAATTGATAAGACATGGAAGAAATTCAAGAGAGAAACACCGGAAGATGCTATTGCAGAAAGAGGATACAGTATAGTTGAAACTGCAAAGCAGTTGGAAAGATACTATTTGGAGCATTAAATGGGAAAAAAATATCTAAATAAACAATCATTATATGTGGGGATGTTGCTCAGTATAATATTAGGGAAAATTGTGCGTCATACAATAATGTATCGCACACTTGTTGTTCCGGGAATTGGCTGGAGCCTAGTGGAGATAGTTAATAGCGGCCGTGCGAAGTTTGGATTGACCTTTTCGGGAACAGAAATAAATGAAGCAACATCAAATGCAACATTAAATGCGTGTTATTTCTTTTCAAAATTGAATTTTTTGCACTTTGCAAGTTCCTATTATGGATATGAAATCCTAATTTCGATTGTATTCAATATAGTGCTTTTTGTGCTGTTTCGTAGATTGAAATGGCTGTATACTGTAGGCGAATCCATGTTTATTTTTGCATCAGTTGCAGTGCTAAATATATTTGTATTTTGCCTAGCAAAAGAACCTGTCCAAATGATATACTTTATCATTATGTTCTATGTTTTGAAAGGGAAAGGACATAGAAATAAGAAAATAGCAGTGGCTTTTTTGGTCTATGTGCTGTGTGCAGTTACATATAGGAACTATTATGTTCTAATGGCGGTTTTTTTGCTGTATTTTTATTTTGCCTTGGATTTTCTTTTAGTAAGGACAAAAAGAGTGAAAATATGGCATATCATATTGATAGTAGCAGGATTGTTTTTGTTCCATTTGACATTTATGGCTGCGGTCAAGATGGTTAGCCCAACGAACTATAATGAACTTATTAGGGTGCGTTTTAGAGGCGAATCGGGAGCGTCAACGATTTATACTATTTTTAAATCTACTCAACCGGCACTATTTTCGTTGGATTATCTGCTAGTGGTTTTCAGAATGCTTGTACCGCTTGAACTGATCCTCATGGGACCCAAGTATGCAATATTTGCAATTTATCAAATTCTGATTACATATATACTGATAAAAACGATTCGTCAATATAATTCAATAACAAGTAGTCGAAGGATAGCAGTAGCGATTTATTTAGCTTTTTTACTTGGGTCAGCAACGTTTGAGCCGGATTTTGGCTCATGGGTAAGACATGAAGCGGTGCTGTTCCCGATTTACTTAATTATGGCAGGCTATAAAGTGGAGGAAGATGAAAATGAAAATGATTTATCGGGGACTCTATAAAATTTCAACGATGTTATTACCAGTGCTGAGTAAAGCGAATATTGTACTGGCAAGAAAAGACAGTGAGTGCGTTAAAATAATTGAATCCTATCCAAGAAAAGAACTATACAATAAGGATACCTTTTTAGACGCACCGATTGCGGATGAAAAATTTGATCTTTCGGTCATTATTCCTGTATATAATTCAGAAAATTATCTAAAAAAATGCTTGGATTCTATTTGTAATCAAATAACAAGATATAAGTACCAAATTATTTGCGTTAATGATGGATCAACAGATGGTTCACTAGAAATTTTGAATGAATATCAAAAGGAATATGGGAACCTTTATATCATCACACAAAAAAATGGTGGTATAAGTAATGCAAGAAATAATGGTATTCGTGCGGCATCAGGGGTATATCTTGGTTTTATTGACAATGATGACTGGGTAACAAAGGACTATGTGGAGAAGCTACTGGATAGGGCATACAAAACCAGTGCAGATATTGTTAAATGTAATCACGTAAACTATTCTGCGGAATCAAACTCGATAACAGGAGTTATTCGACATGATGATGCTTCTATAAGTCGGTTTGGGCTGAATATTATGGAGTTTAAAGGATACATTTGGGGTGGCATAATAAGAAAATCTTTGTTTTCGGACATCCGTTTCCCAGAAGGATATTGGTATGAAGATATTATGATGCGTTTTACCTTGATGAAAATCGCAAAACGATTTGAATTTATTGATGAAAATTTGTATTATTATTATCTTCACAAAACTAATTCATCAAAGACTTTGTGGAAAAAGGACGATTTAAAGACCTTGGATTTTTACTATTTGCTGAATGATTTGTGTAAAATTAACAATAAATTAGGTATAGCCAGTGACGACGTATTTTACAATCAGTTGGTATATGAGTTGGGGCCGAATCTGTGGTTGAGAACTAGAAAGATGTCTAAAAGGTTTAGAAAAACTTTGTTTGTGTATGCAGCGGAGATGGGGCAGCAGTATTATAATGAGAGTTTTAAATCGTTTTATGGCGTAAATAACTATATTTCGGATGCACTTCTTCACGATAATTATTTGCTATGGGTTATGGCATCATTTTGTGTGATATGTAATGTGCATATTGATTATGTGAAGTAAATGAGGAATCCCATGTTGAATAGTCTGATAAAAAAATATCAAGGACTTAGCATTGTTGTAAAGGCGTCACTTTGGTTTACTGTGTGCAATATACTTCAAAAAGGAATAAGTATGCTCACAGTGCCAATTTTCACACGAATGATGAGTATAGAGGAGTATGGTGTATATTCCGTTTTTCAATCGTGGTATAATATTTTAATAATCGTTATTACATTGAACTTATTTGCAGGTGTGCTAAATAAGGGAATGGTTAAATATGAAAATGATAGATGGGGATTTCTATCGTCAATTCAAACATTATCAACCTTGACAACGGGAATCTTTTTCTTGAGTTTTGTTGCTTTTCCTGAAATTTGGTGCAAACTATTAGGGATGAGAAAAGAACTGATTCTTGTTTTATTTTTTCAATTCATTTTTGCACCATCTTTTATGTACTGGTCAGCGAAACAACGATATGAGTATAGCTATAAGTCCTTAGTTGTTGTTACAGTTTTAATGTCTGCTTTAGGACCAATCTTGGGAATTTTTAGCGTTCGCACCCTCCAGGACAAAGCCTTCGGACTGGTCTTTTCATTTGGAATAGTACAAATATGTTTTGGCCTGCTTTTTTACATTTATATTTGTGCGAGAGGAAAGAAATTTTATGTAAAAGAGTATTGGAAATATGCGCTAGCTTTTAATCTTCCGTTGATTCCGCATTATCTGTCTCAAATGCTGTTAATTCAATCGGATAGAATTATGATAGATAGATTAGTGGGAAGCGGCCCTGCTGCAATATATTCTGTTGCATATAATGTATCACTTATTATGTCTTTGGTTACAAATTCATTAGTTGCTACATATATTCCGAGCTTATACTCTGATTTGAAAAATAAAAATATAAAAGATATTCAGGATCGAAGCCTTACTTTAAATGTGATTGTTGCTGTATTAACGATTGCAGCTATGTTGTTCGGGCCAGAACTTATTAAGATTTTTGCAACAGAAGAATATTATCAGGCGATTTGGATTATCCCACCTGTAGCAATGTCAGTATTTTTCAATAGTATTTACAGTGTGTTCGTTAATATTGAATTCTACTATGAAAAAACAAAGTATGTAATGTATGTGACAGTGGTTTTGGCAGGGCTTAATATTGTCCTGAACTATATTGGAATAAAAACATTTGGGTATGTTGCAGCGGGATATACTACCTTTTTATGCTATTTATTATTCTGCGTGGGACACTACTTTGTCTATAAAAAAATGTTGAAAAGTATGAGTGTTGAACATGAATATGTAAAAATATACGATACAGTTAAACTGGCAGCTGGGATGGTACTTGCAATGATAGGCTGTCTGCTCGTTTACAATGTAACAGTGGTAAGATACTTGTTGATTATACTGATTATAGGTGTGTGTATTTGGAAAAGGAAAAAAGTACTGAGTTATATAAAAAAATTGAAAATTTGATGTGTAAATACAGTAGAAAGAAGCGTATGATGTTAAGAAGAAAGATAACAAAAGAGGATTCCCAAAGGCTATATGGGTTAGCAACTTTAATGATGGTGTATCATCATTTGTTTTGTATCCCAGAACGTATGGGGGGTACATATATACGATAGATTTGTTGCTGAAAACTAACGGTATAGGGCTAAGAATTTCATGGTTTTGCAAAATATGCGTCGCTCTTTTCGCATTTATAAGTGGCTATGGAAGCGCATCAAAGTGTGTCCATGATAAAAACATAAGGATTGAACAGCGAATAAGAAGCGATTACAGTTATGCAGGAAAGCATATCTTTTCGCTGATGAAGAAATATTGGCTGGTCTTTATGGCATTTATCCCATATGGATTGATTACAGGAAAAGTTGAATTTTGCAGTGTGAAGGTTTTTCTTTTAAATTTAGTTGGATTGAAAGCATCATATAATCGAGAATGGTGGTACGTAAGACAATATTTACTCATGATGCTGATGTTTCCAATTATAAATGCACTGTCGGACAAAGTTGTGTTGATTCCAAGCAAAGTGAGAAAGTTACTAACTTATTGTTTGATTATCGTGGTTTCTGCAATTGGATTCGGCTATTGGATAGGCAATGAATTTGCCAATGATGTCGTTTCTTTAGTGAACCGATCTCTGGTTGTTTATAGTATAATATTTATTGAGGGCGTGTATTATAGAAAAATAGAAAAACTTAAGAATGAAAATTTGAAACACATTCGGTATGAAAAAGTGATAGCTGCTGGAGGATTGCTGATAGTTATTCTTCTGAGAAATTATTTCGCATCATCAGCAGGTCATTGTATGTCGGATATATTTGTAGTAATGCCTTTTGTTTTCTGCATAATTTGGCTGATTGATAATTCAAGTGCAGCAAATGTACTAATTTGGTTTGGAAACTATTCTACATATATATGGCTTACACATACATTCTTTTGTTATTACTATTTTCAAACTATAATTGTATCAGCAAAATTTTCGATTCTTATGTTTGCAGAAACTGTAGCATTATCAACTATAACGGGAATCTTATTAACATATATTGAAAGAATAATAGGTGGAATAATAGGTGGTAAAATCGTTTCCCATTATTGAAATAATCTACTATCCATGTGCTGTTCTATTAAAACAACGGACGCTAATAAGAAAAATAGGACTATGTAAAATCTGTCAATTTGTGGTATACTAAAACCTACGGGAGCTGTGGCTCCCTACGCTGCCCGAAACTTTGTACACCTCTTCGTGGTGGGTAGTAGGCAACACAAGCGATTGTGGCTAAGAATGCAGAGAAACCTTTTAAAGCAAGGAATGAAATATGAATACATCTACGATTGTATCCATTGATTGGATTGGCGTCTTTAAATTAGCGGGCGCAGTATTTACCAGTTTGGGTGGAGGAACCGTAATTGCACTTGCAATTATTCGATATACTTCGGATCGAATTGCAGAAGGGTTGAAAAGTAAGTATCAGCTTGAAATGGATAAAAAACTCACTGATTATAAATCCGAAATTGAGAAGAAATTGGATAACTACAAAGCCACATTAAGTGCTAAGCAATATGTGACACAAAAAAAGTTTGATTGTGAATTTCAAATTTATCAAGAACTTACAGAAAAGTTTTTTGATTTAGTTGATGCCGTAGGTGCAATGATTCCTTATGGATTGGTATATAAATCGGCAGATGAAGAAATTCAAAAAGAAGTCGAGAATAAGGCGTTTGAAACTTGTCAGAAAAAGTGTATAGAAGCAAGAAGCTCGATAAGAAAAAATGCACCATTTATCCCGGATTCATTTTACAAAAAATATATTGAAATCCTTGATTTGTGCGACTTGCAGTTACGCGCGTTTATGAGAAGATGGGATAAAGGCTATATTGCACCACAGAGCGTTAAGGAAAAGCTAAATCCTGAAGATTATATGAGAACTCGTGAAATCGAAAATGAATTTGATAAATTGAATGGCGAAATTAGAGGTTATTTGGATAGTTTGGATGTGATTTGAAGGGGTGCCGCCTTATGGCTGTGGTGCTATACTAACCTTTAATATATAATATAAATGTTTCGGAGGTACACAATAATGCCAAGAACAAAAGGTAGCAAGAATAAGCCCAAAACTGTGACTGCTGATTTCGCAACGCAGATTGCAGAAAAGCAGTCCGCAAAGGAAGCGCTCACAGCGGAAATCGCATCCATCACCGCAAACATTGACACTTTGAAAGTTGACCTGAAAGAGAAGAAAGCATCGCTGAAAGCTATCGACAAGGAAATTGTCAAGCTGGAAGCAAAGAAGGCGAAGGCGGATGCCAAAGCTGCAGAAGAAGCAAAAAAGACAGAAGCGGAATCTGTTCTGAAAAAGCTGCTTGCCGAAGGCATGAGTGCCGATGAAATCCTCGCAAAACTGAAATAACACGAAAAACCCGTGATGGACAGGCATAACGCGCCGTTCATTACGGGTTTTAGGGTTATGAGAACATAAGTTCACCCAACGGCAACATCAAACTGAAAATGTGCCGGAAGGTTGAACTGCTTGATAAACGCATGGTGCTGGGCGTGGTAGTGCTGTAGATCATATCCCAGATGATGCAACTCAAGAAGTTTCACCAGCACAAGATTGAGGTGGATTCCCTTAGCAGCGGCAATCTGAGCAGCATCCAGTCCGAGCCGTGTCATTTGATAGACCTCATCACTGTCCAGCATCAGGTGGGATGTGAAAGCGTTAT
>ERZ1026876.679-NODE-679-length-19548-cov-24.125686_pt1 | contig 19548 bp, 26 predicted proteins | sample MGYA00380168_ERZ1026876 | MGnify/ENA primary metagenome ERZ1026876 (study PRJEB33269, sample SAMEA4719804) | human gut metagenome | biome: human-associated habitat; feature: organic feature; material: feces | place: Cameroon | collected 2013-10 ... | reverse complement strand
CCATTATTATTAAATGTAAAATCAGGAGACAAATTATTATATTTATCTATTTTATAGCTAAAACTTAATGAATTAATTAAAGAATTTTTATCAAATGTCCCACCATAATTATCAGCGTAAGTTTTTAAATAGCTATCAATCACTGTTCTTTTATAAGTGCCCATTATTTCGTTTTGAGCTTTTTCGGTTGCTTGTTTTATTCTAGATTCTTCTTTTCTTTTAGCTTCAGCTTCTTTAAGTTCTTGCTATCTGCTTAGTTGATTTTTATTAGCCATAATTTCCCTCCTTATCTTATATTGAAATGGTAAAAAAAGAAGGAAGGAAGCATAACTTCCATTCCTTCTTTTTTCTATAAAAAACAAATAAAACGTTTTTTATTTTAACACTGCTATCGCAATGATAAAATTATTAGTTTTTTGATTCTTTAGTGATTTCTTTATTTGTAGCCTTCTTGCTAGTTGACTTTTTAGTAGTCTTTTTTACCTTATCAGACTCTCTAGCTTCCTTAATGGCTTTCTCTCTAATAATCTCCGCGAGCTTTTGTACCGCAGGATTCTCAAGCGTAGCAATATCTTTCAAATCAGAAACAAGTTCCTTGTTGCCCTCTAGCTTCTCGATTAATTCCTTATTGCTCTTAACATTCTTTTCAATGGAATCATAATCAATTCCATTCATCATCTCTGTTACAGAGTTGATACCATAGAAATCAATGGTCGTCTTAAGCATTTCCTTGAACATATTAATGTCGCGCTTAGCTACTCCTTCAATCCAAGAACCAAAAATTGGTTCTAGTAAATCCCAATTTTCATAGGTAATCTTATCTGGAGTAATATCAGGAATGCCTAGATATCCCTGAAGATATAAATAAAAGAACATGTTTCTATACATTTCAAGTACGGTAACTTCTTGAGTCTCAGCGCCGCTATACATAGCTTCATTCATAATGCTCATCATAATAGCTAGCTTAGTCATGGCTGGCAGGGCAGTTCTTAAATTAATAGATTCTCCCCACTTGTTAAATTCATCAGAAGTAATTGTACCATCTACAAAATCCTTAGTTTTTTTAATAAGGTCGTCAAAATATAAACCTTCATTAATTTCATTTTTGATTTTAGACATCTCGTGACTCCTTTTAAACCTTTTAATTTTTTTGTTTTAGCTTAACTTAAAACCAAATAGCTCCTCAATATCTCTTTCCTCGTTATTGTCTCTATAAGAATCAGTAACAGAAATATCAGAATGGTGAGCCAACACTTTAACCTTTTCAATTGGAACCTTGCCTAGTTTCATTTCTTTACAAATCCAGTGAGTTCCTCTACAAAGCGATTCAATAAAACAATGTCTGAAGCTGTGTACATTTAAAGCGTCATAATCTCTGTCTGGGTCAATTTCTTCCAAGTCTTTTATCCAAGCAGAAACCCATCTATATAAGGCTGGGCCATCTACTGGCTCATCGTCTTTCATTGTAAATAACATTTCACAATTATCCGTTCTTGTTTCTTCATACTTTTTAAAAGCTTCTTTAGTATGAGAAAAATATAACACTTTAAATTTTTTGCCTCTTTTTCCTGTTACCTCATTAGTAGCATTTCCTTCTTGAGTAATACTATCTCTTCTAACCTAACAAATTTCATTTCTTCGGCACCCCGATTCATACAAAATGGCTAAAAGAGTTGCGTCTCTGTATCTTTCTTCTTTCATAAATTTATCGTATAATTTTTGAATTATATCGTTTTCTATAAATAAAATTGTACGAACTTTTCCCTTTTCTACTCCCTTAATTTTAGCAGAAGCGGACCTTTCATACTCCTCGTATTCATCTTCATCATTTTCTAAAAATTCAGTAAGCATATGAATAACAGAAAGAATTCTATTTCTTCTAGCTCCCGACATCTAATTCTCATCACACCATAAAAAGAAATTTCTAAAATCTCTCTTTCTTAAGTCCAATACATTCTTATCTTCGTTATATTTGTAATTCCACGTTAAAAAGAATCTACAATCATATCCATATTGCTCAAGAGTTGACTTTGCTTTTTTCTGAGATTTCATCTCTAATAAAAAATCATTTATAATTGCCTTATTCTTGGGATTAAGTTTTTCAAAATCCTCTTTATTAAATATCCTATTATAAACAACTGTCTTTTCCACGGCCTACTCCTTTGCTTCAATATCCTTCTTCCTAAGATGCTATTTCTTTCAACATTTTTTCAATGTCATAAACATAATATTTTCTCTTTTGAGCTCCCTGTAATCTAATTCCACCATTCTAAACTATATCTAATTTAGAAATACTTTTCTTATCTGTTTCATTGTAAAACTTACAGAAATTAGAAATGCTAATATAAAAAGTGTCCTCACTGTATGGCTCGCCTTCTTTATCATTTCTAAAGTTTAATACGAACCCAGCATTAGAACCCTTAGCCCGTGACAATTTAATCAGACTATTAATCTGGTCTAATTTTATCATAGCGGTTTCTCCTAGGTCTCTCTAAAAACTAATGCTCTTATAATGAGTACTTTTAAGTTCAAAAAAGAAAACATTAGGAAACTAATAAATCATAAAATCAGCGGGAGACTTAGGAGTGAATTTACTTCTTAAGTCTTTATTCTCGTTAAAACTTAAGTCGCTATCATTAAACCTAATAATAAATAAATCTTGCTTTAAAGCATTTTCTTTAAAATTTTGCTCCCACTTTTTGCCGGGATTGTTTACCAAAAATCCACCCCCTAAAAAATAATAACAATATTGATAGCAATATAACAACAATATTAATAACAACAACAATAACAAAAAAATAATGAAAAAAGAAGGAAAGAAAGTGCGAGACTCTCCTTCCTTCTTGTTATATTGAAACCGTAATGTTAGTTCCAGCCATCATAATCATCATAATTACGATTGTGTTTATCTTTGTTCTTCTTTTTATTAGCCCAATGGTCGTTTGGTTTCTGAAAATCTTCCAAAAAAGTATTATCAGAGCTCTTTCTCTTTTCCTTAACCTTTTTCTTAAACTTGGGCTCTTCAACCTCATCAAACTGTGTAGTTCTATTTTGACTAAATTTGCTCATAACTCCTCTGCAAATAAAAAATATTACAATTAAACCCCACTGTACCACAACTCCCTCAAACCCTTATCCTCATTCCACACAAAACTAATAAGGGTTTTGGGATGCTTAGAATATCCTTCGTGATGCTCCCAAGCACTAGAAGCGCACAATGTAGGTAGGTATCTAACAATTAAACCAGACATAGAATCTTCTATCTTCTGTAAAGTCTGTGTGCTATGCAAGTGTCCCATATGGCATTCTCTATATTTAGTTAATCCCCAATCCTTGCTAGCCTCAGACTGAATCCACTCAGTAACGTTCTTAGCTTTCATATCTCCATGTGCCCATCCAATTAGAACATTACCATATCTATTCCATTTTCTAGGGTTGGGAGAAATAAAGAATTTAACATTCTCATCATTCTTATAGGCGCATTCTAAAGCCTTAAACAAGCAGTAATCAAGAGTCTGAGAATGATTACCAACTGTATTAATAACCTCAACAGGAGCAATTTCTCCTAGAGTTTTTACACAATTAATCATAAGATTAAGAGCTTCATCAAACATCTTAGTCACTCTCGTATCAACATCTTGTCTAGTTCCTTTAGTGGTAGTATTCTGCTGATTATCAACATGAAGAATATCTCCAAGAGAAACAAATAATATCCTCTTGAATTTTCTATTCTTGCATCTTTCTACAACATCAGAAATAGTATTGTTGAGATATTCTTTTGCAATCTCAACATTATAATCTTCACCGGTTTCTTTACCATAAGAAAGTAGCCCGATGTGTAAATCTTGTACACACACCTCTAAAAAGTCACCATTTTCATCATAATTAGTTGGATGAATTTTTAAACCGGGGCTTCCTTTATAATTCTTAAAATAATTATCAACATCCTCAAAAGTAATTTCTGGAGTCTCAATAATGGGCTTTACAGTAATTTTGCTTGAGTAAAGCATCTTATTATCGTCTTTTCTACCTTGTTCCCATTTAGAATTCTTAGCAGAAACCAAAGAAAATTCCTTGGGATTAAAACCATGGGCTTTTAATAGCTCGTCCTGATTATTAATATTAAAAGAATTTATAGAAATCACTCTATCACTAGTAGTTATATTGGTAATATAGTTGGTTTCAATTACTTCTCTATTAGTAAGAGGATTTTCTCCCTCTGGATAGTGAACCCAACCATTATTAACATAATCTCTCATTAACCCAGCACTACGTCTTACACTGTCAACGTTAATATCTGGGTCATATCCATAAGTCGCCCTAAAATCTCTTAACTCTTTCCAAGTTTTATTACCTTCGTATACTTCCTTTAAGAACTCTAGCTGTTCCTGCAAAAAAGTATTTCTGTTGAAATCGTTTACATACTTAGAAGGAGTTGAAATATTATTCTGAGCTAAATGAGAGCTTGAATTTTTGGGAGAGGTTTTATTCTCTCCCAAATTTATATCATCGGAATCTTTAGCCTTATTCTTTTTAAAATCAAACATTTTACCTTTTAATCCTTTAAAAATTTACACAAGGATTCCAGAAGCGATTATTTCCAAATCTCAGAAATATTAGTAATGATTTTATCACATAACCCATTACTAATCATGTCCTTGGGATAATAATAGTTTTCCTTAGCCTTAATCTTATTCCAAGTCTTCTGGTCAATCTTTGTATGCTTCAAAATATTTTCTTGCATCATATTAATTAAAGCACGATAATTCTTCTGAGCAGCCTCCTGAGCCTCATAGGTCTGCATACCGGTTGAACCACTACCCTGATGTAGTAGAGCGTAAGACATGTCAACGCAATAGCGCTTTCCCTGAGTACCATTAATAAAAATTAAAGCTGCTGCTGAGCAAGCGGTTCCATAATTGACCGTCTTAATGACGCCGCTATAAGCGTTCATAGCAGAAATCATGGAATAACACACATTCAAATCACCGCCATAACTATTGATAAAAATAGTCACTGGCTTTCTATCCTCGGGCTTAATTCCAGCCTTATCGTCTTCATACTGCCATCTATAAAGATTATTAACGTACTTCATAATACCATCATCAATATCACTATTAATAAAAATGATGCGCTGATTATAATCGTTCCAATAATCAAGCATATCGGGGTCTGGTAGTTCATAATTAGCCTGAGGAGGCATTTCAATGCTAAATAACTCTTCAATACCCATTCTCTTTTTTTCCATACTTTAATTCCTTTTAAAATCCTTTTATGTTTTTATTTTTTAATTTTTTAAAAATATCACAGACAAATTTCGGTGCTTTTATTAACGCACACAACTTTGCCAGTTTTATTTTTCTTACTGATTTCTTCTTGTAAGGTCTTTGCAAAAACGACCTTATCACTAAAATTTCCGTGTACTAAGCAAATTTTATCAAAATTAAAAGAAGAATAATACCAAAGTAAATCATCATATTGCATATGAGATGTAAAAGAATTCAAACTAATAATATTACATCTATTAGCAATTTGTTTACCATCAATAGTAATTGTCTTACTTTTCCCTTCTTTAATTTTCGAACCTATACTTCCCTCCGCCATATAACCACAGAATAAAATCATATTGTTAGATTTTGGTAACAATTGAGAAGCAATGTAAGTAGAATAGCCACTCACCAACATGCCAGCTGACGCTACATATACAGAAGGCTGATTTTTAGAAACTATGTATTGCATAGTGTCAAAATCATTTATAAATTTAATCTTATTCCAAGATTTAACTTTTTCCCACTTCTCTTTATCTTTTTCATTTCTAAGCTCTGTATCAAACAAATTACTAATCTTACAAGCTAAAGGAGAAGCTGCATAAATCATCGGCATATTAATTTTGCCGTTATTATCATCCTCATAAAATAAATCATATAAATGAGTTAACAGAACTTGAAATCTTTGTAAGGAGAAAGCTGGCATTAAAACTGAGCCTTTTCTATCCACACAAGTAGTAAGAATTGAAGATTTAATTTTCTCTAAATCCTTTTCTCTATCTTTAGATTTAGCGCTTCTTTTTGCGCTACAATAAGTCGTTTCACCTATTAATAAATTAGCGCTTTCTATTGGCTCAAACTCATCTATATAATATTGCTGAACACTTCTATTCCCTAAATCAGAAGTAATTACTATCTTCTTAATTCCACCAGAAGGTCCTTTAATCCAAAGTATTAATTGACAGGAGTTAATAATGTGTCCAGAGTTAACAAACTCAAAAGTAACATTTTCATTTAACACATGCTTCTCTCGTCTCTCATATTCTTTAACATGGTTTAAAGTGTTTACTACATCATTGTTATTATAAATAACAGGGTAGTTTTTATTAAATTTTTTAGTTAGATATTCACTATCTTTTTGAAAAATCTTTACAGAGTCAAGCAACATTTCTTTATAAATGTTCTTGGACCCTGTTGGCATAATTAATGGAGCGTCACACCCTTCTTTATATAGTCTTCCACACAAACTTCCGTGGTCCGCATGTAGGTGACATACAAACACGGCTGTAAGGTCTTTCGGCTTAAAAGCAAATTTCTTGGTGTTAGCTTGGTACTCTTTTAGAACTGTGGTTTCTCCTTGTATCAATCCACACTCTACCAGAATTGTTTGCTTATCCTTATCTTTGCCAAACTGAATTAGTACCTGAGAACCAGCTACAGATTCAGCGGAAGCACTAGGAAAGCTTACTCGGATTCTTTCTTTATTTTTTCCCATCGAAGAAATATGACCTCCAATCTGTATACCTTAGGGGGAGAAAATTTCCTCCCCCCTTTGGTAGGATAGTATATTTAAAACAAATAATTAATATTTAGTTGTTAAGGTACAAAAATCTTTCTTTATTCCTTCTCTGCTTCAGATTCAGAATCAGGTGTAGGGGCGTCATCAAGACCAACTACTTTATTGATAGCAATAAAGCTGTGCTCGGGCTCCTTCATGCGAAGAACAATTTTACACATGCCGTTCTTTACCTCATAGTTGACCTCTTTAATATTGGACATAATATCCTTTGCGATGCCAAGAGAAACTTCCTGAGAATACTTTTCGTTGAAAGTATCACTCTCACCCTTAATTACAATTCCGCTCTCCTCCATAAAAACTTCTACATCAGATGGATTAATACCAACAACACGAACAACGGTGCTGTAACAATTCTCGCCCTTAGTCCAAGGTGCAGCAGGACTAATGTCCTTCGTACTTGGAGTGTTGAACTTAACGCTCAGTGGCTGTCTAGAAAACATGGAATTATCAAAGGAACTTAGATTGTAAAACTCATCAAAAAAACTATACATTTTAAAAAATCCTCCGTAAAAAAATTAATTTTAATTTAAATAAAATCCAGCCTCAAAATATGGTAAAAAAGTATTTTTAGCCACAAGATATAGTAATTAAGAAAACCAAAACCACAACATATTGTGGTCAAATTTGAGATAAAATCTGAATTTTAAAAAATAAGTTAAAAAATATTAAATTGTAAAAAATAAGTACAGAAATAATTCTTAACCTATTTATTGAGAACAGTTTACCATATAATTAATGATTTGTCAATAGATTAAGAAAAAATTTCTAGACTTAAAAACGAGGAGAAAAGATTTCTAAAAATCAGTTCTCCCCATTTTAAGTTCAGAAATTAATAATCAATTTCGTCTCCAATTTCTACTTTAGAGAAATCACCAAACAGCATTTTAAAATTACCGTCAGTATCTTGTCCAACAATAATTCTATCACCGTTTCTAGAATAAACGGTGTAATGCTTTAGCTCTTTCTTTGGCATCTGGCTTACCTTTTTATTTGGAACTTCAATAACTTCTTCTGTTACTACATCGTTATTTTCTACAACGACTAGTTCCTCTTTAGTTTCAGGCATTTCAGAGGCTTCAAATTTTTCATCAATGACCCCAATCTGAGGGTTGACTTTATAATTATTTTTTTTCTTGGACATTGTTTACTCTCCTTTTACATGTCTGAAAGGAACTCATCATTTGCCATTCGTGCTCTTTACTACAATAACGCTAAAAGGGGCAAAGCTGAGGATTATTCTCCTCAGCATTGCACATAATCCTTTTACAGTCATCAATGTATGCCTTTTTACAAAGAACAGACATTTTAATTATTTATTAATGTAGATTAGTCAGCAACAACGACAGAACCCATAGCAATTAGCTCGGGCTTCTTGGTAACATAAGCCTTGAAGCTGAAGGTTCCAGCGGTACCAGTGCCAGAAACAACACCATTGGCTACATTTAGAGCAGTGCCACCCTCGGAAACAACTTCCCAAGTTAGGTCGGCGTTCTTAATAGCCTTAGGAGCGCCATCCTTGTAATAAGCATAAGCAACAAAGGACTCGTTTACAGTACCAGTCTTTACAGAACGAACAGCGTTCTCAAGAATGATACCGTCGCAATCATCATACCAATTGGTATTGAAGATTACCTGAGTAATAGTAGCATAAACACCAGAAGCGTCACAACCGGAGCAACCGGTAGATAGCGCCATACCCTCAAGATTCGTTTGGGAAGCTCCCGTTGCCGTCATGGAAAGGTCAAGAGTACCATTTAGCTGTAGACGGGGAATATCAATGGTAACCTCGCCAGCCTTGGTAGCAGCCTCTACGTTGCAAGCATCACCATAGTATAGAGCTACAGTTAGCACAGCATGTAGAGTTGCAGGAATAAACTGAGCACTTACAGTAATCTGCTTAGCAGCATCGTCGGTGTACTTATACATTACACAATACTCAACGCCATCCTCAGCAGTAACGGTAATGGACTTGCCAGCGACTTCAACTCTCACCTGGTCCCCAGTGCCATCAGCGGGCTTAATCCATGCATAAGTCTTACCACCAGAAATAACGGGAACTGCGGGAGAACTTAAGGTTAGAGTGTTACCAGTAACCTTTAGAGTCTCAGTCTTAAAGACATCACCAGCATGAACAATATTGCTGCCAACCTGGGCGGCAACATATTCCATATTGAACATTATATCCGTAAGTTTGAGAGACATCTGGCTGTCATGGAAGTACTGACCCCAGAGCTTATTGCCCTCGCCACCACGGATGTCCTCAGCGGTTACACCAATGGTGATGGAAGAATAGGAATAGGTAACCCTTTGAGATTATCTCCAGGTTTTCCCCTCCTCTACACCGTGCGTGCGGGTTTCCTCGCACACGGCGTTCCAACATTAGATTTTTTTAAATTTCAATGGAAATAAAAGTACGATTATTATTTATTAATAAATCTATATTTTCTTTTAGCTATTCTATGGTGGGAATTGAGCGGTCTGATTTTATTCTAAAAATTTTAAAACCCTTGCTTTTTATTACTTCATCTCTTCTTCTGTCTTTATTTTTATCTTGATGCCAGTAATTACCATCGTATTCAATGTCTATTTTTTGACCATCTTTTTCAAGCAATATATCAAGAGCAAATCCATCTATTAAAAAATTTAATTTTACATCATATCCTTCTTTTTTTAAAATATTAAAACATGCTTCTTGTTGAGATGAGGTTTTTATCTCCCCATTTTTTTGAAAAGAACTCATCATTTTTTCTTTTATTTCTAAATTTTTCATGGGATGAGTTACCCCATATTTTTTAATATTAGTGTTTTTAGTTTTTAACACTATATCTTGGTTTTGCGTGGGGTGTTCCACTCCATATTTTTGAAGACAAGTTTCTTTTCGTTTTTCTTTTACTTCTTCTTTTTGAGAAGGAAAACTAACTCCATATTTTTTTAAGCATGTTTCTTTCTTTTTTTCCAGTACCTATTTGTTTTGAGCAGGATATTCAGTGCCAAAATTTTTTAAACAAGTTTCAATCTTTTTTTGTTTAATATCATCATTTTGTGACGCATTTTCCACACCATATTTTTTTAGCATTGTTTCTTTAACTTTCTTTTTTACGGAGTCAATTTGCATCACATTTTCTACATTGTAATTTTCTAAAAGATATTTTTTATTTTTTTCTCTTACTTCTGGATTTAAAAAAGAAAACTCATATCCAGTCCTTTTTTTATAAGATTCTGATTGTTTTTTTATTTTTATATCTTTTATAAATTTATTTTCTTTTTTGCATTTAGAACAATAATCGCCACCATAAGCATTTTTAGAACTTATCACTTTTCTATAAGGGCCAGAAAAAATTTCCCCACAACAATCACATTTTCGTTCAACAATTATTGTGCTGCTATTTGATAAGTCTTTTTCTTTTATTAAAATTTTTTCATTTATTTTAATATCGTATCCTAATTCTATATATCTCTTATAATTTTTAGGATTTCCAGTCACTTCTACATATTCATTAATAACCATGCTTCTATTTCCTTTGTTAAAAAAATCTATTGTCTAGTGCCTGTTCCTCAGATTTCATTACAAAATCTTCTTAGGTCGTGGCACCGCTCTCAGTATTGATTAATGAGCTTATTGTTCTTCGTCTCAAACCTATTTGGTCAATACCTTTCCTTGTTCCAATATTTCTATCTATACATACATACTTAGGTGCTTACTTTGACTTGGATTACTTGATAGTACCAATTATACCATAAGGTCGTTCATAGTTGACATTTTTACTAAACCTCATAATCCCAAGAATTTTCATTCTTTACCCAGTCGTACATTCGCAAGTTCGTCAGTTATAAAATAACATTCTCACCATATATGTTTTGTAGACTCCCGGCATATAAAAAACCATATCATAGACTTAGGTTTTCGTCTGCCGACTTTACCGAGCTTCATACACCAATTACTATTAATGCATGTCGGAGCTTAGAGAAGTAGTTTCTAGGCGTTACTCTATCATTCCTACTTTCGAAATATTAGTTAGAGATTAAATCTCCGCTAGTTTTGTTTATTTATCTAGCAACAAGTCGCACGTCAGCTAGGGTGCGGCAGTCAGCAAATAGCTCTTCGCCTTTAAACAAAAGTGCTCTGCCGACGCCCGCAATAAAATATTTATTCTGAGCCATAATTTTTTCCTCCTTAAAAACTTTTAGTTTTATTTGTTTTTAATTTTCAATTTAAAAATTTTGTATATACAAAATTGATAGATTGCTATGACAAAAAAACTCATAGCCTACATCAATAATAAAACTCTTGCACTACTAAATAAAAACTATTTTTTACCTTTAAGTAACTCTCTCAAACCTCTTGGTAAACTCTCCAGCATCTGTAAGCTCTTTCGCAATATTATAAGATTGGTCTCCGAAAATCCAATGAGTTGGGTCTTCTTTCATCTAAACGAATCCAGACATAGCCGCAGTCATTTGAATTTGATAAGATAGCTTTCTATCAACCACTCTGAGTAAATAACTTAATTTCCTCATAGTAATATCCTTTAGCTCTTCAATCGTATAACTTGTTCCAGTACAAACACACACCATCTGTTTCTCAAGAGTTGGAGAAGCGTAGTCTTTATTTTGTAGTTTTTTCTTTAACTCTAGTTCTTCTTTTAAGTCTGGGTCAATATATTTATCGTCATTATAATCAAGTATATTCTGTCTTGGGATTATTGCACGAATCTCATCGAAATCGGAAGGAGTTATTTCAACATTCTTGATACAAAGAACCTTGAAACCACCATTATCCTTAATAGAGATTACATCTCTCATCTTCTCTTGACATTCTTTACAAAAAGTAGCTTCTTGTATAGCTTTAATTCTAATTAAATATAAAGCTTTAGATTTATCCTCTTCGTCTAAATTCTCCGGCATCTTTTCCATGTATTTTTTGACTGTCTCCTCAACTTGTTTAAACAAGTCTTCATAGGTGATAACCTTTCCACACTTTGGACAAAAAACACCTTGCTTTATTTTAAAAACCAATTCAAATAATTGCATAACTTGATTAGTGATAATTCTTCCGCCTTCGGAATCTTCCTCCATTTTGGAAATTAAATATTCCAAATTAGACATAGAGATTCCTTTTATGTCGGGAACTTTTTCAATCTTACCAAACTTATCTTTAACAACTTCCCCTTTATCGTCCAGTTTGTTTTTTACTGTTTTATCTAAAGTTAAACAGCCAAAACTAGAGTAAAAAGTATAATAGTCTTTTACTAAGACTGGATATAAACTTAAACCACCTTTAAATGGAATAGGTTGGTCCAAGGAATTGTAAACCTATTCGTATATGTCTAACTTATTTTGAAGTTCTTTAGTTAACACCGCTAATAGTAACTCCTATTACAGACTTAATACCTTCAAAATTTCTATTGTTCCACAACCCATATTGAGATTGGTTGTAAATAGATTGCTCTCTACTAAAAATCATTCTTCCAACACCTTGAACGTCAGCTCCATTAAGTAATGACAAAATAGCTTTAGTAAGAGCTGTAACTCTACTTGTGGTTTGCACTTTTAAATACTCTCCATCTATTTCATCAATAATGCCAGCTTCATTTTCAGGAATTTCCAAATTAATTATATTAGTATTAACTACAACATCCACTCCAACATTAACGATAGATTTAATTCTATCTATAGGAATTATAGAATCAATATAAACCTTAATCATTGAACACTCTTCTACAAAGCTATCTTCTAGTCTTGGACTTCTAAAGATTCTTTTGCCTTGTTGCGTGCCTCTGCCATTGTAAATCAACTTAGTGACATCTGAATACTTTGGTAGTGGTTTAGAAAGAGCGTCTAAATCATTATAATATAAAATTTTCCAAATACGATAAGTCTACTCTAACTCCATAGGAGTTTTTTTATCTGGGTTAGGGGATAACAAATAATAAATAATTCGGTCTTCAATACCATCTAATTGTGTAAATCGGTTATAATCTACACCAGACATACTAGCATCAATCATTTAAATTTCACCCCCTATTAATAAATGCCGCCCAGTTCAAACTCAAAAGTATTAGTGACTAAAAATTTATCATCATCTTCATGAGTCGGCACATAACATTTAACAACTATGTTTAGCTTACCAATTTTACACTGTTTCTTATTCTTTATCTTAAAAATATTAGACCCTTTCTCGTTCACAAACTCGTAATACACGTTTTGTCTTTCCTCTTTAATACCTTTTAAATCCACTTCATAATTAAAATAAACTTTCTTGTTATCAAACAATTTATCTTTATATTTTAGGAATACTCTATATTCGCACTCCTCACCCCATAATATCTTTTGCTCACAATCTTCATCCATAACCAAGCTATACTCATTGACTTCGTTTTCAGCGTTATCAAAGGAACCTTCATCGTCATCTTTGATGTCTCCTTCATCTACATCAACAAAATCTTTATTCTGGTCTTCCACTTTATAAATTGGAGCATTAAAAGCGATACGATTTATAAAATCATCGTTCGGAGATACTAAATCTCTATCTAGGGCTAAGATAATTAAATTGGTACTTTCCAACAAATCCTGAGCATCCTTGTTAAAGGTTTTCTTAGAATCTGTTTTTACTACGGCTTTAACCTTATAAACATAGTTATTTTCTCTTACTAATAAATCAGAAGTTCCCACTATAATTCTGTCATTTGTTTTTATGAAGTTAGTAAAATAATTACACTGCATAGTGACATAAAACTCACTCTGAGGAATAGGAACAGTCTTGTTATTATAAGTCTGAATGAATTTCATTTCAGTCTCAATAACACAAGGCTCAAAATGATGTTCTACAATTTTATCGTTGGTTAAATCGGTTGAGCCATTAAAAGCAATTGTAGAATTACAACGCCTTATAAGTCCACTGTTTCCAGCTGCTACTGGAGTTCTGTTAACACAAATCCAAATAGATTTATCATAATGTTTTTCTTCTTCCGTTAAAGTGGTTGGGTCTTCAAATTTATATGTAGAGAATCTATATCGGCTACCTAAATCACAATGGTGTTTTAAGTCTTTAAAAGCAATAACACTCCAATCAGACCCGTATGCCTCTCCTTTTTCAGATTTAACATTGTTAATAACAACTTCTATAGGAGTATATACGGGAATATCTTTGGTATAGTGATACTATCTTTCAAGCTCTTCCTCAATATCAACGCGATTAAATCTATAATCCCAATCTCTATTGCGTCTCGCTTGAACATTTTCGATATAATAGTTGTCTCCAACCATATTATCTTTTAGTTTAGCTTTGAGAAAAATGGAGCTATCAATAGTATTGCTAGTATCAATTATCGCCATTAAATCACCCCTTATTTCTCTTCAATGCCATATTCTTTATGCTTATCAATCAAATATTCAGTCTAATTAATGCATTCAAAAATAATTCTTTTAACTTGTTTTTTGTCAAAATCGTTGTTAATAATAGCGTTTAAATTAATAACTAAATTAACAAGTTCTCCTTCAAAAAGAGTATTACTGGAAGAAACATAAATTAAGATTCCCCCACAAAAAACTTTATAATTATATTTTGGGTCTTCTAAGCCTTTATCGTATACATAAAGAACCTTTTTTAGTTTGTTTAAAATTTCTCTCAAACAAACTAATTTTTCTTGATTGGTAAGCATAACTTTAAAATCATTAAACTCACCTATTGTTTCCTGAGTAAAGGTGGTGACATTATAAAAACATTTATTATCCATAATATCACCCTCTTCCTATATTGCGAGAACCATTCATAAATCTAACGTTCCAGCCTAATTTATTTTTAAGCCTTAAGGTTTCGTTTTGAAGTTGGTCTAACCATTTGTTTTTAGAGTTTAAGATTATTCCATTGTTAGAGATTTTAAAATCTGAATCTGTCATAAGATTTCTTATGTCCAATAATTCGTTTCTTTCTCCTTCAGCCCAAGCCATTACTAGCATACGGGCAAGGATATCTTTTATTTCCTATTCAATTAGACCATCGCCAGCAAATGTTTTAGAGTTTAGTCCAGAAAAATCTTCAGTAAACTCTCCACAATAATATTGCTCAAAAGCATACTGTCCACCTTCTTTCAGGACATTCTCAAATTCAACTGTGCGGTTCTCTTTGTCTAGTTTACCTTCTACTCTTGTGTCTCCCTCAATATAAGTATATACTGAGTTATCAAGAATTTCAAATGCATCGTCAAGACGATAAACCTTATCTGTTCCATTAGCTCTAAAGGTTTGCATGCTACCTTTAGGTGAAATGTATTTAGAAACTTTAATACCTACAGAAACGGGGTTTGTGAATTGACCAATGGCATTTTGTAAAAAAGTATACATTATTTTCTGAAACTGCATGATGTTAGTTTCATAAGCTACTGTTACTTTGGGGTCATCAAACAAAGCAATTGCCTTGGAGTAAATTTCACTAAAAAGTATAGACATCTGTTAACCCCTTTCTATAAAATTATTGTCTTCTAAAATCGTTGTTCATCAAAGCAAGAACTACGTCAAATATTCCATTGTTATCCTTATCTAGACCAGCGAGACGATTTAGCGCCTCAATCTTAGAACGGTCATAGAATTTTGGCTCACGAGTGTAACACTTACCCATCCAATAACTGCACAGGAAAGCCTTGTCATTCTCGGATAGACCATTAAAGAAGTCCTCAAGCTCTCTTACAGACATATCACCAAGCTTATCTAGCTGTTTACGGGAAATTCCAGTCTTAGAGTTTTCCACACAAGGAACAGAATATCTTTCGGCCAAATCGTCTTCACCCTCTCCAAGTAGAAGAATACCTCTCTCAAAGAAAGAACGATAACGAGATACACACTGTTCAAACTGTTGCCAAGTTAGAATACGCTCCTCACCCATCTTTCTAAAATCAATCGTTAGATTAGGCAGTACTAGATGAGTGGTTAGTCCGCCCATCATCTCACGATTGTGAACTAGAACTACCTCACGGTCAGATTTACGACCAGAAAGCATCTCTAGAATCTTAGTTGTTGCTGGGTCACTTACAGGAGCTGCCTGAGAAGGTGCAGAATTCTTTAAGGTCGCTACTTCATTAGCTAAAGAGCGCACCATATCCATCAGCTCATCATAAGAAGGACCAGAGCTAGAGGGAGCTTTAGTTTCTCCCTCTTCTACTACTGGCTCTTTGTTGGAAACCTCCGCAGCAACGGTAGGAATATCATTAGTTAGTTTAATTGCCTCTTCTTTTACGTTTTTAGACTTTGCCATAATGCAAACCCTCCTTTTAAACCTTTTAAATTATTTCTTATTATTTAGTTGTTTTTTGGCTAGTTATATATCGCTATATTACTTAGTTATATATTATGCTACTCTGTTAGGGTAGAATAATAGCTCCAAATTTACTACCCACGATTACATCTACGCCAACCATCATGTTGACATTTAGAGTATAAGTGTATAGTGATAGGTAATCCTTTGAAGTAATCTCCAGATTTTCCCCCACTCCGCACCGTGCGTGCGACTTTCACCGCACACGGCGCTCCATCGTTTTAGTTTTGTTTTGTTTGTAATGTTTTAATTTTTATAATCTCGTAGTACTATTTCTTTATAGTATCTTTCTTTTTCTTTTATTAATAAATCTATAGCGTCTTTTAATTGTTTATCTGTTGGCTATAAAGACCCTGATTTTATCCTTAAAACTTTAAAACCCTAACTCTATACAAATTTATCTCTTCTAAAATCTCTTCTTTTGTTTTGATGCCAATACCATCCATCATATTCTATATCAATCTTTATATCTTCTATAAACAAAACAATATCTAAGATAACATTGGACAAAACAAAATTTTCTTCACAAATGTTTTCTTTATAAATATTTTTTATTTTTTTATATAGTTCTATTTGTTTAGAAGAGGTTGGCACAGTGCCATTATTAACCATTGTCTAATGAATTTTTTCTTGAAATTCTTTTGTTTTTGAAGGATGGTCTACACCATATTTTTTCATACATGTATTTCTAGATTTTTCTTTACTTTCCTCTGTTTGACTATAATAAGGAACTCCATATTTTTTTAAAGAAGAGTTTTCTTTATTCCTTTTTACTTCTAATGACTAGTTGGGGCTTTCTACCCCATATTTTTTGAAAGAAGTAGAAACTGTTTTTTCTTTTTTTATTTTTTTAATTTCTTCATTATTCTTCTAGCAAAATTGACACACGTCTTTATTAAAAGAGTTATAAGTTCTTAATAGTTTTTGATGAGTATTAGAATATATTTTACCACAACAGTCACATTTTCTTTGCTCCACCACATGGCTATTATTTGGCAATTCCTTTTGATTAACGATTATTTTATCTTTCCCACTACATTTATATCCTAATTTGTTCCAATATTCCTTATTAGAACCATTAACTATAACTTCTACATTTTCATTTATTATCACATACTCACCTCCTTTTAAAATATTACAAACAAAACATAAAACGACTCGTGGCCATTCCTAGATATTCATTACAAATATCATCTTTGGTTCGACCACTACTTTTCCTTATCAGTTAATGCGCTTATTATTCTTCGACACAACCTTATCGTCTGATAAGTTTCCTCGTTCCCTTAAATTTATCTGTACATATATACTTTTAGGTGCTTGCTATGAACTATATATTATCGTATTGACCCGCCAGCATATGCTTTCGTCAATAAAGGCATTTCATACCGACCAAATTTACTTTACCTCTAATATATAATCCGTACATTCACAAGTTCGTCAGCTTTAAGCATTCTCACCATGAGTATTTTATAGACACCCGATATATTCTATCGACTTCACCGAGCTTCATACACTGTTAAGCGCATGTCGGAGATTAGTGAAACTCCTTCAGGACGTTACTCCATCATTTAAGTTTTCAATTTAAGAGTTATAATTATTAGTAATAATTACATTAAACTTGTTTATTTCGTTTAATAACGAGTCGCACGGTCAGCGTGCTCTAGAGGATTCTTCTCTACGGTTAGAGTGTTACCCTCGAAAACTACCTTAACGGGCTTGTATTGACCCATAGCCATCATGTAAATAATCTTATCAGACACAATAGCCTGGGGCTTGCCATTAATGGTGTTAGGAACTAGAGCGTTTCCGAGCTCAATCATAGGAACTTCCTTGTAAGCGGGCAAGAAGCCAGTCTTAACAATGGAACTGTCCTCTAGATATCTGAAACCAGAGGTAGCGGTCTGCTCGGGAAGAACGTTCTGTAGGGCAATCTTGGTGCCTAGAGCATAGACATCAGAACCACCGTTAGCAAGCTGGACGTTGCGAGCGGTAACTACCCAGTTCTCATCAGAGAAGTTGTTAGCAATATAGCCAGAAATGCCGTGCTTAGCAGCGTTAGCACCACTAATGCAGGACTCCATAGCCTTAACAACCTTACCCTCAATGTAAGCAGCGTAAGCTAGGCCAATCTTCACGCCAAACTTACCCCAGTCCTGCTTACCAGCAGCAACATGGTCAGTTATATTTAAGTTTAATCGTCACATTAAACTCGAGTTAAAAACTCCTCATACTTTCATATGAGCTTAGACTATATCTTCACCTAAAAAGGTGTCCACCATTTCGAGATACTTTAACGACTTATATCTCTACTTCCTCACGGAATAGTCGTTGAACCTTCTCCTGTTCGGAGCTTGGCTGCTGATTCTCTATTATAAAAAATACTTAGGATTTAACCATATATTATCTAGTTAATTTTTTCTACTTTCGTCACCCTCACGCTTAGCTTTATTTCAAACTTACGTTGTGGTTTAACTAGCTTTAAGAAATTCCAGCAGTTAGATGGATTAATTTTTGCACATATTTCTATATGCCCTAGCTATTTATATGTTGCTTATATATTTAACCAGTCAACATAGCAGCCAACTTCCTTCTTATGGGCGGTAACAGTGTACTCGGTGCCATAAGTGGTTAGTACGCCACCACGAGCTACGCCTACTGCGGCGTCATTAACAACGAACATCTCGTTGCTATCTACGAAATACTTAGCAGAGTTGGTATGAATTTTAGTTAATTTTCTTTAAAGAAAGTAAGAAATTTTTCGTACTTTCTTTGCATATATAAATCAGCGTCTTTATATATGTATTCCATAAATTTTTTATTTTCTTTATTTGAACCCGACCTTATTAGGGCATTTTCGTCTTTTTTGCCACATGCTTTATTTACATTAAAATTTATATTTTGTGTTTTTAAAAAGTCCTTCATCCCATCACATAAAGCTTTAGTGCTCATAATAGAAACCATAAACTTTTCTCTATCCCCATCATTATATATAGAGGCGCATCCATCACCATCAAAAAGCCCTCTTATAAAATGAGGACAAAGATTTTCTTTTAAAAAATTTGGGAAAGTAATGGTAAAAGTTTTATTTTGAATAACCCCTAGTTTTTCTAAAGACTCGCACATGTGTTTACTAGCAAAAATTATTTCACTCATGTGCCTTTCTTTTCCATCGTAGTTATTAATATAATCATATCTATAAATGGGTTTTTCGTTTTTTAGTTCTTTATTTATTTTTTCAAGGATTTCTTCATCTTCTCTTTTTAAAGACAAAACAACAGTGTTATTTATTCTATTATTATAACCATCCGCATATAAAAAACCTAAAATGTAAGCTTTATTTGGAGTATCTATTTCCTGTCTCTTATACACATCTCCGAGCCCACGAGACAAGA
>ERZ1026876.675-NODE-675-length-19629-cov-7.439920_pt1 | contig 19629 bp, 15 predicted proteins | sample MGYA00380168_ERZ1026876 | MGnify/ENA primary metagenome ERZ1026876 (study PRJEB33269, sample SAMEA4719804) | human gut metagenome | biome: human-associated habitat; feature: organic feature; material: feces | place: Cameroon | collected 2013-10 ... | reverse complement strand
AGATCGTCGGCAGCGTCAGATGTGTATAAGAGACAGATGCAGGCAGGGTCTGCCCGGCGGGCAGGGTCGGCCAGCTGATCCTCTTCGGGCTCGTTCAGGAACTCGAACACGCGCTCGGCAGCGGCGGCCATGCTCTGCAGCATGTTGGACACCTGTGCCAGCTGCTGGATGGGCTGGGTGAAATTGCGGACATACTGGATAAAAGCCTGGATATCGCCGATGGTGATGATGCCGTTGGCGGCAAAGATGCTGCCAACGATGGCAACAGCCACATAGCCCAGGTTGCCCACAAAGTTCATAATGGGCTGCATCAGGCCGGAAAGGAACTGGCTCTTCCAGGCAGATTCAAACAGCTTGTCGTTGGCGGCGTTGAAGTCCTCCAGCACGGCGGCCTCACGGTTGAAGGCTTTGATGACGTTGTGGCCGGAGTAGACCTCCTCCACCTGTCCGTTCACAACGCCCAGGGTAGCCTGCTGGGCCTTGAAGTATTTCTGGCTGAACCTGACCACCAGCATCACCAGTACCAGAGAGACAGGCAGGATGAGCAGTGCGATCAGGGTCATTTTGGGGCTGATGGACAGCATCATGATCAGCACGCCGATCATGGTGGTAATGCTGGTGATGAGCTGGGTCACGCTCTGGTTCAGGCTCTGGCCCAGGGTGTCTACATCGTTGGTGATGCGGGAGAGCACCTCGCCGACCGTCCGCTTTTCAAAGTAGGCCAGCGGCAGGCGGTTGATCTTCTCGCTGATCTGGCGGCGGAAATCATAGCAGACCTTCTGGGAAAGGCCGGTCATCAGCCAGCCCTGAATGAAGCTGAATGCTGCGGAGCAGAGGTACATAGCCAGCAGGGTGAGCAGGATCTTGCCGATGTAGGCAAAGTCGATGCTGCCGATCCCCCGCAGCTTGGCGATCCAGCCGGTGGCAAGGGCCGTGGTGGCCTTGGCCAGAATTTTGGGGCCTGCGATATTGAAGATGGTGGAAAGGATGGCAAAGACCATCACAACGATGAGGGAAAGCTTATACTGGCGCAATGCGCTGAGGAGCTGCCGCAGAGTGCCCTTGAAATCCTTGGCGCGCTCGGTGGTCTGTTTTCCGGGTCTCGGCATATCACTCATCCTCCTTTCCGGTGTTCAGGTCTTGCAGGTTGAGCTCCTTCTGGCTCAGCTGGCTCCTGGCAATCTCCTGATATTCAGGGCAGGTGGCCATGAGCTGCGCGTGAGTGCCCTTGCCCACCAGCCTGCCGTCGTCCAGCACCAGGATCTGATTGGCGTGGAGGACGGTGGAAATGCGCTGGGCCACGATGATCACAGTGGCATTGTCTGTTTCTTCCTTCAGCGCACGGCGCAGGGTGACATCCGTCTTGTAGTCAAGGGCAGAGAAGCTGTCGTCGAACAGATAGATCTTCGGCTCCTTGGCAATGGCACGGGCGATGGAGAGCCGCTGCTTCTGGCCGCCGGATACGTTGGAGCCGCCCTGTGCAATGGGGCTTGCATAGCCCTCGGGCTTTGCGTCGATGAACTCGGTGGCCTGTGCGATGGAAGCCGCCTTCTTCATGCCCGCATCGGTGATTTGTGCACCGCCGAATTTCAGGTTGCTCTCGATGGTGCCGCTGAACAGAACGCCCTTCTGGGGCACATAGCCCAAAAGGCTATGGAGCTGCTCCTGCGGCATCTCCCGCACATCGATGCCGTCGATGGTCACGCGGCCGCCGGTGACATCATAAAAGCGGGGGATGAGGTTGAGCAGGCTGGATTTGCCGCAGCCGGTGGAGCCGATGATGGCTGTGGTCTCGCCGGGGTTTGCGGTAAAGCTGATGTGCTCCAGCGCGTCGCTGTCGGCACCGGGGAAGCGGAAGCTCACATCGTTGAACTGCACAACGCCCTGCCAGTTTTTGTGCTCCTGTGCGGGCTTGGCAGTGGCTGCGTCCGGGTCGTTGATGGTGGCTTTGGTGCGGATCACCTCATCGATGCGCTCCGCTGCCACACCGGCGCGGGGCAGCATGACGGCCACCATGGCCAGCATCAGGAAGGACATGACGATCTGCATGGTGTAGGTGATAAAGGCGATCATTTCGCCCACCTGCATAGTGCCGGCATCCATGGCCTTGCCGCCGAACCAGACGATGAGCAGGCTGGTGCCGTTCATGATCAGGGTCATAAAGGGCATCATGGCCACCATGGCACGGTTGGTGAACAGCTGGGTGCCCATCAGCTCCCGGCTGGCGGCATCAAAACGCTTTTCCTCAAAGGATTCGCGGCTGAATGCACGCACCGGCATCACGCCGGTCAGGATCTCGCGGCTGACGAGGTTCAGCTTGTCCACTAGGGTCTGCATGATCTTGAACTTGGGCATGGCGATGCTCATCAGAACCGTGATGAGCAGAAGCAGGGCGGCCACGTCCAGCACGATGATCCAGGCAAGGCCGGTGTTGCCCTGGGTGACGTGCATCACGCCGCCGATGCCCAGAATGGGAGCGTAGGCCACCATGCGCAGCAGGATGACACAGGTGAACTGCACCTGCTGGATATCGTTGGTGGTGCGGGTGATCAGGGAAGCGGTGGAGAAATTCTCGATCTCCGCGTTGGAAAAGTGGATGACCGAGGAAAAGGTCTCTCTGCGCAGCTCCCGGCCGATGGAAGCCGAGACGCGGGAGGCAATCAAGCCCACCAGAATGGCAACGACCACCATCAGCAGGGTCAGGGCCAGCATCTGGCCGCCCACACGGAAGAGGTAGGCCATCTGTACATCATGGGAAACGCCCTGTGCCTCATATTCCAGGCTGACCAGCAGGGTGGCCTGACTTGCCATGCTGGAAAGGGTGGTCTCGTCCACCTGTTCCATGGCGCTGGCCAGTTGCTGCTGGATCATTTCCCGTGAAAAGCCGGGCATCTGGGCCATGGCTGCGAACTGGCCACAAACGGCATCCAGATCTTCCGCTGTGGGAGCAGCGGTCATGGTTTCTGCTTCAGCCCCGGCCGTCTCGTCCTCGCTCTGGTAGCCGGACAGCGGAGCCATGGCGGCAGCGTTCTGCCCGGCAGGGGCGTTGGCATTCTGCGCAGCCGCCATATACAGCACGATATCCGGTGTGGTAATGGCATCCTCCAGAGCCGTGCGCTCGGCATCGGTCAGGTCACTGCGGAGCTTCAGAACACCGTCGTCCTGAAGATAATATCCGTAGGCATTCTGCAGCGCGTCTGCATCCTCTTCGCTCATCAAAAGCGAGAGGGCATCCAGGGTGCTTTGGCGCACAGTCTCCGGCAGGGGGCTTTCAATGCCGCCCTGCTGGATGCCGGTGTCCACGATCTTGCTCGTGTAATCCGGCAGGGAAAGGTCGCAGTAGGCCTGCACGAACAGCAGAGCCACCACGGCAAGGCAGGCGGCCCAGTGGCGGGCCAGCTGCTTGAAAATTTTACCCATTTTCGTTTTCTCCCTTCAATTTTGCTTGTTGCTCCGCATTTTCCGCTTCCACAGCCTCCAGCAGCACACCGGTCAGGGAGAACAGCTGCTCCCGCTGCTCTTCCGGAATGCGGCAGATGACCCGCTCAAAGTAACGGCTGATGGCAGTCTCGACCTGGCGGCTGGCATCCAACCCCTTTTCCGTGGGGCGCACCAGCGTTTTGCGGCGGTCATTGGGGTCTGTGATCCGCTCAATGAGTCCATCCTGCTCCAGCTGGCGCAGCGCGCGGGAAACAGCGGGCAGGGGCTGTTTGACGGCGGCAGCCAGATCGGAAACATAGATGGTGCCATTCTGGCCATGCGCTTCAATGGTCATCAGCACGCCTTCCAGCATGATGAAATGGCACTTGGGGCAGCTTTCCAGTGCCATTTTGGCACCACGTTTGCCTTCTGTGCTCAGCCGATGCAGATAATGGACCAAGGCGAACAGTTCCGGTGCGCTCTTCTGCGGCATACGATCCCTCCTTATCACTTAACAGATACAAATACTTAACATATGATAATTATTTGCTAATGACAATAATATACCCGCCTGCATCGGAATGCAAGCGGGTAAAAATGAACTTTTTGAAAACTCTGAAGATCCTGCACATCAAGGAAAAAATCACTCGTGGAGCTGACGTTCTTCCACCAGACTCTCTCGTTTGCTGCTGATACGTCCCAGCCCGTAGGCCAAAAACGTGGCGCAAAGCAGGTTCAGCCATGCCAGCGATGCACCGCTGAAGGTGTTGGTAACGCCGATGAGAAGGTTTGCCAGACAGAGCAGCCTCACCATCTGTCCAATTTTGTTCAGGTGGGAGATACGGGAATCCACATCCGAAAACATATCAAAGGGACCCAGCTGGGCGCTGCGGCGGAAATATCCCCAACTGAAGCAATGCCCAACACTCTGTGCTTCCAACTCTTCCATGAAACTTTCAAAATCCGGGGAACTGTCCAGCATGGCAAGCCGGATGATGTACTGGCCGGGTTCCGTCTTTTCAAAGGTGTAGGTACAGAACCCGGCATTCTGCAGGGCCCAGCCCTCCTGCGCCATTTCGTTGAGCCAGCGTTCTTCTTTTTCAAATTCCCAGACCCAGAAATTCCGATGCAGCGTTTTTGTTTCACTCATACCTGTTCCTCCTGTAAAATGGCGCGGCCATTGGCAGCAAGCTCCTCCAGCCGGACCAGCTCCTGTTTGAGCACCTTCAGCCCGGCGGAGGTCAATTGGTATTCTTTTTTGCGGCTTCCGCTTTCCATGGGCAGGGGAGAGATCCACCCCTTTTCGCACAGGGCATTCAGGGCACCGTACAGGGTTCCGGCAGCCAGCCGTACCCTTCCGCCGGAGAGCTGCTGGGTTTCCTGCATGATGCCGTAGCCATGCTGCGGATGATAGAGGGAAAGCAGGATGTAGTAGGTGGTTTCCGTCAGTGCCGGATTTTCCATTATATCACCTCGCTTTGTATCACTATGCGATATATCATAGATGCATTATATCGCTTTACGATATAACTGTCAAGGGGCTGAAAATAAAAAAGCTCTCCCGGAGGGGAGAGCAAAGACAAACAACCAGAGAAAACCGGTCAACGATTGTGGAACAGTCGGTTATCCACCCAGATGCAGACGCAGGCACCCAGCACCGAGATGACGAAGGAGCTGATGCTGCCGGTGGCATGGATGCCGATGAGGCCGAACAGGAACTCGCCCACAAAGCTGCCCAGAATACCCAGCACAATGTTGCGTCCGGTGGAGGTCTGGGTGCCCATGAAGCGGTTGGCGATGTGACCGGCCAGAGCGCCTACCAGCACGCCCACGAGCAGGGAAGCCAGCAGGCCGATCAGAGAGAACAGGCCCATCAGCACGCCCACCAGAGCGCAGATCAGGGCAAGGACGATCAGGATAGACAAAGTGATCATACAGAAGCCTCCTTGGTTTCTTTTGTAGGAATGGCGTTTTCTGCCGCGTACCGGCAGATGTCGTTCAGACAGCACTTTTCACATTCGGGTTTGCGGGCGTTGCAGACAGCCCGGCCATGCATCACAAAGCGGTGGCACAGGTCACTGCCTTCCTCCGGCGGAATGATCTTCCATAGGGCCATCTCCACCTTCTGCGGCTCCTTGATGCCATCCACCAGCCCGATTTTATTGCACAGCCGGATGCAGTGGGTATCTGTGACGATGGCGGGCTTGCAGAACACATCGCCCATGATCAGGTTGGCGCTCTTGCGGCCCACGCCGGGCAATGCCAGCAGCTCTTCAAAGGTGGTGGGCACTTTACAGTTGTATTTATCCCGCAGCACCCGCATACAGGCCGAGATATCCCGGGCCTTGCTGCGGCCCAGCCCACAGGGCTTGACGATGGCTTCAATCTCATCGGGCTCTGCCGCAGCCAATGCTGCTACATTGGGGTATTTTGCAAACAAGTCCTGTACCACAATGTTCACCCGGGCATCGGTGCACTGAGCCGCCAGCCGGACACTGACCAGCAACTGCCAGGCGTGGTCGTAATCCAGCGTGCAGGCTGCATCCGGATATTCTGTTTTCAGCCGGTCGATGACCTGGAGCGCCAGCTCCTTTTTGGCAGAGAGATCTTCTGCCGCAGCAGCTTTCTTCATCTGAACCCCTCGTTTCCCGTAAATGTACTATGATAATAGCATGTTTCGACTTTTTTGTAAATGGGGTTTGAGGCATCCATCTGAGAATGATTTTCATTATTGCTCTTGCTGTTCGTGTAAAAATGAGGTATACTATTTCTATATAAGGCCCATGCAGAACAGCAGGGCAGTACAGGAGGGAACGCCCGATGAATGAACCGCTGGCGCAGCGTATGCGCCCCAAAACGCTGGCCGAAGTCTGCGGCCAGCAGCATCTGCTGGCCCCGGGGCGGGTGTTCCGCCGCACCATCGAGAGCGGCCGCATCCCCAACATGATCTTTTACGGCCCGTCCGGCACGGGCAAGACCACTGTGGCCCGGATCATTGCCGAGAACAGCGGCATGACGCTGCACAAGCTCAACGGCACTTCCTGCGGCACGGGGGATATCAAGGCAGTGCTCAAGGATATCGGCACACTGGCCGGGGCGGGGGGCATTCTGCTGTACCTCGATGAGATCCAGTATCTGAACAAGAAACAGCAGCAAAGCCTGCTGGAGTGCATTGAGGACGGCACGGTGACCCTGATCGCCTCCACCACCGAGAACCCATATTTTTACATCTATAATGCACTGCTTTCCCGCTGCACCGTGTTCGAGTTCAAATCGCTGACAGCTGCGGATGTGGAGCAGGGGCTGCGGAATGCCCTGAAAAAGCTTTCAGAGAGCGAGGGCACGCCCATCCGGATGGAGGACGATGCCTGTGCCTATCTTGCCGAGAGCGCGGGCGGCGATCTGCGCAAGGCACTGGGTTGCCTTGATTTTGCAGTGACGGCGGCGGCTCCCGAACCGGAGGGAAAACACATCACGCTGGATATGATCCAGCAGGTTACCCGCCGCACTGCCATGCGGTACGACCGGGACGGCGATGACCACTATGATATCGTGTCGGCTTACCAGAAATCCATGCGCGGCTCCGACCCGGATGCAGCGCTCCACTATCTGGCCCGGCTGCTGGAAGCCGGGGATCTGCCCTCGGCCTGCCGTCGGCTTATGGTGTGCGCCTGCGAGGATGTGGGCCTTGCCTACCCGCAGATCATCCCCATCGTAAAGGCGGCAGTGGATATCGCCAACGCGGTGGGCCTGCCCGAAGCGCGGCTCCCCCTGGCGGATGCGGTGGTATTGGTGGCGACCAGCCCCAAATCCAACAGCGCCCATGATGCCATCAATGCTGCCATTGCGGATGTGCAGGCCGGGCGCACCGGGCCCATTCCCCGCCAGCTGCAGAACAAGCACTATGACGGGGAGGATGCGCTGGTAAAGGGCCAGAATTACAAGTATGCCCACGATTACCCCAACCACTGGGTCGAGCAGCAGTATCTGCCGGATGTGCTCAAGAATACAAAATACTACATCTTTGGGGAAAACAAGAATGAGCAGGCCTCCCGCGCATATTGGGCGCGGATCAAGGGCGAAGAGAACGTATAAAGGGAAGAGAAGGAGAGAGGAAGATGCGTTATTCCAAACAGCGGGAGCTGGTGCTGCGCACCGTAGAGCAGCTTTGCGACCACCCCACCGCCGAAGAGATCTTTGATAAGGCGGCCCCGGAGTGCCCGGGCCTGAGCCTGGGCACTGTCTACCGCAACCTGAATAGTCTGGTGGAGGCAGGCAGGGTGCGCCGGGTGTCCATTCCGGGCAGGGCGGATCGTTTTGATCACACCCTGTGCTGGCACAGCCACCTCTACTGTACAGCCTGCGGTGGCGTGGTGGATGCCGATGTGGACGAGAAACAGGTGATGAGGCTGGTGCGCCGCCAGAAGGATGTTGTGGTGCAGGACTGCGCTGTGGTGCTGTTCGGCCTGTGTGAAGTATGCGCCAAAAAGCAGGCAGAAGGCTGAATTGCCCCGAAGGATTCTGAAATTTGCGGTTTCCCACTTGCCCTTATGGCAGAAAGAGGGTATACTAAAAGGAGCTTTTGAAAAATAAGGATGGTTTTTATTGGAATACATTAACTTTGAACACAACGAAACGGCTGCGGAGCTGGTGCGTGCGGCTTACGACACCCCGCCGCTGGCCTTTGTACACAGCTATGGCTGTCAGCAGAACGTCAACGATGGCGAACGCATCAAGGGCGTGCTGGTGGATATCGGCTACGGCCTGTGCGATAAGCCCGAGGATGCAGACCTCATCCTCTTCAACACCTGCGCCGTGCGGGAGCACGCCGAGCAGCGCGTGTTCGGCAATGTGGGTGCACTGAAGGGCCTGAAGGAGAAAAAGCGCGGCCTGATGATCGGCCTGTGCGGCTGCATGGCCAACCAGAAACATGTGGTAGAAAAGCTGCGCAAGAGCTATCCCTATGTTGATCTGGTCTTTGGCGTGGATGGCATCGATACGCTGCCCCAGCTCATTGCTCAGAAGCTGCAGAAGCATAAGCGCGTGCTGATGGAGCCTGCCCAGCGCCCGGTCATCGTGGAGAACATCCCCATCCGGCGCGAGAGTGAGTTCCGCGCCTGGCTGCCCATCATGTACGGCTGCGACAATTTCTGCACCTACTGCATCGTACCCTATGTGCGGGGCCGTGAGAAGAGCCGCAAGCCCGGCGATATCCTGGCGGAGTTCCGGGGGCTGGTGGAAGCAGGATACAAGGAGATCACTCTGCTGGGCCAGAACGTGAACAGCTACGGCAAGGGTCTGGAAGAACAAGTGGATTTTGCTGATCTGCTCAATCTGCTCTGCGCTGTGCCCGGCGATTACCAGATCCGCTTTATGACCAGCCACCCGAAGGATGCCAGCCACAAGCTGATCGACACCATTGCGGCCCAGCCCCACCTGTGCAAGCACCTGCACCTGCCGGTGCAGTGCGGCTCGGATGAATTGCTGAAAAAGATGAACCGCCATTACACCATCGGGCAGTACATGGAGCTGATCGAGTACGCCCGCAAAAAGGTGCCCGGCATCACCTTCTCCAGCGATATCATCGTGGGCTTCCCCGGGGAAACGGAGGAGGATTTCCAGGGCACGCTGGAACTGGTGAAGAAAGTCGGCTATATGCAGCTGTTCACCTTTATCTACTCCAAGCGCACCGGCACCAAGGCAGCGGAAATGCCCGACCCCACCCCCCGCGCGGAGAAAACCGACCGGATGACCCGCCTGCTCAAGGTGCAGGACGAGATCGCAATGGATCTGGTCCGGCAGCAGGTGGGCCAGACTGTCCGGGTGCTGGTGGAAGGCTATGGCCGCAGTGACGGCACCCTCTCCGGCCGGTTGGACAACAACCTGACCGTGGAGTTTGCCGCTGACCCCGCCCTGATGGGCAGCTATGCACAGGTGCACCTGACCGGTGCCCGCGCCACTGTCCTGCTGGGCGAACTGGAAACGTGATCCCGGGGCACACCGGCCCCAATGATAATGTAACTATAAAAACAAACACATCAAAGGAGATTTTTGATTATGGATTGCATCGATCTGTTCAAGCGCGCCGCCATGGCACTGCAGACTGACCCCCGTTACCTGGCTCTGGATCAGGCCCGCAAGGCAAACGACAAGGATGAGGAGCTGCAGAATCTCATCGGGGAGTTTAATCTGGCCCGCATGGATCTGAACAACGAGATCAGCAAGAGTGAGCGCAGTGATGAGCGCATCGCCGAGCTGAATACCAAGGTCAACGACCTGTATGGCAAGATCATGGCTGACGAGGGTATGACTGCTTACAACGAGGCAAAGCGCGACTGCGAGAACCTGGTCAACTACATTGATGCTATCATCAACACCGCAATGAACGGCGGCGACCCCATGACCGTGCAGGAGCCCAGCGAATCCTGCACCGGCAGCTGCTCCACCTGCGGAGGCTGCCACTAACAGGTAAAATGAGAACGCGGCTGCAAATCGCAGGCCGCGTTTTCCTTCCATTCGCAGTTACTTACTGCAAACCGACGGAAAGAAGCAAAGCGGCATAGCCCGCAGGAAAGGTGAACGATTATGGCAGAACTGTCGCCCATGATGCAGCAGTATATGGACATCAAGAAGCAGTATAAGGACGAGATCCTGTTTTACCGCATCGGCGACTTTTACGAGATGTTCTTTGACGATGCGCTGACCGCCTCCCGGGAGCTGGACCTGACCCTGACGGGCAAGCAGTGCGGCATGGAAGAGCGTGCCCCCATGTGCGGCGTGCCCTTCCACAGCTACGAGGGCTATGTGGCCCGCCTGATCGCCAAAGGATACAAGGTGGCGATCTGTGAGCAGATGGAGGATCCGTCCAAGGCAAAGGGACTGGTCAAGCGCGATATCATCCGGGTGGTCACGCCGGGTACTGTCATCGAGAGCAGTATGCTGCAGGATGACAAAAATAACTACATTGCAAGCATTTTTCTGAAAGGGAACGCGGCGGGCATCTGCTTTGCCGATGTTTCCACCGGCACGGCCCATATCACCGAGCTGAAACGAGAGAAGATCGTGCCTGCTGTGATCGCGGAACTCTGCCGCTACCATCCCAGCGAAGTGCTGATGAACCCCGGAATGCTGGACTGCCGTGAACTGACCGGCTATATCAAAAAGAATATGACCTGCTCTGTGGAGCTGGTGGAAGAGGAGCGCTACGCCCCGGGTCTGGTGGCCATCTCGCTGGAAAACCAGTTTGGCCGCAATTGGGATGAGACCACCTCTATTGATAAAAAGGGTCTGGTGCGGTTTGCCATGGCTGCGCTTCTGGAATACCTGCACACCACCCAGATCAAAGGTGTGGAGCGCCTGAAGACCGTCATCAGCTACAACGAAGCCCAGTATATGCAGCTTTCGCCGGTGACACGGGCCAACCTTGAACTCACCGAGACCCTGCGGGGCCGCGAGAAGCGGGGGACCCTGCTCTGGGTGCTGGACAAGACCAGCACTGCCATGGGCAAGCGGCTGCTCCGCACCTGGATCGAGCAGCCGCTGCTTTCCAGCGATGCCATCAACCACCGTCTGGATGCTGTGGAAAGTTTGGTCAACCAGACCGTACAGCGCGGCGATCTGATCGAAGAACTGCATTACATCGCCGATCTGGAGCGTATGATGACCCGCACGGTCTACGGTTCGGCCACGCCCAAAGAGATCTATGCCATGGCACAGACCTGTGAACGCCTGCCCAGCCTGCGCCAGCAGGCCGAGAGCTGCGGCTGTGCCGAGCTCAGCGAGATCGTCTCCAGGATCGACCCGCTGAGCGATATCAAGGACAAGATCTATGCCGCTGTGAACCCTGACGCACCTTCTACCCTGAAGGATGGTGGTGTCATTGCCAAGGGCTACCACCCCGAGGTGGACGAGCTGCGTTCCATCCGCGATAACACCAAGGGCGTGCTGGCTCAGCTCGAGACCCGCCTGCGGCAGGAGACCGGCATCCCCAAGCTGAAGATTGGCTATAACCATGTGTTTGGCTATTTCATCGAGGTCAGCAACTCTTATAAGGCACAGGTGCCGGAGAGCTACATCCGCAAGCAGACCCTGACCACCGGCGAACGCTACATCACACAGGAGCTCAAGGAGCTGGAAAATAAGATCCTGGGTGCTCACGAGCGGCTGATCGCTCTGGAACACCGGCTGTTCAATGAGCTGCTGGAAAGCATTGGTGCCCAGCTCGACCGCATCCAGCGTACAGCCAACGCCGTGGCAGAGCTGGACGTGCTGGCCGCTCTGGCTCAGGTGGCAGCAGAAAACAACTACTGCCGCCCCACTGTGGATGAGAGCGACCAGCTGACCATCGTGGAGGGCCGCCACCCTGTGGTGGAGCAGATGCTCAAGGGCAGTCTGTTCGTACCCAACGATACCACCCTGAACTGCGGCGAGGATCGCTGCCTCATCATCACCGGCCCTAACATGGCGGGCAAATCGACCTATATGCGCCAGAATGCGCTGATTGCCCTGATGGCACAGATCGGTTCCTTTGTTCCGGCCAGAGAGTGCCATGTGGGCGTGGTGGATGCCATCTTTACCCGCATCGGCGCGTCGGATGACCTTTCGGCAGGTCAGTCTACCTTTATGGTGGAGATGACCGAGGTAGCAGAGATCCTGAAGAACGCTACCTCCCGCAGTCTGGTGGTGCTGGATGAGATCGGGCGCGGCACGTCCACCTTTGACGGCATGAGCATTGCCCGCGCCGTGGTGGAGCACATCAGCGACCCTGCCAAGGGACTGGGCTGCAAAACCCTCTTTGCCACCCATTACCACGAGCTGACGGACCTTGAGGGCACCATCAGCGGCGTGAAAAATTACAACATTGCGGTGAAAAAGCGGGGCGAGGACATCACCTTCCTGCGCCGCATCGTCCGCGGCCCTGCCGATGACAGCTATGGCATCGAGGTGGCAAAGCTGGCCGGTCTGCCCGGCACCGTGACCCGCCGCGCCCACGAAGTGCTGCGCGCACTGGAAGCCACTGCCCCCAAGAACAAGGTGGAGCAGATGGACTTTGACGCGCTGCAGGAGTATAACTCTCCCGCAGTGCCCAGCGAGGTGCTGGAAAAACTGGATGCGCTGGATGTGGAAACGCTGACCCCCATTGAAGCGCTGAATTTCCTGTACGAGCTGAAAAAGACCTTGAAGGGCAGCCTGAACGGCTGATTTCCTGAAAAATCCTAAAAAACAGGGGAGGGAACGAATATGGCAGTCATCCATGTTCTGGACAAGCACACGGCGGAGCTCATTGCAGCCGGTGAGGTGGTGGAGCGGCCTGCTTCCGTGGTGAAGGAGCTGCTGGAAAACGCCATTGATGCCGGGGCAAGCCAGATCACCGTGACCATTGAATCAGGCGGCGTGAAGCTGATCGAGATCAGCGACAACGGTTCGGGCATTGAAGCAGAGTATATCCCCACGGCATTCATCCGCCACGCCACCAGTAAGATCCGGACGGAGGATGATCTGAACCATATCCACACCCTGGGCTTCCGTGGAGAGGCGCTGGCTTCCATTGCCAGCGTGGCGCGGGTAGAAGTACTGACCCGTACTGAGAACGACGAGTGCGCCTCCGTCTACCGCATCGAGGGCGGCGAGGATTATCCGCTGGAGCCCGGTGCACGCGGCGTGGGCACTACCATCCGGGTGCAGGATCTGTTCTACAACACCCCGGCCCGGATGAAGTTCCTCAAAAAGGATTCCAGCGAGGGTACCTTTGTGGCGGATATCGTGGCCCATGTGGCCCTGAGCCACCCCGAGGTCAGCTTCAAGTTTGTCCGGGAGGGTAAGCTGCAGTATGTCACCCCCGGTGACGGCAAGCTGCGCAGTGCCGCCTACGCGGTGCTGGGCCGGGAATTCAGCCGTGACCTCATGGAGCTGGACAATCAGGAAGGGGTGTACCGGGTGTGGGGCCTCATCACCCAGCCCAGGAGCTGCCGCGCCAGCCGCAGTATGCAGTATTTCTACATCAATGGGCGCTATGTCCGCAACCGCACCATGATGGCAGCCATGGAAACAGCGTTCAAAGGCACCACGATGCAGGGCAAGTTCCCTGGAGGAATCTTGCTTCTGGAAATGCCCGCTGACCTTGTGGATGTCAATGTCCACCCGGCCAAGACTGAGGTGCGCTTTGCCCGGGAAAACGATATCTTTGACCTCATTTATCACGCTGTCAAGCTGGCACTGGCCCAACCGGGCACCGGAGAGCGGCGCTTCGCCTTTGAAGAGGATAAAAAGGATGAAGAATCCAACAAATCAGAAATAAGTGATAATGCGACAGGAAATAATGTAAAGGAGAACAGCTTTACAGGGCTTTCTGCCATCATTCTGGGCCAGGCTGAGCCGGGAACGCTCCATGAACATACCCCTCAGCCCCAGCGGAGCTTCCGGAGTTTTACTCCGGCACCGGCAGCAGCACCGCTGTCCCGTCCGGCACCTGCAAACCACCCGGATATCCTGCCTGTGCCGGACACTGCCGAGGAAAAGCCGACAGAGCATAGCTGGACAACGGTTGCATCGGGCCTGCCCATCCGGCAGGATGCCACCCTGCACAGCCCGGCACCAGCTCCCACGGAGAGTGAACCTGAAGCACCCGCCTTTGCCGCAGCGCTGGGAGAAGGTGCATTGGATATTGAACCGGACAGTGCAGATCTGCCCGAACATCAGGACCACATGGCGGCATGGGATCCTGCCCCCAAGGAGAAAATGCCTGCCGCCCCAGCTCAGCAGCAGACCTCCGCTGCTGAGGATACGCCGGAACAGCTGGGCTTTGACGTGCAGGAAGGCCCTGCCCCTCTGCGCTATGTGGGTGAGATCTTCAAGACCTATATCCTCGCTGAGCGCGGGGAAGAGATCTGCATCATTGATAAGCATGCCGCCCACGAACGCCAGCTTTTCGAGAAGCTGGCGGCAAACTATGGAGATGTTCCAGCCCAGCTGCTGCTGGAGCCGCTGGTGGTGGAGCTGTCGGCGGAGGAAAAGACAGCGCTCCTCTCCAACCTTGAGCTGCTGGAAAGCGCAGGACTGGAGATCGATGACTTTGGCGGCAACAGCGTGTTCCTGCGCTCTGTGCCCGCGGATGTGGAACAGGGCAGTGCCGAGGATCTGCTGGTGGAGTTGGCGGATAAGCTCTCCAAGGGCAGCCGCGATGCCCTGAGCGAAAAGACCGAGTGGGTGCTCCATTCCATCTCCTGCCGTGCGGCCATCAAGGCGGGGGATAAGACCTCCCCGCAGGAGCTGATGGCATTGGCTGAAAAGATCCTCTCGGGCGAGGTGCCGCCCTTCTGCCCCCATGGTCGGCCTTGTGTTCTTAAATTGACCCGGAAGGAGCTGGAAAAGCAGTTTGGACGGATCGTGTAACAAAAAGCACCCGGTGCTGGCCGTGGTCGGCCCCACGGCTTCCGGCAAGACCGCGCTGGGCGTTGCGCTGGCCGAGCAGTTCGGCGGTGAGATCATCAGCGCCGATTCGATGCAGATCTACAAAGGTCTTGATGTGGGCACCGCCAAGGTGACCCCCGAGGAGACTCGCGGCATTCCGCACCATGGGGTGGATATCCTGCAGCCCGATGAACTGTTCAGCGTGGCGGATTTCACCGCGCTGGCCGGAGCGCTGGAGCATGAGATCTCCGGCAGAGGACATCTGCCCATCCTCGTGGGCGGCACCGGGCTCTATGTCCAGAGTTTTTTGTATGGTGTCCGCTTTGCTGCTGAGAAAACGCCGGACGGTTTGCGGGAACAGCTGGCCGCAGAACTGAATGAAAAAGGCCCGGAAGCCATGTATGCGGAGCTGCAGGCAGTGGACCCCGAAGCAGCGGCGGCCATCCATCCGAACAACCATGTCCGGGTGCTGCGGGCGCTGGAACATTACCGCGCCACCGGGAAAAAGCTCAGTGAGCAGAAAGCAGACTCGCTCCCGCCCGAAAAGCCCTACCGTTCTCTGATCCTTGGGCTGGATTTCCCGGAGCGCGCCCAGCTCTACCGCCGCATCGATCTGCGGGTGGATCAGATGATGGAGCAGAATCTGCTGAACGAGGCAAAACGTGTGTGGGAACACCGGGATACCTATAAGACGGCGGCCCAGGCCATCGGATACAAAGAATTCTTCCCCTACTTTGCGGGGGAGAGCGCACTTGCCCCTTGTGTGGAGAAGCTGAAACAGGCTTCCCGCAACTATGCCAAACGCCAGCTGACCTGGTTCCGCCACATGGAGGGTATCTGCTGGCTGGATGCCTCTGCCCCGGATGTCCGGGAACAGGCCGCACGTCTCACAAATGAATTTTTAGCGAAAGGATGAGCGATATGCAGGAAGAAAACCGCGAGGGCATCTCTGGCGCACTGAAAACGCTGGCCGCTGTCGTTATCGTGTTTTTGCTGCTGGCGGCATTGTATGTGGGCTATCAGGCAATGCAGGTGCTGTTTCCGCCCAATACCTACGAGACCGCCCTGCTGGCTACGGTGGAGGACACCGTGGATGCCGAGGGCGTGCTCCTGTTCGAGGAAAGTTACGTTGCGGGCGATGGCACGCTGGGGTATCTGGTGGCAGACGGTGAGCGTGTTTCGGCAGGCACAGCGGTGGCTGAGATCTACAGCGATGCAGCGCAGGCTTCTCTGCGCCAGCAGCTGACCCAGATCAATGACCAGATCGACCTGCTGCAGCGCTCCCAGAACACCACTTCGGTGCAGCTGGAATCCCTGCGCAAGAACCGTTCCGCTGCTCTGTACGACCTGATGGATTCGCTGGATGCAGGGGACTACGAGGATACCGATGCGGAGAAGGAAAATTACATTCTGGCCCAGAACAAGCTCTGGGTCATCACCGGCGAGGTGGCCAGCTTCTCCGACCAGATCACCGCGCTGACCCAGCAGGCCGCCACGGTGCAGTCCCAGCTGGGCAATCCGTCCCAGATCACGGCCCCGCAGACGGGCTATTTCATCCGCAGCTCCAGCTCCGGGCGGCTGAACGCAGGCTCTGCCGATATTCTTGCCCTGGATGCAGCCAACCTGAAAGCCTACGTCGAATCCTCCCCGGAGATCACGCTGGACGGCTGCGCGGGAAAGATCGTTTCAGGCTTTACCTGGTACTATGCCGGGGTGTGCTCGGCCAAACAGGCGGAAAAACTGCTGGACAGGGACGGCAAGCCCTTGACCAAGAGCGTTGAGATCCGCTTTCCCGGTCAGGCGGAAACGCCCCTCAAGGCAAAGGTCAGCGAGGTGAACATTGATGCGGAAAACGACATTGCACGCTTCGTCCTCTCCTGCGAGATCATCAACGGCGATGTGCTCCGGCTGAACTGTGCCGATGCCCAGATCATCGTGGGACGCAACACCGGCCTGCGGGTGCCTGCTGCTGCGGTGCACTACCTCAAGGAGGACGGCTCCGAGGCAGAGGGTCAGGGTGAGAACTACATCCCCGGCGTGTATGTGAAGTACGGCAACCTGGCCCGCTTCTGCCGCATCGACCCTGTGGACGATGCTCATCCGCAGATCACGGACGGTGATGACCTCATCGTTTTGCCCAGCGGAACGGCTGGTTCTGTCAGTCAGGTTCGGCTTTATGACGAGATTATTGTCTCTGGACAAAATTTGTATGATGGAAAACTTTTGTAGTTATTGACATCTGCGGCAAAAAATCCGATAATAGTAAAAGCTATTTGCATCTCTTTTGCAAAAGGCGCCAGGCAGCTGCGGCTGCCCGAATGAAAGGAGCAGATACTATGTCTTTCGTGGATAGTCTCAAAAAGGGCCTTTTTGGCGGTGAGGACGATTACGACGATCAGTACATCGACGACGGCCCCCAGATGGTGAACAACAACAGCGGTCTCGGCGTTGGCATGGACGATGCAGAGGAAGAGCCGGTGGAGGGTGCCCAGAAGAAGAACAAGGTGGTCAACATCCACGCCACCACCCAGCTCAAGGTCGTTCTGGTAAAGCCCGAGCGCTTTGAGGATGCCAGCACCATTGCAGACCACCTGAACAACAAGCGCACGGTCGTGCTGAATCTGGAGTCTACCAACAAGGAAGTTTCCCGTCGTCTGGTGGATTTCCTGTCCGGCGTGGCTTACGCCAACAACGGCCAGATCAAGCGCGTTGCCAACAGCACCTTCATCATTACCCCGTACAACGTGGACATTATGGGCGATCTGCTGGACGAGCTGGAGAACAATGGCGCGTTCTATTGATCCTGCTCCCAGGGCAGTGCGGGGCTTTGTGCCCGCCCGCACCGATGAAGAGCGCTTTTTGATGCGGCATGTAGAAGATCTGGCCCGCACGGCCGAGGGACGCGGCATTGCCCGCTACTCCGGCTTTTTGAGCGACAGGGAACAGGATCTGGCCCGTGCTGCGCTGAACCGTGCCGATGTGCCGGAGAGCGACCATCATTTTGCGGGCGGCTGGCCCGGGGCAGAGCGGAAGCTGCTCTGCCTGGAGCCGGAGGGCTGCTACCCTGCAAGCCCGCTGTGTTGTGTGAAGCTGACCTGCCGTACCCTTTCCGGGGCGGCATTGCCGGGCCACAAGGATTATCTGGGCAGCCTGATGGGGCTGGAGCTGCGGCGTGAAGCGCTGGGAGATATCGTGCTCCCGGCCGATACGCCGGGCACTGCCTATGTCTTTGCGCTGGAAACGGCGGGGGAGCTCATCTGCCGGGAACTGCTGCAGGTGGGCCGGACAGAGGTCACCACCACGCTGCTTTCGCTGGATGAGGTACCCGAATTCCCGCAGGCGGAGCGCAAAACGCAGACAGCCACCGTGTCCTCTTTGCGGCTGGACGCTGTGCTTGCGGCCATGCTCCATTGCAGCCGCGGGCAGGCATGTGAGTGGATCACGGCGGGGCGGGTGGAGATCAACCACCTGCCTGCAGAGAGCGCCCACGCCCCGGTGTATGAGGGTGATGTGTTCACGGTGCGCGGCAAGGGGCGCTTTGGCCTGACGGCCCTGCCCGGAAAAAGCAAAAAAGACCGATCGATCATCGAGTTTTTTCAATATTGAATGAAAAGGGAGGAAACCACTATGCTGACCCCGCAGGATGTGCGTGCTGCACAGTTTGAAAAGAACATCCGCGGCTACCGGACCGAAGAGGTGGACCGTTTCCTGGATAAAGTAGAGGAGCAGCTGAAGCAGGATGAAGATCAGGCTGAGGAGCTGCGCCGCCAGATCGCTGAGCTGACCGCCGAGAATCAGCGTCTGCACAAGGAAATGGAGAGCTACGAGGCTGATGGCGATATGCTCAAGAGCGCGCTGATCAATGCCCAGCGGATGGGTGAGAATGTCATCCGGGAAGCAAACCAGAAGTCGGAAGAGATCCTGCATCGCGCAAATCTGCGCGGTGATGATATTATCCGTGATGCCAACGAGCTGCTGCAGAAGGCCAGTGACCGCGCGGATGAGATCATCAACGAAGCAAACGAGAAAAAACTTGCGGAGGAGCGCGAGTATGACCGCGTTCGTCTGGAAGTGACCCGCTTCAAGTCCGATGTGCTGAACCTCTACCGCAGCCATGTGGAGTCCCTGAGCCGTCTGCCCGAATTCCAGAAGGAAGAGCCGACCGAGGCCGAGCCCGCCATGGAAGAAAAGGCTGAGGAGACCGCTGCCGCTGCCCTGACCGAGGAGATCGAACAGGCCCAGCCGGAGGCCGAGGCTGCCCCCGCCGAGGAGGAAGCTGCCGAGGACGACAAGAGCGAGGACTTCTGGGAGAAGGACGAGAGCCAGCTCAAGATCAAGCTCGACCCGTCTCAGGCCCCTGTCGGCGCGGACGAGGAAGAGGAACCCGCAGAGCCGGACTATGCCGCGTTCAAGGGCGTCAAGTTCAGCGAGTGATCCCAAGCATTTTAGTAAATTAGAGGAGTGTGTAACCATTGGCTAAGAATAAGTCTCAGTACGACAGTACCCTGAACCTGCCCAAGACTCTGTTTGAGATGCGTGCCGGTCTGCCCAAGAAGGAGCCCGCCATGCTGGAGGATTGGGAGAAGAACGACCTGTACAACAACCTGATCAAGCACAACGATGGCAAGCCCAAGTTTGTCCTGCACGACGGCCCTCCGTATGCAAACGGCAACATCCACATGGGCACTGCCCTGAACAAGATCATCAAGGATATCATCATCCGCGACAAGAACATGGAGGGCTTCCAGGCTCCCTATGTGCCCGGCTTTGATACCCACGGCCTGCCCATTGAGCTGAAGG
>ERZ1026876.671-NODE-671-length-19715-cov-5.284028_pt1 | contig 19715 bp, 12 predicted proteins | sample MGYA00380168_ERZ1026876 | MGnify/ENA primary metagenome ERZ1026876 (study PRJEB33269, sample SAMEA4719804) | human gut metagenome | biome: human-associated habitat; feature: organic feature; material: feces | place: Cameroon | collected 2013-10 ... | reverse complement strand
CCCAATCACCCTCTCTGCCCTCACTCATAAACCCGTGGTAAGCGAGTTCTTCTCTCAGCGCGACGGCACCTGGAACTCTCATGTAGATCTCGGTCTCTGGGCGGACGCAATGGTCATCGCTCCTTGTACGGCTTCTACCATGGGAAAGATGGCAAACGGTATCGCTGACAATATGCTGATTACCACCTATCTCTCCATGAAGGCTCCTGTATTCCTGGCTCCTGCCATGGATCTCGATATGTATAAGCATCCTTCTACGCAAGCCAACATGGCAAGACTGAAGGAATACGGCAATATCATCATCGAACCAGCTTCGGGATTCCTTGCCAGCGGATTGGAGGGTAAAGGACGTATGGAAGAACCTGAGGTCATCGTGGATTACATCGACCAGTATTTCGACCTGCTGGACGGAATGAAGGATGGAAACATGGAAGGCATGAAAGACTGTGTCAAGGGAAAGGACCTGGCGGGGAAACACATCCTTATCACAGCTGGTCCTACCTACGAGAAGATAGATCCTGTGCGCTTTATCGGCAACTATTCTTCCGGCAAGATGGGATTTGCCTTGGCTGAGGAATGCCGACAGAGAGGGGCTGACGTAACCCTCGTTGCCGGACCAGTATCACTCTCCTGTCATGAGGACATCCACCGCATCGACGTGGAGAGTTGTGAGGAGATGTATCAGGCTGCCACAAAGGCTTTCGAAGGAAAGGCAGATGGGAACCCTACGGGCAGCAAGATGGATGCAGCTATCCTCTGTGCCGCAGTAGCTGATTTCAAACCAGCTGAGGTGGCAGACAGAAAGATTAAGCGCGAGAAGGACGATCTGCTCCTGCGTCTGGAACCTACCCACGACATCGCTGCCGCATTGGGACAGATGAAACAGGAAGGCCAGCACATCGTAGCCTTCGCACTGGAAACCAATGATGAGGAAACGAATGCAGAGAAGAAGCGTATCAAGAAAAACGCAGACTTCATCGTGCTCAATTCCACCCGAAACCCAGGTACCACCTTCCGGACAGACGAAAATCAAATCACGATTATTTCTGAAAAGGGTAAGATAGAATATGAGAAAAAGCCAAAGACAGAAGTGGCTGCCGACATCATCGATGAATTGGCTAAGCTCTTCTAATATGAAAGGCTTCTGCCTTCAGATACTGATGATAGGATGCACCCTGCTTGTTAGTGGTGCATCCTATATTCATGCGCAGGAACTGCAAGCAAAGATTACCATCAACCATGCCCAGATTTCTGGTACGGAAAATGCGGTTTTCGACAATCTGCAGCAGACGTTGGAGAGATTCGTCAACGAGCGACAATGGACACATCTGCAATTCCAAAAGAACGAGCGCATCAACTGCAACTTCAATCTGACGGTGAGCAAGTATGACAAGAGCCAAGGTCTCTTCACCTGCAAGGCACTCATACAGGCCAACCGCCCCGTATATAACTCCGCTTACACCACTACTATATATAATAATGTGGACGAGAACTTCATCTTCAAGTTTGCTGAGTTCGACCAGATTGAATTCAATGAGGAAACCCTCGACAACCAGTTGACAGCCCTCTTCGCCTACTACGCTTATCTCATCATCGGTCTGGATCTCGACACCTTCTCCCCGATGGGAGGAGAAGACATCCTGCAGCGCTGCATGAATCTCACCAACAATGCCCAGAACCTCGACTTCCCGGGATGGAAAGCTTTCGACAACAACCGAAACCGCTATGCCATCATCGCCGACTATCTGGACGGAGGTATGAAACCATTCCGCCAACTCCAATACGATTATTACAGAAAGGGACTTGACGAGATGGCAAACAATGCAGAACGAGGACGTACGGAAATCACGACCACTCTGGAGGAGAACCTGAAGAAGGCAAGGGAAAACAAGCCGCTCAGTCTCCTGCCACAGATATGGACGGACTACAAGAAAGACGAGCTCGCCAATATCTACAAGGGAAAGGGAACTCAGAAAGAGAAGGAAAGTATCTATGATCTCCTCTTCTCCATCAATCCTACACAGAACAATTCGTGGGACAAAATCAAGCAATAATTATGCTCAAACAATTATATATCAAGAATTTCACGCTCATCGACGAACTCAACATCCAGATGCATCCAGGCTTCTCTGTCATCACGGGTGAAACGGGTGCAGGAAAGAGTATCATCCTCGGAGCCATCGGTCTGTTGTTAGGCAACCGTGCTGACAGCAAGTCTATCAAGGCTGGCAGAGATCGTTGCGTCATCGAGGCACACTTCGATCTGTCTAAATATGATATGCAACAGTTCTTCACCGACAATGACATTGATGAAGATTTGTCGGATACCATCATCCGCCGTGAGTTGACGGCAGCAGGGAAAAGCCGTGCTTTTATCAATGATACACCGGTATCGCTGACCAAGATGAGGGAACTGGGTGAACAACTCGTCGATATACATTCGCAGCACCAGAATCTCCTGTTGCAGAAGGAAGACTTCCAGCTCAATGTGGTAGATATTATCGCACAGGACGAGAAACAGCGGAAGAATTATGAGGCTGCATACAATCAATATAAACAAGCCAACCAGAAACTGAACGCTCTGAAGGCTGAAATCGAAAAGAACAGGGAGAACGAGGACTTCCTCCGATTCCAGTTTAAGGAACTCGATGAGGCACAACTGCAGAACGGAGAACAGGAAGAACTGGAACAGGAATACGAGATGCTCAGTCATTCCGAAGATATCAAGACGGCACTCTATCAGGCAGACAACCATCTGTCGGGAGATGACGGCAATATCATCGAAAGACTGAAACAGGCATCCGAGCAACTCGCCAATATCAAGGATGTTTATCCTGAAGTAACCGAACTGTTGGAGCGCATCGATTCCAGTTATATAGAACTGAAAGATATTGCCCAGGAAGTAAACGGACTGACAGATCATGTAGAATTTGACCCAGCCCGTCTGGAGACCATCAATGAGCGACTGGACAAACTCAACTCGCTGCAGCAGAAATTCCACGTCAGAGACTTGGGTGAACTGATAGAAACCTACCATCAGCTCGAGGAACAACTTTCACACATCGACCATAGCGACGAAGATGTGGAAGCCTTGGAACAGGAAGTGGCCCAATTGTTAGAGAAAGCACAGAAACAGGCAAAGGAACTGACCGCCATCCGTACGAAAGCTGCCAAGAAGGTGGAGGAAGAAATGAAGCAGCGCCTCATCCCGTTGGGCATTCCAAACGTAAGATTCAGCATCAGTCTGACAGAGAAACCGCTCTGCCACGATGGTGGAGATAAGGTAAGCTTCCTCTTCAGTGCCAACAAGAGTACCCCACTCCAACCTGTTACCCAGGTAGCATCAGGAGGAGAGATTGCCCGTGTAATGCTCTCACTGAAGGCTATGATCAGCGGAGCCGTGAAACTCCCAACCATCATCTTTGATGAGATAGATACCGGAGTAAGCGGCAAGATAGCAGAGAAGATGGCACAAATCATGGTAGAGATGGGCAACCACGAACGACAGGTACTTTCCATTACCCACCTGCCACAGATAGCAGCCATGGGCAGTCACCACTACAAGGTGAGCAAGGAAGAAACCGATGAAGGTACTATCAGTCGCATGACGGAACTATCACAGCAGGAACGTGTGCAGGAAATCGCTCAGATGCTCAGCGGAAGTGATGTCAGTGAGGCGGCACTCGCTAATGCCAAGGAATTATTAAGAATATGAAAAGAATATATATAACTATGATAGGATGGATGGTCGGAGCATCATCCCTCCTCGCACAGCCGGGTTCTGTGCAGAAGGTAGCCAAGAGTGTTTTCTCACTCACCACCTTCAATAAAGATGGAGGCATCATCGCTTCTACCCAGGGCGTCTTCATCGACAACAAGGGCACTGCCATCAGTACCTTCAAGCCATTTATCGGTGCTACCAAGGCAACCGTAGTAGATGCCAATGGCAAGTCGATGGAAGTAGATGCCATCATGGGTGCTGACGAATTGTATGACATGGCTAAGTTCAGAGTCATCGGCAATACCAATGCAGCACCGATTGCAAGCAAGGCTTCAGAAGCTGGCAACAAGGTATGGCTGGTTCCTTACTCGATCAAAAAGCCACAATACCAGCAAGAGGATATCAGTAGCGTAGAGCAGTTTAACACCTCCTACAACTACTATATTTTCAGCAATACCATGCCAGAGAATGCTATCGGTTGCCCATTTGTCAATAAAGACGGACAGGTAATCGGACTTATGCACTCCAATGGTACCGTTACGGCCATTGATGCCAACTATGCCAAACAACTGCATGTAACCGGTCTCTCCACCCTGGATGCAGCCCTTCGAGAAAGTGGCATCCGCACCGCCTTGCCAGACAAGGAGGAAGATGCCATCACGATGATGACGCTGAGCAAGGGACAGAAATCGGCTGATGACAACATGAAATATGCAGACGAGTTTATCGGAAAGTTCCCTACATCCTCATTCGGTTATAAGGAAAAAGCAGCCTTGTTGGTCAACAAACAGCAATTTGAGGAGGCAGACAAAGTGATGCAGGAAAGCATCAAGAAATGCAGCAAGAAGAATGAGGCTCACGGCGATTTTGCAGACCTCATCTATCAGAAAGTAGCATACGTAGGCGATTCAATCTACCCTGCTTGGAATGCAGACAAGGCTTTGCAGGAAGCACAGAAGGCCTATAGTATCAAAGCAGAACCGCTTTACAAGCATCAGGAGGGTAAAATCAACTACCTGAAAAAGGACTACCAGAAGGCATACGACCTGTTTATGGAACTGACCAAGACACCGATGAACAGTGGCGAAATATGGTATGAGGCTGCTCAGGCTAAGAGTCAGATGAATGCGCCCTACGATGAGTTGAAAGTACTTCTGGACAGTGCCGTATCAGTAGGAGTTCGCACCAAGATGGCAGCCCCTTATTATCTGGCACGTGCCAATTTCCTCGATGCCCAGGGCAAGACCAGAGAGGCATTAGCAGACTACAATATGTATGACAGCATAGCCCGTCCGATAGCCCCTACCTTCTTCTATGCCCGATACAAATGCGAGATGAAGTTGCGCCAGTGGCAGCAGGCATTGTTGGACATCGCCCGCACCTGTTATCTCAATCCGAACGAACCGACCTATTTTGCGGAATGGGCAAGTCTCGATCTCCGCGTGAAGAGATATGATGAGGGAATCAGCGCTGCGGAAGCCTGCATCAGACTGGCACCGGAATACGCCGATGGTTATCTGCTTCTCGGTATTCTGCAAGCAGAGAAAGGCAAGAAAGAGGAAGCCAAAGGCAATCTTCTGAAAGCCAAGGAACTGGGAGATACCAGAGTGGATGAATATCTGAAGAAATACAAATTGAATTAAAGTTTAAGTTTCATTTATAGTAGGCGTACTGTTCTCGTAAAGAGAACGTGCGCCTTTTTTATTCCCCAAACTTTTTAAATCAAAATATTGTGATTACTCCTTCTTTACATCAAAACAAGGAGAGACTTTAACAAAAAAAACAGAAAAAGAGATTCATCAGGAACTCCTAACAAACCTCTTTTCTATGATTTTTGTGATTCCGTTGGGATTCGAACCCAAGACCCACAGCTTAGAAGGCTGTTGCTCTAATCCAACTGAGCTACGGAACCATCAATTAATCATTTGCAATTTCTAAACTTGCGGGTGCAAAGGTACAACTTTTTATTGAAACAGCCAAATATTTTTGCAAATATTTGGCTGTTTATGCTTATTTAGGAGCAAACAACCCCATCTGAAAGGAAAACAGAGGGATATTTACTGCGTTTCTGCACCAGATGAACGGTGCGCAACATTTACTTACTGAACAACTCGTCGAGCAATGTATAGAATGCAGGATCCTCACCTACGATGGTCTTCACAATCTTACCCTCTGGAGAAAGTACAATCTTGGTAGGGAAACCCTGGATGGCATACTTGTCACAAACATTCTCGGCACCATTACGTGGATTGTAAACATGCTTCCATGGCAACTCGTGCTTCTTCACAGCATCCTTCCACTTCTGCTCGGTATCATTGCAATCGATACCTACAATCTCAAACTTACCTGCATACTTAGCATAGTACTCCTTCATCTGAGGCATACCCTTGATGCACCAACCGCACCATGATCCCCAGAAATCGAGAACTACATACTTGCCACGCAAGCTGGAAAGGGTGAAGTCGTTGCCCTCAATATCCTTCAAGGTGAAATCAGGAGCCTCAACACCGGCTGCCTGCACTTTCTTTGCCTTCTCCTCAGCCTCCATCTGAGCCTTTGCCTGATCCAACAGTGGCTGATAGAATGCCTTCATACGACCATTGCGAACTGACTCTGAAAGCATATTGACTATCTTCTGCATGACGTCATACTCCTGGAACTGAGGAACGAGTGCTGCAGTAGCCTCCTCGTTGGCATGCTGGGAAACGTAATTCATTATCTTCTCATTACGTGCCTTCTCGAGTTCAATAGCCTTCTCCTGATATTCCTTGCGGAGGGCATTCTGATCGCCACCGTTCTTCATGCGGTCCTCGATAGACTTGCGCAACTCTGTGAAAGGCTTCTCTGCCTCTTCCAGCATCAGATCCACAGAATGGTACTGCTTATAGAAATTGCTACCAGAGATATCGTAACGGGTGAGAACATCACCTACGAGCTCTGCCTTCTCACCTGGCACTGCTACGATGCGAGCCATCTTGTACTCTGTGTTGCGGAATGTACCTGGAGTAGCGAAGATGATAGACATTGGCTTTTCCAAAGTGGTGGTATAAGTGAACTTATCCTTCTTTACCAAGATGGTATCGTTCTTCACACCTCTGTTCTTAAAGACTATCACGGTGTCACCGAAGTTCTTCATGTTGGCCTTCACCGTGAAAGTGCCACTCTGTGCCATCGCTGCAGTTGCAGAAAGCAAAAGAGCTGCACTCAAAATCAAATTCTTTTTCATTTCGTTGTTATTTTATTATTTACTTATTTTTATCTTATACACGTTGCTATCAGGCTTCATATACGGTTGTGTCCTCGATACCTGCCTCGGCAAGCGCTTCCTTGCGTTCTACGCATGTACCACATTTACCGCAATGGATTTCGCCGCCCTTGTAGCAGCTCCAGGTTTCAGCATAGTCGATTCCCAACTTCTTGCCGATACGTGCAATATCTGCCTTGGTGATATTGGTGTAAGGAGCACTCACCTGCACATCCACGAAAGTACCTGCCTGTGCTGCCTTATCGATGGCATCAATGAACTCAGGACGACAGTCGGGATAAATCGTATGATCGCCTCCATGATTGGCGATGAGCACCTTCTTCAGCTGATTACTCTCTGCGATGCCGATGGCAATGCTCAGCATGATGCCATTACGGAAAGGAACCACCGTGGATTTCATATTGTCATCAGCATAATGACCTTCTGGAATGGCATCGGCACCTTCCAAAAGACTGCTCTTGAAATACTGGTGCATGAAGCCCAAATCGATGGTAATATGCTTGATGCCGAGACGCTCGCAATGCATTTTGGCAAAGGGAATCTCACGCTCATTATGATTGGAACCATAATTGAAACTGATACCCAAAGCAATCTCGTCCTTCTTGTCGTAGAGCAGCGTGATACTGTCCATACCACCGCTCACAATAATCACAGAATCTTTCATTTCCTCTATATATTTTTACCTTTTTATTTTTTTACTTTTTTACCTTTTTACTTTTAGAAGTCCCTTTTTACCCTTTTACCTTTCAAAAAGCCTCTATCCGAACAGGCATCTCAGCGCCTCTTCCACCTTTCTGACCGGGTGAATTTCTATTTTGTATTTCGAATGATCAAATCCCGAATAATTGTATTTCGGGATGATGATGTGCTGGAAACCGAGCTTTTCTGCCTCAGCTATTCGTTGCTCGATGCGGCTTACCGGACGAACTTCTCCGCTCAGACCTACCTCGCCACACATACACCAACCTGCCTCTATGGCAGTATCCACATTGCTGCTCAAGACGGCGGCTATCACGCTCAAATCCATCGCCAAGTCGGTGACTCTCAGTCCTCCGGCTATATTCAGGAACACGTCCTTCTGCATTAACTTGAATCCCACGCGTTTTTCCAATACGGCCAAAAGCATGTTGAGTCGGCGCTGGTCGAAACCCGTAGCTGAGCGCTGGGGAGTTCCGTAGGCGGCAGTGGAAACCAAGGCTTGGGTCTCTACCAGGAATGGACGCACACCCTCGATGGCACTGCTGATGGCCACACCCGAAAGTCCGTCGTGATCTTCAGTCAAGAGAAGTTCTGACGGATTGCTGACCTGTCGGAGTCCTCCCTGCTGCATCTCATAGATTCCCAATTCCGAAGTACTTCCAAATCGGTTTTTGATACTACGGAGGATGCGGTACATATAATGCTGGTCGCCCTCAAACTGGATGACGGTATCCACGATATGTTCCAGTATCTTAGGTCCTGCAAGCGTTCCCTCCTTATTAATATGTCCTATCAGGATAACAGGAATGCCACTGGTTTTGGCAAATCGCAACAAAGCTGCTGCACACTCTCTGACCTGCGAGACACTGCCCGGACTACTATCCACATCCTCTGTAGCGATGGTCTGGATGGAGTCGATGACCACGATTTCCGGAGCCACCTGCTGGATATGGGAGAAAATCTTCTCTAAGGAAGTTTCACAAAGGATAGAGATATGGTCGAGATTCACATCCGTTCCATCGGGCGTGATCGAAGAAGCTAATCGGTCGGCTCTCAACTTGATCTGATGCGCACTCTCCTCTCCGCTCACATAGAGCACTTTCTTCTCTGGGATATGGAGAATGGTCTGCAGCGTGAGCGTACTCTTACCGATACCCGGCTCGCCACCCAACAAGGTGATGCTGCCCTGCACCATTCCGCCACCGAGCACACGGTTCAGTTCCTCATCGTGCATATCAATACGGGGTTCATCGTGGGCAGAGATATCACGGAGTTTCATGGGTTGGGCAGCTCCATCCGAAGCACGCACGCCGCCAAACATCGTAGCAGCGCCACCATGTCTCATCGTCATGCCCGCATTTCGGGCAGCCTGGGTTCCCGTATCTCCAGCGATTCGGATTTCCTTGAAAGTATTCCATTGTCCACAACTCGGGCATTTGCCAATCCACTTGGCTGATTCCTGTCCACAATTGCTGCAAACGTATGCTATCTTGTCTTTTGCCATAATCTGTATGCTATCTAAACCTTAGATGACGTACAAAAGTACGCTAAATCAATGAAACGAGATTAACAATTAAGAAACATTAAAAAACATTTTGTTATTTAAGATATTTGTCGTACCTTTGCACACGCTATTTTTGGATAACAAAAAAATACAATATAATTTTTTAAAAAAGGTAATGAAAGCAATAGCAATCAAGTCAAGCTTGTTTTCTTGTCTGAAGACATACAACAAGAAAACATTCATGTCTGACCTCATGGCAGGAATCATCGTGGGAATCGTAGCCCTGCCTCTGGCCATCGCATTCGGTATTGCCTCAGGCGTGACCCCAGAGAAGGGAATTATCACCGCCATTGTGGCAGGTCTTATCATCTCCGTCTTTGGCGGTAGCAAAGTGCAGATTGGTGGTCCTACGGGAGCCTTCATCGTCATCATCTATGGCATCATCCAGAAGTATGGCATGGAGGGACTGACCATCGCCACATTGATGGCGGGTCTCTTCCTGGTACTCTTCGGACTGCTCCGACTCGGCACCATCATCAAATACATTCCTTACCCGATCGTAGTGGGATTTACCAGTGGTATCGCCGTTACCATCTTCACCACACAGATCAAGGATCTCTTTGGCTTGACTTTAGCCAGCAATCCTTCTGACTTTATCGAGAAATGGGGCGTTTACTTCCAGAGTTTCGATACCATCGACCCTTGGTGTGCTCTCATCGGTGTGGTGAGCGTGATTGTCATTGCCATCACTCCTCGTTTCAGTAAGAAGATTCCGGGGTCGCTCATCGCCATTATCCTGATGACGGTAGTAGCGCTCATCCTGAAACAATATGCCGGTGTGACAAGCATCGAGACCATCGGAGACCGTTTCTCTATCAGCAACGAACTGCCTGCGGCACAGGTGCCTGAAATCAACTGGGAAACCATCAAGAGCCTGGTATCTCCTGCCATCACCATCGCTATCCTCGGTGCCATCGAGAGTCTGCTTTCCGCTACTGTGGCAGATGGTGTGATTAGCGACCACCACGATTCCAATACAGAGTTGGTGGCACAGGGATTGGCCAATATCGCCTCTCCTCTCTTCGGCGGTATTCCTGCTACAGGTGCCATCGCCCGCACGATGACCAATATTAATAATGGTGGTAAGACTCCTGTGGCTGGTATCATCCATGCCGTCGTCTTGCTGTTCATCTTCCTCTTCCTGATGCCATTAGCTAAGTTTATCCCTATGGCTTGTCTGGCTGGTGTATTGGTAGTTGTTTCTTATGGTATGTCTGGCTGGCGCTCATTCTTAGCACTGATGAAGAATCCTAAGAGCGACGTTACTGTGCTCCTGATTACTTTCTTCCTCACCATTATCTTCGACCTTACCGTAGCCATCGAGGTAGGACTGATTATCGCCTGTCTGCTCTTCATGAAACGTATGTCTGAGACGACCGACGTAAAGGCTATTACCGACGATGAGATTGACCTCAACAAGGAGTTTGACTTCCTTTCTACCAACCTGGAGCACTATACCATTCCTAAGGGTGTGGAGGTATATGAGATTAACGGTCCTTTCTTCTTCGGAGCCGGCAACAAGTTTGAGGAAGTGATGGCTGCTTTCGGTGACCGTCCGCAGGTACGCGTCATCCGTATGCGCAAGGTTCCTTTCGTGGATTCTACAGGTATTCATAACCTCACCAACCTCTGCGAAATGAGTCAGAAGGAAAATATCCAGATCGTTCTCTCCGGTGTTTGCGAGAAGGTAAACTTCCAGTTGGAACACGCTGGTTTCTACAATATGCTCGGTAAGGAGAATATCACCGACCATATCAGCAAGGCACTCAAACGAGCTGAGGAAATCATCGCACAGAACAAGTTGGAACAAGCCAACTAAATATTGGATCAAGCAAAAATAAATATTGGTTCAAGCAAAAATAAGAACAGCCGCTTCTCAAATCCATGAGAAAGCGGCTGTTCAGCTTTTATAAAGCCATACCTAAATCATATTCTTATCGTCTCTTAAAGATTCGATAGTTCAGTTATCTTCTAAAAGATTCTTTTAAAAGAAACGTCCTGGAGGAGGACCCATTGGACGACCGCCTCCATTAAATGGGCGACCACCGAAATCAGGGCGTCCACCTGGGCCTTCCTCGCGATTTCCCTTGCGTGCATCCTTGCCTCCGAAGAGGTTCATGCGATATACTACGTGAAGCATCGCATAAGAATTGATGGCATTGTATTCCGTATCCGTACGGGAAATGGATGAAATCGCTCTGGAGAAGGTGCTCTGCTGGTGCAACAGGTCGTAGAACTGAAGCATCACGGTGAGAGGTTTACCCTTGAGGAATCCCTGTGAAAGTTGGGCATTCCACACAAATTCATCGGTATTCATCGACTCATCGGAATATCCGCGGCGACTGCTGCAGGAGAGACTGGTATTAAAACTTGTGCCCCAAGGAGCGGTCAATGTCATCGAAGGTCCATAAGAGAACTGCCAGGTATCCAGGTTGCTGTTAGGCTGCAACTTGTTCTTGGCATGATTGTAAGCCAATGTTCCATCGAGTGACAACTCCAACCAGTCATTGCGATAACTCAGAGAGAGACGCTCATTCCATGTGGTATTCTGGGTGGTATTCTTCTGGGAATCCTGCGACTTGTCGAGACTCAGATAACTCACATAATGGTTATAACCCAAATTGGTATCGGTATTGATATTCCACACACCTGCACTGTCGATAGAACAGTTGAACATGAAAGCTCCCTGCACATTCCAGTTACCGTTGATATTCTCTGGCTTGGTGATTCTACCACCTGTACTTGCATCATAAGTTACCTTATTGCTGATGCTGTTGCTGGTCGTAGAGAAGTTGATATAGGTCATCACACCCTTGTTGTGATTCTGCACGAAATTGTTGTAGAACAATCGGAAGTTCTGCGTGAACGAAGGTTTCAAACCCGGATTACCCATAGAGACATTGAGCGGGTCGCTGTCATCTACAATGTTGAGCAACTGAGAGATGCTTGGCTGTGAAGTCGTTCCACGATAATTGACACGCAGATTGCTCATCTTGGAGAATCGGTAACGGAAATCGAGGGTCGGACTGACGTTGGTCACCGTGCGCACCGTATCTACATATTTGCCCTGATAATCCTGTATGAACTTGGAGCGCTGAGGCTGGATCATCACACCGAAGTTCAGATTATACTTCTGACGGATGAAGCGCATCATCACCTGAATATCATGGGTATAGTTTCTATACTCTGAATAGCGGCTCAGTTTGTCATCTCGATAGTCACCCAGTTCGCCATCCAGACGACCGAGGTAATTGCCCCACATTCCATATTCTGGAGAGATTCCATCAAAACTGTATTTGCTGAAATCGTAAGTGCTGCGGTCACTCTTGGAGTAGCTGTAGGTAAACTTATAGCTGAACTGGAGGAAGGTTGCCTTCCAGAGCGGTTCGCTATAGGTGGCCTGCGCACTGTAACTGTAATCCTTAGAAGGAGTCAGATTATAGCGGTTGGTCTGATATGTGGAATCCAAGCCTGCTTCAGACTGTACCAGATAAAGATGGGCATTCTGCAGGGAGATGCTCTTACTGTCCTTATCGGTATATTTGGCATCCATGCGAAGGGTTACGTTACGTCCCTTATTGTTGAACTTGCGATTCAACTGGAGCATACCGCGGATGTTGTTGTTCTTGGAATTACTCAGGCTTACAGACTTCTGTCTGTTGACCACGGCATCCACTTCATCCATCTTTTCTATGCCCTCATCAGAAAGAGGGTCATCAGAATACTGGTATGGGTCCTGATTGAACGATGCAGAAAGACCCGTGCTGCGGCTATCATTGGTAGTCCATGAGATGGAAGGACGAAAGAGGATGTTGGTCATGGTATCTGGCATCCACTCCAGACGGATATTACCATTCCAACTGTCACTGCGAGAGAAACTCTGGCTCAAACTGTTGGAGAAAGAGGAACTGCTTCCCAAGAAGTTCTCGCTGGAACGACAACTCCAGACATCTCCATCACTGTGATTCCAGCGAAGAGAAGTATTAAACTTGAATTTATTCTTCTCCTCATAATTATAGTTGGCAGCCAGCATCTTGCTTGCATTCAAACCATTGCCGCCACCGAAGCCACGTCTTGGCCCACCGCCACCGAAGCCACGGTCATTAGTATTGTTGGCATTACCGAAAAGCATGAAGCGGTTATTACTGTTGAAATATCCACCCATACCTCGGGCACTATACCTATCTTTATTACCGATACCGAGGTCGATATGAGACATCAGACCCTTGTTCATACCCTTCTTCACATTGAAGTCGAGCACGGTCTGTTCCTCACCATCATCAATACCCGTCACCTTCGAGAGATCACTCTTCTCATCGTAAGCCTTGATCTTATCGATAATACTGGTAGGCAGGTTCTTGAGGGCTGTCTTGGTATCACCCGTCATGAACTCCTTACCGTCAACGAGGATTTTCTTCACCTCCTTACCATTGATTTTGATGGTACCGTCATCGCTCACTTCAGCACCCGGCAGACGTTTCACGAGTTCTTCCACCACCGAACCTTCCGGTGTACGGTAGGCAGCTGAGTTATATACGAAGGTGTCTTCCTTGAGCGTTACTTTCTGAGCCATAGCAGTAACCACAGCACCTTTCAGCATGATGGCATCAGCACCGATAACGACATTCCCCAAACCTAAGTTCTTGTCCTGTTCGATGACCACCCGCTTCACGGTAGGCTTATATCCTACACTCGTAATCTTCAGAAGATACTTGCCGTTTCCTGGCGCATTCAGATGGAAAAGACCTTTCTCGTTGCTGATGGCACCCGTCACATAGGTGCTATCGGTCTTGAGCAACTGAACGGTCACCTGCTCCACAGGATCCTTGGTATCCCGGTCGATAATCGCTCCGCTAACCAAGCGTTCCTGAGCAAACGATGCTATTGAGACCAAAAGCAACAGCATCATCAAAATTGATTTTTTCATTACAATAAGTTATTTTTGATTTGCCTTTTTGACGTACATAATTATACAAGGTTTAAACAAAAATACTATTTTTATGCCAAATATTGTGTAATCAATCAAAAAAAATAGATTTTTTTACTGCATAAGTCAGTTTTTTAACGTACCTTTGCAACATTATTAAACGTTTTTGTTATGAATCAGAGAATTATCATATCTACTCATCTGGAGAGTGAGATTGCCAATGCACTCACAGAATGCGAGCACGACAAGATTTTCATCCTTGTCGATGAGGTGACAAAGGAAAAATGTCTTCCGGTCATCAAGGGATTCTTTACGCTGAAAAATGCACAGGTCATCACGATAGGTGCTACAGACACCCATAAGAACCTGGAAACGATAGCTCATGTATGGAAATCGCTCGGTGATGGCGGCGGTTCACGACACTCTTGCCTCATCAATCTTGGCGGAGGCATGGTAACTGACCTCGGCGGTTTTGCTGCTTCCACCTTCAAACGCGGCATCAACTTCATCAATATCCCTACTACCCTGCTTGCCATGGTGGATGCATCGGTTGGCGGCAAGACGGGTATCAACTTCAACGGACTGAAGAATGAGATAGGTGTATTCAATGATTCTAAGTTCGTCATCCTCGACACGGAATTCCTGCGCAGCCTGGATGCTGAGAATATCTGCTCTGGCTATGCAGAAATGTTGAAGCACGGACTCATCTCAACGGAGGAGATGTGGAAGGAACTGATTACCTTCGATTTGGAAAAGCCTGATTTAAAGCATCTGCAGCAAATGGTGGCTGACAGCGTGAAGGTAAAGGAACGCATCGTAGAAGAAGATCCTCATGAGCAGGGTATCCGCAAGGCTCTGAACTTAGGACACACCTTCGGTCATGCCTTTGAGAGTTGGGCTTTGAAGCGCAACCCTATCCTGCACGGTCATGCGGTTGCTTTCGGAATGATCTGCGAACTCTATCTCAGTGCCACACAGACAGGTTTCCCTACCGAAAAGATGAGACAGACCGTAAGTTTCATCAAGGAATACTACGGCACATTGCCTATTACCTGTGATGACTACGATGAACTGATAGAGTTGATGCACCATGATAAGAAAAACCAGAACGGCATCATCAACTTCACCCTCTTGGGAGGCATTGGCGACATCCGTATCAACCAGACGGCTACCGTGGACGAAATCAAGGAAGCACTGGATTTCTTCAGAGAAGGATAATCTTATGAAATGTTGGAGAGATTGTGCATCAGCAGAAGGAGAAATGAGGATACACACACTCTTCAACATTTATATTTTAGACCTTTTCTATATTCAAATATGAGACCTTTACATCATCATGTTAAACCTTTATTTATATATAATGTATATGAGAAAAATATTATTCTACCTATTTCTATTGACCGTTACGGGCATACAGGCAAATCCTGTAGATGACATTCTGGAACGCATTGACAAAGGCGCTTCACGCAAGTTTCAGACCATACTGGTTAAATCAGACAAAGACTTCTTTGAGATTGACCAGAAGTCTCATCCTTCCTCCAACAGCAGGAAATCTTCATCCCCTATCATCATCCGAGGCAACTCTTGGGTGAATATTGCCGTGGGTGTCAACTGGTATCTCAAACACTATGCAGGCATCCATATCTCCTGGAACAATATGACGGCTAAAATACCTGCCATACTGCCACGAGTTGAGAAAAAGGAGCGCCATGAGACAAATCTCAAATTGCGCTATGATTTCAACTACTGCACCTTCTCCTACTCGATGGCTTTCTGGGACTGGAACCGTTGGCAGAAAGAAATCGACTGGATGGCTCTGCATGGCATCAACATGCCACTTGCCATCGTAGGCGAAGAATGTGTATGGAGAAACATGCTCCTCAAGTTAGGCTATACAGAGGAAGAAGTCGGCAAATTCATTGCCGGTCCTGCTTTCCTGGCTTGGTGGGAAATGAACAACCTTGAGGGATGGGGCGGTCCGCTGCCACTCAACTGGTACAAACAGCAGGAAGTATTGCAGAAGAAGATATTGGCAAGAATGAAGGAATTAGGGATGAAACCAGTCTTGCCGGGCTATTGCGGTATGATGCCTCATGATGCCAAGGAAAAGTTAGGACTCAACGTGACTGATGGCGGCCGCTGGAACGGTTATCAGCGCCCTGCCAACCTATCGCCTACGGATGCCCGATTTGCAGAAATCGCAGACCTATATTATAAGGAGCTCACCCGTCTCTTCGGTAAAGCTTCCTATTACTCCATGGACCCTTTCCACGAAAGCAATGATGATGCTGCCGTTGATTACGGAAAAGCAGGAAAGGTGCTGATGGATGCTATGAAGCGTGCCAATCCTGAGGCTGTGTGGGTGGTTCAGGGATGGACCGAGAATCCACGTCCACAGATGATAGAAAATCTGAAGGTTGGCGACCTCCTTATACTCGACCTTTTCTCAGAATGCCGCCCGATGTTCGGAAGTCCGAGTATCTGGAAACGGGAAGGTGGATACGGCAAGCATCAATGGCTCTTCTGCCTTCTGGAGAACTTTGGCGGAAACGTGGGTCTTCATGGAAGAATGGACCAGCTTCTCAACAACTTCTATCTCGCAACGGGGAAAACGGACACCCAAAAGCAAGAGAATTCTTCACTCATCACGAACTCTTCACTGAAGGGTTGGGGCTTTACGATGGAAGGTTCGGAAAACAACCCGGTGATGTTTGAACTGATGAGCGAACTGCCTTGGAGAGCAGAGAAGATTACCAAGGAGGAATGGATCAAGGAATACTGCTTTGCCAGATATGGCGTGCATGATGATACAATCGTGAAAGCCTGGACTCTACTAGCACAAAGCATCTATAACTGTCCGCTCGGCAACAACCAGCAAGGTCCTCATGAGAGCATCTTCTGCGGACGCCCATCATTAAACAATTTCCAAGTTTCCAGCTGGTCGAAAATGCACAACTACTATGATCCGGAAGACACCCGACAGGCTGCCATCCTCTTCGCACAAGTAGCTGATAAATACAAAGGAAACAACAACTACGAATATGATCTCGTGGATATCTGCCGACAGGCTCTCGCCGATCAGGGCAGAAAACAGTACCTGCAGACGATTGCCGACTACAATGCCTTTGCCCGTAAAGACTTTGACAAGAATGCAGACCGATTCCTGAAGATGATTCTCCTGCAGGACAAGCTCTTAGGCACCCGTTCTGAATTCCGTCTGGGACATTGGACAGAACAGGCACGCAAAATCGGCAAGACAACGGCTGAGAAAGACCAATATGAATGGAATGCCCGTGTACAGATTACCACATGGGGAAACCGCACCTGTGCTGATAAGGGAGGACTCCGAGACTATGCACACAAGGAATGGCAAGGTTTGCTGAAAGACTTCTACTACAAGAGATGGAGTACCTATATGAAGGCGTTAGAAGACCAGATGGAAGCCAGCACCCATGTGGACTACGAAGCATTAGGCGGAGGCAAGAATGCAAACAAGACTGCTGCCGAACTCTTCCAAATGGCATTACCTGGCGGTCCGGTAATTGACTGGTATGCTATAGAGGAACCATGGACTCTGCAGCACAACACCTACAGTGCTCAACCAGAAGGAGACTGCGTGGAAGTGGCAAAGGAAGTTATCAAGTTTATCAGATAAAAACAACGAATCTTATCTGATAAAAAATTAAGAACAAGATAAAACACTCAGAAAACTATGATCAGACTCAAATCTCTGGATATCATGCGAGGGCTCACAGTAGCCCTCATGATATTGGTCAACAATGGCGGTGAACAGAACTATCATATCCTGACGCATAGCAAGTGGAACGGCTTGACTCCCTGTGACCTGGTCTTTCCTTTCTTCCTCTTCATGATGGGTATGTCCACCTATCTGTCTCTGAGAAAGACGGAGTTTAAGCCCTCACTAATTATCTACAGAAAAATCGCAAAACGCACCATCTTGCTTTTTCTTATCGGTCTCAGTATCAACTGGTTTGATATGATTTGTTCGGGTAATGGATTAGACTTTGCGCACCTACGTATATGGGCAGTTTTACAGCGCATAGCCCTCTGTTATGGCATTGTATCCCTGCTGGCTATCCACATCAACCAACGGTATTTTATCCATATCATCATCGGCATCATCATCGGCTATATGGGCATCTTAGCTTTCGGCAACGGTTATGCCTACGACGCATCTGTCAACATCATCGCCCAGGCAGATCTCCATATCTTCGGCTACGACCACCTCTATCATAAGAGTCCGGTAGATCCCGAAGGACTGCTGAGCACATTGCCAGCCATCGCCCATACGATGATAGGTTTCCTCTGTTGCAAATACATCAGCATTGCAGGTCAGAACGTTCATTCCAAAATCAAGTTTCTGAAAATATCCGGGCTTGTTATGCTCATTCTTGGTTTCTTCCTCTCCCTGATCGGTTTCGGCATCAACAAGAGAATATGGAGTCCAAGCTATGTATTCGTGACCTGTGGCTTTGCTGCCTGGATCTTGAGTCTGCTCATCCAATGGATTGACAGGGGTGAAATCAGTACGGAAGGAAAGATAGAAGCAAGTGCGGAAGGAAAGATAGAAGCAAGTGCAGAAGGAATGAATGGAAAAAGTGCGGGAGGAAAGACGATAAGAACAAAGGAGAATCCGATAACAGTTCTGTTTCTGTCTTTCGGAATGAATCCACTTTTCCTTTATGTCCTGAGCGAGTTCCTTGCCATTGTTTTCGGAACATACGGCATCAAGGGCGACCTGTTAGGCCTCATCAGGAATGCCATTCCAGACGAGTATCTGGTTTCCCTCACCTATGCCCTACTTTTTGTTGCCATCCATGCAGCGATGGGCATCTGGATGTACCGGAAGAAGATTTTCATTAAGCTATAATGCAAATGTTTGCACAACTATTTCCGACTTATTATATTAAAAAGCATAAAAATAAGGTGGAGTTCAGAAAATTATTTGTATTTTTGCAGACAGAATAACAAAATTAGATATATCTAAATAGAATATGAACATTTTAGAGTTAAGCGAACAGGAAATCGTTCGCAGACAAAGTCTTCAGACATTGCGCGAGATGGGCATTGATCCATACCCAGCTGCAGAGTTTCCAACCAATGCATTCAGCACTGATATCAAAGCTGAATTCAAAGACGAGGAAGAGCCACGCCAGGTAGTCATCGCAGGTCGTATGATGGGCCGACGCGTAATGGGTAAAGCCAGTTTCGCAGAGTTGCAGGACTCAAAGGGAAGAATCCAGGTCTATATCGCACGCGACGAGATTTGTCCAGACGAGAACAAAGACCTTTATAATACTGTTTTCAAGAAACTTCTCGACATCGGTGACTTCATCGGCGTAAAGGGTTTTGTTTTCCGTACACAGACTGGCGAGATTTCTGTTCACGCCAAGGAACTGTGCCTGCTCTCTAAGAGCTTGAAGCCACTCCCTATCGTGAAGTATAAGGATGGTGTTGCTTACGACAAGTTCGACGACCCTGAGTTGCGTTACCGTCAGCGCTATGTTGACCTCATCGT
>ERZ1026876.669-NODE-669-length-19729-cov-9.654061_pt1 | contig 19729 bp, 20 predicted proteins | sample MGYA00380168_ERZ1026876 | MGnify/ENA primary metagenome ERZ1026876 (study PRJEB33269, sample SAMEA4719804) | human gut metagenome | biome: human-associated habitat; feature: organic feature; material: feces | place: Cameroon | collected 2013-10 ... | reverse complement strand
AGTTGCTCCCTTAACGTTTCCACTCCAGGAAAGCTTGTCTTCTGATAGGTTATCTTTCCTTCCTTATTTACAACAAAATAGGTAGGAATGCCAGAGAACTTATGAATTTCGGCAAGAGCAGCAGCCTGTTCTTTGGTCAAGCGTACATGCACGCCACTTATTGTCTTTATCATCTCGCCCCATTTATCTACAGGCGATGAGGCATCGGCTATATAGACATACACCACATCATGAAGTTGTTCTTTCAAAGGACGAATGGCCGACATTGCTGCCCTGCATGGCACGCACCACGTGTTCCAGAAATCGATGAGCACAGCTTTACCTTTATACTTATCTGTTATCGTGGGCAATATCTGCTGGGCAGACATCTTAGGGTCTATGTCAATAATTGATAAGTATGAAGAAGAGGCATTGACCGTCTTTTTAATCTCTTCCATTTTTTTGTCGGCAGCTGACAGTTGCGACTTCAAGTCATCGTTATTGGCAAAGATTAATTCGCGCACCATATCGTTGGTCACACTGTCACGAGCCACCGCTATCTGCTGTTCGGTAAGAGGACATTTGCGGTTGAACGAACGGCTTAGACGCTTACCAATAGCGATATCGTCCAACAAAGGGTCGGCGGACATATATTGACGGCGAAGAGCTGACGTGAAGTCGGATAGATAATGATAGTAACGCTGATTCTTTGAACGAAGCACGGATAGTTGCTCCAGCGGCTTGAAGTAAGACAGGGTGTCGATACGCATGTCGGCACGTGGCACACCTCTTTTATCAATTATCATTGGAGCCATAGATATATTGTTCTTAAAGCCAAACAAAGCCGAGGCATATTTCATAGACAGGATATTCTGCGCCAATGTTCGGGTGGCTGAGCCAATAGCTGCATTGGAATTGATGGCAGCCGATAGTCGTTCATAGCTCTGCTGCACATAATCGCGATATTGCAATGGAGTCATTCCGCAGATATCATCAAAGAAAGTATAGCCACATACATCAAGGGCTGTCTTTACGCTCTGCAATTCGGTATCTATAGCAGCGTGTTTGCCTTCAAACCATACATATTTCTTTACGTCAGAATCATTTGCAAAAAGGTGTGTAGCGGCAAGGGTAAGTGTTGGTAGGTCGATGGTCACGGTTGTCGTGTCATTAGGTACGGCAAGAAATGGTATCTCCATTCTGTTTACGCGTATTGTTGCTACAGATGGCAATATCGCATTGGCGCTGACTCGACAAGTGCCATCTACGCCTATAGAGTCATGGGCGAATGGCATGCGTTCTGGCGAGAACCAATTATCAACAATAATATCGAGCGTGGTCTTGTATTCTGGTTTATATCCAAGCAGGCGCACGGCTACAACAGTCTTGCCAAGATTAAGGTCGGTTGATGGTAACTTGCTGTTCTTATCAGGTGCTTGCTGCAGTAAGTGTTGCGGAATGTCGGCCTGTGGACGCTTGCCATCGAGACGCACTCCATAAATATTCCAGCCGGAATTGTCGGCTATTTCACGAAAGTCAAATTCTGTCGTTGTCTCGGGCATTGGTTTAAAGCGCAATGTGGCTGCAACATATCCGCATTCGGGCACTTTCACGAATACCCCTTTAGGCAACTGCTTGCTGCCAATATAGTCATATTTCACTCCATTTGCCATAATAGAAGCATGTGAATCTATGCCCACTTCTCCACTGGCCTGATATATTTTCACGTCAAGAAATGTAGCTTTCTTATCGAGCGTAACACGTTCAATCTCCAATTTGTGATTGTTTGAGCCTAAGAAGTAAGGACGCTCAACAACTCGCTTGGCTTGCGCTGTAGTGGCAACAAGCAGCATCAGAAAGACAACAATTGTCTCCAATCTTTTGATAATCTTATGTTGTACCATATTTTATAATTAAACGTTTATTTCTTTACAAAGATAGCTATATTTTTTCGATTAAGAAGCTATTTTGTGCCATATTTTTCGATTAAGCGTCTAGTTTTTAGTAAAGATAACGTAAAATGCATGCGTATGCTTTTTATCCACACATATTTTTGCAGCAATCACAAATGCTCATGTTTTCAGTTACGGTAACCCATTAGATTCTGTTGTAGTGCTTGATTTGTGGGATAAAGCTCTGTATTTTATGGTAACTACTGAACCACCTCGCAGCTTCAGATATTCTGCTATCAATTGCGCCTATGACAGTAATGGACGTAATCTTCTAAGTAAAGAGGATTATATGAAATTTCCTGCTGTGATTAACGACCCAGATGGTTTTACCTATGTCAGAGAGAGACCTTCAACGAAGTCAAAAGCACAGACAAAGATTCGTAAGAACCAAATATTCTTATATTAAACTTTCGCAAGTGGTTCAATACTTATATTTTCTCTCCGAATAAATCATCCAATCCCACTTCGCTCTGAATCATGCCTTCCTGGGCATTCTTTTTTATTCCTGTAGCTGTGACGAAAGTAAGATGAAGTGCCTTGCTAGTATTGGAAGCTTGGCGGAAGATTTCTCTTCTGTCCAGCAGTTTTTGCAGATAAGCAGGAGTGATGTCGTATGCCTTGAGAGAATACTTCATTTCGCAGAGATTGATAATCTGGTCTCTGCGGTCTAATATAAGGTCAATCTGTGCACCTTCAATTCCTTTTTCTTTGTTGGCTTTCTGTTGCCAGGAATAAACATTCGTCTGTACTCCCAGGATACCTAACTTTTTCTTGATTTGCGAGATATGGTGAAGGCAGAGCTGTTCGAAAGCATAACCGCTCCAGGCACGATGGGATGGTGAGTCTATCATGTTGCTCCAAAGATGTTCATCGGTCTCCTCTTTACCTTTTATGTAATGTAAATAGAATAAAGTGTAGAGGTCGGTCAACTGATACATGGCACCGTTCGACTTGTTTCCGAATGAGTTGTATTTTCTGATGAAGTCGCAGCTGATGAGATCATTAAATGCTTCTGTCAGTTTTCCGCCCGATGTGAGATGCAATGCTTTCATTATACCTTCTCTTGTCATACCCACCTTTTTCTTGGCAAGAAGTTCCACAATTCTGCGGTAAAGTATAGAATCCTTGAAGAGTGAGCGGAACAGAAACTCGTATTCATTGGATAGTTCTGCGCCTTCTGCAAAAAAAAGCATATCAATATTTTGAGGTAAGCTATATTGCTTATCTATCATATTGAGATAAAACGGCGTGCCTCCCATAATCATGTAGCATTCTGCTATCTGATGGCGCGTCCATACTATACCTTTTGATTGTAAGAAAAGCTCTGTTTCGTTAAGGTCAAAGGGAGCGAGGTATATTTTTCTTGTTACCCGATTATGCAAGCCGCCTTTGTCACCAAGAAGCTTATTGGTCATCCAGGTGGTAGCAGAGCCGCAGACGATTAACTTGATGTTTTGCTGGTCCGAAGCCCATCCGTTCCAAAACAGGTCTAAGGCACGGATGAAATTAGACTTCGGAGTATCTAACCATGGCAGTTCGTCTATGAAGATGATTATTTGTTCTCTTTCTTTCAATAGGGTAGAGAGATAGGCACGCAGTTGAGAGAATGCCTCAAACCAGTTTTTGGGTCTTGCCTGTTTCTTTCCGGAATAAAATGTCAACTGCTCGCTGAAGTAAGCGAGCATCTCGTTCTTGGTACATTGGTACACACCCGTCATATAGAAACTAAACTTCTCGCCCAATAGCTGTTTGACGAGATATGTTTTGCCGATTCGCCTTCTGCCATAGATGGCGATGAATTCTGGTTTGTTGGAACTGATGCAATTATCGATTAGCTCAATTTCCCGTTTTCTTCCAATGATATTTTGTAGCATATCTTCATTTTTTTTATTTGGTGGCAAAGATGCTGCAAATGAGCGCAATGAAAACTTGCTTTCAGATTGCCGAGTGCAGCAAATCTTCTGCAAAGATAATGGAAAATAATGGAAAAACGATGGGAAATACGTAAAAAGTGTCGATAGTGGTGCCAAAAGTTGCTTTTTTAAGCACTTTTGGCACCACTATCGAGCTTTTTTGTATTCTGAAGGTCGATGACGCGTACTGCTGCCATCCAGCAGATTATAGATAACAAATACTTACCATTTTTCAAGTATAAATCAAAATTCTTAATGACTAAAAAAAGGGCAAGTTCAATGAAGACTTGCCCCTATTTATTTTGCTATACTATTTTCTACAATTTAAGCTTCCTGTTTCTTTGGAATCACTACCGATGCTCCGATGCTGACAAGCAATACGAGAAGGATAATGACGAGAGAAGCGACTGCATCTATCTCAAAGAAATCGTGGATGAGCATCTTCACACCAATGAACACCAACAGTACGCTTACGCCCACTTTCAGATAGCGGAACTTATCGGCTATCGCTGCCAAGAGGAAGAAGAGTGCTCGCAGGCCCAAGATGGCGAAGATATTGGAGAAGAACACTACAAACGGGTCGAGTGATACTGAGAATACGGCAGGAATACTGTCGAAAGCAAATATCAGATCGCAGAACTCGATGAACACTACCGTCATCACCAAAGGACCTAAGTGCAATCGTCTTTGCATGAACTTCACCACAGGATGATCCAGGGCATTGATTTCTTCCTTCTTATTTCTATTCAGGAACATCTTGGCTCCGCTATAAACTAAGAATCCTCCGAATACAAGCAATATCCAGGCAAATCGGCTGATGAGGGCTGCTCCAGCAAAGATGAAGACAAAGCGGAGCACAATGGCTCCCAAGATGCCCCAGTTTAATACATGCTGATAATCTTTCTTATCCACTCCGAATGAACTGAAGATCATCATCATCACAAAGAGATTATCCACCGAGAGCGTCTTCTCTATCAGATAACCTGAGATGTAAGAGATAGTCATGTAGTGGCGATATTGCTGCAGACTTGCCTCATAGTCATTTGGATCCAGTTTGAGATGAGAAGCATAGCGCGAGGCTATCAGTTTCAAGTCGTCAAAGTTCTCGATGCCGTGCACCATATCACCATGGAAGTAGATGAATACGGCGAAGGCGAGAGCGAGAATGATCCAAACTGCTGTCCAGGAGCCAGCTTCTTTGATGGAAACCACATGCGCCTTTCGGTCGATAACCAGCATGTCTAATACGAGTATGGCGGCGATGAATATCACGAAGCCCACCAAAAACATCGATTCAGTAAAAACATGTTCCATTTTTTCTTTTCTTACCTATTTATATATATAATACCTAATTTTCTCTATTTTCTCCGAATCTGATTCCTATCATAAAATAACCAGATTCTTTATCATAGAATTTTCATATTCATTTCAACCGTTAGAAACGTGGCGCAAAAATAGGAAAAATATTCGAAATAGCGAAAGTTCCAAGAGGAAACTTAATTGAATTTAACGTGAATAAAGAGGAATGTAATAGGTTTGTAATAACTGGTATCGGTAAATTACTTCACGATGATGGGAACAATCTCTTCTTCATTAGGCCAATGGGGCAGATAGAGCAGTGGGCGAGGGGTGCCCCCCAAGCCCGACCAGTCTATCTGTTTCACGTAGTCAAAATCGGGAGGACCGAAATCGAAGCTTCGACCATAGAGGACTATGGCTCCCCGACTTTCATCGATTTTCCATAGTCCTCCACCGTATGTGCATTGCTCTCCTGGAGCCAGCATATCACGGTGCAGATAGACGTGTCCGAATTTCAGTACACCCTCTCTATTGATAATGAATTTCTGAAACATGAATTCTATTATTTAATTCTGCTTTATCAGCCTTATGATTCTATCTGCGACAAAATTATAAAGCTTTTGAATGTAGCACAAAGATTATTTTTCTTTCCAGAAGAGTTGATCAATAAACTCATAGCGCTTCTCCATCTGGGCATCAGCTTTTACCTCAGTATTCACATCTATCTGAAGCACAGGAGCTACGGACTTGCCGTTGGTAGATGGCCATTCCGGCAGACCCAGACCGTTTGGATTGCCCGTCTTCACAAAGTTTACATAGTACTGACTGAAGATTTCGCTAATCATGTAATCCTCAGGTTGCCAGTCAAATACACGATTGGTAGGCAGAGTAGCCATGGCATATTCAATATCGGCAGAGTGGACAGCACCCTTATCCTGTGGAGCAGGAGCAGCACCATCCTTGGCATCCACTACGCCGCCAGCCAAAGCTGCCACCTTGCCCTTGATGGCCATCGCAGGACGAGGATGGCAATAACGATAGCGATAAACAGGCTGTCCACCGGTCAATTTGTGCATGTTGCCCCACTTCCATGTAGAATAATCTAAGAAGAGATCAGAGGCGAGGTTTACGCCAGGTTGCTCCAAAACATCCTTGTCACTATTGATACCATAGAGACGGAACACTTCGTCAATATTTTCCTCTCCGAAAGTAGCCTTAGCACCAGCCTTCAGATTCTCTACTGTAGGCTCCTTGCCCATCAATACTGCTCCAGGAGTCATCTCCTGATTGTTTCCTCCTACCAGCAGAGGGACCTTGGTCTGATGACCTTTCGCAAAAGTTTCCGCAGGCTGCTCTGTCAGGAAATATCCATCTATATTATAGGTAGGAATTGACTTCACACCAGCCAATTTCATCAGTTCCTCAGCAGGAAGCGCACGAAGATTATCGAGATATTTCTGACCCATATTCTTGCTCACTTTCTTTCCTTTATTCTTGCCAGCATTCTTTCCTGCGTTTTCCATGGAATTTTTAGCGATTTTTTCCGCAATAGCTTGTGCCAGTTCAACACCCTTATCCTCTGCTTCCTTCAGTGAAGCAACTTTCTTGAAACTCATCACCGAACCGCTCGAACCCATAGCCTGTGCAAAAAGCCCCTGACAGAGAGGAGAAGCCATCAAGGCACTGACCGACATAGAACCAGCCGATTCACCTACGATGGTAATGCGGTTAGGATCACCACCGAAAGCCTCGATGTTATTCTTTACCCATTGGATAGCAGCCACCTGATCCATGAAACCATAGTTTCCTGAGCCTTTATAGGAAGTCTCCTTGGAGAGCTGAGGATGAGCAAAGAATCCGAAGATGCCCTCACGATAATTGGCAGTGATAGAGATGATTCCCTTTCTCGCCATTGCATCACCAGCATATCGAGGTTCGCTTCCGCTACCAGCCATCAATCCTCCGCCATTGAAATAAATCAATACCGGCAGATGTTCCTTCATCGTCTTGGCAGGAGTCCATATATTCAGGTAGAGACAGTCCTCGCTATTAGTCTTCGTTCCGAAGTTCATATCACCGAAGATAGCTTCCTGCATCGGGTTCGCTCCGAATTCCTTAGCCTCACGCACACCTTCCCATTTCTGTGCTGGTTGCGGAGCCTTCCATCTGAGATTACCTACAGGAGGTGCTGCAAACGGAACACCTTTGAAAACCTTGATGCCAGAGAGATCCTTTCCTTCGAGGATACCTTCAGCAGTCTTGACCTGTGTTTGTGCCATCATTCCCATAGCAGGGAGCAGAAAGGCGAGTGATAGAAATAGTTTTTTCATCTGATATAATTTTTATGATGATATATTTTAAAATGTGCTTTAAAGTGCCGTATTTCCTTAGTAATCATGCAGCATTTGCAATTCTATATTGCAAAAATAAACAAAATATCAATAGTTTGACTTGTTTTCCTCATACTTTTTTTATATTTTTGCAAAAATAAACAGAATACAAACGTAAAACATGAATTAAATATAGAAAATGATGGAAGGTTATAATCAGAAGAAATATCCCGTAGCCACCAAGCGCTACGTACAGTGGTTGGAGTTGGAATCAGATGAAGAGGCTATCCGTGAATATCGCAGATTGCATTCCGAGGGTGTGCAATGGAAAGAGATACGCGATGGAATCCGACAGGTAGGCATTCTGGAGATGGAGATTTACATCTTCGGCAACAGACTGGTGATGATAGTGGATGCACCGGAAGATTTCGATTGGGACAAATCAATGGCAGAACTTGCCACACTCCCAAGACAAGCAGAATGGGAAGAAGTGGTAGGCAAATTCCAAAAATGCGGCAAAGGTGCTACCAGCGATGAAAAGTGGCACATGATGGAGCGTATATTCTATCTCTACGAGTGATTTATATTCAATGAGAACATATAGAAATATCATATTCGATGTAGGTTCGGTGCTGGTCAATTGGATGCGTATCAACCTCTATACAGCCTTGTTACATGGTGACAGGGATAAGGCTAAGTGGATGGTGGATAACATCGTCACCAACTCCTGGAATGACCAGACAGACTTGGGCAAGCCCATCAAAGAATGTATCTTCGAACTCAAACTGGCTTATCCCAAGTATGCTCCTTATATCGTGGCATATTGGTATTGCTACAAGGACATGGATGGCGGTGAGATTCCAGGAATCTATGAGGTCATGAAGGATTTAAAGGAGAGGGGATATCAGCTTTATTGCCTGACCAACTGGTCGCATGAGACCTTCCCGATAGTAAAGAAGGTGCATGCACGCCTCTTTGAGCTGTTCGATGGCATTGTGGTGAGTGGCGAGGAGAAGATGGTGAAGCCCAATCCAGAGATTTACAACCTCTTGCTTGGACGATATAACCTCAATGCTTCTGAAAGCGTCTTTATAGATGATAGGCAGCGCAATGTAGATGGCGCCAACCAAGTGGGAATACAAGGCATATTATTTACTGGTAGTAATAACTTAAAGGAGCAACTGGCTCAATTGTCGATTTTATGATTTCTATAACATATATTATATCATACGTTTGTGCTGGTATCTGTATCCTGGCACTTTTGGAAAAGCCGTTAGGCTTTGTAGCTCATATAAGGAATGACTGGAAACAATTCAAACAACTTTGTCCAAAGGAAGAGCTTGAGGACTTAAAAACTTTCACGGAAGAATACAAGCTTTATTGGGGCAAGGTAAATGTTTCCCTACGCAATTACCAAAAGAGAAACTTATTGAGGTGGTGCTGTCAGGTGACAGTTCCAATTGAAGAGATGGACGAGCAGGGCCTGCCCACGGAAAAGGAGAAGAAAATCCTTTGGGACTTGATAGGCTCCATCGATTCATCCCTTCGTCTCAAATGTACGGATGTGCCATATCCGCTGATTGTTGGTTTTGTGGAGGGAAACAATGTTTGCAGCATCTATTGGATGGTAAGTAATCCTGAAGATACGGGCAAGGTGCTTGGAAAACTGAAGCTTGACCGAAAACTTCAATATACGATGCGGCAAGATCCATTCTGGACACAATTTAATACTTTGCTGGAAGAGTTATAATAGATTACTTTTTCCCGCTTTCTGCATCTTCAGGTATTGGCCAGTTTTCTGATGGGGTTCGCATTTCCTTCATCACTTTGTCAAAGCCGATAACCATTTCCGGATATTTCTTGGCGAGATTATGCTTCTCTTCCGGATCCTCTCGCAGATTGTAGAGTTCCAGCGGCTTGTTTGGCTTGATGGTAACAGCTTTCCAGTCACCGTGGCGGGCAGCACGCTGCTTGCCTGGGAACTCCCAATAGAGAACTCGGTCGTCTGTATCAATCTGCTTACCATAGAACAATGGCAGGATATTCATGCCGTTGATGTTCTGAGGCAGATATTGGGTTCCTCCCGTAAGAGCAGCCAGCGTAGGCATTACATCCGGGAAATAGATGATATTGTTCAGCGACTGTACCGGCACCTTTCCAGGCTGGTTCACGATGAACGGTACTCGGATGCCTCCTTCGTAAAGCTGCGCCTTGCGGCCACGGAATCCGGCGTTGCAGTTGAACAGTTTCAATGGTGCCTGGACGGCTGCACCGTTATCCGAAGCGAAGATGACGAGTGTATTCTCGCGCAAATTATTCTTTTCCAGATAGGTGAGCAGTCTGCCTATTGCCGCATCCATGTGAGTTACGAGTGAAGCGTAGCGCTTGTCATTCATGCTCCAGGATTCATCATCATACCATGTGGTGTTGTCTATGATGTAGGGTTCATGAGGCGCATCAAAAGCCAGATAGAGGAAGAAAGGATTCTTCTTGTTTCGCTTGATGAAGTTGATGGCATCATCGGTCGAAATATCTGTATTGTGCTTGATGTGCTTATCGTGCTCATTTGCCTTGATATGGATGAGCTTATCATTGTCGAAACGGTTGTATGGATAATAGTAAGGTGAATTGGATTCTACCGTACTGATCAGCCATCCGTGGAATTCGTCAAAGCCACGATAGATGGGTGATGATTTTGGATCATACCCATCCAGATGCCATTTGTTGACAAGGCAGGTTTTGTAACCCGCAGCGTGCAATACCGTAGCGATGGTCGTATCCTGTGGTTGCAGACTTGTTCTGCGAACGATGGTCGTATCGCCATTCGGGTTGATTTTCAGCCCAGTCAATCCTCCGGCAGTACACATATTATCGCGGATACGGCTGTTTCCGGTATTCTTACCCGTCATCAGTGCACAACGTGATGGTGAACTGATTCCGGATCCGGCATAGCTCTGGTTGAATCGTGTACCCGTAGCAGCCAGTTTGTCAATGTTGGGTGTCTTGATAGTCTTGCTGCCGTAGCAGGAAAGGTCACCATATCCCAGATCATCTGCAAGGATGAAGATGATGTTGGGTCTGTCGGCTGTAGCCTTTACAGCCTTGTTTTGTGCCATTGTAGCCTGTCCTGGTACGAGCGAGGCAGCAATGGCTCCGATAAATGCTTTATTCTTCATTGTTAAGTTGTTTGTCGATTTATTTTGCAAAAGTATGAAAAATAAATGAGAAAAAGTGATTTTCTAAATAAAAAGTTATACCTTTGTCTTCAAATCTATCGCAGCCATAAACTATCTTCAAGTAATGAAAAATGGAGGTAATTGCAATGCTGAGTACCCATAGCTCTTGTACTATAACAGTACTAGCGATGTGTGTGTGCATATCCATGTTTCTATTAAAAAAATCTGTTTCTTTCAGAAAAGTGTGGTTTTCGATCCCCGTATTCATAGGAAAAGTGTATTTTTTATTTGGTCATTCCGAAGGAAAAGTGTATATTTGCACCATCAAAATCATAGGAAAAGTGTAATTATGCTGTATAGAAAGATAGAAAAATATATCGTAAGTCACTTAAAATCAGGGTCTAATAAGATTCTGATTGTAGATGGTGCACGCCAAATCGGAAAGTCGTACATTATCCGAGAAATCGGAAAGAAGCTTTTTCCCAACTATATTGAGGTGAATATGGAAACAGATAAGCTTGGAGACCGGACTTTTGCTGACGCTAAGACGGTGGATGATTTCTATTTGGCTTTGAGTACGGTGGCAGGTGATAGGATGAAGGAAAAGAATAACACTTTGGTATTTATAGATGAGATTCAAGCCTATGATCATTTGCTTACTTTGCTTAAGTTCCTGCGTGAAGATAATAAGTTTACTTATATCGCCAGTGGTTCGTTGCTGGGTGTCACGCTTAAGACAACATCATCTATTCCTTTAGGCAGTATCATTATCCGTCACATGTATCCGTTAGACTTTGAAGAGTTCCTGATAGCCAATGGAATCGGGCAACTGGTGCTTGATGCGATTCGCAAGAAGTTTGCTGCAAGGGAGTCGATGCCGGAAGCTATCCATAACAAACTTTTAGATTTGTTCAAGAAATATCTCCTGGTAGGTGGATTGCCTGATGCTGTCAATGAATTCTTAGCAACCAAGAATATCACAACCATTCGTACCATTCAGAATGAAATCCATCATCTCTATGGAGTGGATGCGGCACGTTATGAGGAGATGCACAATCGCTTGAAGATTCAGCGCATCTACAGTATGGTTCCTTCTAATTTGGAAAACAAGAAAAAACGTGTGGTGGTGAAGGACATTGAGGACAAGAAGGGAAAGCGAATGAGTGATTATGTAGAGGAATTTGATTATCTGATTTCTTCTGGCATTACCTTGGAAGTGAAGGCCATCAGTAAGCCAAGTTTCCCTCTGATAGAGAATAGTGGTAAGAATCTGCTGAAGCTTTATATGAACGATGTGGGTATTCTGACCGGCATTTTCTTTGGCACCAACATCAAGGCGGTGATGGATGATGTGGCAAGTATTAATCTCGGTTCCGTTTATGAGACGGTGGTGGCACAGGAGTTGAAGGCGCATGGCTTCAATCTTTATTATTACGACAACAAGAAGACGGGGGAAGTAGATTATCTGATAGATGACATGGAGCACCTTTCTGTTCTTCCGTTAGAAATCAAGTCTGGTAAGGATTATCAGGTGCATAGTGCCTTAGATAAGTTCCTGCAAATCAAGGAATATAACATCCAGCAAGCCTTCGTTTTCTCCAATGCTCAGCAGGTGAAGGTGAAGGATGGAATAACTTATCTGCCTATCTATTATATAATGTGTATAGAGCCAAAGCGGGCAGAAGATGAAGTGTTGCTTTAGGACGATTGGTAAGATATAGTGTAGAAGTGTAAAGTATATTTACCATAATACCCCTTATCAGGATAACATTTATGATTAGCTACCAGGCTTAACAACTGTGGCTATGATAGCTGCAAGCTGAACATTGATCCGTTTCTGCCTTCTCCTTCGTAGTCTGCCATCAAAGGCAGCTGGCAGCAAAGGTTGCTGATATCTTCTTCTTCAATATGAGTGGATAACTCCAGACGAAAACCTCCGTTTGCTGGACATAAGTCCCAAATTCCATAACCACAGGCATTGACGGCTGTGGTTATGGAATCCTGAAGTTGCCACAATTCAGTATAATCTTTTAAGTTATTCCTCATGTGTCTAATGCTTTTATACCCAGTCAAAATTCTCCTTGCCTGCACCTATCTCGAAATTGTACTTAGCTATGCCAAGGTCCAGTTTTGTATAACCAACCATGGAGAATCCTTTCTTGGCGAGAACTTTTGGCTTTTTGTTCTCCTCTTGTGGTTGAAGGAGAAACGAGAATTTCTGTTGGTTGATGGCAGTTGGTGCCAATAGAGCAGCTTCCACCCCTCTACGAAACCATTCCGGAGAAGTACCAGTGGCATTGCTTACTTGCTCAATGGTCTTGATTTTGTGGTAGGCACCTTGAGTCTCGCCATAGCCAAGAGCTATCATGCAGACCAGTTTCTCATCCCTATCGACTTGATAGGCATCACTCACTTTTCTATAAGACATCCCTACCCAACAAGTATTCAATCCTAATGTTTGAGCGAGTAAGACCAACAGCTCACCATAGTATCCCACACGCTCATCAAGTCCACCTTCCTTTTTACCTATCATCACGAAATAGTTTTCCACCCCATGAAACTTGCCATAGGCCATGATACCAGTAAATGCCCTTGTCTCATTGGTTACCAGTTGGATGTGTAACCTACCCTTTTGGTTGCATTCGTCAACCTTCTCCTGAAGTATCTTGATTACATCTTCTGAGAGTGGCTTGTGAATGTACTTGCGTACACTATGTCTTTGCTTGATAGCTTCTTGCAATGTCATCATATCCTTCATGAATTTAATTCCATGAATTTTTCAAAAGCTTTATAAATATTGCTATATGATTCTCCTGTCATGCCAAATCCTTTTGCTCTATCCATCGCAATGTCTTGCTTGCCATTGGCAATCATATCTACTACCCACTTCTCTTTTTCGAGATAAGTTTCATGCTTGCTAAAGTCTGGCAAAAAACGACGCAACACCTTGATGACATCTGTGGAAGAGGCAAAGTATTTATTAGTGTTGAGGTAATGGATTAGAAACCAAAACTCGATAGACGGCATACTGTCACAAAGAATGACCTGCTCTTTTCCTGCATATTTCTTTTGCATAGCTTCCAACTTCTTTCTTTCTGCAGGTTTGTCACGAGCTACGTCTGCATCGAAAACACATACGGCCACACCATCATCTTCCAAGACTTTATCTATCTGTTTTTGTAAATCATCTATGGACTGTTGTGAAAAGTTACGTGGTTTACAAGTATATCTATAGCCCTTGAGGGACTTGAGATGCTTGAAATAGCACCGCTCTGTAAGCCCCTCTCCTATAATTGTGATATTTCGGCTCTTTAGTTTTCTTTCCTTTATTCTTCTTGCCATGTCTATCCCTCCTCTACATAATAACATTTGGCAAAGCACCAAACTGTCCATTCATATAAGCACGATGAATAGAAGACAGTTTGTTCAATCCCTTGAAGTCTATTAAAGAGTAAAGCGAGCTATTTCCATCCTTCTCTTTTTCCGTAAACCATACGGAGTCTTTCCCGAAAATATCGTCAATGTCCTTTAATATAGGATCATAATGCGTGGTTACGAGAAGCTGTGAGCTGTTATTTGAGCTATTGATGAATTTAGTGAGTATGAACTCCATCAAGTTTGGATGCATGGAAGCCTCTATCTCATCCACACAAAGTAACCCTTGATGCTGAAGTAAGCTGTAAATCACCGATTCTAGCTCAACCATGCGTGTGGTGCCAGCACTTTGACATGCTTCAGGAAGAACATAATACTCCACGCCGCGTTTTGTTTCCACTGTATGCCCGAAAAGAGCAGCCATCTTCTTAACCTTGATGTCTGAAATATTAAAGTCTGCCTCCTTTGCAAATTGCATAAGATATTCTTTGAATGCTTCATTGTCAGACAGCATATTCTTGACCGATGGAGAAATTGTGGTTTCCGTGCCACGTTGTAAAGGCATCATCTTTAAGTCTATCCAATGGCGCAGGTTGTCCACATAGGCAATCTCTACATTTACTTTCTTGAGAACTGCCAAAAGTGACATGTTGCGAAGGCAGCTAATTGAAATCACATCAATTTCCGCTGGTGTCAACTTCACCACAGAAGGATTGAATGTGATTTTTGAAATGCCATTGACATCACCTCTTGAGAAAATCTTAGTTGGACGGTTGGACAGATAAACTGATAAGCTTTCACTGACTACCTTTTCCGGATTAACCTCAAGTTGGTACCAATATCTGAGACCATCTACATATATTTTTAAGTCAAATTCCGTATTGTGGCTGAGGGCATCAGGCTGCATGAGAAAAGGCTGAACCTCAGTTCCCTCATCGTTCTTTTGAGGCAGTTCATTCCAGAATTGACGCAAGAACTCAATTGCTTCCAGCAAGTTTGACTTACCACTCGCATTTGGCCCCAGTATTACGGCAAAACGCAATAGCTTTACCCCATCAGGCATGGTAACGACACTATTGCTATCGTCATTATTATAGGCCTCGAAACTAAGTTCCACCTCGTCTCTAAAAGACTTGAAGTTTTTTATCTTTATCTCTTGCAACATAAGCTTATTCTTTTTGGATGCAAAGATAATAAAACATTTTAAATTTCGATAACTAAATCAGAATTATTTGGATTTTATTTTCTGAATTAGCGTATTTTGCGCCTATTTAAGAAATAAACTTAGCTGTATTGAAAATAAAAGTAATGAATAACCATGTCTTTAGGGATACATAATTCTGATTGCAATACAGACATTCTCTGTCAGAGTGAAGTATGAGTCCTTTTGCTGTTTCTTCTCCAAGCTTGATGCCAATGATGGCTCCAATAAGTATGAATGGAATGTTACCGGCACCATATATTAGTTACTCAATTTTTGCAAGTAAGTTACACACGAGATGAAAGGCAAAAACTCATAGTCCGTACTTGAACTACATGTGAAACTTCAGTATACCCTATATAATAAGGTATATAGAGAAGTTCCCTGGCTTGAACTGTATGGATGGTTCCTTGTTCTACTCTTTTTGACTGAAGCCAGAAATAAACACAAGAAAAGACAGCCGCAAGTATCCAAGATACTTCCAACTGCCTCCACTAATATATTGAAACTGTTTTTTCAAATTCTCTAAAAAGAGCCGCTACATATTTAAGCGATGTTCATCTTGTTTGAGATACCACATACTTCAGCTACTGTTGCGACTACAGCTGTGAAAATCATACCATTGCACTCATATGTAAAGAGCAGCGTTCATTTTTACTTTGCTTTTAATAAGTATGATGGTGATGTTCAGATAACGCATCCGTGCCTGTTGGGTGAGGCATTCGAGATAATGATTCTGAAAGCGCTTGGCGGAGGAATAGGCAGGAGCTGCGCCCAAGCCCTTGGTCTCGACGGTTCTCAATTCCTTGTCGATGTATACCGATGCCCGATGTGGCACCAATCACGATTGCTTTCCTTCCATGTTATATATTTTTTATCCAATCCTTTTCTCTTAATTTGAACAGTATAACCCAAATTATAATGAAGTAAATATTCAAATACCTTCATTATAATTTAGGTTAAGCTTGAACCTATCCTTAAACATTGCTTGCTCTCTTTGTGGAATTTGCAATTGCTTGGCAAGAGCTTCCCAATTGCTCACGGCAGCTTGTACATCCTTGATGATGCCCTGGGCCACCTTTCGATTAATCATATAATCCTCACATGACTCCAACAGCACTTGAATGTCTGCCTTATTGGAAACTGCATTGATAAGCAAGCTTTGGTATAAATTGTTGGTTGGATTCATGTCGTAGGCTGGGGAGAGCGTCCATCCTTTGGGTGTCAACAAGAATCCATGGTTGCGGAAATGGTCGTCTGAGTTACCTATGCAAATGTTGAAGGCGACCCTACGATAGAGTTCCTGCAAATTCGTCTCTACATTGCAGCATCCTTGCAGAATGAAATCCACAATATCCAGATAACCGTAACCACCTTGTGCGTTGTCTCCATCTTTAAGTCCCAGCAAAGACATGGAGGAGGCAAAATGGATTCTCCGGCCTTCATCCGTTCTGTCAAAACGCTTGGATAAGAGGGTATGATACTTACCCAATCCTCCCAACAAACGAGTCTCTGCCACATGGATACCAGCTTGTTGGGCCAGCAGATGAGAGAAATGCTCCCATAATCCTGCATCATAATCGTCATTCCGAGATGGGAATTTGGCGATGCAGAGCCTGCCTTCCTCATCCAATACGCCTGCCTTCGGTCTTGCGCCACCAAGTGATGTTCCTGGCTGTATCAGCTGGGCAATCCACTTCTTTTCAGGCATGACATCTTCCTCCTCACATTTTTCTATCTCTTGACTGGCATAAATAAGCTCTCGTATTTCCGTCAATGGTGGAATTTTCAGAGAAGGAGAAACATTGATGAAACCACCGTTCTTTTCTTTCTTAAACCTGAAACAACCCATTCGGGAGAAATCATCAATACCCACCAAGTAATCGAAGGAAGACAGGTTACGTGGAGCCCTTTTCTCTTCCTCTGCTTGCAACTGCTCCCTCCTCTTGAGGAGAGTCCTTCCCCATCTATCAGGCAAAGCGTCGGCAAAACATCCAAAAATATCATTGCCAGGCAAGGTGTATTGCATGCCAGGATAATTGTTGATGTCTTCCGAGAGCTTGATTCCTGCATGAAGGTTGAGCCAATCGTTGTCAAACTTGAAGGCATAACTATCCGAACCACGCAACTTTTCGTAGCATAGTTCCCCTATAAACTCTGGCTCCTGCAGCCAGTTGAAATCTCCAAAAACGAACAGTTTCTCCATTCCTTATTCTTTTTTAGTTGCCCTTTGACGATTTTTCAACCCCAAGTCTTGCAAGGATCTGCCGAGTTTGTCATCCTTGGCAAGCAGCAGAATGTCATCGTCCAGCTGCAGTGCATACAGCACTCGCAGGTAGATGCCTATTGACACTGTCGGCATCCCCTTTTCCACCTTGCATAAAGTTACCTCCGAGCATGTAGCCCTTTCAGCCACCTGTGCCATGCTTAGGTTTCGGCGTAGCCTAGCCAACTTGATTTGCTCGCCAACGATAGCCATTTTTTGCAACAACTTCCTGGGAAGTTTGTTAGCCATTGTACTCTTAGACATACTTATATACTTAATTATAATGTGCAAATATATGAAAAATACTTCATTATAATATGGGTTAGCGTGAATAATTAGGAAAGATTAAGATTGCAATTACAATAACCAACTCATCCTAAGGTAGTCAAGGAAGAGAAAGAGGGTGGGATGCCCATTAAGGTCAAATTATATCGACAGAAAACCACATGCGAAACTTCTGTAAAAAAGCCCTCGATGCCAAAGCACCGAGGGCAAGCCTATCTGTCACGTCCTGTCTCAGTAATGAGGCAAACACGAACTTAATCGCACACAACAACAATAGGCTTCCGCTGAGGACGTACGCCTTTTATTTTATTTCTCACTTCCTTTCTCAAAATAGGGAGCCAACTCCTTCTTCACGTCGAAGCAAGGACAAGCCTTGGCAGAAAACTCGTTGTGGCCGTGGATAGTGGCGTGAGGGAATTCCTCCTTCAGCTGACCGATGAGATCCAGCAGGGCAGCCTTCTGTTCCTGGGTTCGGGTGTCCTTCGGCTTGCCATCCTTGGATAAGCCGCCGATGTAGCAGATGCCAATACTGATAGCATTGTGTCCCTTGCAATGAGCACCGATTTCAGACAAAGAACGGCCTACGTGAATGTCGCCGTTGCGATAGATGACGAAATGATAACCGATTTTTCTGAAACCGCGCGCTCTGTGCCAGCGGTCGATGTCGGCAACAGTGTAGTCCTTATTTTCTTTAGTAGCACTACAATGAATGATGATTTCCTTGATAATACGCTTCATGTTATGAATTAAATTTTAGAAAACATATACAGAACTCAGAGGGATTTTATTCAAACCAATGTCCTGAATGATCAGCCTGATATCTTCCCCTTTCCCTATAGCTCCTTCCAATACCTTATAGAAATCAAGGTAGCAATCTAATGAATGAAGCAACAGACCTGCAGGACCAGCCTTCCCGATAATAATGCTGCCATGTTTCAGTGTGAAAGCCCCATTGCCAGGCATGAAGAACGGAATGCGAGATGCAGTCTTTATGGGTCGGGCACCCTTCTTTCTAATCACAGGAACATTGATAAGCTCCTTATCAATCGGAGATTCCATCCATTTCTTCCTGTAATTTTTGTTAAACATGATTTTAACCTTGTATTCACCAGCAGGCAAATGGCGAGTAGGATGCTCCAATGTCCTATATATAAGCATTCCTTCTACGAGTATAGTGCCCATTAGCCCCCAGGGAGTACCAATTTGACGATAAATATTTATTTCCATAATTTAAAAATTTTGAAAGTGATATTCGGGGAAATGAATCCTTCCGAAAACGATTTTGACCGGAAATGACCATGACCGGAAATGACCGCTTTTCTAAAATTCTGAGTCACAAGCCTTCATTTTCTTCCAATTCTATCAAAATGCAGCAATTGATTTCTAAAATATCGCTATAAAGTGCTATCAATCAAGCACTTACAACAACACCCGAAAAATCTGTAGCCGAAAAATTTGTTTTCAACTCCAAATTGTTGTACCTTTGCACCAGCAATCGAAAGAAAGCTTCTCTTGTACCGAAAGTCAGTCTTTACAGACGACACATTCAGGTCTCGATTGATGTCAGGCGCCGGACATCAATAACGACCCAAATAAGGGCAAGAAATGGGGCTTCTGGGTAATTGAAATATCAACCATCTAAACACACACAAAGTATGATTAACTACAGCATTACCATGCGTTCAGTGAACAGTAACCTCCTTGCAATCAATCAGGCAAAATCACGTATCAACCAGGCTAAGAAAGAGGGTAAGAATCCTGACGAGGCTGACCTCAACCTGGTGAAGACCGAGAAGAAGAATGCCTTCGCCGTCTCTCAGTACTCCGACATCATGACTATCGAGAAGTTCTCCAAGCACATCTCCAGCCACGGCAGCGTCTATTCACGAGCTGACATCTCCGCCATCCTCTACATGACCGTGGATTGCATGAGAGAGCAGCTCCTCGAAGGCA
>ERZ1026876.666-NODE-666-length-19742-cov-9.386549_pt1 | contig 19742 bp, 31 predicted proteins | sample MGYA00380168_ERZ1026876 | MGnify/ENA primary metagenome ERZ1026876 (study PRJEB33269, sample SAMEA4719804) | human gut metagenome | biome: human-associated habitat; feature: organic feature; material: feces | place: Cameroon | collected 2013-10 ... | reverse complement strand
ATATTTAACAGGGAAAATACCAACAATAAGAGAAATATCTAATCTATTAGCAAATATTCAATTAGCTATTGATGAATATGAGAAAGTGTTTGCAAATAAGAAGGGAGCTAAAATGCCAGATAAGGAATTCTATCAAAACTTATTCTTACTTTTAAATGCAAGAATAGTTGGTCAACAATAATCTTACAAAAGGGGGAAGAGTAATGAAGCTAATATTTATTACAGATACGCATGGGATGGCAAGTAATCCAGGTTCAAGATTAGATGTGTTCTCAGAAGCACTACTAAAGAAAATGGAATATGTAGGTCAGTATGCAAGAGAAATAGGAGCAACAGCGATACTTCATGGGGGTGATTGGCTTCATACACCAGATGTATCGGAAAGCTTCATTAGAGAAATAGCAAGGATAGTACATAGCTATCCTTGCCCAACATTTGGAGTATTAGGAAACCACGACATCTACGGATACAACCCAACAACATTTAACAGAACATCATTAGGTGTAGCTGAAGGCGTTGGAGTATTTATAAGATTAGATTCAGAACCAAAATTCTTGGAGGGCGAAGGTGAATTTGTGGCACTTACTGGCCAGGACTCAACATTTGACTTGGACAAACCAGGTCATGAAGGGATGTACACAGATACACCAACCCATGAAACATTTAGGGGTAAGCCATGCACGGATATACATATCGTGCATGGTATGCTTGTTGAAAGGGAATGGCCACAAGTAGCATGCACCGTCATCAGCGACATCAAAGATAGATGTGCCGCAGATATAATCCTAACAGGGCATGAGCACACAGGATTCGGAGTTAAGAGATATAGTAATGTAACATTCTGTAACCCAGGAAGTTTAGCAAGAGTTACAGCTGGAACTGGAGATGTGCGTAAAGATGTCAGAATGGCTGTTATAACAGTTGAAGGCAATCATTATGATATAGAACTAGTCAACTTGCCAATCGATGTTGCAAGACCAGCTAGCGAGGTTCTAGACATAGATAAACTCGCAGAAGAAAAAGCCAATAAAGAAAACTTGCAGAAGTTTATAACAAAGATGAACAATACTACAGTTCAGCAAGACTTTAATGTATATGAGTCATTAAACAGATTATGTGAAGACCAAGACATTGAAGATAAAGTTATGGAAGAATGCAGAAGGCAATTAGAAAAAGCAGAAGAATCACTAAACACTATTGAAGATTAAAAAAACGTTGGAAGGATATTACAATAGTATAAGTTATTAGAGAGATGGAGTTATCTATCTCTCTAATTTATTTTAAGGAGGATAGTATGGGGAAACCAACAATGGAAGAACAGGAATATTTATTAAACACTTGCGAGATAAGTGAGTTTAAAGCAAACGTTAAGATGGTAGTAGCAACAGCGGCATATGGCGCATACACTACATTACTAGGCTTTGGTTTAGGATTATCAGAAAAGAAAACAATGATGCTATTAGCAGTTGTATTAATTATTTTTATGGGGCGCACTCATTATAAATTAATACAAAGGCAGCAAAGAATGAAGAGAATGTGTAGGTATATTAGAGAGAATATACACAGGGATTTTGATGAAGTTTGTAATGAAATTATAGAGCAAGAAGCAAGGAGATAGGAAAATGGAAAAAGAATTTGCACAAGTAGGAAAATGCAAGGTATTAAAAATTGAGGCTATAAAGAAAGAGCAAAATGGAAAAATAATAGCTCAAATGGAAACAGGGAAGAATGTTAGAGATAGATTGGTAAAGAGAGGATATTTAAATAGAGCAGAGTTTAATAACTTCTTAATGTTATTATCACTTAATATGCTGGTGATTGGTGAAAGAAGCCTTGACCATAAGACAACACCACCTATGTGGGATACTTGGGTTGAAAAAGGAGTAATGACACCAGACCAAAAGAAGAACTTAAAGATGGCAACAACATACTTTAATAAGTTTATTAATGATGTATTTAATAATAACTTTGATTTAACAACTAAAGATAAGGTAGTTCAACAAATAGCTAAGTTTGATTTCAGACTTATAGATGATTATACAGTTCAAAAGATATATTCATTAATGAACTCTTCAACTAAGGAGTTCCATATGGATAAGGATGACTTCTATGATTTAGTTGAAGCTAAGATGGAGACAAGTTGTAAGAGTTGCACTAAGGATAGAAATGAATGCAAGCTAAGACAGTTCTTCGAAGACAGATTTATACCACCAATGAATGAGGGAAGCCAATGTAATTGCGAGTACTCATATTAAAATACACTATATAAAATACACTATATAAAATGGAGGAATTAAAAATGGAAAAGGTAATGATTAAAAGAGTTGGAGAAAATCCAGAAATAGTAGAGGTAGAGAAGATAACTCTAGAATATATGCAAAAACAAGTTAAAGGATGGATAGAGATACCATATTTAAGCGATGCACTTAATGCAAGAAGAATAGACATAGTTATTAATGAAGAAGGGAAGCTAGAAGGTATGGAACCTAACATGTTACTGCTTGGAGATGGTTTCGATGTGATAGATGTTATAGTTGGGGACATACTATTTGTAGCTCATGATGGAGAAGGAGGCACGATAGGATTAAGTGATGAACAAATAAAAGACTTAAATGATATATTTAAGCACAATCAAGTCTTAACAAATATGGGCGCATTTAATTATATTAGACAGGGAGATGAATTATTATGGACTTAAGAACTGAACCAAACATAGCAGTAATGTCAATATGCAACACATTATCACTAATAGTAAGAGATTGTGTGCTTGATGTTGATTATATATGGTATCAATATTCAGATGAAGAGGAAGCTGCCAAAGCTCCTCTTTTTTATGATTCTGATGGAGATGCTTACTTTGAACTTAACGATGAAAGATATTATCTTAATGAATTTTTAAAGATAGGAAGAAATTATAAGTTAACAGGAGGATTTTAAAATGGCAAAAGAAAAATTGAAAGCAGGAGCCGCATTCAACGAGGAGGAGCAAAGTGTTCTGGTTTATGTAAAGATAGATGGCGAGCTTCTTCCTGTAGGTAGAACAATAAATAAAGAGCTTGAACTGTTTGAATACTGTAAATTCGAATCAATAGAAGAAGCTAAAGATTGGGTTAAAGAAGGAAATAAATTTGAATATTCGGAGGAGATTGAAAATGAGCTTAAATAGAATGATGGCATTAGGTAGTATAAATACAACACCAGATAAGACAGAGGTTAAAACAACCTCAAATTCCATAAGTGTTAAAAATGTAGGTTGTAAAGGTGCTATGAAAAAGAGAGAAGCCTGCAAGACTTGTCAAAGACTAGGAATATATCAAGCTGGAATATTGGCTTGGAGTCATTGCTGTAATAGAGAAGATGGCTGGAGAAAATTAAGTGGCATAACAGAAAGACCATGTAAATTTTATTTAGAGAAAGATAGAGTGGAGGAAGAATAATGAAATTATATGCAATGTATAGAGGAGAAGAGTGTTTGTGCACTGGAACTGCAGATGAAATATCTGAACAAATGAATATAAAGAAAGCAACTTTATGGTTCTATGGATCTCCAACATATAGAAAAAGATTGGAAAGTAGAAAGAGAGGACCATCAGATAAACAAAGAATTGTTGTGTGTATAGGTGAAGAAGACGATGAGGAGGAATTAATATAATGGATAATATAAAAGATTTTATAGCAAAGGAATTAGATGCAGATATGGATACTAAGATTGCTGGTGTAAATGAAATGTCGAAAATGATGTACAAAGGAAAGATGTATACACTTATAAGTGATTATATCCGTGAGGTAATTACTACTCTTATGGAAGAAGAAAAAGAAGGTGGTATAAATATAACTCTTGACCTAATGAAATTTACTGACTCAGCAATAGTGAGAGCAGTTAAAATCATCTTCAAAGAGGATTTAGAGGTGAGAGAATCGGTAAGAAATGATAATAGATATATCGGGTTCTACCTAGACGATACTCTTATCTTTGAGTATGGATATGGTGATGAAAGTAAACATCAAAAGATTTAATTTAATAATTTCCCAACACAAAAGGGAAAAATAGTGATATAATTATAGATACTTTCACACAATATATATAAATAAAACCAGGAGGGAAAATAGAATGATGGAAAAATATGCAGTGGATCAATCAATGATTCCACCAACGGATGACCAATTAATTACTATTAAGAAACTTAACGGTATCCTTCAAAAGGAAGCAAGTGAAGTTCGCACAGCAGATGAGGCTGACAAGTTAATCAAAGAACTTGAAAAAGAAGCTGAGGAGTACTATGCGTAAGGCAGATGTGAGAGTTTTTCCTAAACTCTCACCTTCTCAAATAGAACAGTTTTATACAGTTAATGATAGGGATTTAAGTAGATGTACACCAAAACAAAGAGCATATATAAGAGGATTGATGCAAAAAGCTCATATAGATAGTGAGTATGAACTGATATGTACACTAGGCTTAGATTGTGAGAGTTTAAAAGAGTTCACAATAGAAAATGCCAGTGAAGCAATAGATTATTTAAAACAAGAATTAGGTTGGAATTAATTAAGTGGGGGGATAAACATTATGAATATTAAAGAATTAAGTTGTTGTAATTCAGGGGAGGCAGTTTCTTTTAAGGCCGTCCTTGCAGATAAGAAATTAACACCAAAATCAGGAGGAGGTAATTTCCTAAGCATAACATTATGCGATAAAGATGGGAGATTATCAACACCAGTATTTGATAATGTAGATTATCTAAATGATAAATTAGAGATAGGATGTGCATATTTAGTTAAAGGGTTAATTAATATATGGAACGGAACTACTCAAATTAAAACTATAGTATTTAGAAAGCTAGAAGAGGGAGAATATAACCCAGAAGAATTTATAAGCTGCTACGAAGTACCGAAGAAGCTAATAGATTTCTTTATGGATACAGTGGATAGTCTTTCAGAGCCATGGAGAACTGTATGCAGAAGAGCGGTAGGGATGGACGGTAGCCCTGACAGATGGAAAGCATTTATTACTTGTCCTAGTGCCGAAAAACACCATGGCAATAAGATAGGAGGATTATTCCTTCACACTCTTGGAGTTATGACACATGCAGTAAATTCATATAACACATACACTAAAATAAATATGTATGGGGATATAAATACTGTAATTAATAAGGATAGATTAATATGTAAGGCAATTCTTCACGATATTAAAAAGGTTGATGAATATGAATATGAGACTGTAATAAGAAGAAAACCTGGAGTGATAGGTCATCTTATTGATGGAGTAACGTATTTAAATGAAATCAATGCAGAGTGTGGAAACATATTAACAAGAGAGCAAGTAGAGGACTTAACTTATGCTATTCTTTCTCATCATGGGCAATATGGGCCATATGAGCCAAAAACAGCAGAAGATGTAATACTTCACTTAGCTGATATGGCAGACGCTAAATTAGTTGGTGAATTAGAGAAATAAAGCAAAGAGATGTGTTTTCACATCTCTTTTTTATCCAAATAGAATGGGGGAATTACAATGACAAAATCTTCACAAGAAGAAATTGAAATCACAAAACTTACAGAGGATGAGTTTAAAGAGAACCTTGAAAAGTTTCATGGAAGAGCTTATACAGAGGATGAACTTAGAGAAGAGTTTATAATAGAAAGCGTAGCTTACGGAGGAATACTTTGCACTAAAAAAGATACTGAGGATTTAATTCTTTTTAACAAAGCAATATCTCCAGTAAGCGATAAAGCATACTTTGTTAAGATGGGGGGATTCTAAATGTCACAAATAACTGCTTGTATAACACTAGCATTAGTATCTATGATGATGGCTTTTAGATATTTTCAAGATAAAGAAAGGTTTAGAATATTTAAAACCGTAGCCATTTTCGATATGGTACTGGCATTATTATGTCTAGCATTATATTTTGTAGAGCATTAGGAGGATAACAAATGAGATCAATAGTAAGTGTAGAAATAGAAAATTTCCAAGCACATGAGAATTTAACGGTTAATTTCTCAAATTATACAGGTATCACAGGACCTAGTAATAAAGGTAAGACTGCAATAGTGAGAGCAATTAATTGGTGTCTTTACAATAATCCATCAGGGAGTGATTTTATAAAAAAAGGAAAAACTAAATGTAGAGTAACAGTAACATTTAGTGATGGCCTTGTAATAACAAGAACTAAGGGTTCTAGTGTAAATTCATATGATATAATCCCGGCAGGAGAAGATATTATTCATATGGAAGGCTTTGGGGTTGGACCAGTAGATGAAGTTGTTAAAGCTCATGGAATGCATGAAATAGACTTCTTTGGGGAAAGACAAAGTTTAAATATATGCAAGCAACTAAGCCAACCATTCTTCTTAGGTGAGTCGCCAACAACGAAAGCATTAATGATAGGTAAACTAGGAAAAACTGATGTTATAGACCTATCAATAAAAAATACAGCTTCAGATATTAGAAGCAAAAAGGCTCAGGCCAAAGAATATAAGGCTGAACTAAAAGAGGTTAAGTCAGAACTATCTGAATTAAAAGGTCTTGTAACAATGGAAAAAGCCATTGACTATGCAGATAAAAGATTAGAAAAGATGGAGTATATAGATGCTAAGATAAAAAATATATCGTCTATAACTGGTAAGATTAAATCTTATTCTGATAAGAAAGAAGAATTAGAAAGCATAGTTGATGATGAAATTGCGGCAGAAGAATCCATAGAGTTAATAGAGAAAGCTATGGAGATAAACTCTACTTTGGTAACTGCTAAAAAGATGCTTCTTACGCTTGACCAATACCAATCAAAGTTAGCTGAATTACAAAATACAGTTAATATGTGTACAACAGATGATGTTGATAATCTTATCGAGATGATAGATCAAATAATAGATTTAACATCGAACATCAGCGCAATCAAAGTTAAAGTCGCTAAGGTAAGAGCATTGGAGGAAAAGAAAGCAGAGCTTGAATCTCTACCAGATAACGAACTTCTTAATGAAATCATAGAAGATATGCAAAGAGGTATAGATTCACTAGATTCACTTTCTAAGATTAAAAAGGTAAATGATAAATACAAGACATCTATTGAAAGAAAAGAAAAGGGCGAGGCTGTTATTGCAAAATTAAATAGCGATTATACTAATGCCAAAAGAGAATATAAAGATGGGCTTATGGAAGCTAAGATGTGCCCAGTTTGTATGTCTGCAATGACAGAAGAAAGTATGAGAAATATAGAAGACTGCATTTAGGGAGGATTAATTTATGGATGACAAATGGTTAGATATATTTGTGCACCTTCATACGCACACTAAGTATAGCCTTAATGATGGTATGATTGATGCTAAGAAGCTAGCTAAGAAGCTTAAAGCTCAAGGAGTAAAGAAGTATGCAATAACTGAGCATGGCGTTCTTATGAATATGCCAGAAGCATATAAAGAGTTAAGGGCAGAAGGAATTGAACTTATAGTTGGTATGGAAGCATATGTTGCCCCAAGGTCAAGAACTCAAAAAGAGGGGAAGCTAGACTCTGCAAACTATCACTTAGTTCTATTATGTAAAGATAATGAAGGCTACGATAATCTTAAAAGTATAGCTTCAGATGCTGCACTTAATGGATTCTATTACAAGCCGAGAACCGATAAGCAATTCTTAAGAGAGCACTGCAAAGGACTTATCGGTATGTCTGCTTGCTTAGGGGGTAGCATAAATAGGTTTTTAATGGATGGTAAGTATGATGAAGCTAAGAGAGAGGCACTTGAATACCTAGATATATTTGGAGAGGGTAACTTCTTCTTAGAGATACAAAGACATGGACTTGAAGAACAAGAGAAGATAAATCCATTAATAATAAGATTATCAAGAGAAACAGGAATACCTCTTGTAGCAACTAATGATAATCACTACCTGGATCAAGAGGATTGGCAAGCTCATGATATTCAGATGGCTATCCAAGCAGGTACTACAGTAAAGGATACTAAGAGAAAGATTTATACATCTCATGAGTTTTATGTTAAATCTCCTCAAGAGATGGCAAAACTATTTAGTGATATCCCTGAGGCAATTGAAAATACTGCAAAGATAGCAGAAAGGTGTCATGTGGAACTTGAATTTGGGGTAAACAAGATTCCACCTTTCCATGTTCCAGAGGAAGTATTCAAAGGAACAAACAAAGAGTTCTTAAAGGCAATAGTTTATAAGGGTGCAGAGTCAAGATATTCAACACCTTTAAGTGATGAAATAGTTGAGAGAATAGAATATGAGCTTGAAGTAATAGATAATATGGGGTACACAAACTACTTCTTAATTAACTGGGACTTCTTCCGTTTCTGTAAAGAAGGTACTTATGAACTTGCTGATACACCGGATCCTAATTGGGTTCCAATACTAACTGGTCCAGGAAGAGGTTCTGGTGCTGGGTCAATAGTGCTGTATTGTACTGACTGTACAAAAATAGACCCTATAAAATATAATCTGCTATTTGAGAGATTCCTCGATCCATCAAGAATATCTATGCCGGATTGATTAACAGTCCCTTTATACAGTAATGTATATCGAAAAACTTTGCTAACCCTATTGTTCGGGGGTGTGTACTATAGGTATGCTATCGGTATCAGTTAAATAAGGCATTGCACGAATACACTGACTAAGAGAGCCTACGGTCTAGAAATAGATAGCAGGTAATACCGAGCGAAGCTTTGCCATCTCAAAAAGGAGATGATTGAATGAAAGAAATAAAAGGATTTACTGGTTATTTTGTAACCGAGGATGGAAAAGTATTCTCTACAAAACAAGGATATCTTAGAGAATTAATACCATTCAAGGGAACATCAAGAGGAAAGAAAACCTATTTGATGGTTGGAATCATAGATGATAATGGAATAAGATATAAAAAGCTAATTCATAGATTAGTAGCTGAAGCATACATTCCGAATCCGCATAATTTACCCGAAGTAAATCATAAAGACAGAAATATTTACAATAATGATAAGAGCAATTTAGAATGGGTTACTAGAAAGGAGAATCTGGAGCAGTCCTATAAAACAATGTCATCCACTAGAAACTTCAATAACTGTTTTCTATTGAAAGATGGTGAGTTGATAGGAGGGTTTAAAGGAGTGGTTCCTGCCGCAGAATATGCCAGCAAGAATTTTGGCGTATCAAAATCATCATTATGCAAATATCTGAAATGCAAAAATATAGAGATAAGAAAAATATAAATGGCAAAGAACGTGTAACGACTAGAGTGTGGCGACTCGTAGAGTGGATGATGAACTACCACTCGAAATGCTTAGCAACCTATGTGGTTGGTGATATAGTCTATTCCCCTAATAAATATCGGGAAACCGAGGGTGTAAAAGGTTGATAGCGACTTTGAATCTACTAGAAGACAAGAAGTTATAGATTATGTAGTTTATAAGTATGGAAGAAACAGTATTGCTCAAATAATAACATTTGGTACACTTGCCGCAAGAGCAGTTATCAGAAAGGTTGGTAAGGCATTAGATTTACCATATGCCACATATGACAAGACAGCTAAAATGATACCTACTGAACTTGGAATAACAATAGGTAAGGCTCTAGAAATAAATAAAGACCTTAACAATCTATACAACACTAATAGTGATATAAGAACACTATTAGACTTCTCTATGAAGTTAGAAGGGCTACCTACAAATACATCAACGCACGCAGCGGGAGTTCTGATAACAGATAGTAAAGGGGTTACTGCTCATGTTCCTATGTGGAAGAATGATAGTGGTATCGTAGCTCAATACGATAAAGATATATTAGAGAGCTTAGGTCTTTTAAAGATGGACTTCTTAGGACTTAAGACACTTGGGGTTTGTGGTCAAGCAAGAGATTTTGTTAAAAAGAATCACGGAGTAGATATAGACTTTGATGAAATCTACAAGATACCAACATTAGAGCCATTAAAGTTAATCAGAGAGGGTAAGACAACAGGAATATTCCAATTAGAAGGTGCTGGAATGACTAACTTTATGAAAGAACTTAAGCCAGAAAGTATTGAGGATATAATCGCCGGAATATCTTTATACAGACCAGGTCCAATGGGAGAAATTCCAAAGTTCATATACAATAAGAGAAATCCTGATAAAGTACAATATCCGTTCCCTGAAGTGGAGGAAATACTTAAAGAGACTTATGGTATCCTAACATATCAAGAACAGTGTATGAGAGCTGTTATGGCTATTGCAGGGTATGATAAATCTGACTCTGATGGATTCAGAAGAACAATAGCAAAGAAGAAGCTAAAAGAAATACCGTATCACAGAAAATGGTTTATCGAAGGAAGAAAAATTAAAGACGAAAACACTTACGGTAGAATGGAAGAGTTTAGCCATGAGATTCCTGGAGGATTAGCTAAGGGGTATGATAAAAAGGAATTATCTAACTTCTTTGATAAGATGGAGCATTTCGGTTCATATGCCTTTAACAAATCTCATGCCGCAGCTTATGCATATGTTGGATATTTAACAGCGTGGGAAGCATTTCATTACCCAGCAGAATTTATGGCAGCATTATTAAATTCAGTTCAAGGTAATAGACCAAGAGTGGCAAGATACATTGATTACTGTAGAAGAGTATTAAACATAGATATAGTTGAGCCAGATATAAATTCATCTACTCATGAATTTAACCCTCTTCCAGATGGAAGTATAGTGTATTCACTATCAATAAAAGGGGCAGGTACAGATTGTCTTAAGAAGATAGTTGAAGAAAGAGAAGCCAATGGTGACTATGAAAGCTTAATGGATTTTGTAGTAAGAACTAGAGATTTCTTAGATAAAGGAACTTATGAAGGGCTTATTGGAGCAGGGGCATTTAAGCGTTTCGGTATTGTTAAATCTCAGCACTTAGCAGCATTAGATGAGTTCTGGGATGGTTGCCTAAAGAAGAGTAAAGAGGGCAACAAGAAGTATTTAGAAGCCAAAGCCGCAGTTGATAATGGGGCTATAGAGACATTCTCAACTATTAAGAAAAGAAACACTCTTAAGGCTTTAGAGTTTGACTTTGAAGAGGATTTACTTCAAAGAATAGATGGGGTTATTCCTGAAATTAGAGAGTTCCCTAAAGAAATAGAACTTAGACTAGAAAAGGAATTGCTAGGACTATATTTAACAGATAATCCATTGTATAAATATGCTTATACAATTCAGACAAAGAGTAACTTCTGTATATCAGATATAGAGTATGATATAGATGAAGAAACTGGAGCAGTTATGATTTCAAATGAAAACATAAGAGATAGACAATCAGTAAGGTTTGTAGCTATATTAAATGATGTATTTGAAATAACTACTAAAAAGAAAACTCTTATGTGTAGAATGGAATTAGAAGACCTTACTGGAGTGGCTAGTGCTTTAGTGTGGCCATCAACGTATGATGTGTTAAAGAAAAAGATGAAGCCGGGAGACATATATATGTGTTATGGTAGCTTAAAGATTTCATCTGATGAAGCACCTACAATAGTTATAGATGACCTTGAAGTAATGGAAGACATAGTTACTGAAAGAATCATATTAACTGTAGATGACGCATACGAAGCCAAGGAAGTAGTAGAAAATATAAGGAAAGAAAAAATATCTCAAGGAATGACACCAATATATCTTGTTCATGGCCAAAAAAGAATATTGCTAAGAAGAGAATATTGGGTTAATTTAAATTATATAATGAATAAATATGGCAACAAAGCCAAAATTGAAATGTGGTAGGAGGAAAACAAAATGACAATATCAACAACAAAATTAATGGAATTAAAAAGACAAGCAGGGGCAATCAGAGATAAAATCTTACAAGCAAAGGCAACAATGACAGAGGTAGATAATAATATAGCAAATCTAAAAGAAGAATTAACTGATTTAGGTATTAAGGATATAAATCAAGCAGATGCAGAAATCCAAGCTATGGAGCAAGAAGTTGAAAAACTGTATAATGAAGCGTATGCAAAGATAGAAAAATATATATAATATAACTGAGGTGGAAGGCATTTTCCACCTCAATATACTTTAAGGGAGATAATCTTATGAGAACAAGGGGATGGACTAAGGAGCAAGATGATAAGCTCAAACACTTTTGCAATTTAGATGTTTTTGTACCAATGAGTATTATATCTAAAGAGATAGATAAATCAGAAAGAACCATTTATGATAGGATTGCTTTTCTGGGATTAAAAAGACCTAGTTATAACTGGAGTAAAGAGCAGGATGATATAGTTGAAGAATTATATCCAAAGTCTAACATACCGGTAAGTGTGATAGCTCGCAAGGTTGGTAAAACTGAAAGGGCTGTTAGAATTAGAGCAAGAAAACTTAAAGTTGCTAGATTTGATAGCGAAGAGGTCCGTAATTATATATTGGAGCATTATGGCGAAGATGGGATTTCTGCTTCAGATATAGCTAATAAGTTCAATAGGCCTTTAGGAACTATATATAGAATGGCTACAGAATTAGGCAAGACTAAAAAGCATGAATTTGGACAGATAACAACGGGTCAAATGAAAATCATAATCGAGAGATATGCTGATGAAAATACATATATATTATCAGCAGAACTAGGACTTCCTGATTATACTATCAGAAAGCTTGCAACCAAAAATAGTATTAGAAAGAACAGGAAAAAGAAAGTAAGAATTGTTAAACCAAGAAAAACTCACAAGTGGACTGCTGAGGAAGAAGCGGCTATACTGAGCAAACATCAAAATACAACCATGCAGGAAATAGCTAATACATTAAATATTCCGTATAATGCAGTAAAAGGCAAGATTGCCACCATGGGATTGAGTGATAGAAATCTAAAGATATACAAGAGTGGAGGAATAACTTTTACCTATAACACAAGTGATGAAAAACAGAAAAAAATAGATTATGCTATAATGTTTAGGGATTTAATAAATCAAGCAAGGATAGGAGATGTTTATAGATGAATATTTCAGAACTTAGAAAGCAGGTTAATTCAATAAGAACTACGCTGGAAATTAAAAAAGATAAGGCTGAAACATTAGGAAAAAGAAAGGAAAGCTTGGAAAAGAAAATTAATGATTTAGAAATAGATAAATTAGAGAAGGCGTCATTAATACTTCAAAAGTTATCAGAGAAGCAAAGAGAGATTGCAAAAACAAGACTTGAAGAACTGGGTACTCAAGCACTTCAATATTCACTAGGTAGTAATTATAGAATGGTTATAGAGCTTAGCGAATCAAGAAAAAGACCACAAGCATTCTTATATGTAATTGATGACGATAAGGGAGTTAAGACAAGTCCATTAGATGACAATGGTGGAGGTATAATTGATATTATATCAATAGCTCTAAGACTCGTGGTATTACAGGCACACGAACCAGTTATAGATGGACCAATAATACTAGATGAACCTTTTAAGATGGTTTCGAAAGAATATATACCAATGTTATCAGACTTTTTAAAGAAAATATCAAATGACTTTGGAAGACAAATAATAATGGTAACTCACAATGAATTCTTAGCAGAGAGTTGCGATTCAAGAATAACAGTAGAATAGATAAAACATAAATTTACATGAAACATGAACAAAATATATGTATGACACAAAAAGGGGAATGGAACAATGAAAAAAAGAGATATTATAATAGCAATCCTAGCAATAACCACTGCCTCGTCAATAGGTTATAGTATGAAGGGGAATGAAAGAGCGAATAAGCTTGTTGAAAAGGCTAATGAACTTACTGAAATCATAGAATCCCAAAACATAAATATTGAGGAATTAACTAAAAATATATCAGATTTAAGCCAAGCTAATCAAGAAAATCAAGAAATTATTGATAGCTTAAAAACTGAACTTGAAAATAGGCTTGAAGAATTGGAGGAGGCCAGGCAAAGAATTGCAAAAATTAACTCAAAGGTAAGCTTCAATCATCTAAATGTACTAGAAGTATCTGGTGCTACAGATGTTCATATGAGAAGAGCATTAAAAGGAACTGTGCTTGAATCTGTAGCCAGTTCCTTTGCCAAGGCAGAAGAAGATTACGGAGTTAATGCATTTCTAATAGCCGCCATAGCTGCTCAAGAATCTGGATGGGGAGCAAGTGCCAGAGCAAGATATCAAAATAACTTAACTGGGTATGCAGTATATAACTCCAATGCAAAAGGCTCTTCTTTTAGTAGCTGGGATGAAAGTATTATGAGCACCACAGAGCTATTAAAGAAAGAGTATCTTACTCCAGGAGGGCATAGTTTTAATGGTTACAGAGTAGAGGATATTAATGAAAGGTATTGCTTTAAAGAAGATGGCGTTACCGTGGATTATGACTGGTGCAGAAATATAATATCTATAGCATATGATTTGAAAAATAAAGCAAACAACTTTTAGGAGGAAAATAAAATGAGATTATGGGTAGATAAATTTACCGAAGAAATGAAAGAGTACTTAACAGCTAAGAGAGAACTTATATCTAGAAGAGAAGCATTAAAGAAATCTATAAAGAGTGGGGATGCATATTTTTCAGCTAGAATAAACAATCCGAATGCTAGAGAGCTTCAAGCAGGAACAAATAGAATGATTGAGATAATAGCTGATTTAGATAAGCTAGATAGGGCAATAGTGGACCTAGACATTGTAATGATAACAAAGCTAGAGGCTTATCTAGGCAACTTTACAGCAAGAGTTAAAATGCCAGATAGATTAAATGATGCTGGTGACTTAATAAGACATGATGAGATTTATGCAGTACCATTTAACTCAGGAGATGAAAACTTAAAAGAAATAACTCCTGATGATATATGGTTCTTGAAAATGATAAGGGAAGCATACAAGGCTACAAATATAACTTTTGAGGAAAAGAGTAAATAATTTAAGAACCTCAAAATTTCTAGTATAAGATATTAAAGAGAGGGGCGACCCCACCTAGACCAGGTAACACTAGGTTCTTTAGACAGTCCGCTTAGGATTGGCGGAATAGAAATAAATCTTGTTACCAACACAAGGCTATAAGGCAATCTTATAGTCTTGTGCGCATTTTGACTATATTGTGAAGGAGTTGTTAAGATGAATAATTTAAAAAAAGCAACAGAAGAACAAAAAAATGAAATATTAAGACTTCAGAAATCTATAGGTTTATTACCATTTACGATGACAGATTTAACTTCGGATAGGGCTGATAAAATAATTAAAGAAATAAAAGCGAACTGGGGAGAATAAATCACAATTTAATTTATTATTGAATGCATTTTAAAAATAGCGAAAAAGTAAGTATAAGATATTAAAGGGAGATGAAGCAATGTTTCGTCTCTCATTTTTTTAATTTTAAGGAGGAATATTAATATGATAATCAATGAAAAGAATTTTGGAGAATTTATAACGGCGGCATTAAGAGCGGCAAGCGAGTACCACAAGGTGTTAAGATATGATACTTGTGGAGTTATATTTGATAAGGAAAAAGGAACAGCTAAATTAATATCATTCTGCTTCTATGTGGAGATGGAGAACTTAAAAATAGAGTTAGATATACCAGAAGATAAACCATTCTACAATGTATTCTTAAGACAATGGACTTCAATGCCATACAGCAAACCAATCGAGTACCACGTAGAAAGAAGACAAAGCACATATAAATTTATAGGTAAGACTGAATATTATGCAAACAATATATTAAATATAATACAAAAGGAAGAGGAAGCAGTTCTTGACTTAAGAGCAAGATTTGTATTTGTTCAAGGATTCTTACCTCAAGGATGTGCAGCAGTAGTATTTAAAGGAGAAAAAGGAAACCCAACATTTGAACTTAGAGGAGTTAATAAAAGATTCGTAGTATCTGAAAACTCTACAATACCTAAAGAGTTTGTAGAACCAGGAACAGCATATGCTTGTGCATTAAATGATACAGGTTCTGTAGTAGAGTTAGATGTATTATGTAAATTTGGAAAGACAAGATCAGGATTACATGTTTCAGAAATAATGTATGATTCAAAATGCTTACCAAGATTAAACAATCTTGAAATAATCCACCCAGACTTAACTTGTTGCTCAAATACATTAGATACTGTGGAAGGTTCAAGTTCAATGCCACCAATACATGTAGGTGCAATGGTGTTATATGACCTATTAAAATTATTCTTAATGTGTAAGAGTTCTAAATTTAACCTTCACTTCCAAGAAAATATAAATAGTGATATATGGATAGAAAGCATTCCTCAAGATGAAGATGATATGAAATTATCAATATTCTTAACACCATACGACTACTACAAAAATATTCAAAGGGGATAATGCAAATGGAGGATAACTTTATAATGATGGTTAGCAAAGGTAAAGGGTTATATCCAGATTTGAATAACAGAGCTATATCAGAGTCAGTTAATGACGATATGGCTCTGTATAAAGACATAAAGAAAAGATTAATAATTCCAGAAAATAAAGATAGATTTATTGAAGGAGTAAGGGATATCTATCACATAGTGATGAGTGATTATTATGAGAAATATGGAGAAACAATAATTCCCTCAGTTAGCGAAGTTAGTGATTTTATAGATGAGGAAAATTGTAATCTGATAGGGTTGTTATTAGAAGAAGGGAGTGTTCGCGCCAACAACGTAATCACTATCTATACTGGAGAAGTAACAGTACATTTAGAAGATGAAGTTAGGGATGCATTAAGAATAATGGGTATTCCATTTAGAACTTCTGGTGAGGTGGAGGTGATAACTAGAAGTAGCCCAATTCCTTATCATGACCCATATCAAATAAAAATGTTTGGAGATGAATTATATGAATAAAAGCCTAGTTACATTTGTTTCAGAAAATGCGCCTTATGGGGTAAGAGATACCCATGAAATAGAAAAGCAAATGATACTAACAGATATGTACTCTTGTTATGGGGGTGATGATACTTCTAATGACGAGATGTTAAAAGAGATATTTGAAAAGAGTTTTAAGTTAAATGGAGCAATGCCAAACTTAGATATTCTTGAAGAGCAAGCCTGGGAACATAACTCAGACTTGATACATGAAATGGCCATCGGATATGCATTAGATGAATACCATCAAGCAGGTATAGATATAGAGAGCGAAATAAGCGAAGAGGAGTTACAAGATAGTATTGATTCTTGGTACTATTCTTGTTTACAAATGTACGCCGAAAGCAACTCACTTGATGAGGCTTATGAAATTCACAGATATGCAACTAAGAATGGTGTATCTTATATTATACCGCAGGGCTCTGACGCTCATGAGAAAGCATTATGTTCATTTGATATTGATTCAAATAAAGATATAATAGTGAACCATTGCCAAGGTGTTATGTTTGATGAGTTTGTAGATAAAGGAGATACTGTATTTAATTACGGTAGATTCGAACTTCATTACATGGCTAGGGGGTAGTCCTATGACAGATATAGTTAGAATAGTTGATTCTGATTTTGATAAAGAAATGACTGAGCTAGTAAATGATTTATATTTAGCATACGATGAGGAGTCAGAGAAAAAATTAAGAGAAGACATTAAGAAAATGCATAGTATTAGAATACCAACCGTAGGCTATATACTGGATATTATGGAATGTGATAATTATGATGTATTTCATGGAATAACTTATACATTATTAAAATACAAAAAAGGTGGAATCCTATGCTCTGATGAGGAAGGCTTTGAAAAAGAGTGTGGGACAATAGGCTATCATGTTTGTGAGGAATGTTGCCTTAGAGATGATTGCTATGACAATGTGATGTGCAATGAAGTTCAGTGGGAGTTTGGAGATCAAACCTTTCCTGTACATCTTTGCAATCTATTATATTCAGTACTCACTGATGGCGACCTATGTGTTTACATGGATAAGAATGATTTCTTTAACTATCAAGACTTAGCCATGAGTTATGATTATGGGAATTATGATGTATTAAGTGAATACTATAAAGGCGGGAATGATAAATTGACAATAATAAATCATGCACAGCAAACAATGTTTGATGATTTATTTGATAGGAATGAGGATGGAAGTTGTTATAACTATGGGGACTTCATGGTTATGCTTGATCCATTTGAAAGAAAGAAGAGAGAGGATTATTTCCTTGAGGGAGGAAAATAGGTATGTTAGCAATATATGATAATAAAACTAGAAATGCTAGATATGAGAAATTTTGCGAAGAGAAGATAAAAGAGATGATTTGTCTATTAAATAATAATCACATGAAAATAATAAGAGATATAATGATGGACTATATGAAAACTGGGAATTTTGATGTTGAGTTAGTTATAGATGATATTAGAGTTATAAATAATAAAATATCTGAAGAGATTGCACAAGTAGCGATAGAGGAAGGAGTGGCTATTGGGTATTGGAATGATGACGATGATTTCTTTCAATTCTTGGTTGAAACAGCAGATGACATAATTGATTCGATATTCTTAAGCCAAGACCTAATGATTGCTATTCAAGAGATGGTTTACGAAACTGCTAGAAAATACAACTTACCATTAATGATGAAGAAAGGTTTATTCTTTGAATATCCTGAAATACTGCAAATGTACTGCAAGAATGGCGAATCTATAAATGCCCTGCCTGATGATACAGAAGTGTATGTTCATTCAAATCATGCACAAGGAGTGATGTTTGATGAATTACTAGATAATGAGCCAACATTTTATGGTAGAGATAATGTATTAATATATGATGAAAAAGAGATAGAGAAGAGTGCGAATTTATTGGAGGGGTAATTTGTGGGATTGCAAAAATACAGTAACAAGAAAACCCCAGAGGAGTTACAGTTTGAGATTGAACAAGAACTCCTTGGTGTTTACCCTGGTTACTTCGAGAGAGATAAAGGGATTATTATGAGTGTGTACCTGGACATATTCAATAAAACTAAACTAATACCTAAGTTTTCAGATATTGAAAAGAAGGTTGCAGAGTATAATTACGATGTATGTTATAGAGTTAGTGTAATAGAATTTGAGACATATTATGAGGATGATGCTGTGGGCTCAATGATGAACTCTTATGGGTGCACTGCAACAGGGGAACTTGAAAGACACATAGATGTCAGAGGGGTTTTGATGGCTGAGATAGACTACCTCACAGGAGAAATGTTTAATAGTTTGTGCTCAAGCAGAACAAGAGAGATAGAAGATTGCATTAGAGAAATACTAGATTCTTGTGAAGTGGTTTATGAGGATGATACTGATTACAATCCCATATGCTCAGAGATACTATTTAATAGAGATGAACATATGATAGTTGTTAATGACGCTCAGCTTGTTATGTTTCCAGGGCTACACGCTGATGAGTATGGATATGAAAATAACATAGTTTATGATGATTGCGATTACATATGCAGTTGTATAGCAAGAAGAAGGAGAAAAGTTTTAGATTCGAGATTATTAAAAAATGGTGGTGATTGATTATGTTTCAAAATAATCACTTAATTCTTCAAGATATGGAGAATAACACATTGGTATCTATAATATCTCATTGCTACAAGGAAAGAATAAGGCAAAAAGGAAGCACCCCAGAATTATCAGAGATTAGTGATGAGTGCTTAGAATATGTTACTGATTATGGGATAAGAATGGTAACATATTGCGGGGCAAGAATGAGTGCAATAGAAGCAATAGACTTAATGCTAATAGATATCCTTAACCAACAAGGATTTATTTATAAAGTAGGAAATATATTTGTAAACCCTCATCAATTAACAATGTTTGATGAGTTATAATGGAGGAAATGTAATGGAAAGTAAAAATCTACAGAGATATGAAGAACAAGGTAATGGA
>ERZ1026876.664-NODE-664-length-19774-cov-24.380750_pt1 | contig 19774 bp, 32 predicted proteins | sample MGYA00380168_ERZ1026876 | MGnify/ENA primary metagenome ERZ1026876 (study PRJEB33269, sample SAMEA4719804) | human gut metagenome | biome: human-associated habitat; feature: organic feature; material: feces | place: Cameroon | collected 2013-10 ... | reverse complement strand
TAGATCGTCGGCAGCGTCAGATGTGTATAAGAGACAGTAATATGTCTTATCATTTGAATATTTTCTTTCAAGTTCTTTTATCTTTTGGTCAACTTCTGATTCTGTAGTCTTTATAGTTTCCCTTGACTTAGAATCATTCTTTTTGTTAATCAAAAGATATTCTACAGTTACATGTCTATCTAAAATTCTATCTACTTCTTTCATTGCTTCTTTTTCTTTATCTTCATACGAAATAATTTTGCCATTCTTTGATATTTCATATCCGTATTTTCTTTCCCCATTATCGTTTTTAGCCAACACTATTCTGTAGCCTCTATAATCCATGTTTATGCCTCCTTTTCCTAAATGTATTATATACTATTTGTTCTAAAATGTAAATACTTTTTAATAAATTTTTTCAAATTGTTGTTTTGTCATCGTTTGTATTTTACCTAAGTAATATACTTTATGTGGCCATCTTACATCTGAAACTTCAAGTAATGGTTCGGGGTAACATCTGCAGTTGTATATTTCACCTGCATGATAATAAGCATTGCCTTTAGCAGGAGGTAAGTTAGTTAACAGCTCGGGACTCGGAGGAGAATTCCACGGTACAATAACATCATCCATTGTTCTATGACTATCACGAACTCGTTGGTCTTCCTCTGTTCTCCATACATACCAGTTAATTCTTAAATTAGCCGACCGAGACCTTGTAATGGCTGTTTGTGTTTTTGATACCTCAGTTCTAGCAATTAGTTTAGCAGAAGCTCTTGAATATTCCCTTGTAAACTGAGTTATCTCTTTTGTTAATGTTGAAGCTCTTTTACCTGAAATAGTTCCTTCATATATTTTTCTTGTTACCTTACGAGAAACATCTAACGGTAATGTACTTATTATTTGAGCATTTCTTTCTATTTGTTCTGCTATTGATTGGTCAAGACCTGAATTGATATTTTGAACTAAAGCTTTGTATATCAAACGAGATTTTGTAGACCTTCTAGCGGCTTGCCTCCATGTTTGAGCATTTATATTAGCTACAGGAGTTACCATTCTTTTTGAAGCTAGATAACAATACCTTTTGAATGATTTAGTTGAAGAATAGTCAGAAGCGTATTGATTAAACTTATCAATGTCTCCCTTTGCCTTTTTCGCTAACCTTATCAATGATCGAACCAACTGATAAAGTATTGAACGATAATTGTCTTCTATTCCTTTTGACCTATCCCAAAATGTATATTTCATTATCGTTTACCAAATAATTTAGCTAAACCTTTCTTAGGTTTATCCTCTTCTTCGTCATCTATTTCATTCTCTGATTCTTGAAGATTTTTAGCCATTTCCTCTTCTTCAGCCTTTTTCTTTTTATCCTCTTCAACAGCCTCATCTATCATTTCGTCTGTAATGTTACTCCACATTGAAACACGTTTCTGCTGCTGCCTAAGTTCTTTAAGGGCTGTAGCTTTATCAATCAAACCAGACTGGAAAGCTTCCATAACGGGTTGGAAGGACTTCTGAGCAAGGTCTGCCTGTTCTTCATCTGTATTTCTACGAATGGGACTGAATACCAATTCCCAATCATCAGGAATAGAACCGATAGCAGACATTGTAATGATTTTCATGAGCTTTTCAAGTGGCTGTCTCAAATGTGATTCCTGCTTCTCCTGAATCATATCATAATAATTCTGAAGGTCAGCTTCACCGGTTGAATTCATACCCGCCGGAGCTCTACCAAAAAGCTTTGTTACTGGAATTTCTGCAGCACCAGCTATATCAAGCATAAACGACTCATAAATGTCATTGATACCAGTGAATGTGTAACCTTCCATTTTGAAGTCATCTTCCTGACTCATTACCAATGAACCGGTATTACACATCAGTTGGTTTTGTGCCTGCATTGTTCGATATACTTCTGCCATAGCATCTTGATCGCCAAGAGTAATTGCCTGACCGAGGTCTTGAATCTTGTATACTCGAATACACGCAAGGAAAATCAAATACGCAATATTAGACGAAGTATTATCTCGTTTCATCAATTCTGTAAACACATGCTCAATCTCTGAAGCTCCCCAATAAGTTTCTGCCAACTTCTCATAGTATGGAAGGTCACGTCCTGTGAATCGAATGATTCTTGAATGATGAACTCTATATGATTGATTTGTTACTTGGTCTGAAATATCATAATAAAGGGGTTCTCCAAAGTCTATATCATCTATATCCGTGACAAGTTCAAGAGACGGACTTATGCCTGACCAGCGATCAATAACCATACAACCCTTGTAGCTATCAGGCATAATTGTTTCATAGTCTAATTCTTTTTCCAGGTCATTTTGACCAGAAATCAATGGAATAAGAACACAGCCTCCATATAGGCGAGACCATTTAAGTGCATCAAGGATTTTTAATCTTGTTCTTGTTCTTGTGTATATGGACATGATTTTATCAATCTTCTCAGGTGAAATCTGAGATTGAATTTCAAATCCATTTTTCAGCATCTCTTGAGCAGGTTTATCTACAATTCCTGTAGCAATCCAGTTATTTCTATAAAGTGCATTAAGGGTTCCATAATCCCATGTCATACGAGTAAGATGATAACTACCCTTTTGAGAGAGATTAGTAGAACCCAGGCCTAAGTTGGCCATCATATTTGAAAATGTATCTTTAGCTTTATTATCTGATGTTTTTACTACATTCTTTTCATCAGCCATTGATTAACCTCTCAAGTTTATAATGATTTTCTTTTGACCAATACCTCATATATTCTTCTACTTTATTTTTAACATCAGGTGCTATTCCTTTTTCTTCACATAAATCTTCCATATATGAATATAATTTGTCCATTATCATTTTCATGGTTGCTACACCATCAATGAGTGTGTACTCAGACATATTTACTGCTTTCCAATTTGCCATCTCTGCAGCATAGCTTGGGTTTTCCATTGTTTCACCAAACTCCAATGCAACCTCAGTCATATAGTCTGCTTGATTTGAACACTCATCATAATAATCACTTGCAATATCATGTAACGTAAAGAAGTTTAAGCCAACAGCATGAGTATGAATGTGCTTGAAATCATTTGCTGCAGCTATTAGAATATATGAAATTTTATTATACATTTCTTATCACCTCATTACATATTTCAGCTTTATAAGTGACACCCACATTTTTCTGGTTTATTTTTACAATGTTCATAACAACCATTTCTGAATGAACACTCAAAGCAACATGGAGTTTCAGAACCTTGACAATATTTTTTACAGCCTGCACATAGAAAACATTGCATTACTTCTAAATTACTCTGATATTCTTTATTAAATGGATATGGAGTCTTAATAAGCTTCCCGTCAATGAATGTTCGTGCCACCATTCTAAATGCTGCTTGACTAACTGATATTCCTTTTGATACTGCATCGTCAACAGTTCCTGAAAACTTAATTTCTCCTTTTCTATTTATGAATGTATAATATCTTTTATTTTGTGACATTTTATTTAATACCCTTCTAAAAAAGCAAAGAGTGGAATTTCACCACTCTAGTTATTGGAGCTGATAATAGGACTCGAACCTACAACCTGCTGATTACAAGTCAGCTGCTCTTCCATTGAGCCATATCAGCATATATGTGAGTTTTATTTCATCGTGACCTCAACCAGATGGCGCCCACATCGGTTTATGGTACTCACCACGAATATCGAAAGGAGATGAAAAGGAGAGTACACCATGAACTGTATAAGATGGTGTTGGAGGAAGGTGTGGGATTCGAACCCACGGAAGCTTGAACTTCTTCAGTTTTCAAGGCTGACGCTATAGACCTCTCTGCCAACCTTCCATTTGGAACCGAGCTCTTTTCAGGCAACCTTTGTTTGGTACTCGGTGCGAGCCATCTTATTAGGAAGAAAACAGAATGGGGAAGTCTGTATATGGCCATGTTAAACCATTTGACCACAATATAATTATATTACAAGTTATGTCATTTGTAAACTATTTATTGCAATGTTTACAATTTTGTAATAATTATATTCGTTAACTTTATCCTGAATTTGTTTATACAACTCCTCAATAGCTTTAGTCCATTCTTCTCGTCCATTGTAATGAACACATATATCAGCTATTTCATATCCTTCGAAATATTTACCGTCAGGTGTAAGATAATGTTCTTTTAACTGTTCACATACATATTTGATACATTCATCTTTGCTTTCAAATCTTTTATATGTGCCATCATTGTTAGTCCAACCAAATAGATTATTATATTCATTAGCTGCATAACTTGTATTCCAACCTGATTCCAATGCTGCTATAGAAGCCACCAATATTGGGTCAATTTCGTTTGTGCCAGAATAAATCAGGATTGCATCTGAAACATCTTTCAAATTGCCTATTAAACTATATGAAAATTGATCAAAAGTTATTCTGTAGTTATCCTCGCTTATCTGGGGAAGTTTCTGAATACCTTGTTGAATTTCATGTGCATGAGCTATCATACAGAATGCAATCAACATAATGATTACTGCTAATATTAACTTACTTCCTAATCGTTGCATTTTTGTTAATCTCCTCTCTGACTATTTTCAGAGCATTGATTAACCCTGAAACAAATTCAAAACCGATTGCATAGCTTTCTGTTCTTATTTGGCCATTTGATTCAAACGATACTGCAATATTACAGCTTCCAGATTTACAGTTCATATCAATCGTAATGTTATTTGCTTTTATTCTTTTTGTAAGCACCTCTGATTCATATTGAAGAACCATAGCATCAAATTTAGCTTTTTCAATTGCTTTGTCTTCATTAAGTGTTTTGAGTTTATAAGATGTTGACCGAGATTTCTTTTTAAGTTTCTCAGGCATACCACCTATGTAATTGTAAACTGTACTTCTATCAATGCCTAAGCTTTCAGCTATTTCATTATTTGTCATGCCTTGTTCTCTCATTGTGAGAAGTTCTGTTTTGTCTACCATAATCCGACGCATCTGTTTATCCTCCATTCTATTTGTACTCAGCATATGCGAGTATTTCTAACATTCTATCGCAAAGTTCCTCCATTTGCTGTTTTGTGATTTTCTTCCACTTCCAACACCAGCTTATTTTGTCTGATATTTTGGAAATCTTCTGGTCTCCGTCTCCTTTTGTTTCATATTGACGAAGCCACGAATCTATTTGAGAATAATAATCCTTTTGCTTCATATTTATCCTCTTTTCTTCTTAGTATGCCTCAAAAATCAATGTAGAATCTTTTGCATAAAGGTAAAATATTTCTGCGTTTCGCAGCTCATGCTTTTCCAGCTCATACACAAAGCCATCGAATACCAGCTTTCCATTTTGTACAATGTAAACTCTCTGTGTATCCTTAATGTAAGGTAAATAGAATAAAATCTTCATTGTTTATCCTCCATCTGTTTGTTAGGTGTTTATCACCTTCTGTAATTGTATTATACCATATAGCTTTCTATTTGTAAATAGTTTTTTTAATTTTATTCGTAAATTTGCAATTTATTTTGCGATTTTAGCCATGGATATATCTCTCTTTCACGAATAAACGTCTTTACCAAATATCTAAGAGCATCACATGCATGGTCGTTTTGTTTAATGGGCTGTTCTTTTCCTAACTGATCTGCTCTTTTCGTATCCCACATATATGTACCAAGTTCTTTCATCAGATTAGGACATTTATCTGCATTTATTTTAATCAAACCATTATGCATCATTGTGTATACAAGTTTGATTCCTGTTTGCACATCATTATCTGCTTGTGAGACCTTTATACCTGATTGCCTTGCAGCTGTTATGAATGATTTAGCACTTGGATCGATTGCAATTGATTTATATCGTTGGCCTTCATTAAAATCGAAAAAATCAGCCACATATTGCTGATCAGATTTTGCGTTATATTCATTTCTTCCTGAATAATAATATTCCTTTGTGATATATAATGTAGGTATATTACTTATTTCCCTATCAATAAAACCTTCAAGGTATACATGTGGATTTGCCGTACCATAGTCACACCCATAATATGCATATCCATCTTCTTCAAGATATTTGGGTAATGCCATAAATGTGTTCTTTTCTTTATTAAAGCAATCATAAATAATTCCATCAACGTTTACCCAATTACCAAGAATGAATCTTAAATAATATACACCTGAATATATGCTTTCATATCGTTCTATGATTTCACTGCTTAGTGATGGATTATCATGCAGTGTAAAGTGCAAATGCAATAGTTTCTTTTCATCTGCTTTATCCAGTTCTTCTATTTTGAACCAATGCATTGGGCTTTCAGGGTTACAGTTAAACCAGTATTTAGAACCTGTTACTGAACATCGACCCATACATTGTTCTACAAAGCTTCTTGGCATTAGCGCTACTTCATCAAGGAATATGCCTGCTAATGTCATTCCTTGTACATAGTCCTGGCTTCTCTCATCTCTACCACCAAATACGTAAAAGTAATTCTCTATATTTCCTTTACGTACAATTAGTAGATTATCACTTCTATTGTCTGATACTGTATATCCTCTATATTTAAGCCTTTCCTTCAAGTCAGTTATTACATTACGTCTTACTGCTCCTACACTTTTGCCAGCTATCACAAAGTTGTGTCTATCATATGTAGTCATTGCCCAGAATAAAAATGATAGGGACATTACTAGCGTCTTCCCAGACCTGATAGAACCATCACAAATGATCCCGTTATGATTTTTATAAGGAGAATTAGGTAACCACCATGTTAATAGCTTTAATTGCTTATTTGAGAATTCACAGTATTTATCCATAAATATGCTGAAATCCTTTATTATTTTACTGAATTTTTGATATTTTTATTATTTTGATTTTTGATATATGATTCTTCATCATGATATGATTTACATTCTCTAGAATTGCAATTCATATTATCACAATTATATATGTCTTTTTGTTTATTATTTCTCATATTACAATTTGTTTTACTACAATACATATATTATTCCTCGTTTCCGTCCATCTTTGCCCCACAGTTGGGGCAGTAATTTGTTTGACCCCAAGCTACACAAACAGGATATTTACACAATGAGCAGCTGCAAAATTCATCATGCGTCGCTATCCACCGCCCATGCACCACTGTCTCTACATCAGCAGCGGTAATAGAATCTATTGCAGCAAGCAAACCACTAAAGTTATTGTTGATTAGTCTCTTGACGTCTTCTCGTTTAATATATTCAGCCATTATTCTACCTTCTGTTCCAACTTTGCTGCTTCTACAAATCCCAAAACCGTATCAATAATAGCTTTATCAATGGCTGAATGTATGCTTACCTTGTTTTCACAAATAACTGGCATTTCAGCAATCGATTTATCGTAGTAAACAACTTTATTCGCCTTCCATTTACCATCCCAAAAGTCAACAGAATAACCGGTGCTTTTAGACGCTTCCATCCGTGCCGATTTTGCAGCACCAGTACGCACAAAGTAGCTTTCTCTTGATACCCACGGATTTTTGTATATCTTCATCATTCTACCCCCCCCTGCATCCAATATTTTTCTCTGCATTCGTCGCAAGATATTTTGCTACATCCGTTGCAGGGGTTATAAGTTTCATCAACCTTTTTAGGACAAATAAGAAGAGAACCACCTCGATTTGGAGCAGTATGATAACGATCAAGAAATTCGCTTCACCGTGTTTTTCTCGGATGCTCATTCGACCATTTCTCGACAGTGCTTACTATTTCTGAAAATTTATCTGTTTCAGTAATACTTGCAATTGTTCCGATACAAGTTCAATTTCTAAAATCGTAAATTGGGCATTTTTTACCGTTATCAGAACAACAAGCACAGCTATCACACATTCTCTTTTCTTCTTCCAAAAACTTTACTGCATCCATTCTATTTATTCTCCTTATCTTCATTTAAGATTTCCATAATCTTTCTATATTGATAGTCTGGTATTAAGGGTTGTATTCCATTACATTGTTTGTATTTATACCATGCCATAAATATACCAAGGCTAAAGCAAATGGTTACAAAACCAAATAGCATCCAAAATACTGCTGTAAGAGAAGGTTCAACTAATCCCGTAAACCAACCACTTATCTCTATTGAACAGAAAGCAATAAGTGCAAGAAAACAAGTTAACATTACTGAACGAGTTTGAAGTGCATATAGGTCTTTTGCTTTACACAGCTTTAAGAATTTTCTGAAATTCATCATATTATTTAATTCTTTCTCATAAATGTAGTATAAACTACTCTCTTATGATTTGAATTTAAATCACATTGCCATGATTTATCACATTTCTTGCAATGAAGCTGATACATAATTTCTACCCTGTCTGCTGGTAATGTAAAAATGTCTGAGAGATTACCAGTTTCATCTACCTCATATTCAAAATAATTACAAAAATGAGACCACATTACCAATTGCATTCCACAAATGGGACATTTATTGATTTCCATTTTGTTTACTCCTTTTCTGTTTAGGTTTGAATTCTGTGCATTTCCTTTCTATTTCTATGCCTTTGTCATTCATAGCATACCATTTGATAGGACAATGATGTTTGTATTTAGTTGAGAATTCATCTTTTATTAAGTTCCTGCATCTTTTACAGCAGATTGTTCCCATCTAAATCCAACTCCATTTGCTGCATTCATCATTGTTTTAATAACATCTTTTTTCATTGATTCTTCGTCAAGCGTTTTTAGAATAACTCTTTGACTTCCTGCTGTTGTCTGGCAACTGAAAATATTATTTTCTTTCCATCTGTAAAACATACAACAAAGATTCTTTTTGTAAATTAGCTTAAATATTTTAATTATGATTTCCATATTTATTGTATTTTTCTATTACTGAAATGTCATATTTTGTTGATTTCTTTTTATTTTCCATCCATGGAGGTGTATCTTCATCTTTAGCAGCTTTGAGAAGAACTAAAAGTTTTTCTTTTATCTCGTCTGCATATTTAATATCAAGCTTTTTATATGGAATTTCAAAACTACATTGTGAGAAATTTTTTGAGGCAATTATAACAAGTTTTTCGCTTTGCTTTGTTCCAAATATTGATAAATATATTCCATTCTTAAAAACGAAAATAAGAATTTTAAGTAATATTTTCATCTTTCTTTACCTCATCTGAATATTTATATCTATAAGGGATTGGATTGATCATTTCAAAACCACATGATGGACAAAAATGCCACTTCATATTTGCAATAGCTTTGCAGTGTGAGCAATGTGGTAAATAAACTTCCTGATTTCCTCTATAGCTTGGTGTAATCCATTTAGCTTCCATAATTCCTCCTCTTCACTACATGGGCCAGGATTAACCAGATTAAATTTTGATAGATTCTTAATAAATTATATTAGTTGAATGTTCTAATTCAATCTGGTTAATTCTCGCTGTTCTGATGTTACTTTAAAAGCAATATTCCAACCACAAATATCCCCATTCCAATGAATGACATAAGAACTGTGAAAAATTCTTTTAACCACCAAATTATTTCTTTCTGCTTATTTGTATATGTAGTCTTCTTCAATTCCTTTTCTCCTCTCTTTATCATCTCTGATTTTCTGTTTAAGATTTGAACATCCATATGAACAAACCTTTCTGTTTCTCTTGCCATCAATATCTGCTGTGTATTTCCAACCTGTTCTCGGATAAAAGTATTTACCACATATTGGGCATTCAATCATCTTCAACATCGGATTACCTCATATCACTTAATATATCCGTTATTTACCAAGAAAGCTGTATCTTGGTCCCAGCAAACATGTTCACCGTTATCTTCGCATGCCTTAAATTCGGTGTAATTCTTCTGAGCCAAAGCAAGTCCATTCCATTCAAACACATTTTCAATAACGAAACCTTTGGAATATTCAGTGCAAGGAAGAAGTTGATAACGTCCAGATGTATTAGTACAATATCTAACCTTCGCACATTTTCTACCAGATTTAGAGATATACAGCTTTTCGATAACACCAACTCTAAACATCCAGCCGTTCCAACCAGTTCTCATGGGAGCAAATTCGTAAGCAGGAATCTGAACCAATTGACCAACATAAGGATTAGTAACTTTTTTCATACCTATTTACCTCGTTTCTGTTTATTGAATCTGGTTTGCTTTCCACAATCTTATTCTACCATATTCTAACGCGTTTGTAAATAGGTTTTTCGCAAGTTTTTGATATTTTTTTAAGTTTTTTCTTCTTCTATCCAGATTTCTTTAGCTTTAGAAGAAAGAGCAGCAAGGAAGCCATCATCTTTATCATCTTCCTGCTTAAAGCCTTGAGCTTTCTTCTTCATCTCAAGTTCTTCCTTCATGAGCTTCAGCTTCTGTTCTTCTACTCTCTGCTTCCAATCCTTTGGCATATAATCTACATATTTAATGAGATTATCCAAAGCTTTCATCTTATCATGAAGCTCGATTGAAATACCATCACGACCAGATTTAATACTTTTAACGAGCTGACCATCCATTTCATTTGCAGGTTTTAACGAAATAGAATGAGGATAAATATTGACGAAGTCTGTAATATCTGAAAAAGCAATTCTTGCCCATTCATCAATAATATCACCTGCAGCAATCATCTGACGATTGATAATTCTAACCTTAAGCCATGCAATATAAATTCTGCATTGCTCATTATTCTTCAAACCCATATAACCGCTGGCTGTGTTTGAAACTTCGTATCCAGCTTTGATTGCTGCGATTTTAGCATTTTGATTTGTGAGATAATACTCACAAAATCTCTGCTGTTTTTCATTAAGTTTACCAACAGCTTCTTTACGCTTCATCTTTAGAAGCTCTTCTTCAGTATATGTAACCCACTTAGGTTTGTAGCCAGCCATTTTTACACCTCATAATTTATTTATTTGCTGTTTGTGGGTTAAATAACCTATATTTTATATCTGATTCATTATGCCAGTTTTGCCCACCAGCTCCGAAGAACTGATGAGCAATACTGAAACAACGAATTTAATTATCAGAATCAATCCTCGTCGTCATCATCAAGATCGAAATCATCATCGTCATCATCATCGTCAACGACTACGGGCTTCTTCTTCTTTTCTTCCTTCTTAGGAGCCTTCTTAGCAGGCTTCTCTTCCTTCTTAGCCTTCTTCTCCTTCTTCTTGGGAGCCTCGGTCTCTACCTCGACCTCTTCCTCGTCCTCAGAAGAATTCTTGAAAGAAGCTTCCAGCTTGCGAATGGTGATGTACTCAGGAAGAGTAGACATAACCTCAACTACAGCTGCATTGCAACGAGCGAGCTTGTTAGAAATAACAGGGAAACGACGACCAATATCAGCGATAGCCTCGAGATCAGTACCCTCAACGATTACCTTAGCTGCCTCGGCAGCAGTCCAATTCTTTGCCATTTGTTTGTTCTCCTTTGTTTGTTTAATAATTTGTTTGAATTTTATTCGTTTTCATCTTGCTGCTGAATAGCTACCACATTGAAAGCTGTTTCCTCAGCAAGAAGGGAAACCATGTTTTGAATAACTGCATAATCCTTAGTTGAAGCGAACTTCATCTTAGTTTCTGCATTTTTGGTAAACTCAATTTTATCAATTGTAAATTCACCAAGATTTGTAGGTTTTTCTCCATCAGCAAAAATACCAAGCTTAAGTGGCTTGCCTATCATTGTGAGAAATTTAACTGTGTTACTCATTTCATTTGCAGAAAACGTCATCTTCAAATCAAGAGTGCCGTTTGCTTTGATTGAATGTCCAGCGTAAAATCCTGTTGCTGAAACCTTTACTTTTGCCACTGTTTACCCCTTTCTTTGTAGAACTCTTCACGAGAGTTTACATCTGATTGAATTTTTGTTTGTTTTGTTTTGATTTTCTTTGGTTTGACCTTTTCATGAAAGTCACTAAATACACAGAGCTCTTTTTGATTTGTGAGTATATTCACAAAATTCTGTATATCTTCAGCGTTAAGCGTAAAATAGATTTTGCCGTCTGCAAGGAACTGAGTAATGAAAACAGGAACCTTGTGTTCAACTGAAGCATGATACTCAAGTTTGTCAATATCAAGTCTATCAAGCCGATAAGAGTTAGCATCTGTACTTTTCAGCTGGCACATGAAGTTCTCTGAAGTTCCATCCTCCTTCGCAATCCACGAAGAACCTGAACCTGAGACGGGTTTAAAACCAAGTGACTTGAGAAGTTCCTTTTCGTTTTTGAAGTAGAACTTACCAGTCCTCATGATTGACCTCGTTACCGTCATAACCGTATTTTGCCATGGCTTGACGAATCAGCTCAACAAATTGCTCATGGGACATCCGAATGAAGTTCTCAACTTTACAACAGGAAAGCATAATTTGCGCCTGAGTGGGTTTTGAGGCCAAGTCCATATGTCTTAGTTCTTCATCTACAAAATCAACCAGAACCATGGTGTTGCTTCTCTCGTCACATTCAAACATTTTACTTCCTCCTCTGTTTGTACATCTGATCTTCCCTACATGAGCATTATATCACAAACAATTTCATTTGTAAATAGCTTTTTGAAAAGTTTTTGAAATTATTTTTGAGTCACCCTGAAGGGAAGAGAAGGGAGAGGAAGGAGGGGTTATAGGGAGGATAGAGAGAGTAGAGTAGGGAAGCTAATAATATACATTATATATACATAAACTATATATTATCATAATACAGAGTAAATATAACAGAATATAGAATAGAATAATCGATACACTATATTTATTAAGTTTATATTATTTATATATACAGAATAAATATACAGATAACATTATTGTTATTCTTCTCTATGTAAATATATCTTTTCTACAGGTAAAAAACCATATAAAGATATATTAGCACTATCTGCAGCATCATCGTTATAACCAACGAACCTATTATTATATCCTGTTATTCTTATTTGTTCTTCAAAACCCAAATCTATGATATGTTTTACTGAAGCTATTTTCTGGGGATTGTCGCAACCGTTAATAGGTTCGCAATTTGGTTTACTACTTCCAAGTACTGCAGATTTCCAAGCTCTTGTGTCAACAGAATATGTTTTTACGCCTTTCCAATAAGCTGTATCAACGATAGCTGAAACCAATCCTGCTGTAGTTGTCATGTAATTCTGAGAAAGTACAACTGTTTGAGTAAACATTCGAATTCTCTCAACTATGACAATAATCTTTTGTGGTTGATATTGTTTTAAGCATTTATCCAAACAAAAATTCAGTTTATCACAAACAGCTTTTCGTTTTTCTGTCTTAGATTTTAGACCCTTGAAATTAACAGACGTAATAAATTTTATCTTTCCTCTTTGTGATACTGTAATACCCGTTCGAGTGTAAGATTGATCAATTCCTATGACACAGAGTGGTGTACGCCATTCTTTTTTCCAAATATTACGCTTATCAGCTCCCCGCTTTGCCACTTTTCAGCTTCACCCTCCCCATACCAATTTCAAAACACGCATCTCTCATGCTGCACTCGATAGCTTTCTTCGTATCACAGTTTTTACATTTTCTATCAGGAAGTGTACCATCATCGAGGAATTCTTTCTTACAAACCTGAATTTCCTTAAGTCTGTCAACAAATGGTCTAACTTTTTCTTTATCAAACTTTACAGGGAAACATTTAATTTCTGATGTATTTTTATTGTATGCAAGAACAAAGCCATTCGGATTCTTCTGAAGCCACATATAAAACATAACTTGTTTTTCACCAGATGGGTGACCTGTAGCTTTTTCCCAAGAAAAAGAATTCATTGATTTTACATCACAAATCCAATCTCTATTCAACAAATGAACATTTGCATCAATCGTGTAATTCAGATCGTATTTATCAACGTATCGCGTAACTTCTGAATCTATCATGACTCCAGTCTTACGAAATACGTCGTAAACCTCTTCGTGAATCGTATTTCCATGATGAAAAATCTTACGTGTTTTAACAGGAAGCTCTTCTCCCTGATTCATCTTAAAAAACAGAGATAGAACCTGCTGTCTCAAACAAAATTGTTCATCACTAGCAATTATAGCTGAAGCATGAAGTCCATATCTTTCTTCCCTTTGGCCTTCAGCCTCCATGTATAAATTATCAATTTTCTGTCTGAGCATTTCACCTTGTATACTTTTACCAAAGTTTTGCCCTAAAGTCTTCTTAAAGTTTGTCATGATTTCACAACCTTTCACCAGATCAGCTAGAATATATGTAGGAGACATTTTAATATCTGAATGTTAAATTATATAAGTGGGATAAGAAAATGTCTCCTGCTGAATTCTTGCCTCATCAGAGTTAATCCTGGTCATCATCTTTAGCTTTACCCTTACGAGACCTATTTGCTTTCATAATTTCTTGCCTGATGGACTGAAGGTCACCAAAGGAAGTGAAGCCTCGATCGAACAAAAGAGGTATTTCACATTCAAGGTAGGGATTAGATACTTTACTTTTTACAACTCTGCATTTCATAATCATTCCTATCTTTTCATTGGCAGCAGAATTAGCAGGATTCTTATTAGGAACTTCTACCCAAGCGCGACGAGCGACTTTAATTCTAATCGATGAATAAAATCTAATAGCTCTTCCTCCTGGTGTAGTATCTTTATCACCGAAAGCCATAACAGCTCCAATGTTATCACGTACCTGATTGATAAGAATAAGAGTTGTTCCTGTCATTTCACATGTTCTAACGATAGTAGGAAGCATTTTAGCAAATAATGCAGCTACACCACCAAGACGTAATTGATTTTGTGCATCTTTCTCAAGCTTTTCAATATCCTCTCTTGGCTGAGTAGCAGGAACAGAATCAAGAATAATAAGTGGTATGCCTGCTTTAGCAAACTTAAGAATCTGATTTAATGCTTGTTCACCATAATCAGGCTGATATACCAAGAAGTTCTCTTTTGTGTTCCCCATCTGTAAAGCACGTTCAGTATCGAATGTACCTTCTGTAGGAATATAAAGAGCTTTTTCTACAAGATGAGCTAACCACAAAGCAAGTGTAGTTTTACCAGCAGATTCAGCACCAAATATTTCTATAATTCTACCTTGAGGAATTCCACCACCAATAGCATTATCGAGGTCTTCAATTCCTGTGCTCCAACGAGGAATCATTCTTACAGAGTTCTTAGAGCCAAGTTTGTAAACAGAACCTTTGCCTTCTTTCTTTTCAAGGTCTGCACATAATTCGTTGATAGCTTTAAGATCCATTATAAGCTCCTTCCATATAATGAAACATTATATTTCTCTACTCTAGAAAGCCAACGTTTCTGATTGAAATCCAAAGCTCCTTCTTTTTCCAAAGCAGCTACTGTCTTTATATTAGCTATCTTTGTAACTTCACATCTATCACAGAAATCTTTGTAATTCTTAAACTTACCATTCTTCTCACGTTCTTCTACGATTTTAGCAGCAGCTTTTTCTCCAATTCCTTTTATAGTAGAAAGTCCTTTTTGAATAACCATATCTCCATCATATTCTACTAGTCCATATTCGATAGGACCATTAACATGAGGAAGAAGTATGATACAACCATCTTGAACTGCTCCGATTTCCTGTTTGATAGTCTTCTCAGAATTATTCTCCCACTTAAGAGTTGAATACCAGAATTCCAAAGGATAATGAACTTTGAAGTACATCAATTCTGCAGAAAGCATTGCATAAGCTACGCCATGACCTCTATTAAAAGAATACTGAATAAGTGAATTGAATAATTCTTCCATTTCAGATTCTTTTAAACCATATTCTTTAGCACCTTTATAGAATTTCTCTTTCCATTCTTTAAGGCTTTCTTTAGGAATATGTAAATAATCCATTTTAACGATTTTATCCGTTATATCAGGATCCAACTGTCCAATCTCTTTGCATATTGACATTCCTTGCTCTTGGTAAATAAGAGTACCATAAGTTTGTTTAGTGTACTTATACCAGGGAGAAGAAGTAACAGGAGAGATTTTAGCATCTCTATATTTCTCATGCATTTTAAGAGATAAAGGACCAGGTCTGTTAATAGATGTAGCTACAACAATATCTTCAAAGCTATCAATTCCTATCTCTTTAGCTATATCATTAGCTGTAGGAGATTCAAACTGAAATACACTTGCATTACCTTTTTCAAAGCCTTTTAGCATATCTTTATCTTTGAATATATCATAACTAAAGTGTACATCACACATGTCTTCGAGTTCTTTTACTTTATCTGTAGTAGAAAGTCCAAGAATATCAAGTTTAAGAAGCTTAATCGTCTCCATATCATGAAGGTCGAACGATGTTCTGTAGTTTCCTCCAATTCTGCAAAGTCCAGCTTTAGAGATAATATCTCCATCACAAAGAATAACAGAAGAAGCATGAGTACCAAAGAAACGAATTTTACCATAAAGCTTGATAAAGTGAATGATAATATCATCATATAGTGAATTGTATTCATCAAATCTCTTGTCATCATAAATAGCATCATCTACTGTTGATTCGTTATCATCACAATATTTTTCAAGGAACTTCTTAATTGCTCCCATTTCAGCTTTATCTTTATAATCGGCACCACAAACTTTGGCTAAATCCAATATTAAGTTCTTTATATTATAGCAGCCATATGTTATTGTTTGAGCACCAGAACCAGGATATTGATCAATGATATGCTGAATAACTTTATCTCTATTCTTTTGAGAGAAGTCCATATCAATATCAGGGAACTTCTTTTTATCTTTTCTCAAGAATCTATCAAAGTTGTTACCGAAATAAATAGGGTCAACTTTAGTAATACCAAGAGCATAGTTTACCAAAGAATTACCAGCAGAACCACGTCCAGGTCCAACAGCAATATCATGAGAACGAGACCAGTTTACATATTCTTGAACAATCATGAAATAATCCTGAAAGCCATGGTATTTGATTACTGAAAATTCATGCTTAAGTCGTTTCATGTATTCATCAGAAGTTTTTCCTTCATCTCTAAGAGTTTTTAAGCATTTCTTTTTCATTAAACTGAATGTTTCTTCAGGATCATTAGTAAATTCTGGCATTTCAGTTTCAAATTCAAACCATTCTCTTGAATCACCAACCCGCTTTAAGAAAGTATCATATCCTTTTATAATGAAGTCAAAATCATCTTTATGATATTTCTTAATTTTCTTATACATACATTTTTCACTCGGCATAAATCGTTCTGAATATCCATCACCAAGTTTAGAACCTTTGATTGCATGCATCTTAAGGTAAGTTGGGAAATCTTCCTTTTTAATGAAGTGTGAATCTGAAGTAGCAATAACAGGAATGTTAAATTCTTTAGCTTTTCTGATAAGTTCATTATTGATAATTATTTGAGAATTCTCAAATCCTTCAACTTCATTTTCACCTTGAAGCTCAATAGGCTGAATTTCAATAAAGAAGTTTTTACCAAAAATACTAACGAATTTCTTAATAGCTTTATCTGCTTTTTCTTCATTTTGTTTCACCAGAAGCTGTGGTATATAACCACCAATACAAGCTGAAGAACATACAATTCCTTCAGAATGTTTCTTGAGGTCAGCAAAAGTAAGTTTTGGCTTATAATAATAGTGCTCATCATCGTTAGCGATAGAAGTGAGCCTATTAAGATTTCTCCAACCCTCAAAGCTGTTAGCAAATAAACACAAATGGTAACTGGGTTTATCATGATTGATTTTAGGCTGAAAGTAAAATTCGCATCCAAGAATAGGAATTATATCTTGCTCTGAGCATGCATTAAAATGTTTAATCAAAGCTGAGATATTTCCATGGTCAGTATTACCAAGCGCAGGGTAACCTAATTCTTTAGCATACTTTGCAGCATCTTTTACTTTTGCCATACCATCAAACAATGAAAATTCAGAGTGATGATGTATATCGTAAAAGTTCATTTATTTCTCCTCATTCGTTAAATTTCTTCTTATAATAATTGTAGTATTGAGTGAACTTATTAGAAGCATCTGGAGACGTTCCATTAAGTTCAGATCGTTTTGCATTATAAACGAAATCCTTTTCATTGTATTCGATCAAGTCAGCATTTTCTTCGGGCTTATAAAGATTAGTGCTATTACCAGATCTGAAAGTAGAGACCCAATGACGAGGAACTTCATCAATATCAATCAAACCTTTGAAGATAGGCATTACTGTAATAAGCTCATCGTACATCTTATAAGCTAGAACATTATCAGTTTCGGGTTGAACTTGTCTATCAAATCTTTGATGAAGAAATGATACCAAATTCTTAAAATCAATACTCATATAATAGAACGTTTCCAAACAACGAGGAAGAATATAACGAGCGTCCATAATAGATATTTGTCTGCTGTCAATAATATCACAATAAAGTTGCTTAGCCTCTTTTACCAATTTCTTATATCGTTCATAAAATTCGGGAGAATTTTGAATAGAATTCGGAACCAATGCAGCCTTATGTGTCCACCATTTATCTCCAGAACAGTCAGCAGAAAATGAAGCTGTACGAGTTCTAAGAATATGAGTCACTTCTTGAAGTGAAATACCTTCAATTAAGAATGTGAACTGCATAGTTTCCAAAGCAGTAGGCAAAGCTTTACCAGAAATGCAGTCTTTAATATACTGAATCTTTTTATCTTTGCTCATATTAGCAGATTCCATGGGAACATCAACCCATGTTGCATCAAGAAACATACTCATATAGTTAATTACATTTTCTTGATCAGGGTGGTCTAAAAGAGTTACCTTGATAGAATCTAAATTGTTCTTAAAAACAGTAGTAGGCTTTTCATCAAACCGAATACTCATTGGAAATCCGAATTCAGGCAAATTATTATTTACTGGCATTGTTTATTCCTCCTTTAATCTTTAAGAAAATCAATTACTCGTTCAATTCCATATACTTTAAGCTCTGTAAGCTTTCTAAAACAATCATCAACTCTATCCCAAGCACCTTCAAGTATCTTTTCAAACTTTTTATTTCCAAGTGAAACTTCAAGTTGAGAATATTGAATGACTGAAACAATATCTGCCAATGTAACTACTTCATCACATACCTGACGATCACGCAATGAAAGGCTATCATAAATTCTTGCTAAAGACAAAAAATGATAAGAATTATATTTGAGCTCATAATCTGTATAAAACTTCAAAATTGATGGCTCAATCATTTTAACATTATGCGGAACATCAGAAATTACTGTCTCGTGTATATCATGAATGACAGCCTTTTCAATAATAACTCTTCTCATGTCAGTTGATATTGCAAGTTCGTCGCAAATCATCATTGCAAATACAGAAACGTAAAAAGAATGTTCAGCTACACTTTCATCGTGAAAGTGCATTTCGTTGTTAAATCGTTTCATAAAGCTCATTCTTTGAAGAATGTCTCTATCTCTTTTAATCAAGTATTCTCCTCTCATTGTACATTCAATCCTTTCTCATTTTTATTTTTGAAGAATCCATTTTTTGCTGCGTTTACCAAATCACTATATTCTGTAAAAATACCGATTCCAGATTTACCAAGCATTACATTAAACGGATTGTCTCCAAGTGTTTCTGCATAGTAAACAACTTCTTTTCCAATTCCGTAAGCATAACCAGCTTCCCAGATTGTACCAATATCTTTTTCATCTGTGATTGCCAAAATTCTATGAGATTTCTGGATAGCTTCACAATTCTCTTTGAATGTCTTTGTTCTTACTTCGTCTGTTGCATCAGGTGTAAGAATTCCATTCTCTCTGGGAGAGTAAACAGTATATTCTTCATTTCTAAGAGCATTTTTTATTGCTTCTTCTCTTTGAATTTGGCTATCTTTGAAAAAGGGTGAAGCAAGATAGAAATCATATTCATAGTAATTGACATTCTCGAAAATATAATTAACATATCCAAATACACCAAACTG
>ERZ1026876.659-NODE-659-length-19855-cov-4.566414_pt1 | contig 19855 bp, 20 predicted proteins | sample MGYA00380168_ERZ1026876 | MGnify/ENA primary metagenome ERZ1026876 (study PRJEB33269, sample SAMEA4719804) | human gut metagenome | biome: human-associated habitat; feature: organic feature; material: feces | place: Cameroon | collected 2013-10 ... | reverse complement strand
GGAACTCCTCGGTGATCATGCTGCCTTCCTGTAGGAATTTCGTAGCTTCCATATACTTGTAGGTATACTCCGTCTCAATGTCCACCAGATGTTCCACGAAATCCTGATACTTGGTACCATAAGAGGCATCCAAAAGTAACCGGAAATCATCAAACCGGTCATAAACATAGTCAAGCATTTCATCCATACCGCCCGTGATATAAGTCTCCATCGCCTTAGGCTGTTCCTCCGCCTCTACCGCATGAAACGCCTCCTGGGTCTTTAAAAAGATCTGCGTCAGCCCTTCCGCCGCCGGTTCCACAATCGCGCAAAACAACCCTTCCTTGTCTACAAACCGGGAATAGATGGATCCGGTAGTGGTATCTGCCTTGGCTGCAATCGTGCGAAGCGACGCTTCGGAATAGCCCTTCTCCAGGAATTCTTCTCTGGCACAGGCGAGAATTCTCTCTGAAACTCCTTCGATTGGTTTTGTCACTTTTTCCTCCAAAAAAATATTCATAACAGCGTTATATAACACTGTTATGAATATAAACACATTTCATTTTTTTGTCAAGAGGGATTATAGTTTTTTCTCTGCTAAAGCTGTCAGCTCCTGTAATGTACATTCAGCCAGTTTTGCCTTTACACCGGCGATATTTCCACTGCTCATAGACAGCTTTCTCGCTCCCAGTCCCACCAGCAATCGGGCGGTCTCCGGATTTCCTGCCATTTCTCCGCAGACAGATATCTCCTTTTCCCGTTTGGAAAACTCCCGGAATACAAACCCAAGTAGCCGAAGCATTGCCGTAGAATCGCTTTTGTAATAAGCGGCCACCTCCGGATTCATCCGATCCGCAGCCGACAAATACTGCGTCAGGTCATTGGATCCTATGCTTGCAAAATCCACCTCTTCCGCCGCCAGATCTGCAATCAGGGCAATCGCGGGAATCTCTATCATAATACCGATTCGAATCTGTTCATCAAACTGCTGCTTTCTCTCTTTCAGCTGCTCTTTTGCCAGATTCAGGTACTCTTTTGCCTTGCGAATATCTTCCAGACTCCCGACCATCGGAAACATGATTTGCAGAGGTCCGTAAGCAGAAGCACGCAGTGCCGCACGCAGTTGCGTTAAAAATAACTCTTTTTCCGCAAAACAAAGCCTGATTGCTCTTTTCCCCAAAAAAGGATTGTCCTCTTTTGGCAATTCCATGTAGGGCAATGTCTTATCTCCGCCGATATCCAGTGTCCGCAAAGTAACCGGATGTCCTTTTGCCTTTTGCACAACCTGCCTATAGGCTTCAAATTGTGTTTCTTCCCCCGGAAGTTCCTTCCCTTCCATATAAAGAAATTCTGTACGGAACAAGCCGATGAAATCGTACCGGTCTGTCGGAACATCAAATTCCTGCGAGCCGATATTGATTCCTATCTTTATTTCTGTTCCGTCCTTCATAATCGCAGGTTTGTTTAAAAAATTTTTTTCTGCTTCTTTTTTGCGGAAAAAAGATGTCTGTTTTTCCCTGATATCGCGAATACATTCTTCTCCCGGTGTGACAAATATTTCTCCGGTCAAACCATCCATGGCAAGCATAGTATCTGTAGGAATTTTTTCCGTAACATTCGGAACTCCCAGAATTGCAGGAATTCCGTAACTTCTTGCCAGGATTGCGGAATGTGAATTCACTCCGCCAACCTCCGTCAGGATTCCTTTGATATGTTTTCTGTCCATGGTGGCCGTATCACTGGGTAATAGGTCATGGGCTACCAGAATTACATCTTCCGAAAACGAAGACAGCTTAGACGTTTCCTGCCCCGACAGAATCCGGAGCAGCCGGTCTCTGACATCTCTAAGATCCGCCGCGCGCTCGGCAATCAACGGATCCTCCACACCGGCCAACAATTCTGCAAATTCTGTATACACCTTACTGACCGCGCTGTCCGGATTCATGTTTTCCTCACAGATTGTCTCCCGGATCTCATCAAGGATTTCTTCATCCTGAAGTAATTCCCGATGTGCACTGAAGATTTTTGCCTTATCCGGATCCTCTTTACACATACCGTTGTACAATGTCACCAGTTCACTGTCTGCCTTTTCACAGGATTCCCTGAATTCCCGATATTTTTCCTCTTCCTGACCCTTGGGAAAAAATTCCGGAGCCTTTGTCAGTGTACCGGGAATGTAGATATAAGATTTCGCATAAGCAATTCCCTCAGATACCGGATTTCCCTGTAATCTTTCTTCCATACACATTTACCGCCTTTATTCTCCAAATCCGCTTTCCACCAAGGCTGCAAGAGACGCTGCCGCCTGCTCTTCATCTGTGCCTTCCGCAGCAATCTCTATTTTGGTTCCCTGTCCGATTCCTTCCGCCAGAATCCGTACAACGGATTTTGCATTCACTGGTACTCCGTTTTCCCTGCAAATCGTAATCTTGCTTTCATATTTTTTGGCTTCCAGTACAAAATCAGAAGCCGGTCTGGCATGCAGTCCTGTCTTATTCACAATCTCAACCTGTTTTTTTGTCATAATTTATCCTCTTTTTTATTCGTGGAAAGTACGCTGGCTCCGTTCGTCCTGATGCACTCCCGATACCAGGCAAAGGAATCTTTTTTCTTTCGTTCCAAGGTTCCTTTTCCTTTATCGTCTTTGTCCACATAGATAAAGCCATAGCGTTTTTTCATTTCACCGGTGCTTGCACTGATCAAATCGATACATCCCCACGGAGTGTATCCCAGTAACTCCACACCATCATTTACTGCTTCCCACATCTGTCTGATATGTTCGCTTAAATAAGCAATCCGGTAATCATCATGAATCTGTCCGTCTTCTGTCACACGATCCACCGCTCCCAGTCCGTTCTCTACGACCATCAGCGGAATCTGATATCTGCCGTACAGTTCATTCAGGAGGTAACGTAATCCCTTAGGATCAATGATCCATCCCCATTCGCTTGCTTCCAGATAGGGATTCGGCACACCAAGCATCATATTCCCCGCCGTCTGTATCACTTTCGGATCTGCCGTGGCACAACGGGAACTGTAATAACTGAAGCTTAAGAAATCCACTTTTCCATTCTTCAATATTTCATCATCCCCGGCCTCTTTTCGGATCTGTACCCCATTTTCCCTAAAAAAGCGTTCCGCAAAATAAGGATATGCTCCTCTTACGCACACATCTCCGCACAACCAGTTGCTGCGTTCCATCTGTGCCTGTGCTTCCAATACATCTTCCGGACTACAAGTATATGGATATACACCGGCCGCAGACAGCATACATCCCACTTTATTTTCGGGATTGATCTCGTGTGCCATTTTTACTGCCTGTGCACCGGCCAGAAACTGATGATGCAATGCAGTAAATCTGCGACTCTTTTCTGCCACAGTCTCGGGGGATCCCAGTCGTTTTCTCCCGAACAAGTCTTCTCCGTCCTCGGGTAAAATGCCCCCTGCAAGGAGCGTTCCGAAACGGCTGACCAGTGTATTCATTTCATTAAATGTCAGCCAGTAATGAACCAGATCCTGATACTCTCTGAATACCGTCTCACAATACCGCAGGAAAAATGCAATCGTCTGTCGGTTGGTCCAGCCGCCGTAATGTTCGCACAGATAATAAGGCATTTCATAATGAGACAAGGTAACTAACGGTTCTATTCCGTATTTTTTACAGGTTTCAAATACTTTCCTGTAATACGCAATCCCGGCACGATTGGGCGATATCTCATCACCTTTGGGAAAAATACGGGTCCATGCAATCGAAATCCGGAATACTTTAAATCCCATTTCCGCAAATAGTGCAATGTCCTCCTCATATCTGTGATAGAAATCTATAGCTTCGTGACTTGGATAGTTCTCCTCAGGGCGGATCTGTTCCGTGAATCGCCGCGGGGACGTTTTTGTCCCCGCAGTAATGTGATCCGCTACAGAATCTCCTTTCCCGTCCGCCTGCCAGGCACCTTCTGCCTGATTGGCTGCCACGGCACCGCCCCATAGAAATCCCGGTGGAAATATTTTCTGCTTTTCTTCCATTATTTTTCTTCCTTTGCCTGTGCTTCTTTTGCTACCAGTTCCTTTTCATATACTTTGAAGAACGGCCAATAGCATGCAAACGCTACCGCAAATGCAATCACCGGAATAAAGATATTGGTCCAGGACAAAGTCGTCAGATACTGTGCAAATCCAACCGGAAGGTTCGCCGTAATGGAAATGTAAGCCGGTTTGAAAAATCCTATCATATATCCAAAATAACAGATGATCATGGTAATTACAGGGTTCAGGATAAAGGGAATGCACATGATCGGATTATACATAATAGGATAACCGAAGATCACAGGCTCGTTAATATTAAACAGACCGGGCACGATTGCTGCCTTGCTGACTGCTTTCAGCTGTTCGGATTTCGAGAATAATCCCATCACGCAGAGCGCCAGTGTATTGCCGGTTCCGCCACAGCAATTGATAATACCGAATAACGCGATTGGCATAAATACAAGCGCCTGACCGGCCTCATGATTGGCATAGTTGGTTGCATAATACTGCATTAACGGTGCTGCGATTGCCGCATATACCGCCACTGTTCCATGTACACCCATTGTCCATAGCAGACTGGCAATGATTACGATAATAATAATTCCGGGAACACTTGTCAGTGCTGCCAGCGGCATTCCCAGCAGACCGGTAATAAGTACCGGAAGCGCTGTCTGTGTCAATGCCACACAGCCATAACCCAATACCGTCCAGATAATCGCATTTACTACCAGAGGGATCAGAGAACGGAAGGTATCCTGCAGAAATTCCGGAACCGCATCCGGCATCTTGATAACCAGATGATGCTTTTCAAAAAAATGTGTCAATTGTACGCTGGTCAGCGCTACAATAATGGCTACAAACATACCCTTCGCATCAAGCGCCATGGTATCCATTCCGGTAAAAGTTCCGCCCGCTTCCTCGGCCAGATCTACTGTTTTGATCGGCGCGGCTGCAATCAAAAAGATCAGAATCGAATTCAGTCCTGCCATCAGCGCCTGCATTTTTAAAGACTTTGCATAAGAATAGGCAATGGTAAAAGCTACATACAGCGAAATAAATCCCATAGACACCTTATACGGCACCATAAGTGCACTATAGATTCCGGAACTCTGATCGATAATACCGATCGTCTGTAATATGACTGCCAGTAATTGGAATACCGCTCCCAACAATATTACACCCATTACCATCATCATACCGGAGGAAATCGCCTGTATTCCCTTATTTCCCACTACTTTTTCCCCTGCTTTTTTCACCCATTGCATAGGCTTGCTTTCATAAAAATTTGCCATACCTTTACTCCTTCCCTGTTGAAATACCTTCTTTTTACGTTTTGCAGACTTATTGATACAAGTCTTCCACCTGCTTCATAATATTGGCCACATTACCGATTGCATAATCATATGCCGGAATCACCGCAATAGGTTTTTGCGTATTTTGCTCGATCTCACCCTTTTTATAAGATACCTGCGGTCCCAACAGAATGACATCATAATTTTTGTACACATCTTCATATGCTGACATTCCCACTGCTTCGATCTTCAGAGAAATTCCCTGTTCCTCTGCATATTTTTCCATCTTACGCATCAGAATTCCGGTAGACATCCCACCTGCGCAGATCAATAATACTTTTCGTTCCATACGATTCCTCCTTGCTTTTCCCTACTTTTGATATAAAACGATCATTTCCCGGATCAAATCCAGTGCCAGTGCACTTCCCATCAGATGATCCTGCGCATGACACAATAAAATACTTACCTGCGTCACTTCTCCGGACGCATCCATTTTCAACAGTTCTCTGTGAGATTCATGTGCTGTTTGAAGACTCTCTTCTGCCTCCTTCAGAAGTTTCTCTGCGTCTTCGAAATTTCCTTTTTTCGCCTCCTGCAGTGCAGCGAAGGCATCTGATCTTGCCTGTCCGGAATTGGCTATGATCATCATCGCGATTTCTTCCAGCTTTTCCTGCATATTTTCTTCCATTTTGTAACCTCCTGTTCTTAGAGCTGATATATGATCGTCAGAATATTTGCTATCTCATCATCATTGATAATGACATGAAATGTCTTTTCCAACGGTTTTACTATTTTAAGCAGTTTTTTAAATTCCTTGTCATATTGAAGCAATATTGCTGCTTTTCTGGGATTTGTGGCAACTTCCTGTTTTGCAAGCAGCCTGTCAATACAACAGGAAATATGAATCAACAAGCCGGCTTCCGCATCCAAAGATAACTCCCTAAGCGCCGCATTGATTTCTTTCATAATATCCGGCAGTATTTTTCTCAGCTTTTCAATATCGGTGTGTGTCAGCTGTTCTCCCAGATATGCAAACATTGCATCATAATCTATCTTTGCTTTTGCCTCTTTTTCCAGTCGGAGCAATCTTGGAAGACTCTCTTTTCTGGCTCCGAATACTTCACTGATCGGCAGGAAGGGAATTGCAAACATTCCCGGATCATAGGTTCCCACAATGCACTGAACCACTCCCGTGGTCATCAGGTGTTTCAGGTTATCACGCAACAGTTCTTTGTCTGTAACCGACATCGGGATCACCTCTGTATCTTCCAACTGTCCATATTTTTCGATGTAACGTTTCAGTTCCTCTGCCCCGCCTTTCCCGGTGGTACAGAGCGTTACAATGTATTTTCTGTAACAGTCCAGACCATCTATACTCTCCACTGTGCTTTGCAATATCTTGTCGGGATCATTTTCTGTAAGGGTCCGCCTTGCAAGCTCAATTCCAAGTGTAGTTACCGGAACTCTGACTTGCCGGATTGGAATTTCCAGTTCATTTTCTATCTCCAGAAGCATTTCTCCCAAAAAACTACTATCATAGATGACCAGAATTCCCTTGCCCTGCTGCACTTTTTTCAGGAAATTTCTCAGTGTCCCATATACCTCTGCGGAGGCTCTCTCACTAGTAATTTCATAAGAAAAAATATTATCCAGCTTTGTCATGTTACTGACCGTCTGTGCTATGGAGGAAGCTATTCCCACACCGTAGAATGCAAATATCAATACCGGTCTTGCATTTTCCGTCTTTTCCTCATTTTGATAGCACAAAAACATTGTGAGAAGTAAGATTTCTTCCATGGACAATTCCACTGCGTATTCTGCTTTGATCTGTTCTGCAAGTTCTTCGCTTAGCAGATATTCTGCTCTGTGATATACCAGTATTTCTGCAATACTTTCTTTGTCCGGAGCACTTTTTTCTCTTTTTCCCGTAATCACTGCATTGAGATGAAGGCACAGCCCATATAGTACAGACGGAGAGAAATTACGTTTCAGCTGTTCCTTTGCCTTTTGCAAAAATGCTTCCACAATATTGATCAGCTTTTCTTCCACCAGGATTTCCAACTGTTTTTTATCCGTCACATCCTGTATCAGGGCTTTCCGATATTTATCAAAAGTCCTTTCTACCTCCATGCTCAGCAAAAGGTTGATCTCTTCCTCCTCTATTCCTGTCTCCTTTAATGCTGCTGCCTTCCGGCTGATTCTGTCATATAGTGTTCCGTCTTCCGGCCTGCTGACCCGGATTTCTTTTCCGCTGAACGTGAATCTCTGTTCAAAATCAATCAACTCCTCTGCTTCTCTCCGGTACTTTAACATGCCTTTGCGCACATTATTGGAAAAATCGCTGATAAATAATGAAATATCTCCTGTTTTCCCATATTCTCTCACATAGGCATTGGCGCAGCCGATCTTGATATCTCCTTTGAGCTGATAATAATTTGCTTCACACTCATAGAAAAGCAGGCATGTCATCAAATCTCCTCTGACGATCAGCGGTCTCTGTATCCGCACAGCCTCTTTGGAAAAAAGGTGTTTTATCATTTCCATCCGTTCCCTCAGCGGCCGCTCCGACAATGTCGGTAACTGTAACTGTACTGAAAATTCTGCCAGGAACTCATCCGACAGCTGTTCTTTGTCTGTACAGCTTACCGCCACCGCATATTTTCTGGATGGTGACTGCAGATACTCCAGCACCCTTTTTCTGGCTCTCGGGCTTAAAAACTGAATATTATCGAAAAATACAAAGCCCTGCTCCGACTGTTTCCAGCTGTCATCCGACTCAGCACTGACTTCTCCGCCTGCTGCATAATCGTGGCAATCGATGTGAAGAAACGGAGCATTTTCCGGCAGAATCTTCTGTTCCACCGCAAAACGGTACATTCTTTGTGCCAAGCGGCTCTTACCGGTTCCACGGGCTCCCACCAATAACGTATTGAGACTTCGCTGTGGATAGAGTACTGCTGCCTTTGCCAGCTGAATGGTCTGCCTCAGACTTCCGTCCGCTCCGATCAAATCAGAAAAGCATTCTTCCAATGTGCTTTCTTCTCTTCCAACCTTATAGAGAACCGGTCTGCCGTTACATTTTTGTATCCTGCCTTCCTGTACCAGAAGATTCAGTATGCTGCTTACATTCGTTCGCTGTAGTTCCATGGCATCCGCTATGTATGCGGTGGATATTCCTCTGTCTGCCTTTTCATCTGCATGAAGTCTGATAAAGTCATATACCTTTTCTTTGTTTGATTTCATAGGGTGCATCTCCTTTTCAACGTTTGCATCTATGTGTATATCCAAAGAAAATTATACACTCTATACAATATGCAATCTATCATTTTCCGAATATTTCGTCAAAAGAAGTTGTGTATCTGTTTTTGTCATAAAAAATATATTTATTCATTGATTTTGATGATTTTTATTATGATTTTTTGGTACTTTTTTACAGAACCATAAAAAGAATCCGGATGAAGGATCATTCGGATTCTTTTTAGTGTATATGATTTTATTTTGTTTTTGAGAAGTGTATAAGTTTTTTGTTATGGTGTTGTGAATTCTATCGGCTGCGCATCTTTTCCATACGCATCCCATGCCTGCAGATACTCCTCCTCGGTGCTTTCCACACTCTGTCCCCGGCTGTCCAGACGATAATAGGTTTCATTGCCGTTCTCGTCAAAGTTTTCTGTATTGGAACCGGTCAGTACCAGCTGTCCGGTCGCGGTATCAAGGTTGTACACTTCGATGCTGTGTCCGGAGGTCACGTAGAACCCAGACATTCCGACGCAGATCGGATATGCGGTTCCCTCACTTAGGAGCTCGCCGATCTGCACCGGTGTTCCATCCTCTCCGACGCCGTAGACATCACAGTACATGGCATAGGTATGCTCTCCGTCCTGATAAATCCCGTCCGACAATAACAACAGAGTCGTATCACCAAGCTTTACCTGCGCATACGCTGCATCTCCCTTTCCCGTTACAAAACCGGCGGTTGCACCGTCCTGCATATTCATCCATGTCGTAGTATTACCATTCTGCATTGGAATCCAGTCGGCAGAATTTTCCGCTGCCTGTTTCTCCTGCTCTGCCGCACTTGCTTCCTTCACCGCCTCTGCCTGTTCTCTCTGTTTATCCAGTGCCTCCTGCAATGCGGCGTTCGTCTCCTGTTGTGCATTGACTTCGTCTGCGCTTGCGACATTCCCGGCATCCACACCGTTTTCGCTCTTTCCGGCCTCATTCGTCAGCAGGATTGTGGTTGTCGTCCCCTGCTTTGGATTCGTCAGAAAACATACCGCTACGATCACACAGACCACCACAGCGGCAAGCACCACCCAAAAGGTCGGCTTCTTATAATTCAATATCTCTTTCACTCTCTTTTTCACCCCTGCTTCCCCAAAGGCCAACGGGCATACCGTCACCAGCCGCCTTTGCATACTACAGGAAAGCAGTGCATAGGAATAGTCTTTTCGCTCCTGAGGATTCAGCTTCTTCACCGCGCTCTCATCGCATGCCAGTTCCAGATCGCTGCAGAACAGGATGTACGCTGCCCAGACAAAAGGGTTGAACCAGTGAATCGCTAAGATCAGAAATCCGAGCGGCTTCCACCACTGGTCGCCCCGTTTCAGATGCGCCTGCTCATGAGCAATGACGTAAGGGTACTGCGCTTCGTCCATGCTGGAGGACAGATAGATCTTCGGCTTATGCAGTCCCAGGATAAAAGGAGATTTTACCTCATCACAGATCCACAGGTTCTCCCGCAGCCACATAGCTTCCGCTACCTGCCTCCGCACCCTGACGTAACTGTATACCGCATAACCTGTAAAAAGGATCACACCTGCCAGCCAGAGAATGGTGAATATGGATAATAGCCGTTCCGGTATCCTCCACACTCCTATTCCAAATGCTCCCATTCCACTTCCGGTAATTCCGAACACTCCGCCCATGCCGGATCCGGCTGCGCCCATGCTGCCGTCTAAAGCTGTCTGGGAAATATTGTTGGAAAAATTAGTCCCGCTTTGCAGCGTATCAGCCCGGAACGCATTTCCTGCCGAATTGCCTATCATATTTCCGTACAAATAGCCCGACAATATCGGTTGCTTCGGCATCAGGCTGAACCGGCTCTCCGGCACAAAAGGGCACACCAGCCGCAGTCCCACAAGCCCCCACAGCACAAGATTCACCCACTTCGGTGCCCGTTTCAGCAAAAGTCTGAACACCATTACGATAGGGATCATCCATGCCGCGACAATACTCATCTGTAATACATCTGAAAATATGCGGCTCATTCTTTTCCCCCTTCTGCCTCATCGATCATCTTACGGATCTTCGCAGCTTCTTCCGCGGTCAGCGCACGATCTTTCGTAAATGCGGCAAGGAACGCAGGCAATGACCCCTCAAAGGTGTCTTCCACAAACTGTCTGCTCTGCATCGCATAGAACTCATCCCTGGAGATCAGGGAAGTCACCGTTCCGTTGTCATTGCGAAACAGCCCCTTATCGCACAGTCTGCGCAGCACATTATGCGCCGTGGTGCGCTTCCAGTGAAATGCTTCCTCCGTCAGCTTCACCAGCTCCGAAGAAGACACCGGTTCGTGCTCCCAGATGATATCTGCATACCGCGCCTCGACCACACCTAACTGAATCTCTGCCATGTTGTTTCCTCCTACTACTGTTTTCCTGATGACATCAATTTTGATATTTCACGTTTACTTTTGCAAAAGTATAGAGACCACATGTTGTGGTCTAACTACAGACTACAACATGTGGTCTCTATTGTCAAGTATCTTTTCTATTGCAAATGATATGTCTGTGGCCATCCTGCCCGTTTTCCGCACTCGATCTCCCGGCCGATCCTTTCAAAGATATATTGGTTTTTGTGCTCCAGATCGATCAGCTGCAGCATTTCCTCATCCGTCAGCTCACGCTCCGGCTCATAGAACCTCGCATCACTGATGCAATAGGCAAGCTCCTGTCCATCATATTCTTCCGGATCAGTTATGACCTTAATTGTTGACTCTGTATAGGCATTTTCCACTTCATACTTTTCCGTCCATTGCTCATAGCGGCTCTGTTCCTCTGCTGTCAGGTTACGACTGTCTGTTCCCCCTACATCTACTGGTGCAGAAGCCAGTAAGGCATATAATTCATCAATCTCCGCATCCGTCATCTGTTCATATCTGTCAAAATAGGAAACCTCGGAATACTTCTGCTGCCATAGTTTTTCCCGAAGGCTGTAGTCCAGTTTATGCAGATACTCTATAATCTCCAGCCACTCTTCCTCTGTGAGCACAGTATCCGGCAGATAGATCAGACAACCGTATTCTTCTCCGGGAGTACTTCGGACTGCCACACCAGTGCCGGAATAGTTCTCGTCTTCGGCTAGTTCCCGGATCTGTCCCGCCGGATATTTGCCGTCCGCTTCGTATTCTCTTGTCAGCTGCTCATAAATGCTCCGTTCTCTCGCTGTCAACTCTCTACTGAATTCTGCTGTGACATTGCCCTGCTCCGCTACCATCTCCAAATGCCCCAACTCCTCGGTACCAATGTCTGTCATGCGCTCCGCCATGTACCTACGGTAACCAACGATTCCGACGGCAGCGGCAGAGACAGCTGTGGCGGAAAGTATTACTACCGCCAACAGGATGCCTGCTACCCGGGGAAAGCTTTTGACTCTCCTGCCTGCAGGACTCTCCTGCGCTGCCTGTTGTCTGATCTGTGCATAGGCTGCATCCGCCCTATCCAGTACGATCTGTGGAAGTTCTATCTCTATTTCATTCATCGGTCTCATTTTCTTCCGCCTCCTTCCTCTGTCTCCGCATAATATCTCGCCAACTGCTCCCGCCCTCTGGCGAGCCTTGTGCGCACCGTACTGTCGGGCAGCTGCAGTAATTTTCCGATCTCTGCTGTCCGCAGTCCTTCCGCATAGAACAGTACTACGATCAGGCGATATTTTTCATCCAGTCCCCACAGGGCTTCCTTCCATTCCAAATTTGCCTCTGCCTCCACTGTATCCTTCGCTGCCTGTTCCGGCAGTTCTTCCACACAGATCATCCGTCTCCCTGAGCGCAGGATATCCTTGCATTTATTGATCAGAATACGGATCATCCAGGTCTTGAAATATCGGTTTTTCTGTAATGTATCTATTTTCTCCCAAACGGTGAGAATCGTCTCCTGTATGGCATCCGCAATATCCGCATCCTGCGGTAGGATCGCGCTGGCTGTCCGGTACATGTCCTTCTCATGAAGCTGCATCAGCTCCGTGAAAGCATCTGGATCCCGTTTTTTTGCCCTGCGCACCAATTGTTCTATCTCTCCCATGTGCCTCGTCCTTTCTTCCTCATAAGTATACGTCTTATGACTATTAGACGGAAGAGCTGCCGGAAATGTCCCGATTTTTTGCGAAAAAATAAACCTACCTTGTCACTTGACCAGTACAGGTAGGTTTATTATATAAAATTTTCCAACCACTTACGGTCTCTGTCCCATAGCGCCTTCCAGTGTCAGGGTCTCACCGCTCATATACTTGAAGTCGGGAGAAGCCAGCTGTACGCAGACGCGGCCGATCTCCTTTTCCACATCACCGTAATGTCCCATGGGAGGCATCTTGACATTTGCCTTGAAAGCATCGGGATATGCCTGCTCAAATTTCTCCAACTGTGCGGTCCATGCCAGAGGACATACAACGTTGACATTGATGCCATCGGGACCCCACTCGGTAGCTGCGACTCTGGTCAGTCCGCGGATGCCTTCCTTGGCTGCCGCATAAGCGCACTGTCCGAAATTGCCGAAGAGACCTGCTCCGGAGGCAAAGTTAATAACGGAACCCTTGGTCTCCTTCAGATAAGGATAGCAGGCCTTCATATAGTAGAATGCTGCATACAGACCGGAATATACCGCCAGGTCAAACTGCTCGGTGGTATGATCTGCGATGGTTACGCCGGAAGCGGAAGCCTGGGCATTGTTGATCAGTACATCGATCCTTCCGAAAGTGTCAATCGCCTGCTTCACCACATTCTGTACGATCGCTTCGTTGTCTGAGCCGGCGCTGACATCTGCCTGTACGGGAAGTACCTTGATACCGTACTTTTTCTCCAGTTCTTCCTTCGCATCCGTCAGCTTCTGTACATTGCGTCCGGTCAGCACCAGATTGGCACCTTCTTTGGCATAAGCGGTTGCGATTCCGTAACCGATGGATCCGCACTCTCCGTTACTCAATACCGCTCTTCCTCCACCGGTGATGATTGCTGTCTTTCCTGTTAAAAATCCCATAAATAACCTCCCTTTCCAATCTGACGATCTGCTATTCTAAAATATACCATGCCTTCCGGAACATATGTCATTGATTTCTATTTATGATACAAGTCCATGTAAGCACTTACATTTATTATAGCACACTTGTCAGACTTTTCCACAACTTTTTTCACATATTCAGTATTTATTCCCACTACTTGAGAAAAATACTCACCAATATTCCTATGATTCCGCCAATAATCAGCGTAGCCGGCACACCGTAAGCATCTTTTTTTGCCAGCCGTTCCCACTCGATACGTGTGGGGGTCATCTTCGTATGGCTCATGCTCTGATAGCAGAGGTAAATATGTTTCCAACGGCACAGGTAGCCCACCAGATTATAGATGCCATCCAATAATATTCCCACTGCCAGTACAAACAACATTGTAATTCTCCCCCGGTAGAAATCTGCCAGCGCTCCGGCTATCAGAATCAATACCGGATAGCCATAACGATCCAAATATGCCAGAAGGTACATTACTGTCGTAGAATAACTGCGCTCCGGCTTTTTCTCAACGATCACTTCCGTACACCCCCAGCCGCTCTGCCTCTTGTAAGAATCTGACTTCAATCTCTCCGGGCGTATGCTCCGCCAGATCCGGTACCGACAATAACTTCGGTACCTCTCGGTTCTCTTCTCCGTGAAGCAGCATCTTCAGTTCCAGTTCCAGGATCTCATCATCAATCTGCTTCCAACGACAGCTCTCTTCTTCCGTCAGGTCATCCAGTCCGAAATGCGTGAGGATCGTTCCCATAATCTTACTTTCAATTTCCAGATAATTGGACAGGTATATCTTCACCGGGCGAATAATATCAGAAATATATCCCTCACTGGCATCATGAAGCAGACAGGCCAGCTGCTGCCTCTCCGACCACCCTCTGGCTTTCGCTTCCGCAGCACAGTTGAGCGAATGCTGTCCCACCGAATAAAAATAGGTCAGCTGTCCACCGCCCCGGCACAGTAAGCTCAGCGCATGAGCGATATCTTCGATATAGACATCTCCCGGTGTCATCTGCATGGGATCGAATTTTCTGCCGGAATAGGTCGTCATGGTGTTCATAGCTTTTGCTCCTTATTTCTCCGCGCGGATCAGGTTCTTATAGAATCTGACAGCTCCGGGCAGACAATTATACTCAATATTTTCGTTCAATCCATGCATTCCCTTCATCTGCTCCGGTCCATAGATCACCGGTGCAAAACGGATACAGCTCTTACAGATAGGCTGATAGAACTGTGCATCTGTCGCGCCTGTCATAACATAAGGGCTAGAAGGCAGTCCCGGGAAAGTATCTGCGATGGTCTGCTCCACCAGATGAAATGCTTCTCCGTGAATATCCACAGGCGGCGTATAATCATTGGCATGCAGCACTTCGGTCTCCAGTCCGTACTTATCAGCCACCTTTTTGATGATCTCCAGGCTCTCTTTCTCTCCCTGATGGGGAATAAAACGCATGTTGGCACCCACATAAGCCTCCTGGGGCAGCACATTATAGGCATCGGATCCCTTCTGTACCGTAAACGCTATCGTGGTCTTTAACATCGCTCCTGCCTGTGCACTGAGTGATGGCATCACCGCTTTTAATAAGGGGCCAAACAGCCACAGATTTCCAAATACCAGTTTCATTCCAAACCCGGCATAAGGCGCCAGTGTTGTGAACATGGCGGATACCTCCGGCAGCATCTTTTTCCGGAACGGTGAATGCGTCTCCACTTCATTGACGAATACCGACAATCTGGCGATAGGGGTTCCCTTTACCGGTGTGCTGGCATGGCCGCCGTTGCTCCTTGCGGTAAATTTCACATCCGCCTTGCCTTTTTCAAATACTCCCACCATGGCAAAATTACCGTGGATTCCACCGATGGGCTCCGTGATGATACCACCGCCCTCATCACATACCAGGAACAGTTCAATCCCCCTGCGCTGCAGCTCCGCTACGATCTTCGGTGCACCGTCCCCACCCCACTCTTCCGTACAGGAACTTGCCAGATAGACATCAGTGGGTGGTATGAAGCCCTCTGCCAACAATTCTTCCACTGCCTGGAAAAATGCCATCACAGAGCATTTGGTATCGGACGCGCCTCGCCCCCATACCTTTCCTTCCGCAATATCTCCGGAAAAAGGTGCATGGATCCACTCACCCTCCGCCGGCACTACGTCCTGATGGCTCATGAGCAGGATCGGCTTCTCAGAGCTTTTTCCCTTCCAGTAAAATAACAGGTTGCCGTCAATCTCTGTCTTTTCCAGTTTCTCATGTACCAAAGGAAACAATTCCTCCAACACTTTGTGGAACCCCAGGAACTTCTCCACCTCTGCCACGTTGGCATAGGAGGTGGTGTCATATTGGATCATTTTCGACAGCTTCTGTGCCAGTGCCAGGGATTCCTCCTCCGGTTCCTCTGCCACGTAGGAAGAAGTCTTCCCAGGCATCAGTAAGGTACGGATCACCGCGATCAGTAACAACAATATAATTGCAATGATCACTGCCAGTAAAATGAAACCTATATATTTCATATTTCCTCTTTTCCGGGCGCTTCCTTCTATTACTCACATAACCTGACAGGTTTGGCCCTTTTTCCATTCATCTGTTTTCTATTCGTATAGCCTTCTGACTATTCATGCCCGGTATTTGCCCTGTCGGGATCAGCTTTTGTCTGTTCCGGGCTCTGCATATTCTTTTTTCGGAACATCAGATATGCCACACCGATGGCAATGGCACCGGACGGAACGATCATAAAGCTGGTGGAGCCGATCAGTGACGGCACCAGAATAAACAGCAGACTCATAAGGATCAGCGGCAATGCGGCGATCTTCATATTTTTGCGGTAATATTTATAAGCCATGGCTCCGAACAGCGCCGGAACCACATTTTCAAAAGCCGGCTGCAATACTTCGCTCTGCAGCACGGGCTGCAGCGGCACCATCAACAACACGCCCAGTGCCAGAACGAGGATTGTCACCAGAGAAGAGGTAGCAATAGAGATTGTGGAAATGATCTCATTCTCCGGGGTTCCTGTCTTCGCTCCTACCATATCTCTCGCATTGACCGCGCAGGGGATCTTCATATTGATCAGGTTACCAGTGATAAATGCCAGGTATCCGCCGCCGGCTCCCAGCATCGGTGTGTAGATCAAAAACTCCGCGATGCTGCTGACCAGCCATACGATTCCCACAGAGAGGAACCCCTTGCCGGCAGCCCCCAGATCCGGATACGCACCTAAAAGCTTACCGATGAGAAACGGTGCTCCAACTAACATCACCAGCGTAATGATGCTCACAGTCCGTCCGATGATATGTGTTTTCTTCGTATAGGCCTGCCAGGTATCCGAAGTCTGCCCGGTCTGCTCCTTTGTTGCTTCTACATTATTCAGTTCCTTATTATCTATTGTCATGCTATCCGTTTTCATATTAAGCTCCATTCCGCAGACGATTCCTTCCGTTGGAGGAATTGCGAATCAAATTTTAAGGTTGTCACGTCAGCCTTTACAGCAATCCCACCAGTACGGCTGCTGTCATGCCGATGATCATGCTTCCGGCAATGGAAAAGCTGTCCACCCAGGCTTTTCCTTTTTTCTCAATGAGGTATACAAATCCTGCCATCACCAGTGCCGATACCGCCATTACCACTAACGGAATGTAATCTCCGTGAAGCGTAAACAATCCGTTCTCCGATACAAAACCGCCGAGATATCTTCCGATGTAGGTGCTGACCAGTCCGATGAACATGGCAGTCATTGCCATATCTCCGAAGCCCGGCTTGCCGGATTTTTTATTCGAGGTAAGCTTCTGTGTATATTTTTTATTTAGGAAAATGGACAATGTCATTCCCCAGATAATGCAGATACTCATGAGCAGTGCAATCGTGGAAAATGCCTGCGGTGTCATTTCCGCAGCAGACAATGTATCCATTCCCACCTGCTCCGCTGCTGCCTGTGCCACCTGGGTCTCATAATGCAGGGCACCGATCACGGACAATCGAAGCCACGGCCAGGGCGTTCCCAGACTTCCCGACAGGGCGATGACACCTAACAGAATCCCCACACTGGGCAACAGGGAAAAAGTCGCACTGGAGATAATCGTACGCTTCATTTTCGTGGTATCCATACCAAGTGCCTGCCCGGCGCAGTAAGCCCTCACCAGAAAAATCACACAGACCACCGCCACAAAAGCAATGATACCTCCACAGATCAGGTACATCGGTACACTGTTTAACTGGCTTAAGATTGACATGTCTCTTCCTCCTTCAGAATCTCTCTGATTTTATCTTCCTGTAAATGCTCTCCGATGACGATCAGCACCTCCTGCCCCACTGCGACAGGCTGCATCGTATGACTGTCCGGTGTAGCATTCAATTCCATCCATTGTCCTGCTCCGTTTTTCACATAACCCTTGATCCGGAATACTTCTCCGCAGGACTTTTCGGCAAACAGTCTGGGCATCGCCCGTTCCAGAGCCTCCGCTGTAATCTTCTCTTCCATGAAAAATAAAGAGTCGAAGCTCTGCTCATTCTCTAAATCCATCTTGCGGTAACTTTCCAGACGATAACCGCATTGGGATACTTCCTCTAAATCTTCTTTTGTCAGATCCGTGAGATTTTTCTGTAAGATATCCTTCTTGGGGTCGATTCTCCGGTCACAGCGGATCTGCTCCAGTGCCCGGTTGAGATGTGCCACCGTGTCCTCACACTGTTCCCTGGTGGCTGCATCCGCATGGCTCAGGATCACTTTTCCGGCATTGGCAGCCTCCGATGCCAGCAGATAGTCCGCCTGCTCTGATAGATTTTTCTCCAGTCTTGCATCCAGTATGGCGATGACATTGCCGATCTCGTACCATTGGTCCAGCGGCTCCTCCCGAAGTACATCAAAAAACTCATCTACATCATAGATTCCCGACGGTTCCACCAGCACCCTGTCATAACCACACATTCGCATGGAGATCAGCTTCGTACGGAAACGCCTCCTGTGGCTCTCCGCATCGCATCCTCCGGCGATCATCTCCAGTTCGCACTGATCTCCCCTGAGTTCGTGGAGCATCAGCATATCCACGTTGATGGCACCGAAATCATTTTCCAGAATACCGATATGCAGTCCCTGATCCATAAGATATTCCGCATATTTTTTCAGAAAAGTAGTCTTTCCGGATCCCAGGAAGCCTGTGATCAGATCGATCGTTACCATATATCGTCTTTCCTCTCTGTTTCATTGATTTGCATAGTGATCACTTCTATAATTCTTTCTCATAACACCAGTAGGAATGTCCGAAAAGCTCACATTCCCCTGCTGTGGTAAAATGCAATTTTTCATAAGAACGCAGGGCTTTCACGTTGTCCTTTGCCACTAATATGTGTACCGCCTTATAACCCTGTGATTTCAATTCCGCCATAGCTTCCTGCAACAGGATCCTGGCAATGCCACGATTCTGATATTCTACCGCCACTCCCAGTCTGGACAGCTCTGCCACCGGGGTAAGGTCCTCTGACCAACAGGACAGTGCCTCCACTTCCGGGTCATCGTCTATGGAGATTGTGCCTATTAATCGTTCTCTCTCATCAGGTTCCGGCATTTTCTCATACAGGCAAAACAATGCATTTCTCGACAGGTCAAATTCCACTTCCCGTTCTGTGGGATAATTTTCTGTCCAGACACAATATTCGGTTCCGATCAGGGAGCGGTATAATTGCAGGATCTCTTCTGCTTCTTCTCTGCGTGCCCTGCGAAATTCCATATAACAATCCTTCATGCTGTTCCATTCCTTTACTGACTTATCTTTTACGTTTTTAAAGTTCTCCGCTACCGCCACATACAGTACACTTTTTGTCTCCGTGACACAGAATGCAGTCATCAGAGATCACACCCTTGCCATGACAGATACTACAAGACTTACCGCCGCTTCCACCGCACTGCTGGCAGGTATTTCCACCACTGCCTCCACAATGTCTGCAGCTGGTTCCGCTGGTAGCATCCACACCGCTTCCGCCGCATCCGGGACAGGTCTGTCTGCCACTACCTCCACAGGTACCGCAGGTCTCCCACAAAGATCCTCCACACCGCTTACAAGGTGCTGTACCACCCTTGCATTCCTGGCAGATTCCGGTTCCGTCACAGGCACTGCATTTTGTCTTCTGTGAAACATTTGTTACCGATCCATTACCTGTAGTTCCGTTTCCCGGAGCTGCATTGTTTGCTCCGCTTTCCGTCACATGTCCAGCCTTATCTGTATTTTCTGAATTACCTATATTACCTGTCTTATCTGTCTTATCCGGAACAGTTTTCCCGGCTCCTGTGTTGCC
>ERZ1026876.657-NODE-657-length-19873-cov-6.808356_pt1 | contig 19873 bp, 9 predicted proteins | sample MGYA00380168_ERZ1026876 | MGnify/ENA primary metagenome ERZ1026876 (study PRJEB33269, sample SAMEA4719804) | human gut metagenome | biome: human-associated habitat; feature: organic feature; material: feces | place: Cameroon | collected 2013-10 ... | reverse complement strand
AGCTTGTAATACTCTGCCGCACCGAGCAGGAGGCAACCGGTACCATAGTCCTCGAAGTCAGGAACAGAAGTAAAGGTGACAGGCTGACCTGCAGCAGGATCCTTACCAGTGCCCTGGTTATATCCGATGAAACCATCTTCGTGAACCGATGCAGCCAATGCCTTCCAAGCTTTGTCCATTGCTTTCTGATAGGTAGCTCTTGGCAGGATACCCTGCTGCACACCCCATGCCATACCATAAAGGAAGAGACCTGTACCAGTCATTTCAGGACCACCATAGTTGGCAGGACAAACGAGGCTAACGTTCCAATATCCATCCTCACGCTGGCACTTCAATATCGCCTTACTCATAGCGATAAAGTCTTTCTTCAGGTACAGGTAGTTCTTTTCAGTCTTAGGCAAGGTCTGCATCACACGTACCAATGCAGCATAAACCCAGCCATTACCGCGGCTCCAGTAGCAGTTGCTGCCATCTTTCTCCTTGTAAGGTGGCACATAGTCTTTGTCTCTCCACCAGAGTCCTTCTTTCTTATTGAAAAGACCACCAGCCAAGGTATCACGGCTCCACTTGTAGGAGTTCATCGCATAGTCGAGGTATTTCTTCTCGCCGGTCAACTTAGCATATTTGGCATAGACAGGCATAGCCATCTGTATCGCATCAATCCATGTCCAGTATGAAACACGGTTGGTGCTCATCTGATGGTCGAGGTTCTCCTTTACCTTACTCAAATCCTTTTTGCCGCCAGTCTGGATATAGCGGTCGATATAGGTTTGCTGGCAACACTGGTTGTCGGCATCAGTATCATTCACGCTGCCACGGGCTGTCCACTTGTGATAGTCTGCCCAGCGGTCGGTATAATCGAGGTAACGCTGCTGAGGGTCTATCTCGTAGAGCGCCATCAAACCTTCGTAATATACGGCACGGGTCCAGAGGTTGCTCGTGCGTACCTTCTTGACGTAGGTGTCGAGAGTTGGGTCACTGTACTTCGCCATGAAGTAGTTGTTGGTGCGTTGTGAAACTTCCAGGATTTCCTTCATCAAGGATTCCTTGTCAGATGCAGCTTTCACTGTTGCTGTTTTCACGGCTACATTCTGGGCAGACACAGCGGTCATGCCCATCAGAATGCAGAGGCTTGTCAGGATTAGTTTCTTCATTTGTACTAATTGATTAATGATTATAATTTTTCAATTCCACGAGTTTTACCGAACTGTTGAGTCCGCTTGGCACAGGAGTCCATTTCTCGTAAGTGGTCTTCTTGTAGTTGATATCCACCACGTTGATTTCCTTCATCTTGCGCCATTTCACACCCTGTCGGTCGAGTTCTGCTATGCGGTTGGCAGGCAGGTTGGTTACCTCGATACGGATGGTATTCTTGCCTTTGTTCAGTGCATCTTTGCAGTTGAGGATATATGGAACAGCCCATGCGCAGCCCACATATTTATTATTGATATAGACGCGTGCACTTTCACGGACATCACCTAAGTCGATAGCCCACTGTTTCTGTGCATCATCCTTCGACAGTTTAAAGGTGGTTTCATAAACACCTGTTCCCATCATCACCTTAGCCTTTTCGCTGAGATTTTCCCAACTCTTCAAGCCCTTGAGGTTGAAGGTTTCTCCCACTTTAGGAGCTTCCTCGGTGAATGACAGATTCCAGACGTTAGCGGTCAGGTCGATGGTCTTGCTGTCAGCAGCAGTGATGGCCTCCTTGCCGCCTACCTTTACCTTAGAGCCGAGCTTCCACTCATTTACAGGTTTATTCGATGTGATGAGGATACGGCTCTCGCCACTCTTCAGGTTCAGCAGGATGTCTTTATCGCTGAACGAAGCCTCATGATATTCTCCTGTCATAGGGTTGTACCAGATGCCATGATTATCGCTGACGCCCAAAGACACGGTAGTAGCAATATCCTTGCTGGTAAGGTTGGCGATGAAGTAATGATGCCCAATACTGTTTGTACGGCGAATCATCTTCAGTCCGAGCTGTTTTCTCATCAGTTCCGGTTTTGCAGCCTCTTCCATTGCTTCGACATTATCTCCCTTGATAATCTTGGCTCCTTGCGCCTTTAAGTCGGAGATATGCTGAATCACGTCGCTTGGCATGATATTGTTGCCTGGGATGATGATGCCCTTGTAGCGGGTACCAGCAGCAGTTTCAATCATACCGTCTTTAAAGGTACAGGTGCGCAGGTATTTGTCGCTGATGTAATCACAGTCGAAACCAGCCTTGTCGATGTCGAGAATCACCTTGATAAATTCCGGTGCTTTCTTCGCCATGGAGTGGATGTCGAACTGCATCAACCAGTTCTTGGTATCCTTGCGCCACATATCTCTTACTGGCAGATAAACCAGAAAGTCGTTGTCTGGTTGTCCCCACTGCAGATAGGTCTGGCAGTTGGTGATGTACTTCATCAGTTCCGGTGCGTCGTGCCAGATACTGTTGGTCGGACTCATATCCACCGATGCATAGAATTTCCATCCTGGCCATGGATCGTTCTTAGGAGAGTAAGCAGTACCATGGAAGAACATATGGTTGACACCAGCGCAGAACATGAGGTCCATATCTGGTTTCATCTGGCTCAGGGAAGTGCGGAAGTGCTCGGTAAGCCAGGTAAAGGTCTCGCTGGAGGTATATTTCTTGCCTGTAATGTGGGCAGCAGATGGTGCATACTTGAGCATGCTGAGGTCGCTGAAATTAGGACGGGTCTTGCCCGGATCCTTGCGTAAGCCCTTGATGCCGAAATCAGTAAGACCGAAACCTTCTATCTCAGGGATATCTACGGCAGCATAACAGTCGATGAGGTTGGCTGGTGAACCATGAGCTTGATTGCGGGTGATGGCACCACGCTTGTTTGCCCACTTGGTCCACTGTTCGGTGAAGTTATGGAGCAGCATATCGCCTAATGTTTCACGGTAATCGCTTACCACCACGGCATCACCATCAAGGAATTCAGGGAACTTGTCCTGCAGTTTATATCCGTGCATCTTCTCAAATTCTGTCAGCAGGTTAGGAGTCCAGTTGGCTCCATATACCTCATAACTGTCATTGAAGAAGGTATGTGGATAAGGAGTCTGGCTGGCTACGAAGGCACTGTCGATATGTGCCAGATAATTAGCCACGGCAGTGGAGTCGAAGTGGTCGATGACGTATCCTTCACCACCCGGTGCAGCACGTTTAACTTTCTGTCGGGTACGGCTTTCATAGAGAGCGATGACACGCTTTTTCCGGTTCTGTCCCTCAACAGGATATGCCTTGATGACTTTCAGTTTGGCAAAGTCACGCTCTTTCTGAGGAACGTTGAATTCTATCTCCATCAATTTCTGTTTCACATCAACGATGGTATCCACGAATACAGCCTTGCAGGCAGCTTCATTGATAGGAACCCAAGGACCACCGAAAGGCCAGCCGGTACCAGTAGCCATGTCGGTTTCAATGCCTACCTTCTTGTTTTCCTCTTCTACGAACTTGAGCATCTCCATCCATTTAGGAGAGAGATACGGAATATCATTCTTATCATTTCCTTGCACACCATAGAGTGGCGTGATTTCCACGGCTCCAATGCCAGTCTTGGCATATTCGTCGAGGTTCCACTTTAGGTTCTCTTTATCTACAGCAGAGCCCATCCACCACCATCTTACACCAGGTTTGGCTTCCTGAGTAGGGGTAGGGAGCGACAGTGCACCAGAATGCGACTGAGCCTGACAGCCGAGAGATGACATCAGTGCCAATGCAAAGGAAAATCCGACAAATCGCGTTTTTAGTATCTTGTCCATATTGTTGTTGGTTTTTAAGTTTTCCTTATTGATTATTACTTCTTTGTTTATTTCTTCGGATGCAAAGATAGTGAAAAATACTCAATAACATCTGCCTTATGGTCCTTAAAAATGTAAAATAGTGCAAATATGTTAGGTGTTTTGCCAAAAAGTCAAGGAATCGGCAATATGAAAGTACGATAACCTTAAGAAGAGAATAATAAAACAAGTTATATTGGTTATTTGTCCTTAATTTTGCGGTATGTTTGCAAGAGAGCGATTTTCTTGTGATAAAACAGTGTTTCATCTTGAAACCACAGAACTAAATACGATATTTATATGAAGACAAATTAAAGGCTTTAGGAAGTATGACCATCTTGAAGTCATTTTCGTATGTTTTCCTCATAATATTTTGGATAATTCAAATAAAAGTTGTAGCTTTGCATCAGAAATCAAAAAAGTATGATATGGAGCAGAATGTGAAAGAATTGCCATACGGTGTACAGGACTTCGTCACCATTGTAGAGCAAAATATATATTATGTCGATAAGACAATGTATATACCAGAATTGGAGAAGCAGGCTCGCAACCTCTTCTTCATTCGCCCTCGCCGTTTTGGTAAGAGCGTATTCCTGAGTATGCTTCATGCTTATTATGATTGCTTGTCCAAAGATAAGTTCCAGGAATGGTTTGGTGATTTGTGGATAGGTAAGCATCCTACCTCCTTGCAAGCTAGGTATCAGATTCTACACCTTGACTTCTCCCAGGTGGGAGGTGACATAGATGAATTGGAAAGAAAGTTCAATTTCTATATGGGAGTGGAATTGGATGCCTTTGTAAGAGATTATCATGGGTTCTATTCAGAAAAGTTGCGTCAGGACGTTTACGCTACAGAAGATGCTACGGGTAAGTTGGCTCTTATTCAGAGTGAGGCAAGGGCAAAGAGATATCCTCTTTATCTCATCATCGATGAATATGACAATTTCACCAATACCGTGCTCAATGAGCAAGGCGAGAAGGTGTATTGGGCAATGACCCATGCCGAGGGATTCTATCGTGACATTTTCAAGAAGTTTAAGGGAACTTTCGAACGTATCTTTATCACGGGAGTGAGTCCTGTGACGCTCGATGATGTGACGAGTGGCTTCAATATCGGTTGGCATATCTCTACCAAGCCTGAGTTCAATCAGATGTTGGGCTTCTCAACCGAAGATGTGCATGAACTATTCAACTATTACAAGAATAAAGGTGAGATACCTGCAGATAGAGATATAGATGCCATCGTCAATGAGATGAAGCCTTGGTATGATAATTACTGTTTCTCCAAGGATGCTTTGCGTACGCAGAGTAAAGTATTTAATTGCGACATGGTATTCTATTATCTTCGCAATTATCTCAGTCGTGGTGAAGGACCCGAGGAGATGCTTGATCCAAATACCAAGACCGACTACAACAAGATGAAGAAACTCTTGCAGCTTGACAAGCTCGATGGCGACCGTAAGGGCGTGATACGTACAATAGCCGAAACAGGAGAAATAGTCGCTTCGCTGCTTGATACCTTCCCTGCACATGAGATAACAGACCCAGAAGTGTTCCCTAGTTTATTGTTCTATTATGGAATGCTGACGATCAAAGGTACAAGAGGTGCCAAAGTCATACTTGGTATTCCGAACAACAATGTACGCAAGCAATATTATGAGTACTTGTTGGAGTTGATAGATGCCAAGGCATACATTAGCAACAACAAACTGACAGACTATTATTATGATATGGCTTATGACGGCAAGTGGCATGATGCTTTGCAATATATGGCGGATGCCTATGCGCAAGTGTCATCTGTTCGTGATAGCATAGCGGGAGAGCGAAACTTGCAGGGCTTTTTCATGGCATATCTCAATCTGAATGCCTATTATTATACGGCGCCTGAATTGGAGTTGAATCATGGTTATTGCGATTTCTTCCTCTTGCCAGACCTTACGCACTATGCAACCAAGCATAGCTATATTCTGGAGCTCAAACTTGTTCCGAAGAGAGAAAAGGGTATGAGCGAAGAGACATATCAGGCTAACATCAAAAAGCAATGGCAGCAAGCAGAGGTACAAATCAAGCAATATGCCGTTGCTCCAAGGGTTGAGGCTTTGCGTCAAGGCACTACGCTGCATAAGATTATCATGCAGTTTGATGGTTGGAATTTGTTGCACATGGATGAGGTGCATTGATAATTGTAATCCCTGTATTTTATGGTTGAGCCATAAGGTACAGGGATTGTTCTATTTCTAAGGACATAGTAAGTTGTTATAGTTGTAAATGCTGCTTGTAATAAGCAGAGAATTAAGAACTTTTTAGTCTAATCGTACAAAAAGTTATTAGCTTCCTTCTGTTAAGATACTGCAAAATTACTATAAAATAAGGATATGAGTATGGCTATTTGTCCGAAATCATGGGCGTTTGTCCTAGTTTGTTCCGAAGCCTCTGCTTTTATTCCTTAACCACCATCTGTGTCTGCGCATACTTGCTCGGTGGCATACCATACTTCGCCTTGAAGCACTTGTAGAAGTAGGAGACATCCTGAATGCCAACCTTCATGCAGACTTCGCTCACGTTGTATCTGCCGTCGCATAACAGTTCTGCGGCGATGCGCATACGTTCTGCTTGCAGGTACTTGTTGGGCGACATGCCTGTCAGTTCCTTCATCTTGCCAAAGAACTTGGTGCGCCCCATGTGCATCATCTCTGCTATCTTATCCACCGTAAAGTCTGGTTCGCTGATGTTCTGGGCTATCAGGTTAACTACGTTCTCACGGAAAACCTTGTCAGCCTTGCTTTCCATTACGATATCCTTCATCTTCTCTTTCGCCTCATCCGTTTGGATAACTTGCTTTTTCTCAGGTGCGATAGGAAAGTCATTCTTGTTTGAGTTCCATTTGATGAGCTGTATGATACGAGTCATAAGAATTCTAGCCTTGTATGGCTTGGTCATATAATCATCTGCACCACACTTGTAGCCCTTGATTTGATGGTCTTCATCGTCAAGGGCGGTAAGCATGATGACAGGCACTCGTTTCAGGGCTTCCGTAGCACGGAGACGTTTAACGATGTCGTAGCCATTGAGGTCTGGCAACATCACGTCGCAAATGATGAGCGAAGGAGGATTGGTCAACACTCCAGCATAGCCTTGTTGTCCGTTCATGTAGATGTCGGTGCGGAAGTAAGCACCGATGTCATGCTTGAGTTGTTCCATCATGTCGGGATCATCTTCTATGATGGCAACATGCTGTGTATTGAGTGCCTCGCCTTGCATTTCCCTTACGATGTCGTTCAACTTAGCGGTTTCTTCTTGCTCTTTCTCCTTGTCTTTCTCTTGGCGGATATTCGCCTCGGACATATAGTCTTCAGGGGCGTATTGCTCATCGTTGTCAGGAAGAGACAGCTCGAAGATGTTCATCTGATGTTCCTCATCATAGCTATAAGCCAAATTGCCCTTGTGCAGTTGGGCGAATTGGTAAGCCAAGTAAAGGCCGATGCCCATGCCTCCTTGCGAAGTATAACCCTGCATGAATGGCTGGAAGAGATGTTCTTTTCTCTCAGCTGTGATTTCATCGCCTTGGTTGCAGACGGTGAAGACGAGTTTGTCTTCTTCGTGCGACAGTTTGATTTCGATGACTCCCTTTTGTGGGGTATATTTCACGGCATTGCTCAGCAAGTTGTAGAGGATGGTCTCTACCTTCTCATGGTCAAAGCTTACCTCATATTGCTTGGCGAATGGCGTGAAGGTCAACTGGATGCTCTTTTGATTGGCGATGTTCCAGAAATCCTTGTAGAGTTGCTGGGCAAACTCGATGATATTGCCTTTGGATACATGGAGTTTGACGGCATGGTTATTGATTTTTCTGAACTCCAATATCTGGTTGATGAGTCGCAGAAGTCGTTTGGCACCTCTGTTGGCAGAAGCGATGGCAGCCTGTGGTGGTTCTGTACCTTTGTTGTTGACGAGTCTGTCCATTCCACCTTGGATGATGGCTAGTGGGGTGCGAAATTCATGCGCCACATGGGTAAAGAAGTTGAGACGGAACTCGGTGAGTTGCTTTTCCATCTTCATCTGTTGATGGATATGGAAACGTTCCATTCTGTTGCGATAGACACGATAGCCTATGATACCTATTATAATAAGGTATAGGCAGATGGCCCACCATGTAGCATAGAATGGAGGGTTGATGACGATGGTAAAGGTCGTTTCTTGTTGAGGTTTGCCATTGATGATGCCTCTTACATGGAAGACATACTTGCCAGGTGTCAAGTCGGAATAGTTGACATGGCTTTGGGTGGTTGCCTCTTGCCAGTCCTCATTGATGCCTTCCAGGTAATACTGGTAAACATTATAGGAGTTGGTATAGTTGAATCGGGAGAAGAATATGTTGAGGGTGTTTTGGGTATGTTCCAATTCTATCTTGTTCTTCTTCAGATTGAAACTTTCTGAATCGAAGTCATTGCTTTCCAATATGGATTTGCCATTGACTTGTAGGTCTGTAATCAGACAAGGGCGTGCTGCTTGTTGGCTTGATACTGCTTGGGGGTTGATGATGACAAGACCATTGCGGGTACCAAACAGCAAGTTGCCTGATGGCGTAACGCTTGAGGTGTTCTCTGTGTATGCGTTGCAGGTAAGGGTAGGAGAGTATTCGAACCTCTCAATATCGGAATAGTCACTTGAAAGGCGATAGATTCCCAACTCAGTACCTATCCATAGGTTGCCAAGGCGGTCTTGTGATATGGAGTTCACGATATTGGTGTTGATACGCAGTGATTCACTGATAACTTTTTGCTTGGTAATGTTGCCTTGTTTATCTATATGGCATTCTACCAATCCTTCGCCTGTGATACCAGCATATAGTTTTCCTTGCGGAGTACTTTGTAGGCAGATGACTTCATCTCCAGACAGTTGATGATTGCTGGTTCCAAAATGCTTGAAGTCCTTTTCTGATAGGTTCTTACGTTTCGTATCTATTGAGTATATGCCATCACAAGTTGCTATCCACAAGATGCCATGCGAGTCCATCTCTAGGTCGTGGATGCGACTTTGCCCCAAGTGCTTGTTGAGGAAAGCAACAAACTGATAAGGCTTTTTCTTTCCGTCCGTCATTAGCAATCCTTTTTCCCAAGAAGCTAGCCAAATCCTTCCCATCTTGTCTTGCACGATGTCATATACCATATCTGCTGGTATCTTATGTATAGGGTCTTTGGAAGTATAATGCTCATTGTCGATATAGATGCCGTCTCCTCTCGTTCCAATCCAAAGATGCCCATCACGGTCTTTTATGATGTTGAAAATCTGGTCGTTGGCTTTCTTGACAAGTGTCATCTTGCCAGTAAGGAGGTTGCACTGATATACTTTTCCTAGAGTTGTTCCGATATAAGCCTCTTGGTCTGAGGTCGCATGGATGGCACGGACGTAGTTGCTCCAGTCACCTTGGCTTGCTGGTTCAGGAAATAAATATCTTGCGTCATTCTCTTGTGAAGGCATGATGCAAGAGATACCTGCTTCCTCTGAGCCTGTCCAGATGCAACCGTCTTTGTCAATAAGAATGTTTGTGAGAAAGTTGGACTGAATGATGGGCTGAATATCTTGTGCCGTATAGTGGGAAATGTTGCCATTGCTGGCATCATATCTGAAAAGTCCATTGCCGTAAGTGGCGATATAGTAATTGTGTGAGCCACTTTTCACGACGAAGTATTTATGCTTCTTATTGGTTGTGTATTTGGCGTTTGCCAAAAGGTCTAGCTTCTTGTTTATTCCGTTCTTGTCGTGGATAATCAACTGATCATCTTTCGTGTTTTCGTAGGTGAATCCATTGCCTTGGAAGGTGTAAGTAGTTGCTTTCTTTTTGGTTTTCTTCGGATGATTGATAGGCAATTCATAACTGGTGAAACGAGCGGATGCAAAGTTGTAGGTTGCCACTGAGGTATTGGAAGTCTTGACAAACATGTTGTGTGCATCCTTGGTGAGGTCGCCGATATGTTGGTCGGTCTTGGCTTTTTTGTCTGGACTGATGTTTCTGAATTTTACGATAGAATAGCCATCGTATCTACATAAGCCGTTGTTGGTGCCTATCCAGATATAGCCATCAGGGTCTTGCAATAAGGCGGTGATGCTATTGCTCGACAGTCCGTTGTTGGTGGTGATATAACGTGCAGTCAACTTATAGTTGGTTGATACTTGTGCTTGCGAAATACAAGCATAGAGTATTCCTAATAGGATGTGTATAAAATATCTCATGTCTCTATTTTATGTGTTATGATTGTTATTGTCTTTTATTCAACGGTTTTCTTTCATTGATGAATGCAAAGATACTATTTACTATTGAAACATGCAAATAATTCCATAAGATTTCCACGGAAAAATTGTATTTCTCAGAATAAAGTTCTATCTTTGCAGAAGAAAAGCTGCACTCGGCAATTTGAAAACAAGTTTTCATTGCGCTCATTTGCATTATCTTTGCAGAAGAAAAGCTGCACTCGCAATTAGAAAGCAAGCTTTCATTGCTCTCGTTTGCATTTTCTTTGCAGCAGAAAGCTATAAAAGAAAGAGAACATGGTGAAAATCAATCGAAGAAGACTGCCTGCTGGCATTTAGTCTTTCAATAAAATTAGAAAAGGTAACTATCTCTATGTCGATAAAACCGACATCGTGTGGAATTTGGTGAACAATGGCGACCAGTTTAACAACCTTTAATGAAGCGCAACGTTAACCTATATCGAAGCACAACTTCATCCCTTTATAAAAGATAACATAAACCTTTCACAAAGTACATCTACAGCCTTTAAAATTTTCGTTTTTTTTATGAGTCGGAGTGTACAGATGTACATATCGACATGTTTTCGTATGTTTGACGGATAGGTTCGTGGCGGTTTGTTTGCTAATTTTGCAGCTAGATAGAGAAAATCATTTAGAACAAACAATTAGCAATAATTAAAAATAGTGAATATCATCATGAGAAAGAAGTTATTTTTTGTCTCTCTTATAGCAATGTCCTTTCCTGCATTGCTTTCTGCCCAGGTGACTCCCCCAATTATGGGATGGAGTTCTTGGAATACGTTTCATGTCAATATCTCCGATTCGCTCATTCGTACACAAGCTGATGCCATGGTACGTTTGGGCTTGAAAGACTTGGGATATAACCATATCAATATTGATGATGGATTTTTCGGTTGGCGTGATTCCACAGGCATGATGCAACCTCATCCTCAACGTTTTCCCCATGGCATGAAGGTCGTGGCGGATTATATTCATAGTCTTGGATTGAAGGCAGGTATCTATTCCGATGCAGGTGCCAACACTTGTGGGTCACGCTATGACAACGATGAGAATGGATTTGGGGCTGGCATGTATGGCCATGAGTTGCAGGATGCACGGCTCTACTTCCATGACTGGGGCTTTGATTTCATCAAGATAGATTATTGTGGAGCAGGAACCTGGCTTGACCTAGAGGAGAAAAAACGCTATAAGACAATATGCGATGCCATCAAGCAAGAGGCTGGGCATCCCGTCAGTATCAATATCTGTAGATGGGCTTTCCCTGGTACATGGGCTAGACAGATGGCAACTTCTTGGCGTATCTGTACGGACATTCGTCCTCGATGGGATTCCATCTTGAAGATTATCAACAAAAACCTCTATCTCTCGGGCTTTGCTGGCGATGGTCATTACAATGATATGGATATGTTGGAGATAGGCAGAGGTCTCAAACCGAATGAGGAAGAGGTGCATGTGGGCATGTGGTGTATGATGAGTTCTCCTATGCTGATAGGATGCGACCTCAACTCACTCAACGAGCAGTCTCTCTCTTTGTTGAAAAACAAGGAGTTGATAGCCATCAACCAAGACCCACTTGGATTACAGGCATACGTTGCTTTGCGCCAAGGAGAGGGATATATCTTGGTCAAGGATTTGGAAAAATTTCATGGCAAGGTGAGGGCTGTCGCTCTTTTCAATCCTTCGGATAGTGTGATGTCCTTCTCTGTTCCATTGCCGGAATTGGAATTGGGTGGTAAGGTTCAGGCAAGGGATGTCATACGACATCAAGAGGTTAAAATAAATGGAGATAAACTTCTGGCAGAGGTGCCTGCCCATGGCATCAAGGTGTTGAGAATGGAAGGTAAGAAACGATTGGAAGCTACTCGTTATGAAGCAGAATGGGCATTCTTGTCAGCATACGATGACTTGGGCAAACGTAAGAAACCTGTCAAGTTTGTTCCTGTGGAAGGAGCGAGTGGTGGAATATGTGTTGCAAATGTTGGTGGGGCTAGCAACAATAATGCTGTTTGGCGAAATGTTTGGAGTGACAAAGGAGGAAACTATCTGTTGAAAGTAAGGTACGTGGATGCCCCTCGTCTCAAGATGATGCTGAAAGTCAATGGCATTGAGAGCGGTTGCATGGAAACGGGTAGTCAGGCGGTAGATGCCAAAAAGGTAACGTTCAAAGAGGCTGTCTTTCAAGTTACTCTGCAGAAGGGATATAATTCCGTCAAACTTTATAGTCCTTTGACCTTGATTCCAACATTGGATTGCTTTATTTTGGAAAAGGTGTGAATCCCTTGATGGAGAAAAGGTTTCGGAAAATATTGAATGTAATGAAAAGGTTTATATTGATATTAAGTTTGTTCATGTTCTTGGCTTCGGTAGAGGCTAAGGTTGGGATGGATGCTGCAATCTGACGAACGGTATGTGGTGCAGAAATCTTATCATATCATCGTGGCTTCTACTCATGACAAAGCAGAGAAGCATGAGGGGGATGTGTGGGATAGCGGTATCGTGAAGTCTGACCAATCCCAATGGATAAGGATGTCGGATTTGAAACTTCTTCCTAACCATGAATATTATTGGACGGTACAGGTTAAGACTAACAAGGGAACGACAGATTGGTCTGTGCCTCAAAGATGGTCTATGGGTATGATGGATATGCCTTGGAAAGGTTGTTGGATAGGCACTGATTCTCTGTACCCTGGAGAAACTGACAGCAAGCATTCTCGTATTGCTGCCCGATATTTGCGCAAGGAATTTAAAACCTTGGGAAATATACGGAGAGCGACGGTGCATGTTTGTGGACTAGGTTTGTATCAACTTCTGATCAACGGCAGAAGGGTGGGGAACAGCGAACTTGCTCCTCTAGGCTCTGATTATAACAAGACGCTAATTTATGATACATACGATGTAACTCATGCTTTGAGTTCCGAGAATGTGCTGATGCTGACTTTGGGCGCAGGTAATTATTTTGCACCTCGTCAGCATTATCAAACCATAGTACGCTCTACATACGGCAAACCTATGGCATTGCTCAATTTAATCGTGGAATACCAAGATGGTCATGCGGATACTCTGGCAACAGATGCTACTTGGCGATTGAATGTGAATGGTCCCATCCGCTATTCCAATTTCTATGATGGAGAAATGTATGATGCAAGGCAAGAACTAGGCGATGTCTTCCACTTGGATTATGATGATAATCAGTGGATGCAAACTCAACGTATGACAGCACCCCAAGGAAAGTTAGTTGGCAATTTGAGTTTACCAATCGTTGTATATCGAGAGGACAAGCCTGTGCGAATATGGAAAGCATCGAACAAGCGTTATTTGATAGACTTCGGAACCAATGAGGCTGGACGAGTATGCCTTCACTTTCGGGGTTTGTTACGGAATGATAGCGTCAAGATAAGGTATGCGGAATTGTTGGAAAAGGATGGCAATGCACTTTATACCAAGAACTTGCGTTCTGCCGATAATCTTGATACTTATATCAGCAGTGGCAAGGATGCAGACTGGACAACGGCTTTTACTTATCATGGTTTTCGGTATGTAGAGGTTACAGGCTTGGATGCGCTATCTGAATCAGACATCAAGCGAGAACTCTTGGCAGACGAAATGAATGGAAGGATGATAGACTTACGGTTGCCGAAGTGGGATATCAGGTAGGTATTGGCGATCCGTATTACTTCAGTAAGTCGTTTAAGAGTTTCTTTGGCGTGAGTCCAACGAAGTATCGAACAGGCAAATGATTTGCTGAATTGAATGAAACATAAAAAAAGAAAGCTAGTTGCTTCAACTGAAGTAGCTAGCTTTCTTTTTTTTGCTATTATCTATACTTTGATGAAATCATATCGTTATTGAAGAACCCTTTCTTATTTGTTCTTCAGAAAATCAATCTCTACAATTCTCAATACCGGCTTGCCCTTCTTGATTCCGATGAAATCGAGGGTGCTTGCCTTGCCGCCAGCCAGCTCCTTGGTATCGCTTAGCTGGGTCTTGCTCTTGGCATCACCTATCATCCTGATGGTGATATCCTTCGCCATCACTGGCTTGTCTATCTTGATGTGAACATAGCCGAGGCAGGCGTAGGTGTAACCCTCCCAAACCTTCTTCTTGCCGGCAAAGATGGCGAGCGGATACATCTTGTTTCTCCAGCCCGTGAGCCTCACGGTGATTTCATCCACCTTCTCTTTCTTGGCAAACTGATAGGTGATCCAGGCATTCTCTGGTTTGCCATCGCTCTTCCATTCAGAAGTTTCGTCATCATCGAAGGTCTTCTGGGCATCTTCCTGGTTTACGCCTGCTATGGCACCAGTGATATTGATGGTTTCCTTGACATCGGTATAGGATGGGGTAGATGGAGTTTCTCCACGAGAAAGGTCGCCCTTCAAGCTGAACTGAGGCAGATAGTGCTCGATATCCACCTTCTCGGTCTTCAAGTCGATGGTCGCCACGCCCTTGATGCCATCAGCACCAGCACAGATTGTGATATTTCCTGGGTTCACGGTACTGCGAATCAAAACTCTGTTTACACCGCACTCTACAGGCAAATCAATCTTTCCGATGTAATTATCAAAAGTGTTGTCGCTATCTGTTGAATCGAGAATATCAGCTGCCTTGCGGGCTTCCTTCTGCTCTGCGGTCTCGTTCTTATCTACCACGAGACTCTGCTTCTTGGCTGCAAGTTCCTTCTTGGTTTCCTCGTTAGGAGTAGCCAGTCCGCCAAGCCATTCCATTTCGCCCTGATAGTTGAAGTGGATGGTGCGGTTGTCGAGCGGACAACGTCTGCCTTGCTTATCTACCACTTCTACCTGGATGAGCGCCATGTCGGCACCATCAGCCTTGAAACCTTCAGGGTTCTGGATGCTGGTGAGCTTGATGTGATGAGGCTCGCCGGCTGTTTCGATGGCATAACGGCTTGTCTCCTTCTTGGTCTGGGCATCTTTTGATTTCTTATCAGACTTATCGTATGTATAAGCCACAGCCTCAATCTTTCCTGCCTCGAAAGGTACGTTCTTCCAGGTGAAGAGCCACTGGTTGCTGCGTTCGCCCATGCCCAGGCTCTTGCCGTTGACGAAGAGTTCTACCTCGTCGCCAGTACTTACCACATATTCAGTCTGCTTGATGGTGCCTGGCTTGTAGTTCCAATGACCCACGATGTAGGTGGCATCCTTTTCTGGAGATATCCAGCCATCCCACATCACCTGATGAGCGAAGAAGGCATCCTTCGGAATACGCATCGCATCTGTTACACCGCTCGAACGGTAGTTGGCCTCACCACGATGATGGGTGTTGGTATCCGAGAAGACAATCTTGGTACCGCCATCGCTTACTCGCTTGCCTGTGCCCGGACGCTCCTGCCAGTATTCAAACCATCGCTCTACCATGCTTGCAGCAAAGGTATCCATGTTGTGGTTGTATTCGAAGGCAGGTTTGCCGCGATACAGAGGTCCGTCGCCTTCCTTGTGGTAAGGATAGCTCTGCTCATCCCAGTATTTGCGCAAGCCCTCGTCGCGATGATACTCCATCGACCACATCGGGTGCTTCTTGCTCTTGTTGATGTAAAGCATCTCGCCGCCATACTCAGCCTCGTTGATGTTGAGCATCTCTCGACTGCCGCTGGCTCTTCCGCCGTGAGGGTCGAACTCGTCGCGGATGGCTTTCATCTGCAACATGTGTTCGCGGCTCACGCCCTTGTTACCGCTCTCGTAGAAGATGATGCTAGGGTTGTTGCGGTTGTAGATGATGGCTTCCTTCATCAGTTCCAGGCGCTGTTCCCATCTGCGGTCGAAGACATCTTTCTCGGCATCACCGGCAGGCATTGCCTGAATCAAGCCCACTCGGTCGCAGCTCTCTATGTCCTGCTTCCAAGGGCAGACGTGCATCCAGCGAACCAGGTTACCGCCCGATTCCACCATCAGCTTGTTGCTGTAGTCGCTCAGCCAGGCAGGAACGCTCATGCCCACGCCAGGCCACTCGTTGGAGGTGCGCTGCGCATAGCCGTGCATCATGATGGCACGGTCGTTGAGATAGAACTTACCTTCGCCAAACTGGGTCTTGCGGAAACCGGTCTTGGTCACTACGTCGTCTATCTTGCTGCCGTCGTCTGCCTTCAAGAGGGTCTTTACGGTGTAGAGATAACCATATCCCCAGCTCCAGAAGTGGGCGTTGTTCAGGAGTCCGCTCACTTTCACGGTCTTGGTTTCACCTGGCTTCAAGGTGTATCTCTCGCCATCGAAATGGCCCACTTCCTTGCCGTCAGCGTCCAGAATCTTGGCGAAGAAGCGGAAAGAGCGAGGCTTGGAATCCTCATTTCTTACCTGCGATTCAGCATTTACCGTTACCTTCTTTCCCGCAATGTCATAGTTGCTGCCATAGATATAGGTACCCGTGGTCTTGAGATTATTGTAGAGCGGAAGGGTCTGGTAGAGCTTGTCGGTGATGTGGAGGAATACGTTCTTCGGAATACCGCCATAGTTGGCATTGAAGTTCTTGTCGTTCCACTGGAAGCGCTGACCGCTGGTGCGTTCACGATAGCTCCAGGAATTATCTACACGTACGGCGATGACGTTCTCACCCTTTATAATATAAGGTGTAAGGTCGAAGCCGCTTGCCATCACACCATTCTCGGTATATCCCACTTTCTTGCCGTTGAGCCAGATGTCGGCACCGAAGCGCACGCCCTCGAACTCGATGAAATACTTGCGGTCGCCCACTTCCTGGATATGGAAGTGCTTGCGATACCACATGATGGTGTCGCTGAGGTGTTCAATGGAAACCTTGAATGCTTCTTTCTCGTTGAAGGCACGAGGCAGCGTAATCTGTTTCCAACCGGCATCCGGGTAGTTTGCCTGTTCTGCTCCCAGGAAGTCGCCCACCTTGAGCAACCATCCTCCATTAAAATTGAGCTTTGTTCTTTCTACTGCATACATCTGGCAGAGCGAGATGAAAGCAAGTAGAAGCAGGAATAGTCTTTTTCTCATTCTAATTTTGTTTTGATTGTTTTGTTGCGTTATTATTCTAATTTTGGTGCAAAGTTATGAAAAGAATGTATATTTCTTGTGGATTTTTGTACGATTTCATGTTTTTTTGTTCGAGTTTCTACTTTTTCCATTTTATAAAATTGATAGTTTCTACTATTTCCGTTTTATAAAATTGAAAGTGTTTACCTTTCTAGTTTTTAAAGTAAAAAAGTGTCTACTGAAATCATAAAAACAGACCCCGACGCCTTGCCCAACTTTGCCCGAAGCCTTGGGTAAAGTTGCCCGACGACATCGGTTACATTTGTTCATCGTTTCGGTTATGCTTACTCATGTACGTGGGTACGGGTACTCATGTACACGGGTATGGATGCTCATGTACGTGAGTATGGATAATCGACCTATTATGTTGTGCACAACATAAGAACTCTCTCAAGGCTGAATTGCAAAATGGCTATAAAAAAGAGAGATTTCTGATCAGTCTTCACTTTTAAACCTAATCAGAAAACTCTCTATATAAAAGATGTATAGTCAACTTTTTTAAATTGTAGCTAGAGTATTATCTGACAATACAGAATTGACTACACTCTTGATAACAAAACAGAATTCAGGCAATCTGTTATCTTCATCACGAGACATGATGTTTGTGGAAATCTTTCGTAGTTCTTCAGAAGAGATGAAGTTGCCGTCTTCGTCAAACAAAATGCTAAGGGCTGCCTTGCGGCGTTCTTTCAGCAAGTCACAATTCAAACGCAATGTTTCTATGTCTGCTTGTGCGTCATTGTTACTTGCTTGCACTCCTCCCACTGCATCATATTGAAATACAGTTTCGCACTCGGGCATTAATGGCGTATAATGCAAAGGCTTGTCAGCCTTGCTGTCATCGCAATGCCTTAGTGTCGGATTGTTTGTGGCAACTTCCATGAGGTTGGCATCATCATCGGTAATGCTACAAGTAAGCAAGAGGTTTTTGTATTCACCCACCAATTCACGATGAGCACCCTTGGGAATGACATGCTCCACTGATTGTTTTCTGCCTTCCGAATCCTCGAATATGCGCAATCCACAATAGCAACAAATTCCGCCTTGCTCATCGTACATCTGGTGCTTTAAATCCCATAAGTGGGGAATCACCTGAATGTCACGCACCATCCTCCAAAGTTTGCGTCCTGTTAGTCCAGGATAAACGTTCGGGTTAAGAAGACTCTCCTCGTCCAGCTGCTGAGCTTGAAGCTCAGCTTCGTGACGGCGAACTACTTCTGTCGAATAATCTTTTCTTATGAGTCTCATCTTCCTATGATTTCTAAGCGTTTGATAATGGCACGAAGGCGTACAAGTTCTGGCTGTGTCGGTTCTGTTTCCTTTTCAAGGTCTGAAAGCAATGCCTTGGCTTTCTTGAGATCTTTTGCAGAAACACAGTCCTCAATAGCTCGTATTTGTTCCATCACCGCTGATGTGCGGTTGGCTGCTCCCATATTTTCTGCCATAAGACTATTGGCGTCGATTCCGTATGTGCGGTGAACGCTGAGGGTTCGCATACCATCATCTACGTGCATGCTATACACTATATTCTCCGGTTTGTTCTCTACCCCAGACAGAACCAATGGTGAATGGGTACTGATGATAAACTGTACTCTCGGGAATGTATTGCGGAATCGTGCAAGAACGGACTGTTCCAACTCGGGATGCAAGTGGAGGTCAATCTCGTCAATCACCACAATACCGGCAAGGTCGGTTGTACTTCTATTGCTCAGAAGCAATGAACGATATGCAATATCAAGTACCATGAAGAACAGACGCTTGTAACCTGCAGGAAGCTTGATGAACGATGGATTGCTTCCATCACGTGTCTGTAGGCAAAGTCCGCTTTCTTCATATACACTGACAAAGAAATCTGTCACTTCGATATTCTTATCACCCTGCGAGAATTTTATCAGGCAATTGCGGATAGCCTGAACCTCCTTATCATAGCGGGATTTCTCTCGTTCGGCATTTTCAAGAAGTGACTTGTGGAGTTTTATATTCTCATTGTATTCTTCTTCATTTACTATACCCTGAGCTTTAGCATTCTCACAATTCTCTAATGTCTTTTTCTCTCCATCTACTGTACGATTTGCTCTGTCCCAAAGTGTCCAGATTTTTGTGAGTCGATTTATCCAAATGTCGGAATAGGCAGTCTCTTCATCCCAACCGAGATAACCGAGGTTTCTTAGACTCATCTCTTTTTCGCTGAGCTTGGTCTCTTTGGTTACATGAGGAAAGCCATCAGAGAAATAGGCAAACATAGGTAGCTGGTCAGTTTCTATGATGCGATTCTTCAAACGCATGTGTGCTTCTCCAAACTTACTTGGCTGTACTTTAAAGGTGGAGGTGGAGGCATACATGTCCCAATCAAGGGGCACACCTTCGAATGTGGCACATGCATGTATGTTGACAAAAGAAAATGGCATCCCAGTCTTTGGGTCTCTTGTCAAATCTTCAGTTTTGCTATAATCACGTGGCTTCAAATCAGAAAAACCGGCACCTAGATTGAGTGCTTTTTCTTCTTTGTCGCGTTTGAATGCAAAGCTGAGTGCCTTGTGGATAGCATGTATCAGCGTAGTCTTTCCTGTGCCGTTCTTGCCGAACAGTACTGTCAGTCCTGGGGCGAAAGTGATACGGTAGTCACTGAAACAGCGGAAATTCTGTATATGAAGTTCATTTAACTGCATAATGTATTTCTTTTGTATGAATTCTTATAAATAACGTATGCAAAGTTACGCATATATTTTGTAATAATGTCGAAATTCTGCAACAAACACGATTTTTTATAATATTTATTAGCGTTTTCACCACTTTTT
>ERZ1026876.646-NODE-646-length-19947-cov-5.471546_pt1 | contig 19947 bp, 39 predicted proteins | sample MGYA00380168_ERZ1026876 | MGnify/ENA primary metagenome ERZ1026876 (study PRJEB33269, sample SAMEA4719804) | human gut metagenome | biome: human-associated habitat; feature: organic feature; material: feces | place: Cameroon | collected 2013-10 ... | reverse complement strand
AGGTTGACGTCTATAAATTTATTGGAACATATGCAAATTCTATTCAGCAAATTTTTATCTGGGAAAAGACTAATCCAATGCCTGCGTCCGGAAAAGGTATTACAAATGCTTATGAGTATTTTGTTGTTCTGGGAAAAGAATTACTGAAGTCTAATACCACATATACAAAAAATCATATAACAACTGCGGTTAATAGCAAAACTACCACAAAGATTCACAAAGCGGTGATGAATCAAGAAGTTTCAGATTGGTTTATTGATAAATTCACTAAAGCGGATGATGTTGTTATTGATCCATTTATGGGACTTGGCACAACAGGTATTTCCTGTGTTAAAAAAGATATTGACTTTATTGGTATTGAAATAGACGAAGAATATTTCCACATTGCAGAACAAAGAATCAAATCAGAACAGAAAAAATCTTAAAAATTTTTCTCAAACCCCTTGACAAATCGCGTTTGATGTGATATAATATATATACCATCTTAGATGGAGAAAGATTGAGGAGAACAAAATGTGTACAATTCTTAAAATAGTCTGTATAATTGTGCTTATGATTGGGGCGGCGGTTAATTATCTTATGGTCGCTCTTGCAGATAACGAATTTGATAATTTTCATGGTATCGTTTGTAGGTTCTTTGGTGCTACGTGTGTATTAGGAGCTATTTTTATGAGCCTTTATTGCATATGAGCCAGATGGAGAAAGGAAGTAAATCATGACCGCACTATCAATACTTGCAATAGCCTTATCATTTGGCGCAATTGCATTTTGCATCTATACAGATTTTCAGCATTATGAAGATGACAGGGCTACGCTTAATTTGATTATACAACACAACGAAATCATGCGTCATATGACCAATTGCATGGGATTGTTGGAGCAGAGGATAAAGATATTAGAAGAAAAGGTTAAGAAAGGAGAAAATGATGGCTGATTACATTAAGCGTGAAGACGCAATCAAAGTCGCTGAAAAGTATGGGCTTGCGAATGGTTCTGTGTTGGGCAGACATACAGGGTTGGCGGATTGCATTGCAAGCGAAATTGCGGCTATTCCTATTGCTGATATTGAAGAGGTGAAGCATGGACACTGGATTTTCCGCCCTGCGTCAAACAGAATAGTCGATGATGATTATTATGTATGCAGTTCATGCGGGCAATCTTCTTATGACGAGACACCGTACTGCCCGGAGTGTGGCGCGAAACTTGATGAGGAAGACAAATGAACAACACGCTTGAAAAACGCTCAATGGCGTTTATGAACTGTCCGTGGAAATCCACTGCTGGATGCAATTATATCTGCGAAACGTGCTTACACAGCGATTCAGATGGGTTTAAGATAATGTTTAATGATATTAACAGATTGGGGAGACAGATAAAAACAAAGGAGGACGAAAATGGCTGAGTATATCGACAAAAAAGCGATGCTTGAACAAATTGCAAAGCGTGAGCCTTATATGGTTGGAGATAAAAGCGTTGGTATTGACGCAGTTCGGGTGTTTATTGCGAACCACCCTGCCGTCGATGCCGTACCAGTTGTGCGATGCAAGGACTGTGCGAACAGCGCAGAATATCCGTGGAGACCAGAGGAACGCCTCTGGTGTCCAGTAAATAACCGTCCTGTATGTGTTGATGATTTTTGCAGTGATGGCGTGAAGAAAGAGGAAGACGAGAATGGACGCGGTTGAATTTTTCAAGGCAAAGGACAGAATGTGCAAGATGTACTGGGGCAATTGCAAAATATGCGATTTATCCAGTGATAATAATGCAATGAATATGGGATGCTCATCTTTTGTTGAACGCTATCCTGAAAAGGCTGTTGTAATTGTTGAAAAGTGGGCAAAAGACCACCCAGCAAAGACCCGACAGAGTGAGTTTCTGAAGCTGTTCCCCGATGCACGACTTTTTGATGGCGTATTAGCAATTGACCCATGCAAAATAAATAGCTCAAGATTCGACTCGAAAGAGTGTCACACATATTGCGATGAATTTGGAGTTCTTAGCTGTGATAAATGTCGTGAGCAGTTTTGGAATGAGGAGGTTGAATAATGGACGCAATTAAATTTTTGAAAGAAAACAATAGAATGTGCAAGACATTTGATTCGTGTAGCGGTAGGGACGGAGGTGCAATGTGTGAATTATACGCAAAATCTAATGAAAAGGGATTGAGTTGCGCCGATTACGCTAATGATTACCCCGAAGAAGCTGTTGAAATCGTCGAGCGATGGACAAAAAACCATCCCAAAAAGACAAGACAAAGCGAATTTCTGAAGCTGTTCCCTGAAGCTCCTATTTTTGAGGGAATATTAGAAATCAAGCCTTGCAAATTGGTTGGTTCAAAACTCAACACGGAAGAGTGTCATTCATATGATGAATTTGGTTTGTCGGGGTGTTACGAATGCCGTAAGAAATACTGGAATGAAGAGGTTGAATAATGCGTTTTGAAGCAACGATTCCGAGTACAGCAATATGTATTGGTTTTACTATTTGGAATTTCCTAAGAGCTTTTAATCACAAAAAAGACGGAAGAGAATGGTGGTGGGCGGCATTTATTTGCTTGGGGCTAACAATATTTAAGATATACTTAGACTTCATGTGTTGTATTTGAGGAGGTTGAACAATGAATTTACGTGATTTAACTCTTTTTATCTTAAACCTATTTTGCATCGGCATTAATTGGGAATGCTATAAACAATTTGGTGGACGGTACAGATTAGTGTTGATGTCAATTTTGGTTGCTTGTTGTGTATGGGATATTATGGAGGTAATTATATAATGCGATACATGGGAGGCAAATGCCTAATAGCAAATGAAATAGCGTCTATAATCAACCCCTTCACTTGGGGACTGAATGAGAAACACAGACCGTTTGTGAGCCTATTCTGTGGCGGTTGCGCCATTGAAGCTAAGGTCAAAGCTGATGTAAAGATATGCAACGATATTCACCCTTACCTTATAGCTATGTGGCAAGGGCTACAGAATGGATGGACGCCACCTGATGCTGTAAGTAAGGAAGAATATCAATACATCAAAGCGCACAAAGATGAGAACCCCGCGCTTACAGGATTTGTAGGGTTTGGTTGTTCATTTGGCGGAAAGTGGTTTGGTGGCTACGCACATGATAAACGTGGTGATGATTATTGCGGTCAAGCGAAACGTGGCGTGATGAGGGATATGACGGGATTAAAGAATACAACGTTCATATGCGGTGATTACAGAGATGTAGTGATTCCTGAGCATAGCGTCATATATGCTAACCCACCTTATGAAAAATCAACCAAATACTCAACAGGTGATTTTGACCATGCGGCATTTTGGGATTATATGCGTCAGCTTGCCAAACAAGGACATACGGTGTTCATAAGCGAGGAACACGCCCCGGATGATTTTATGTGCGTTTGGCACAAGGAAAAAATTAGGACGTTGAAAAAGGATGATAATGTAAATATGGTTAAGATAGAAAGGTTGTGGATGATTTGAATACAAAAGTTTTATTTTCATCAAAAGAGGAAAAGTGGGAAACACCGCAGGATTTCTTCGATAAACTAAACGAGGAATTCCATTTTACACTTGACGCGGCGGCTTCCCCTGATAACGCTAAATGCGCTAATTACTTTACAGAAGAACAAGATGGACTTGCTCAAAGTTGGGGTGGACATACAGTGTGGTGCAATCCACCCTATTGTCGCAAGACAGGATTATGGGTTAAGAAAGCATACGAAGAGCATCAACGCACCGGGTGTACTGTGGTCATGTTATTGCCTTCGCGAACTGACGTAAGATGGTTTCATGATTATATACTTGGAAAGGCTGAGATTAGATTTATTAAAGGACGGCTGAAATTTGGTGGAAGCAAAAATTCTGCACCTTTTCCGAGTATTGTGGTGATTTATAGATGAAAGGATGAGTATGGACGGAATTTATAATGCGCAAATAACCTACACAAAGTTGGGATTTGAAGATCATGGTTGCCTAACCCTTGTTCTTACCCTTGAAGGTGGAGGATGGGGAGTTAATTATGGTATTTATTGCCTTGGTCATAGATGCAATAAGCCGGGCGAAAGCAAGAACATGGACGGCTACGGAGCAATTATTCAGCTACTCAACACTCTTGAAGTAGACAATTGGGAAGACCTTAAGGGCACGTATGTAAGGGCTGAATTCAAAGATAGCGTAATAAAGCGTATTGGTCATCTAATCAAAGATCAATGGTTCGACTATGAGAAGTATGTTGAAATAGTTAAAGCTAAAAACGCTGAAGGGATATAATAATGAGAATATCAACCAGAGATGAAAGCGATTATATCGACATTAATGCAACAATAGAGAAGCAATACAAGCAAGTCACAAAGCAGGAATTTGATGAGTTCATAGCATCATATCCTCGTCATCTTGAACGTGATGTGTGCGGTATATGCGACCCTCCTGCTGTTTCCTATAATGATTGGGAGATTGGCTGGTGGTCAAGATCAGTCGTGGCAAGTACCATGATGTATAGTGATGACCCAAAGGATTTGTACTATGAGCCGGAAGATAAAAGGGTTTATCAAATAGTCACCAACTATGAAGATTTACGCAAAGAGTCTCAGATGTTACTTGAGAAGTATAAACATAATTATTTTTATAGGACACTTAAGGATAAATTCATAGATTCTGACGAAGATGATTACGAGGCTTGGCTTGAGGAACAGTGTCGTGCTTATGCAGAGAAAATCAGTCAAATGGAGGGTGAGCAAAATCAACGGGCAACAGGTCTTAAGGTTCTTATTGATGGCTATGTCGCTATGATTAAAGGCATGATTTTCAAAGAAGTAACCAAGAAGCAAAAAGATATTTCTAAAATTAACGCTTACAACGATTGTTTGTTAAAGTTTGAGAAAATTTTTGAGGTTACTAAGGAATGCGACGCGTAAACGAAACAAAACAAGCATTTACCGAGCTAATCTACGATACCGCTATGGTTCAGCTATTCAAAGATTGGCTAATTGAAGAATCCCGTAAGGCGGATGACAAAGCCTACCATGTTGGTGGGCAATTCAATCTTGGCTATGCGGCAGGATTAGATGTTTGTTGTGAAAGATTTATAGAATATGTTGATGGGAGGGTCAGATAATGAGTGATGGTATTCCAGTAATGCCGGGTGATAAGGTAGTTACGCATGACGGTGAAGAACATACTATTTCAAAGATAGAGTTTGCAACCTTTTACAACCGCGCACTGATATATTTGGACAACACAGAAAATTTCTACCTTGTGGATATTTCAATTGGAACAAAACTGTCAATTGATTCAGCCGCACGATATTTTTCAAAGATAGGAAATTATTCCATTTGCGACAAAAATGTTTCGTCGAAGTACTCTTTGGAGACTGTTCGTGATAAAATCGGGGTTATGATACAAGGCATAAGTAGCACAATTCAAAGTCACCTTGATAGTGACAGCAAGGATATTACAATTGAATTTTTAAGAAATCTTAGTGCAGAAGCTAAGGGATTGTGCGAAGCTCAAGAAATTGTTGTGAAAGAGATTGATAGATTAGAGGAAAGTAAAGATGAATAAGGCGATTTATTATCTCTCCTACAAACTCACAATCAATGGCGAGGTCTTTACTGCTAATAGTAGCTGTATCTATGGCACAGAATATAATCAAGAATATAATCTGGTTAAGTTTGACACTTTTGATAATCTTTGGGAATTTGTCCGTAACACTATTATGTTCAGAGGTATATTCGCAGATATAACCCTGTTCAGAAAAAGAAAAGTTCTTCGTATAAACGATTTTAGCACAATTACTGAGAAAAATTTCATATCCGCTACGTACAAAATAAAGAGCGTAACCTATAAAATCAATAGTATGAATGAGCTAATGCGCGAATTAAACCCCAAAGATTTTTTGGAATATTGCTACGACCAGCTTATAATGGTTAAGAAGGAGCAAGACGATGTGGCACAACAGAACTGACCGCTCATTGCCCGTTTTGCATGATGGCGAAGAAATCTTGGTCAGTTTGGAATTTCATAAATATTACGGATACGACCTTGTTTTTCCAAGACTATGGTGCGTTAGGGCAGTATGGGACGGGTTGAACGAAGAATTTTATGAAAAAATAACTAAGCAATATATTCGTGACGAGGATATAATGGCTTGGTGGGAGGATAAGGAATAAAAATTTTTTCAAGAAATTTCTTAAAACCTCTTGACAAATAATCAAATATGTGGTATAATATTGGTAGTCCAAAACAAGGGCTACCAATATTTTATTATGAGGTGAGATTATGAAAAACTATTTTCTTGTAACTGAAATCAAGAAAGGCGTTACCTATCCCATTATGCGCTATACACTAACCAATGATATACTTCTGAACCATAAGGGATGGGAGTGCATAAACACGAGGTCGGTTGAGCCTAAGACGCTTATGATGATTGATAAGTTCTGCATAGAAAGTGAACAGAGCCAAGTGTATGGGGATATTGAAAGCCTGTTGGGATATATCAAAAGTCATCCCGATGAGGAGTTTGAATGGTATGCGCCGAGCTGTGGTAGAGTGGGGGTTGAATTAGATGAAGAATAAGAAATGGTACATTGTCGTTAAGTACTGGATTGATGAGGCAAATAATCACTTTCGGATAAATCATTGGACAGTATTGACCAATGATAAGAACTATGACAAGGTACGAGGCGAAACCCATGTTGAAGAAATTGACCCTAAAGATGGACGATGGATGAATAACCCAAAGAATCAGTTTAGGGTTGAGCGCAAGGATGGATATTATATATTTACAGGAAATTTAGAGAAATGTCTTGATTTTATTGATAAAGTAAGTGACGTTGAGAGTTGGGAAGACTGGGAATGGTCGAATGGAAAGTATGGGAATATTGAGATTGAGGTTGATGAGGGATGAGCGAAGAGATTTGGAAAGATATAGAAGGGTATGAGGGGCTGTATCAAGTTAGTAGTTGGGGTAGAGTGAGAAACGCAAAAACACTCGACATAAAAAAAGAACACATAGAAAAATCAACAGGATATGCGCGTATGTGTGTGTACAAACCCGGAGACAAGTCACTCAAAAAAATATATGTACATCGTATGGTAGCTAAAGCATTTATAAAAAACCCTGATAACTATACTCAAGTTGGGCATAAAGACGAGACAAAAACCAACAATCACGCCGACAATTTATACTGGACAACAAATTTAGAAAACAATAACACAGAAAAACATTGTCAAAGAATTTCACAGGGAAGAACAGGAATAAGATATAAGGCGAAGAATGGTGGCAAAAAAGTATTCTGTGACAACACAGTTTTTGATAATCTAAAGACCATGTGCGCGACCTATAATAAAAATATGCCCACAGTATGGCGATGGCTTAACAATGTCACAGCTATGCCGCAAGAATGGATAGATAAGGGGTTGAAATACCTTGATTAACACATATGCTTCCCTACACAATCATTCCGAATACTCTTCTGCCGTCTTACGCTTCCCTGATGCAATAGGTCATGTATCCGATTACGTTAAATTGTGTTATGAAAATGGCTTATATGGCTACGCCATTTCTGACCATCAATCAGTAGCCGGATATGTTGACCTTGAGCAAGCTATAGACGAAATCAAGCCTGAGCATAAATTTGTTCACATTTTTGCTAATGAGTTTTATCTTATAAGCAAAGAAGAAAATGACCTTATCAATTCCGAGACGGAGCGTCCTACGTATTGGCATTTCATGGTCTATGTCAAGGATAAAATAGGGCTTAAACAGATGTATGAACTTTCATCACGCGCTTGGTTAAGAAGTTACACTTATCGCGGATTACTTAGAAGACCTTCATTTTATAACGATTTTGAAGAAGTTGTGGGCAATGACAAAGGGCATTTGCTTTGTAGCACTGCGTGTTTAGGTGGTAGACTTCCTAAGTATATCTTAAACGATGATATTAAGGGTGCATTAAAGTTCATTGATTGGTGTCAATCAACTTTTGGAAAAGAGAATTTTTATCTTGAATGTCAACCTTGTCATGACGATAATGTCGAACAAATAAAGGTGAATAAAGCCCTTTGGCAGATGCACGCCCAGTTCAACGTACCGATTATCGTCACTACAGATAGCCATTATATGCGTCCCGAGGACAAACTAACACACACAACATTCTTGCTGTCCAAGGATGGTGGAGATGGGCGTGAGCCAGATAAGTTCTATGCGACTACCTATTTATTTACCCCCAACGAACTGCGAGATATACTTCACGTCTGCTTTAATGATGACCAGATTGATACGCTGTTTCAAACAACAATAGATATAGCAGATAGAATAGAACCTATACGATTACAGCATAAAACTAAAGTTCCTGCATTGCCCAAGATTCCTGAGCATCAGGTTAAGCATTATTACAAGGAATATTACGACAAATATCCCAACATCAAGTATTATGCTAACAGTTCTAATAACCATGAAACCTATTACTATTCAGAGGTTGAAAAAGGGCTTTACAAGTACGCTTCAACACATGACATTAACCTTGAAGAGTATCTAAAAGAAATTGACTGGGAAATGGAACAGGTCAAAGGGCTGGGTGAGATATTTGATGGTGAATGTATGGCTGACTACTTTACTGTCGTGCAAAAGAATGTTGATCTTATATGGTCTCAGGGCGATAGCCTTGTAGGAATAGGACGTGGTTCTGACGGTGCATATGTTACCAATATGCTTCTTGGCATAACAGGCATAGACCCTATGTTGCCTGAGAATCGTGACTATTTCCCGCCTTGGCGTTTCTGCTCAACGGCACGTAGTAGTTCTTTGTTTGATGCAGATATAGATATTCAATCATTCAAAAAAGAGCAGATAATCAAGGCAATCAAAGACTATTATGGTGAGCGTAGAGTTTGCCAAGTGGTTACATGGGGAACTTTATCAGCAAAAACCGCTCTTGAACGCGCAGGAAAAGGATTAGGCATACCCGATGATGAAATAGGTTATCTCAAATCGCTCGTTCCCGCTAAACGTGGTATGATATATAGTCTTGATGATTGTTTATATGGCAATCCTAAGAAAGATAGAGACAAAGTACCCGAATTTATAGCTCAAATAAACAAATATCCCAATCTTCTCAAAATAGCCAAAGCATTCGAAGGTATGAAAATTAGTGCGGGTGTTCATGCAGGTGCGCTTAACATCCTCAAAGATGATTTCACCGAAACGGGCGCATTTATGGTAGCTCCTTCCGGTGCTGTTACGAGTCAGTACAATCTTCATTTTGCAGAGTATTGCGGCGATCTTAAGCTCGACCTTTTATCAATAGACGCTCTTGAGTGCATTCGTTCATGCCTCGACCTTTTACTTGATGATGGATTAATTGAATGGCAGGGCAGTCTTAGGGCAACTTATGATAAATATATAGGCTGGGATAATCTTGACTTTACAACAAAAGAAATGTGGGATTTATTGCCCACAATGCTTAATTGCTTCCAGTTTGATTCACCTGTCGGCAAAAAGGCTCTAAAGCAAATAGGCGTTAATAATCTTGATGAATTGACTCTTGCTAATGGTCTTATGCGTTTGACTATGCCCAGTGGCGAACAGCCTATGGAAAAATACATTCGCTATCGCAATGACATTGACGAATGGTACAAAGATATGACCGATTACGGATTGACAGACGAAGAACAAGCCGTATTTAAGCGTTTGCTTGGACGTTATTGTGGAATGTGCATATCACAGGAAACGATGATGGTATGCTTAATGGATAAAGAAGTTTGTGGATTTTCGCTAAAAATGGCTGACCGAGCAAGAAAAGCGGTAGCCAAGAAATCTGCTGAAGCACTTGCTGAAACAGAAAAAAATTTATATGAATATGGCGAAAAATGCGGGCGTAGTAAAAAGTTCCTTGACTATTTGTGGAATGTGCAGATAGAAATGTCAAAGTCATACGCATTTGCGGCATGCCATTCAAGGGAATATGGGACAGAATGCTTGCAGGAACTCAACCTGTATTATTACTATCCTAAAGCATATTGGAATACAGCAGTTATCACCACTCAATCACAGTCAGACGATGAACGTGAAAACGCATCAGCGGCAATTGATTATGGTAAAATAGCACAGAGTATTTACAAGGCGTGGAATAATGGTATTAAGGTATCTTCCCCAGACATCAACGAAGCAAAGCAGTCATTTGCGGTTGCTCATGACAAGAAGACAATTCTTTATGGGCTTGTCGCAATTTCCGGTATCAACTCTGACATCTCAGCTCAAATCATTGCCAATCGTCCCTACACCTCATTTGCTGACTTCTACACCCGTAACACCTATCCCGGCAGCCTTGTCACAGCATCAAAAATTAAGCAACTCATCAAGGCAGGGTGTTTTGATTGCTTTAACCCCAATCGCATATCCGTTATGAAGGAATATATTTGCTTGTCAACGCCTTTAATAACAAGCAATAACGGACAGAATTTGCCCGCAATCATATCCAGCAAGGTATCTATACCCCGTAACCTTTCCGCGCCTTACAGGTGGTTAAAGTACGTCTGTAGCAAACAATTTTTATACGGCAATCATCCTCAATACAAGACTAAGAAGCTCTATTGGCTTGATGACCGCGCCCTTAAATATTTCAATGCTAATCTTGCATCATCGCTTACTGAATCAGTAGATTATTGGCAGGAAGATGACCGGACGATTGTCGTTGATAAGTCGCTTGAAAAACTACTCAAGCCTTCAATAGACGCGCTCATGCAGTATATCAACACGCCTGATTTTCTTGACAATTACAACAAAACACGGCGCAAACAAGCGTATGATGATTTTATAGATGGAATTGAAAATGTCAACCTCTGGTCATTCGATTCATGCTCGTTCTTCAGCCGTGACCACGTGTTGGCTCATGTCGACTACAAAGCATACAATTTAAGCAACTACAAGGAATTGCCCGAAGAGCCTCAATTTGTTGAGCGTAATTTCCGTGGGCGGTCATGGAGGCAATATGAACTATCTGCTATATGTGGCATAGTCCTGTCCCGCACAGACGCACACCATGTTGTCACTATCCTTACGCCGGAAAATGAAGTTGTCAACGCCAAATTCAACCAAGGCACATTCGCATGGTATAAACAGCAGTTCTCAGAGGTCGATGATAAGGGCAAAAAGACAGTACTTGACAAGTCGTGGTTTAATCGTGGAACAATGATTATTATATCAGGCTATAGACGCGGTGATGAATTTGTTGCTAAGAAATATAAAAACAGTGTATATCAACATCAAGTGGCTCTAATTGAGTCAATTGATGAAAATAATAATTTAACTATAAGGAGTGAACGCTATGGAAGAGACGAAGAATCAACAAATGAGTATTGATGATGACAACATGACCGATTTCCATAAGATGATGCAGTATTTTAAGGAATGCCTTGAGGAGACATTTCAAGTGCCATTCGAATATGAAACCCAATGGGTTTATATGTCGGGGACGGGTGGGTGGAACGATTGCTTAAAGAAGGCAAGTGAAATCTACTGCCCCAAGGTCTACAAGTTGTATGATATTCTTGATTGGGCTGAAAGCGATCTATTTGATAGTTGGCTAATTGATTGTGCTTTACTTTTTGAATTTTGCAAGCCTATGAATGAAGACCCCGACAGATAAGGAGATAATATGATAAAAATATTTGGATTGATAATTATGCCAGAGAACGAATGGGATGCTGAGAAAAAAGAGAAAAAAGAATTAGTTAAAGACGCGTCTTCATCAAGGAAATGCGCCAAAAAAGCAGACGAAGAAAATGCGCGTTTATCTGAAGAAATTTCTGCTAAAACAACCGATTGTAAAGTGGGTATTTGGTGCAAAGATTGCGTTTATCAAGGATATTATAACGAATGGGCGAATGCAACATTTTCCTCTTGGGAAAATGAATATTTTAATGTGTCGACCCATTATTATTGTAAGAAACATCTTTATGACTTATGTCCCGAGTTTCGCCATAAAAACAACTAAAGCATAATCTAAAAAATTTTTTCAAGAAATTTCTAAAAACCTATTGACAAATCCGTGGGAATGTGGTATAATATATACATCCCCTAAGATGAAAGGAGGGAGAGCATGACGTGAAATTTTTGGTGAAGGAAACGATTGAGCATTATCATGTGATAGACGTTGATGATGATTATAGTGCAGAGGAGTTTATTAACGATCTATCGGGTATTAACCCACGTGAAGGTATGGACGCAGTAAAGGAAATGCTTGAGAGCTTGTGTGTTGAGTGCAAGATACAAGAAAATCAAGCAGGAGAAGAAACAACATCAATTGAAATTATTGATGAATATGATGAATGAGGTGAATTTTATTTGAATCTAATACTATACACAATCGGTTGTCCTAAGTGTAACATTCTAAAAAAGAAACTTGACACAGCGCAAATTGAATATAAGATTTGTGATGATGTAGAAGCCATACGTAACAAGGGATATACTGTTCTACCTATCCTTGAAATAGATGATACCCCTTATGAATTTGGCAGTGCAATTAAGTGGGTAAATGAAAGGATAAGCAATGAACATTAACATCAAACTTGATAAGAACTTTACGATGCAATTCAACAAGCTCTATAACGAGTTTGGAACAGAGCTTGCTAAACTTAACGGCTTTGCTGATGAACAGCTAAGTTATACGGATTTTATTGACAATTTTGTTGATAAACAGACAGTCGCAGACGCGAGTATTGACGGCAATGCAAACGTAGGCACTAAAGACATTTGCTCCCTTGAAAGCGAAATGTCTAAACCTCACAGTAAACTTCTTGCTTTTAACAAGATTTATTATGAACTTAACAAGAAATATGGTTTTAAGACCGCTAACTCATGGCTTCGTAATGAATGGGATGGTCATTTCTATCTGCATGATGCTTCTTCGTCATCAATGAAACCTTATTGCTTTGCTTACGATCTTGAGAATCTTGTTAATAAGGGGCTTTACTTTGTAAGCAACTTTAATGCACAACCACCTAAGCATCTTGTAACATTCACTGATTTCGTTGGTGAATTTGTTAGCTATACTTCAAATCGTAGTAGTGGCGCATGTGGACTTCCGTCTTTCCTTGTTTATTCCTTCTATTTTTGGAAGAAAGATGTGGATAATGGCTATTATACGGACACCCCTGAACGGTATCGTGACCAAGAATTCCAGCGTATTGTTTATAAGCTGAATCAGCCCTATCTTAGGGTTAATCAATCTGCTTTTACGAACTTCTCCATTTACGACAGACCCTATTATGAAGCTCTGTTTGGTGGTAAGGAATTTCCAGACGGTTCGTTTATGATAGATTATGTAGACGAGTTCATTGAATATCAAAAGGCGTTCATGAAAATCGTTGGTGAAATCCGTAATCAGAACATGATGACTTTCCCTGTTCTCACCTACTGTCTACTTCGCAAGAATGGTAGATTTGTTGATGAAGATTTTGCTAAGTGGTGCTGTAAGCAAAACATGAAATGGGCTGATAGCAACTTCTTTATTAGCGAAGACGTTACATCGCTCAGTAACTGCTGCCGCTTAGTCTCTTCTGTTAAGAATTTAGGTTACTTTAACTCGATTGGTGGCACAGCCCTTGAAGTCGGCTCAATCAAAGTAAATACTGTAAACCTCGCTCGTATCGCCTATGAATCCGCTACACAGGAAGACTATATTGCCCTGTTAAAAGAAAAGGTCGACCTCTGTGTCAAAGCTCTTGATGTTATTCGGCATATCATTAGTCGTAACATAGAAAAAGGGCTTTTACCCAATTATAGCTACGACCTAATTCATCTTAAGTCGCAGTATAATACCATTGGTATTATAGGCATCTACGAGACGCTACAGAAATTCGGCTATGTCAAGAAAGATGAAATGGGCTATGCTTATTATACTGATGAAGGCATAGAGTTTGGTAAGAAGATTTTTGAAGCAATCCACGAGGTAAAAGATAAATTTGCAGAGGACAAGGATTATTCAATAAACATCGAGCAAGTTCCTGCCGAAAGAGCGGCTTCAATCCTCATGCAAAAGGATAAATTCTTCTATCCTAATGAAAAATATGAGCTTCCTCTGTACGGCAATCAGTGGATTCCACTTGGTATCAAGACCTCAATCCATGAAAAAACACGCCTTAGCGCAATCTTTGACAAGGCTTGTAATGGCGGCTCTATCGCCCATGTGAATATTGACGCACCATTTACCGATTTTGATACAGCATGGCGTATGCTCAATTATATGGCTGATAGTGGCGTTCCCTACTTTGCTTTCTGTACAAGAATATCGGCGTGTGAAAACAATCATGGTTTTTATGGTGATGTATGCCCTGTTTGCGGCAAGCCCAAAGTAACAACTTATCAGCGCATAGTTGGCTTCTTGACGCCTGAGAAGACCTATTCAAAGGAAAGAAAGGCTGAATTTGCCATGCGTGACTGGTTTGATTTAAGCAACGGTGATTTTTAATGCGCGTTACTAATATTGTTTATGAGGACTTTGTAAACTATAAGAAGCCCTCAATGTTCTTGGGCAGTATTGGTTGTGATTTCAAGTGTTGTACCGAGGGAGGTTTTGATGTATCAATATGTCAAAACTCTTCCTTGGTTCATGCCGAAATAATTGACTTGCCTGATTGTGAGATTTACAGCCAATATATGCACAACCCAATAACAGAAGCTATCGTTATAGGCGGTTTAGAGCCAATGCTTCAATGGGGCGAAGTTCTTGACTTAATCTATCTCTTCAGAGCTAATGGCTGTGATGATGATTTTGTCATATACACAGGTTATACAGAGGATGAACTTGAAAAAACAATTCTTTGGAACTTTAGGAAATTCAAGAATGTTGTCTTCAAGTTTGGACGATTCAAAATGAATCAACCACACCATTACGATGAAGTATTAGGCGTTGAATTGGTAAGCCCTAATCAGTACGCAAAGAGGATTTCATGATAAAATACACAGATGACACAGAACTAAAAGAACAAATTTTACAAGCCCTTAAAGACAACTCCGGATTTTGTCCATGTCGCATAGACCATACACCCGATACCAAATGTATGTGCAAGGAATTCCGTGACATGATAAAGGCAGGACAAGAAGGAACTTGTCATTGCGGCTTGATGATTTTTACAAAAGATAAAAAGGAGAACAACTAATATGTCAAAGTCTTATGCAACCGATCACAACTGCGTTTCTACTCGCTCCCTCGCAGCACAGGACACCATCCGTTTCTTTGTCAAGGTTGGCGAAGAACTTGGTGAAGAAACCCTTGTCGCAGAAATCGTAAACAATCCCACTAATCCCGTACCAATTCCTAAGAAGGGCGAGCAGGTCATCTTCGACCTTAATATGCCTGTCAATGACGATCCCGTCTATGATGATTATGTAAGTCAGGGCATTGTTTACAAGGTTAAGCATGTATGCCATTGCTATGACGGTAAGGAAGTTAGTGACCATATTGATATACTGATGGAGATTGACGATGCAGATTGAGGATATTATAAGCAACGTACAAGTATATGGGCTTGAGGAAAGCATCAAACGCTCAAAATACCCCATGTCCACAGACACTAACGCTTGCACCACAGAGCCTACCAAGACCACCTACAGCCTTGGTCGATCTCCTGTAGGCTCAGGTCATGATAATTGGCTCAATGGCGTTATCGTCCAGTTCGACCTAACCTTTACCAATAAAGCATGGGTAGAAGCTGAACGTTATCATTTCCTTGATTTTGTGTCCAGTCAATCAACTATGCACCGCATTACCAAGTTCAACCTTGACAAGGCATATATTGAATACACAGACCCTCGCATGATTGAAATAATGCAACAGCTTGTTGCACAATATAATGCCGACCCCACACCGGACAATTATCTTAAGGTGCTTTATTCAAACCCCGCTGGATTCAGACTTACAGCGGGCATGACCACCAATTATCGTCAGCTTAAGAACATCTACTATCAGCGCAAGAATCACCGTCTGCCTGAATGGCAGGTGTTCTGTGAGTGGATCGAGACCTTGCCTATGTTTAAGGAGCTAATATTAAATGAAGATTGAAATACTTTACCATACTGATATAGACCCCATTACGCCCCTACCCAACGGAGATTGGATAGACCTTAGAGCATCCAAGGATTATACCCTATATCCCGGCGATTTTGCCTTAATTGACCTTGGTGTATCTATGAAACTTCCGGATGGCTATGAAGCCCATCTTGCGCCACGTTCATCAACGTTCAAGAAGTGGGGAATAATACAGGTCAATTCTGTTGGTGTAATTGACAATTCATTTTCTGGCAACAATGATGTATGGTGTATGCCTGTGTTTGCAACACGTATCACAACCATCCACAAAAACGACCGTATAGCCCAGTTCCGTATCATGCCCAAGATGCCCCCTGTTGATATAGTCGAGGTTGATTCCCTTGATTCACCCGATAGAGGCGGTTTCGGTTCAACCGGAACAAATTGACCTAAACAAAAAAAGGGGTAGCCCATCACGGACTACCCCTTAATTTATGAACATCTGTTTACACATCGTTTACAATATACTGTTGATTTCCCTTGGAATCTATGGTATAATATATACACAACAAAGGCGAAAGCCAAGAATAAAGGAGATAAACAATGAAGAAATTAACCATCTTACTCACCGCCCTTCTCGCTACCATGACCATCAGCAGTTGTGACCTTTGGTCTGAAGCTGATGTGGTCAACGAGAACCTTTCCAAACAGGCGCGTTACTTCGAGTGCCAGCGCAAAATAACCGTCTACAACGCTCGTACAGACAACATCATCCTTGAAATGGAAGGCTGTATGGACATCTCCAACAACTCCTATGATGAACTTGTTGTAACAGTTAAGACAGGCAAGGATACGTATAAAAAGAACTACATCTACCTCAACGATTACACGCTCTACGTAGTCGAAGACATTACCGGAACACTTACCAACCCTTATGAATACAAGATATACTTCCATACTAACCCCCTGCCCTACGAAATAGAAGTCAAGAAATAAAGGAGAATCAATCATGACCATTCTTGAAAGAATCAAAGTAGCCCGCGAAAGCAACGAAGCGTGGAAAGACGAAGATACCCTCAACAAGCTCATAGCTCTTGCTTATGAAATCGGACGTGAGTCTGCCGCAAAAGAAATTGATGATAACTACACGAAACTTATTGCTGATATGCGTAAAAGAGCAGACGCTTGTAGATACCCTCACATGGCTAATGCAATCATTGGCGATAAGAACTATATTTACCATTATCTGTATGCTGGAGACACCACTGAAGCCTTCGGCTCTGATGAAACCAACCTTTGAAAGGAGAAACAATCATGGTAACACTTAACCTCACGGACACTCAGGTGGTTATACTCGATGCCTTGTTCCGCAATCACTCCCTTGAAGAAATTATCGACTTGATCAAGAAGGAATTCAAGGAATTCTTTGAGGATGACGCATATGACCCCTCAACCTACGCTTACGCAATCGTGACGAACGATGTCCCCAATTGGATGTTCCAAAATGATGATGATACGCTTTATGCCACCCTTGAAGATGCCGTATACAACATCGGACTTGCCCATCAAGACAAAGCAATGAAAATATTAAATAATAAAGCAGAGGAGATATTAAACAAATGACCATCACACTTACCCTTAACAACAGACAGGTAGCAATGCTCCATGCCATCTTTGGTGAAGCCACCACACCCGACATCGCAAACGCCATCAACAGCGAATATGCAAGTTACCTTGAAGGTTGTCCCGATGACCCCATCTGCACAGCATATAAGCACACCGTAGCCTTCATGAACAACCATCCCACCTATGCGCCGTTTGGTGATGACAACACCGACCTATTTGAAGTCCTTGATGACGCAATGCGCACCATAGGACGCAATCTTAAAAACAAGGAGGACGCCCCCAATGCCTAACACGACTTACACCATCAACCTTACTCACGATGAACTTGTCTTGATCCTCTTGGGGCTGGCTAACAGCCCCGAGGAAATGGACATCAACCTTACACGAGCAAGACGGCTATTCCCCGATTTGAGAAACAAACTTCCCTACGAATACAAGGAAATTGTTCATGAATTAGACCACGGATGGTCTACCCATAACAATCTATACCGTAAGATTTTCGAAGCAATAAAGGAAGGAAAATGTGATTAACAATGGTAAATTCAACACGTCCCTTAATCGTCCTCTGTGACATAGACAATACCGTCCTCAACACAGAACAGTTGATAGTAGATGAATACAATCGTCGCTATAACAAGTCCATCACCCTTAATGATGTAAATTGCTGGAACTATTTCAGTGGCAAGGTCGACGATGACTTCTTCCAGTTTCTGACCAAGCCCAAGACATGGGATTACGTACAGCCTCTTGAACCAATCTGTAGGCTTGTACGGACAATGGTTGCCCAACCCGATTATTTCACCGTCTATCTTGTCACGGCAACCAACCCCCTAAAGACAGGGCTTAGGGAAAAGCTCACAGTCGCGTCTAAAGCAACAGGCGTTGATAAGCACCATATCATCACGTGCAATGATAAACACCTACTCATAGGCAATATAATGATTGATGATTATACCAAAAATATTGATGATACGCTATGTAATGATTGTTGGCTCGTAAATAGACCGTGGAATGAGGACTACGGCAAAGCCGACAAATTTATCTACGTCGATGAATTAAGAAGAAATTGGACGATTGAGTATTTAGAGAACATACGCAAAGCCTATTCAATAACGTTTCCCGAAAAAACAATACGCCGTGTTGTGTTGTGATTAGGTTAACAAAAATGCCCCAGACCGTAAAAGTCTGGGGTTTATGATTAGGCAAATTATTAAGTTAAAACAAACGTAAAGGATTCAGGGGCTGAAACCGTTTCTTTTGACATGAACACTCTTATTAAAATCAAATTTCTATTGGTGGTGTCTATTGTTATTAGGTCAAAATGTAGCACATCTTGATCGCCTATAGGATTAAAAATAAAAATTCCGGGTTGTCCTTTTATAGTTAAAAAAAGAGACTTGGTAGAAGCAGCTGCTTCTACCTCTTCAAAGGTTTTCAAAGGTGAATCTTCGGAAATAACCAAAGAAGGAGGTTTTGATGGATCAGTGCTTGGTTCAGTTAAAACAAACGCCCCGCCCAAGCTCTTCAGCGTATCTCCATCCATCGTAAGACCATCGCCTATGCGGAAACCTCCGCAGGGAATTTTTTGATTTTCAGTTGCCATAAGTTGTTATCATCCTTTCTGTTTGGTTAAATTGCTCATGTTTCATCATGAATCAATTACGATTCTGCGGTTAAAGGGAAACTTGTAGATGACACGGTTATTGAATCATCAGATTCAAGAACATAATCTTCTTTAACCAATTTATACTTTTTTAGTTGTTGCTGTACGTATGTTCTACTAAGAGTAATTTTAAGCGACTCAGACGCATCTAATACACGCATTATGCTTATTTTGTTAGGTGCAAATAAATCTTCAAAGCCACCCAAATCCTGATTCTCTATCATAACAAAAATAGAGCCATTTTCAATTTGTTTCTCTACATCTTCAACATTTTTTAAAGGCGAATCCGACGCAATTTCATATGTCGCGCCTTCCATTGTCACAGTTTTGTTTATTTTCAAACAAAGGTGTCATCTACATAGAAGCCACCACACGGGATTTTTTGATTATTCGACATATTGTTTATCTCCTTTCTTTATTATTGCTTAATTATTTCAATATTTACATTAGATATTTTATAACTTCTTGATGTAGATACAATCTCATTAGTGGGTGTAAGAAGTTGTTCGTATGAAGTGAATGTTATACTGCCTGATTCCCCACCAGACACCTCGGTCATTTCCGTCCCTGAATTAAAAACAAAACATATACCATAACTTGAATTATTTTCCGTACCCAATAAATAATTAACTG
>ERZ1026876.643-NODE-643-length-20005-cov-5.364662_pt1 | contig 20005 bp, 21 predicted proteins | sample MGYA00380168_ERZ1026876 | MGnify/ENA primary metagenome ERZ1026876 (study PRJEB33269, sample SAMEA4719804) | human gut metagenome | biome: human-associated habitat; feature: organic feature; material: feces | place: Cameroon | collected 2013-10 ... | reverse complement strand
CCTCGTATTCTCTGGTTCTGGCCTTATCCACCTTGTAGAACTTCTCCCAGATATGGTGGATAGAGTCCTCCGGGATCGGTTTGCCTGTATTGAATACAGATACCCGTACTTTGCCGTCCTTTTGTTCCATTTTCACTTCGATGATCTTATCATCTTCACAATGATTGACCGCATTGGAGAAAAAGTTCATGAACACTTCTTCTATTTTAAATTCATCCGCCCATGCATAGATCGGCGGATACTCGTCCATCCGCACAGTAATCTCATGCTGTTTTGTCAGAATTGCCGCTGACTGGATATAATTTTTCACCAGCGCCGTAAGGTCGAACCGCTCCATGGCCACCACATCATTACCAAATTCCAGCTGGTTCAGGGTCAGAAGCTTTTTCACCATGTTGTTCATCTTCGCTGCTTCGTCCACGATGACATCACAATAGAACTGCCTGCTCTCGGGATCGTCATTGATCTCCTCCTGCAGCCCTTCCGCATAACCCTGAATCAGCGCAATGGGGGTCTTGAGTTCGTGGGATACATTGGCCAGAAATTCCTTGCGCATTTCGTCAATGGCTTCTTTTTTCTCCACGTCCCGTTGCAATTCATTGTTCGCTGTCTTCAGTTCCGAAATGGTTTTCTCCAGGGAATCGGACAACTTATTGATATTCTCTCCCAACAGATCGATCTCATTATGTGCCTTCCCCTGATATTTTGCCTCAAAATCCAGCTGTACCATCCGTTCCGAAATATTATTCAGTTCCAGGATCGGCTTGGTCACACTTCGGGAGACGAACCAGATAATAATACCACCCGCCATTGCTCCCAGACATCCTGCAAGGGCATAGAAGCGGTTGGCGATCTTTGCACTCTCCTGAATACTGGAAAGAGGTGTCTGCATAATAAAAGAAATGCCGGTATTCAGTCTTCCGTAGATTTCCAGATATTCCTTGTCCTCCTGTCCGGTTCTCTGGATCACATAGTCATCGCCGTTCTCGATCACCCTCTGGTCATTGAAAGGTATGCTGAGTCCAAATACATAACCGATCAGGCGGTTTTCCAGTCTCTCACCGCCGTTGATGGACACATATTTCATATTGGAATTCACATCCATAACGCATACCGTCATGTTGTAGCTTCTGCACACATCATCCAGTTCTCTGGCAAATTCTTCCGTGTCATAGCTGTCGCTCTCCGCTGCCTGCTTGATGGTTCCGTAAGCATCATGAATAACATCCAGTTTGCTCTGCATATAGACTTTTCCCAGAAATAAATAGTTGATCATCAGGCACAGCAGGATCGTACCGATCATCAGACCGATAAAGATCCAGGCAAACTGTCCCCTGATAGAATGTACTTTTCTCTTTTGTTGTTTATTCCGCTGTTTCATCCATCTTGTACCCCATGCCCCATATGGTCTTTATGAGATTGCCTTCCTCGCCCAGTTTGCTGCGCAGTTTTTTCACATGTGTGTCAATGGTACGGGCATCCCCAAAATAATCATAGTTCCACACATTGTTCAGGATCTTTTCTCTGGACAGGGCAATGCCTTTATTTTCCATAAAATAGGTCAGGAGTTCAAATTCCTTGTAACTTAGATCCACATCTTTTCCATCAATGATCACGCGGTGTGCCGCCTTATCCACGGTAATGCCGCCGCAGGTCAGAGCCTCTTCCTGTCCCAGCTGATTTGTTCTGCGCAGGATTGCTTCCACTCGGGCCACCAGAATCTTGGGACTGAAGGGCTTGGAAATATACTCGTCCACTCCCAGCTGAAATCCCTGCAGTTCGTCTCTCTCATCTCCGCGGGCTGTCAGCATGATGATCGGTACTTTGGAGTTCACCCGGATCTCCCGGCACACCTGCCAGCCGTCCATCTTCGGCATCATCACATCCAGAATGATCAGTGCAATATCTTTTTCTTTATAAAAAATATCCAGTGCTTCCTCACCGTCACCGGCTTCCAGCACATCAAAATTGCTCTTCACCAGGAAATCCCGGACCAGCTTACGCATTCTGCTCTCATCATCTACTACCAGTACTTTCAGTCTGTCCATACACCCTCACCCTCCTATCTTGAGATAGTAACTATTCAGCCCCATTCGCAAAATCGCCTCTTCGAGGCTTTCCTGAATAGTAACACTATAGCGTGTAAATATGTCAATTTTGTGAAACTTCGGTCTCTATATGTAATTCTCTTTCCTTTTCCCGTACCGTCTGCTCCCTCTGGGTCAGTTCCTGCTCCCAGGTGGCATATTTGTTCTGCAGATTTCTTTCATAATTCAGGACATTGGGCTGATCGGAATTCAGCGTGATGATAAACATTGCAATAATTGCAATGACCATCACAATATTCATAATAAGAGACAGCCGGAACGTCGTATTTTTATTTTCTTCCGGTGCCGGTTTGATTCTTCTTCTGGCAGGAGACGTTTTTTCCCTGGTGTCCGCAAAGTTCGTCCACAGAGGGATAGGCGGAATCTCTTCTCCCAACAGATCCTGCTCTGCTTTCAGTTCTCCCTGCAATTCCCTGAGGTATTCCAAACCTACCGGAGTGCGGAACACCCTGTCATCCAATGCTTTTTTATAAATAACCAGTACGGACTCCAGATTTGTCCGATCGATCCGCTTATCCAGATAAGCAATCTTCTGTCTCTCCTGCTCTGCCAGTCTGGCATCTTTCTCTGAATAGAATGCAAATCCGGACACTACATGATCCGTCCGGTTTTGCTGCTCCTGTTCTTTCTGTACATCCATTACTGGTTTTCCTCCGCGCTTCCTGCTGCAGCATTCTGCAATAAAATATGTTCTCCCTGTACCAGCGGGTAATGGACAGGACGATCACTGTCCAGATTCTCCCGGTACATATCTACTGCAGTAATCTGATGATTTTCATAGGTCGTATAATAGTAAATTCCTCTGTCTGCATTGCAGCAGGAAGTGTAGATAGTGATCTCATACTCCCCTTTGTCCAGCTGACAGCATCCTCTGGTCTGATCCACGCTCCCCAGAATATGGAAAAACTGGCTGACGCTCTCCGACTCAGACAATCCGGACAGGGAATTCATCTTCGTGAATGCCACCCGTACAAAACGGGATGCAGAAGACAGATCCCCGGGCAGTCCCATGGCTCCCATGCCTCTACTGTACGGCTTCAGCTTCAGATCTGCGGAAAAACGGTTTGTCGGTGATTCGGAAGACAGGGACATATAATCGTTCAAACGAAACATCTGGATTGGAAACGGGGGATTGTTCGTCAATACTCCCACCAGGTTGTCATAGATCTTCAGTCCCTCCTGCACAGACTCGATCGTAATGGCCTCTTCCTTGTCTGCCAGAATCCAGTGCAGTGGAGAAACCGGATATTTTTCATTAAAGGGCGTATCCACCAGATTGATATGGGATAACAATACTCTGGCTTCCTGCACATTGGCACACTGCCCCAGAATCCAGGGGATGAACTCAAACTGGGCGATGTTGTCCTTACCTGTCTGCACTTTGCTGTATACTGCATTTCCCGGGAAATTCAGTCCCGCCATGCCGAGTCCTTTCTCATTCACTGCATCATAGTACAAAGGATAATCCCCTGCCATATGAGCAATGCCGATCATGGCATAATGCTCCGTCAGGGCATTCTGATGCCGTAGCGGAAAAGGATAATTGCGTGGTGTTACCGTTACCTCTTCCCCATAGTTAAATTCATAATCAAAAGTTCTGCCGAAATAAAAATCCTGTGATCTATAAGTTGCCGCTGTACACATAACATATACTCCTTTGTTCTGATTCAAATAGATTATAGAAACTAGTCTTAGTCTATAGCATTTACAGAATGTTTGCAAGTATGCGAAAACTGTTGACGCAAATATACCATTGCGATAACATAAAGACCCAAAAAGAGTACTACTGTACAGCAACCCTGGTTAGTCCGATCCGGGAAAGTTAATATCTACCGCAGCAAACCATATTCTTATCTTTACTAAGCAAATAATAAGGACCTTCGAGGCTGTTATCAGTATCTCGAAGGTCCTTTTCTGCTATATCTAATTCACTTGCCGATTAAGGATTACACCGCTTACAGGGCATATATCCCATATTGATGATATCTTCTCTGTTGCCGGTATATATCTCTTTGTTTTTCTCCTTCATCTGATCCACGCTGGAGCAGGACGGATAGTGGAATTTCATGGTGTTGGTATTCAGCACGTAGGTAGTTTCCTGTGATTCCTGTGGCACTGACGGTTCCGGTGTGATCTGCACCGTAGTGTCTGTCTGGGGTTGTTGTGTCGGTGTTTCTATCACAATTGGTGCTGCCGCTTCCTGGGATGCCGCGTTGTCCTCCGCCCAGTTATCTCCGGTGGCATAGTCTATGCCGATCCCCGGCTGTACATTATAGACAAACACGCAGAAACAGATTCCTGCTCCGGCATCTTCTACGGAATACGCTTCCATGAGGACTCCATCTGCCAGAAGGTTATCACCGTCAAAAATAGGTGTGACACGGTACAGGACATGATTCCCTGTATTTTTGATATAATCGCAGACTTTCGTCTCAAAGGGAAGCATTCCCTGTGTATTCAGATATCTGGTTCCGGTGATCAGGTTCTGCGGGTTGGCGTTTTCCGCTGCCAGCATGTAAGCGATCAGGTGGCAGCGATTGTATAGGTATTTTCCGTCCACGTTATCGTATTTCACCAGATGCCAGCCGGTAGGCTTCACAGCTCCGATCTCCCCTCTCGGTTCTGTCGGCATCAGATCCTGTCCCACGTTGGCATATGCCACGCCACAGCGCCCCAGGCTATCCAGCTCGCTGTATGTCTCGAAGGACTGTGTAGTCAGATCTGCTTCTGTGAAATAAGGTTTGTTGCCATTGACTTCTGTATAAGGTGTGCCGGAGTATGCCGGAATCTCCCGGAGGGAAAATGCTGACGTGCCCTCTCCTGTCGAAGCATCTGTTGCAGATGTGACCTGCTGCGATTCTTGTGTATCCGAAGCGTTTTCCTGTGGCTGTCCGGATTCAGGTTCCGATGCTGCAGTCTCCGATGCCTCCAGCAATTCGTAGGGGATCGTCGCCGGCTGCTCTATCGTATAGGTATTATCCTGCGGCGTGACGGTGCTTTCCGCACAGCCGGTAAATGTCAATAGCAGTACCAGCCATAGTGACAATTGTGTTATCAAACGTTTCTGAGATCTGTTGTGTTTCATTTTCATAGCTTGTCAATTCCTCCCTTGTAAAACTCTTTGGAAATTATACCACATTTTTCTTCATCCGACCCGTGAATTATACTGAGTTTTGCTGACTTTTTCAGCAGATTTGGGTATATTACAGTCAAAAGAGATAGCCTTCCCTGAAGATCGTTCCGGATGTTAGGTTGAGGCAACATGAAATGCAACACGAAAAATAAAAAGTGCCGCAAAAACGGCACTTTTTTCTATGGAGTTATCTGTGTCAATGTCGAACACTTTCTGTTAGACTTTTTGTCCTGGAGTTCTGTGATCTCCGTTAGCGTATCCAGTTCAATGGTTGTTCTGTCATCGCAATACCACCATGTAATAACCAAACGGTCATTATATACATATGCATTGTCAAACCCAAAGCCGCCTACAGCGGTGCGAAGTAGATTTTACTATGCTTTCGGAAGATGCGACCCTACGGGCAGCAAGGCAAGGCAGGGAATCCTATTTAATAGAAGATATAGGATAAGAAAATGATAATTTCCCTATAGAAATGATAATACTGCTAGTTCTGCTCCGGCTTGCGTAGACTCTTTATCTTCTTTTCAAAGAATCTCCAGAGTTCTTCGCCATTCTCACGTAGCCGTACATATTCCTCTGCCCATTGCAGAACCAGCTTTTCATTCTCCGCAGACTGTGTAGCTATGGGAGTTTCATAAGGTGGTATCCCGCTATCCAAAGTTTCTGCCACTCCCCACATTCTGCAAATCCGCATCGCTGTTCTGTAGACTTCTTCTTTTTGCGTGTTGCCGCTCATCCGTTTTTCTCCTTTGCATCCGTTTTTTCTGATAGTCCACGCCGCCGTCTGATTTCATAAAAAAACATACATCCGACTTGTTTCTAAAACAAACCCAGATGTATGTTTAAATTTCTTTTTGCACTTTCCCAAAGTTGAAACATACATCTGAACCTGATCTCTTTTTTTCCTGAATTATCAGTCAAAAAAAGAGACACAAGTAACTTGATGTCTCAACCTACTCAGAAATTAGCACACTTTTTCAATTTTGTCAAGTGCCATCGGATGTCCGGTCTTGTCAAAGTATTCCTTTCGTGTATTAGGAAACTTTTCAATCAGCATCAACAATATTTCCGATTCTTCTGAAAAAACGGTCATCCACACAGAAAAAAATCCTACTGCTAATGCATTCGTTGCAATTGTGTTTTTGTAAAGTTCCAAAGCCTTCGAATCATCCTCAATTCTCTTAAATTTTCTCCAATTACTCAAATACTCTTGTGCAATCTGAAAAGCTCGATTACGTTCTAAGAACCTTCTGTCCTTTTCTTTTTCATTTGGAACATGATCTAATTGTACCAAATCAAATAACTTCTTTGCTTTTCTGTAAAATTTTCCTGTACTATCTACTTCCAAAAGCTTTTTCTCGTTCACTTCCGGCACTCCGTTTCGATATGTATATGCCAGTGCCGTGTTATCACGGTCTGGCCATATATACTCGTCTACATCTTCCGGTGAAGTCATTTTGCCTTTCCTAGTATTGCAATATTTGCATCCCAAAAGCAGATTATTCCAATCAGTTCTGTCTCCACCATTTGCCTTTGAAGCAATATGTTCTACCTCTGGAACATGTTTTATTGGAAATTCACAGTAGGAACAGTACCCTCCTAATCGTTTTTCCAAATAGGGTAATGCCTCCGAGTAATCATTAATTTTCTGATAAGGTGATTTTCCTTTATTCACTGGTCTCATTGTGTTCTACTTCACACTTTCTCAACTCGAATTTTTGACGCATCAGCGCAAGATACGCAGGATTGTCGCTGTAATTTGCCTCTAAAACTGCCAGTTTTTTGCCAAGTTCTTCGATGTCCTTCTGTGTCTTTCCCTCTTTTACCGCATCATAGAACTCAGCCGCCGCATCATACATCTTTCGTTTCTTTTCGCTATACTGAGGCATTTTTACACCCATAACGTCTTCCGCTATATCTTCTATTCCTTCTCCGGCATATTCACTATCCAATTTTCGATCCAGCGTAATCAGTTCTCCATCCTCTAATGACTGGATGATAAATGGGGAGTGTGTTGCACATATGAACTGAATTTTCGGAAACAGATTCTTCAAAATGCCTATGATTTTTTTCTGCCATGTAGGATGCAAGCTCAAATCAAGTTCATCTATCACTACCACTCCTGGTGTCTTTTGTAGTGCATCTCCTTGAAGATAAGGGTTTAAAATGCACATACGTGTAGCGATTTCCAGAATAATTTTAATTACGTTTCTATAGCCATCACTCAAGGTACTAAAAGGAAGTATCGTTCCATCCGCACTCTTTAATGCTACAATATCCGAAACATACCTTGTAGAAATAATCACCTGCTCTCCGGGAGCCAGTTCCTCTTGAAATGCTGTATTTATTGCGTTTAAAATTGCATTATATGCCGGAAAATTTTTTCCATCCTGTTCCTCATTTGCAACATCTCGTAATCTCTTGATATATTCAAATGCAAGCTCTGTTCCTCTTTTATTATCAAGACAGCGATTATACCCCTCCGTTCTATTATAGATCCCATTTTTACCGGTCTTGGCATTATTTTCATTCCAAAGTCTGGCTGAACTTAAATACAAGACAAGAGGCAGCAAAATTGCTTCATCGGAATGATCTGCTTTTGCAATGGCATTTTCCCAAGAAACAACCTGCGACTGCATAGGATTGCTTCCGTCAAATTTAGTTCTACCATCTTCCTTTATCACAATTCGCTGAAATTCAACAGATTCCCCCATATGATTCCATGTTGCCTTACATTTTACATAACAAGGGTATTGGGGAACACCACCCGCTGTCAAAACATTCTGCTTTTCTGCACTCAACACCTTTAGGTGACTATCTTCCGGATGAATATTTCTGACAAATCGGCTTGGTACATATGTCTTGAATGCCGCAAGATATGCCCCCAGCATAACGCAGGCCGCTTCTAACACCGCTGTCTTTCCAGAACCATTCTTTCCTGCGAAAACATTCATTTGTGGATTTAACTTATATCTTTCATTCTCAAATTTGCGAAAGTTGAATACTTCTAACTCTTCAAGTTTAAATTCACACATATACGATATCCCTTCTATTCATTGTGCATCTTCCTTTTCTGCACATGGAACATTCTTATTATGTAACAATAGCACATTTATCATTCTATCGCAAGATGGCACATACTTCCCTCTATGCCTGTTCACACTCAATACGGAAAATATAGTAGCAGGCAAAATTACCGAAAATCTTTCGATCTGCTTCCAGCTTGCTGATGTCCGGCACATTCACCCCGTTGTTCTGTAGATAACGGAAATAGATACGGACGCTGTCCATGAACCGGTTGTGCTGACTGGTGCGGTAGCTGTCATTCTCGGCTTTCTCTTCTCTGCTCATTTCACTGAACCGATACCGCATCGTTGCATACTTGTAGGCAAACTCTTTTACATCTGCATACAGTTCTGCGGCAGTCTCGTCCTTTTCCTTCTGTGCTTCCAGTACCTGATATACTTCCTCAAACTTTTCAAATTCCATGCTGCTTTCTCCTTTCGCTTTCCCTTACTTTTATCCTGTATTTTATTATGAATGTTCCGACACAGGATGTCAAACATTCTTCCTACAACCACTCGTTGGTACAACTGTTTTTTATCGAGCCTTTCTTCTCTGCTTATCTTTTGGAAAATGATTTTGTGAAAAATAAGTCTGCCGTAAGGTGCAGCTTGTCATGCTAAGGCTTGTGCAAACCAGACACTCTACATACTTTGCTGCCAGTACTCCCACAAGAACCATTCTGACCGGAACGGGTGCTGCAAGAAGAATCTGTAATAACGTTCTCTCCATTAGACAGAACAGAACAATCCATAAGTCTCTGATACCTGAAAGCATTCTCTTCCTCATATTTGCCACACTCCTTCCAAGCACCCTGTCGGCAGTCCGACGGACTGCAAAAAAGAACCTGCAAAAGCAGGTTCCTTAAATGAGCGAAAAATCTTGTCGAAGAATGGTGTTCCAGTTGCTTTTTTGATAAAGAAAACGTACAATGATTACCACCTTCTTGTCTTCGTCTATGGTATAAAACGCAAGATAATTGTTTACCCTAATAAATCGGATTCCCCACACAGCCAAAACGGGATCATCCACCAGCTGTAGTTTCTCCGGCATCTGGGTCAGTTCACCGATTTTTTCCGTTGCAACATCCAGCAGATGGTCTGCTGCCTGTGGGTTCTTCAAGACAAATTCGATGTAATCTGCTGCTTTCGCAATGTCATGCTCCGCAGTTTTGGTAATGTGTACCTGATAATTCATCTTCTGCGGCGGCTCCGAATGTCAGCCATGGCTTCTTGGAACGGTCTGGTATTGCCATCGGCAATATCGTCCATTCCTTCTTTAATCTGGCTATATAGTTCAAAGCGGCTGGTTAATTCCTCGTATGCCTCAATGCTCATTACAACAAGGTCACCTTTTCCATTCTTCGTAATAAAAACAGGTTCCGGGTAGTTATGACAGTAGGTCGATATTTCATTATAATTGTTCCGCAAGTCAGCACTTGATTTAATGGTCGGCATAAAAGCACCTCCTTCTGTGATAGTAAAATTATACACAAATTTTGTTATGCAGTCAATGGAGTATGCTATTATTCTTTGCGGTATGCTTTTCCTTATTCCTCTGTCAACAATCTTCCCTTGCACACACAGTCTCAATGTCAGCACTCAAAATATCGAAATGGCAGTCCTCACATTGCAGTAAGATGTTCTCCGGGTTGTCTTCCTCACCCTCGAACGTGATTTTCACATTATGCCCCATGTGCTTCTGTAGCGCATTCCATAAGTCCATATCTCGATCCATAATTCTTTACCATTCTGTCTAACGACAGCCTTTCTTTTTCGTATTGCACCCGGTCTGTACAGCAGACCTTCCGTAAAATAGGAAAAGCGGACGCATCAGCGTCCGCCTTGGTACTTGTTATTTAATTTCCGAACGACACTTCCACATCAGGGTTCTGCTCCTGCCACTTCTTCAAGCCGTCTTCCTGCGTGGGCGGGGTCATAGACCAGCCTACGTTAGAGCTGGAAGCGCTGGTGTCCTCATCGGCAGTCTTAGGGGCTGCTGCGACGGAGTTTTCCTGTGCAGGAGTGTTGATGGTTACGGAGCTGTTTGTTGCGGTGTTATCCCAGGTGAATACTTCATAAGCTACTACCTGGGGACCACCCAGTCCTTCGATAGGACAAGGCTGTGCATATACGGCTACTGCACCTGATGTGTAGCTTGCATTCAGATAGTTGTTACGGTGAGCTGTACTGTTGTACCATGACTGGTAGATTTCCTGTGCACCACCGTCACCCATCTGACCTTCTGTCCTGTTCTCGCTGGTTCCGTTACGCATCATACCATGAATGTCACCTGCGGCACCTTCGTAGCACCGCTGTACGGCGATGTTGTACATATCTTCATTCCATGTCAGGGCAGACAGTCCGTTTGCTACACGGTCGTTATTGACCAGGGCGAATACCTGTTCTGCTACGGCACGGTCGAAGTAAGGTTCTGAACTTCCTGTCGTAGGTGTCTGTGCAGGTGTGGGTGTTGCGGCAGGTGCTGCGGTATTCTGCTGCGTGGTATTTCCAGCAGTACTGTTGCTGCCAGTATTTACTACAACTGTATTCACAGCAGGCTTTTCGGATACGATGTACCTGTCACTTACATAACCAGTGGTGTTATTCCAGTCAAAGCGATACCATCCAGTCTGGTCGCATTTACCCGTAACGGTGATTTCCTGGCTGGCTTTTAAGCTGCCAATTTTCTTACCATCGGTACTGGGCAGGTCTCTGACATTTACTGCGGACTTTGCATACATGGTCTGGCTTAATTCCGAATAAGTATACCCTGTGCTTACAGCAGTAGATTCTACGGGTGCTGCTGTGGGTTCTACAGCGGGTGCGGGAGATTCCGCAGGAGCAGTTTTTGATTCCATAGGCGCTTCGGTCGGCTCTACAGTGGGTTCTGCTACGGTTTCTTCTGTGGTTGTTATTTCAGTGGATTCTACAGAAGTGGTTTCTGCAGAGGTGGTTTCTGTGCTGGCAGTTTCGTTACTGGTTGTTTCCTTGCTGCCACATGCGGTCAGCATCAGTGCTGCGCAAAGGATTGCCACCACCGTCTTCACGGCATCCTTACGATTCTTATATTTCTTCATTGCTTTCCCTCACTTTCCTTTGCAAAGGAATTATTGGTTCACCGTTGAGATACAGATATATCTGTCATCCCATTGCTGTACTTTGTCTTCATATAATTCATTCAGATGTTCATAGCCAATGAAGTAAACATCCCCTTTCATAAACGCTTCTCCGTGTACCTCTCCTGCATACATACCCCAATTATAATATTTTCCATCCGGCGTAGCAACATCTTCCACATCAACGCTTACGGTACCGTCACTTGCAATCTTAAGATTGCGATATCTTCCGTAATAGTAATAGATCTGTGAATTTCCGGTGCTATCATCTACCGCCGTTATTTCATATATGAAGTAAAGATAATTCGGCGTACTCATCCCTTCATCTCTCGCACAGAGAAAATAATTTCCCAACAGCTTCATCTCTGCCAGCCGCCAGTCCCATGTATTTTCCGCCTCTTCCTGCAATATTCCCTGTACTTTTTCATCCATTTGCTTCAACAGATCCGCCGGAATCTGAGAGAAATCGTAGACATAGCCGTCCAGACCTTCTACTGTGAAATCTTTTGATAAGGCAATAGGGCGTTTTCCCTGCATGGCACAGAATTGCATTATGTCCTGACCATCCGGCGCCGAGATGTTGACCGTAATGGTATCACCGTTTTCCAGTCCTCTGCTGATATGCTCTGCGTCCGCAGACTCTTCTGCCCTGTTGTTAAAATCTGCATCGGAGTTGGTCCAGATAAGTCCCGGTACGTCCGAGCCCGCCGGATGTTCGATATAATCAACACTCACAAAGGGCAGCTTTCCCCTATAGTTTATTTCGGTTCCTTCAAAGGGATCCCAATCCTCCGGCTCTTCCAGACCTTCTACGGTAAATGTCATATCTGAATATACAAACTCTGCCTTTATTTTTTTCGCAAGCTCATCCAGTTCCTTTTCCTGCACGTTCCATTGCAGTGTAACGGCATCCCCATTCTGCAGGCCGCTCATCTTATCCAGTGAATAAGAAACACTCTCCACGAACTGACGTGTATCCTCATTGGCGGCAGCCTGTTCATTTTCATGTTGCTCTTCTGTCAGTCCGAAAGTCTCCCAATGGTCCAGGATAATATCGTTTCTTATCTTTAACTCATTTATTTCCGCTTGTCCCGCGGTATTATATCCCGAAAAATTTACCTCTACATAATCATTCAGATTAATTTTCGTCTTCCCGCATCCTGTCAGGGCAAACATGGTCAACAGCAATGCCCCTGCCAGCGCCAGGCCTTTCTTTCCTCTTTTCATGGTAGTTTCATCCTTTCTCATAGTATTATACTTTCTTATTTTTTGATCATTTTCATCAGGTACTCATGAATGATAAATTCTGCATTTTCAACCAATATGGATTTCTTTTTACGACGCTCTTCCATTTCCAGAAATTTCTTGGGAATATAAATTTCAAAAAGCTCGAGTACGGCTAAAAAATAGAATGCCCCATTTATCTCCTTGTCCGGAAAATACATAACCGCCAGTGTGATAAGATACCATACCGCCGGAAATATCTTGGAATAATGTTCGTTTTTTACTTCTGCCCGGTAAGCACAGAAGCACAAACTTACCACGAATAATACCATTAATGCGATTGCTATTATTTTGTACATGGTGCTTATGTACATATACTGCATGAGCAAATCCCAGGCACTCAGCCATGCGAAAAAAGATAAAAACGTAACGACTCCGCGGAGCAGAACACCTAACAGGTTGAATACCTTTTCTCCGTATTGTATTCCTAACATAAAACCAATAAATTCAAACATATGTATTCCTCCTACCAATATCTTCTGACAAAGTCCTTGATGTTATCCATCTGAATAATCTGATACATTCCGATCATATTGCTGAATCTCAGCTGATTATCGATACTACGATTACTGTCAATGATTTCCTGTGTCATCTGCCGCTGACAGGCATACAGCTTATCCATCTCATATAGATTTGCCAGTTCTTTCATGGTTGTCGCTCTTTTCTTCTCCATGTAATCTATAAAGGTAAGAACAACATTAGGAGACAGATATGCCGACGGGAACCATCCATTTGTCAATTCCTTCAAAGCTTTATCCTGCTTTGCCCCATCAGCCTGTAATTGAACCATTTTCTGCAGATAAGGCTCATTGTATTGCCGCACGTGCTCATTGTACTTGTCTATATAAGAGCGATTGCCCCGTAATCCCATTCTTATGACGAAAATTGTCAGGGGAATCAGTAGTGCCAGAATCAAATAAGCTACCAAGTCCCCTGACATAATCCCCTGCACCAAAATCTGCGCACCTTGTATCACCGTCAACACTAATATGATCAGGAAAACTTTTGCCAATTTTTCATGTGTTTTTCGCATCAGTAAATAAAAACCCGAAAGAAGCACAATCGTAAAAAACGAACTAAAATTCTGGTTAATAAGTCCCAGTAGCAAATAAAACAGGGCAAACAACACAACCACGGAAGTGATGACTTTGCTTGTGGTTCCATTCATTTCCAGATATTCTTTTTTCTCCTTTAATTTTCTCTTTTGATCATGCCACTGCTCCACATCTCTCTGATACTGGTCCATGACATACCAAATAGTAACTAATTTGTCCTGTAATTCCTGTCCTTCCGGTTCCGACATAATTTTATCTCCTTTGTATTTTAAATTTTTGTAGACTTTCTTCTTATGTCATTATACTCAATATATTAAGTATAGTCAATTTACATTTCTTCATCTTTCTCCTCCTTTTTTATTTATGGATCGTTTTATGGTTACCCGCTGTTCTCCATCGTACAAAAAACGGAACAGCCATCCCGAACCCGTTCTCTGAACAGATCCTGATGTATGTTCCGTTGTTGTGCGCATCTCTTTTGCAATAAAAAAGGCCCGAAACATACATCTTGTTTTATTTCTTTTCTTTCACTTACATCGCGGGCATTTCACCCGGAAATAGGTATAAAAAAAGAAACAAAACATTTACGTATTGTTTCAAGCTACGCAGAATATACCATATTTTTGTCCATTTGTCAATAGTTTTACAGGATTTTGTTAATTTTCCTCTATATTTTTCGCATTATAGTCAATCTATTAGGTATAGTCAAAGAATTAAGTATGATACTCTTTTTATAGCATTGATCAGGAGGCTCGATTCGACAACATGATATCATACAAACCATTCTTTGAAACTTTGCTTCGTAAGAACATAACAGAATACGAACTGATCTTTAAGCATGGTATTTCCGCCAATACCATCCACCGTATGAAGAAAGGCGAGGCCATCACCACGAAGACACTGGATGTACTCTGCTATATCCTGGACTGCCCCGTTTCCGATATTATCGAACACGATAAGACAAAATAACTGCCTGCAGGAATCATAACCACCGGCTGAGCCGGTGGTTTGTTCTGCCCCTATAAGGGGCTGTTACCGGCACTGGGTCTAAAGACCCGTTGAAAACTCGCCAGCCGCAACATCATTTCTCTGCAGAGCCCTAAAGGGCTCATCTTATTTGCTTTGTTTTACTGGCTCACCCGTAAACGGGTCAATATACTCTTTTAGTGTCATTTGGTCGTATTCCAAATCCTCTTTTAATTGGTTCTGGATATACTCTTGGATCTTTTTCGCATTTTTTCCTACAGTATCTACATAATAACCTCTACACCAAAAATGCCGATTGCCATACTTGTACTTCAGGTTTGCATGCCTTTCAAATATCATCAGTGTACTTTTTCCTTTTATGTAACCTACAAAACTTGCTACACTGATGTTTGGCGGAATCTCTACAAGCATATGCACATGATCCGGACATATCTCTGCTTCCACTATATTGACTCCTTTTCTTTTACACAGCATGCTCAAAATATTTGCTATGTCCTGACGTAACGCTCCATATGCTACTTTTCTTCGGAACTTTGGCGCAAACACAATATGGTACTTACAATTCCATTTACTGTGTGATAAACTATTTACATCCACTTTGGATACCTCCTTTGATTAGTGCGGTTGGCGAACCAACACTATTATATCATTGGAGGTTTTTACTGTAAGCTAAAGCGATTGTTGTCCACCTGCATAGCAGGTGTTTTTTTTAAGGATTGCCTTACAAAAAATAGCGATACTGTACGAGGTGTAATCACCTACCTACAATATCGCTGCTTTCCTGTAGATTCTATCTACAATAACCGTTCTCACAATTACCATTCCCTCTGTGAAACCAAGCAGAACATGTTCCTGTATACCACAATGTTATACAGGGTGTTCGACTTGTTACGGTTTAGTGGAGTAGACGGGAGTCGAACCCGTGTCCAAAAGCCTATTCCCTGTCCTTCTACGAGTGTAGTTTATTCTTTGACATTCCCTCCGCGCCCCGGGAATAAACACCCTGAGCATTTCAGTAGCTTCATGTTACGCCCATATGCGCAAAGCTTTGCATATGTCGTTTCTCACATGTTTGAAGCCGGGATCCTAAGGTGTGAGTGCCCTAGGGCCGACTGCTGCCATTAGGCAGCGTATGCTAAATTATCGTTAGCGTTTAATTTTAGTTTGGCCATTTAACGCATTACCATGCGACTCGCTTCTCCAGCTGCAAAACCCCTGTCGAAACCTTTACTACCCCTTATTCAATTGTCAGACCAAGTATACTTGATCGCACACACACTGTCAAGCACTTGCAGTAAAGCATTGCAGGATCAGAGCCTGTGGATCACAGATTGCGGACCTTGAATTCCTTCTCTGCCTCTCTGCGCTGATCCTTTTTGGCAATGGCTTCTCTCTTGTCATAGAGCTTCTTACCACGTGCCAGCCCGATCTCTACCTTTACCTTACCATCTTTAAAGTATACCTGCAAAGGGACTAATGTATACCCTTTTTCCTTGATCTTGCCCAGCAGTTTGTTGATCTCGTACTTATGCAGCAGCAGTTTTTTCACACGAAGAGGATCTTTGTTGAAAATATTCCCCTTCTCATAAGGACTTACATGCATTCCGTAGACGAATACTTCTCCGTCTTCAATGCGGACGAACGCCTCCTTGATACTGCACTTGCCCATACGCATGGACTTTACTTCCGTACCGTGCAAGGCAATGCCGCACTCATAGGTCTCATCAATGAAAAAATCATGATATGCTTTTTTATTGTTTGCGATCAGCTTCTGGGACTCTTTTCCTTTTGCCATCTGTCGTTACCTCGTCAAACTGCTGTAACTATTCAGAGTTTTTTGTTAATAACATCGCAGCCGGTCACTACAGTATCTGTACCGCTCTGAATAATAACAGTTTACTATATTCTCAAAAAATGTCAATGAACCTACGGTTCAATTGAACCAGCGGTTCATTTGAACCAATAATTCCATTTAAATCAATTTTTCATTCATCTACCAGTTTAAAATTAATTGTCCGCATAAAACGGTCACAGTCCTCCACTTCGATCCGCACCGGCATTCCCAGTTTGAAGCAACGTCCGGTGGCTTCCCCCACCATCTCACAGGCTGCCTCATTGTAGTGATAATAGTCTCCCGGAATCGTCGAAATATGGACCAGACCCTCCACGGTATTTGGCAGTTCCACATACAGTCCCCAGTTGGTGACACCGGAGATCACACCTTCGTATTCCTCTCCGATGTGCTGTTCCATATATTCTACCTTCTTCAGCTTATCCGTCTCCCGCTCTGCCTCATCGGCACGGCGCTCCATTTCAGAAGAATGTTTCGCCACCTCCGGCAGAATATCCCGGTAGTGCTCCACTCTCTCTTCCTTCAGGCGTCCCCGCAGCTGTTCCTTGATAATACGATGGATCTGCAGATCCGGATAACGGCGGATCGGCGAAGTAAAATGACAGTAATACTGACATGCCAGTCCAAAATGTCCGGTACACTCCGTGCTGTATTTTGCCTGTTTCATGCTGCGCAGGGTCAGTCTGGCGATCATAGGCTCTTCGGGAGTTCCCTCAATCTTCTGTAACAGCTTCTGGATCTCCTTGGGATGGATCTCCTCCGTGGAGACCTTGCTGTTCCTGCGCCCCAGCGCCTTCATGTAATAGCCATAATTGCTGATGAACGTAGACAGCTTCTGGATCCGCTCCGGATCCGGTACATCATGGACGCGGTAGACGAAGGGCAGCTCCTGCCAGTAAAAATGCTGTGCCACTGTCTCATTCGCTGCGAGCATGAAATCCTCGATCAGCATAGTCGCTATATTCCGCTCGTAAGGCTTAATATCCAGTGGATGTCCTTCCTTATCTAACAGAATCTTGCACTCCGGAAAATCGAAATCAATGGATCCCCGCTTCTGTCTCTTCTTCCGCAGTTTGTCCGCGAGCTCAGCCATTTGTTGGAACATAGGGAGCAGTTCCCTGTACTGTGAATAGTCTGTTGAGGTTTCTACGCCTTCCCCGGAGGTTCCGTCCGGCATACCGGCGTTATGCTCTACACACTCCGGCTCCTCCAGCAGCTTTTTCACCACAGTATAAGACATCCGCTTATTGACCCGGATCACAGATTCGCAGATCTCATAGTCCACGATCTCGCCCTCTTCATCCACCTTCATCAGGCAGCTTAATGCCAGACGGTCCACGCCCTCATTCAGGGAACAGATACCGTTACTCAATGCATGGGGCAGCATAGGGATCACACGGTCCACCAGATAGACGCTGGTGCCGCGCTTTAATGCCTCTCTGTCCAGTGCGGAATTCTCCTGCACATAGTTCGTCACGTCTGCAATGTGTACTCCTAAGTGGTAATATGTCCCATCAAAGGATACACTGACAGCATCATCCAGATCCTTGGCATCCTCTCCGTCGATGGTCACCATGGTCACATCCCGCAGATCCCTGCGTCCGGCACAATCCGCCCCGGATACCTCCTGGGATACCCTCTCCACCTGGCTCATGATCTTCTCGCCGAATTCCACCGGCAGATCAAAGCCACGTACGATAGACATGATGTCTACACCGGGATCGTTGATATGTCCCAGGATCTCCACGACTTTGCCCTCAGGACTCTTCGTATTCGTGCCGTATCCGGTGATCTCCACCACGACCTTATGTCCGGTCATGGCTCCCTTCGACCACTCCTTCGGCACGAAAATATCCTGTGCTATCTTCGTGTTATCCGGAATGACAAAACCGAAATTACTCTTGGACTGCTCATAGGTTCCCACCACCTGGGTCATTCCCCTGGCAATGATACGAATAACCTGCGCTTCCTGGCGTTTGCCGGTCTTCGCAGGCAGAAGTGCCACTTCCACGGTATCCTTATGGAATGCTCCACCCTGCTTGTCCTCCGGAATGAACAGATCCTCGTCCCTTCCTTCCACTTCCACAAATCCAAAGCCTTTGGCATTGCTGATAAAAGTTCCCGTCAGAACCTTACCGTTGGACTTCATATATTTACCCTTAACAGTCAGGGTAAGCTTTCCTTCCGCTAAAAGTTCCTGCAGAATCTCCCGGAATTCCTCTCTGTCTTCCTTTGACACCTGCAAGAACATTGCCAGTTCCTTCTCCTTCATGGGGACATAGAAATCGTCCTTCACCAGATCACAGATTACTTTTTTTCTCTTCTCTCTGATTTCGTTATTACTCATGTAACCTCTCTCAAACAGTAACTATTCAGAACTCCATTCGCAAAACCGCCTCTACGAGGCTCTGAATAGTTACATATAACAAAACACTCTTGTATGCCATGCACACAAGAGTGTCATCCTTCGTAATGATTAAAATACGTTCAGATTCAGTACGACTGCAAGTAACATGAAGAATACTGCAAGGATCTTCGTGATCTTTACCAGCATACCCTCCATGGAACGTCCTTTATTTCTGCCCCAGTAGGTCTCAGCTGCACCGCTGATGGAACCCAGCCCTGCGGACTTACCTTCCTGCATCAATACTAACACCGTCAGTGCTACGCATACCAATATAAAAATTATGTTGATTACCACTCTTAATGCTTCCATTTCACACCTCCTAATGTCAAGCAGATTTTATATTACCATATATTGTACACAATTGCAACAACATTTTACAATACAGCACCGAAAAGGCGGCATAAAAAAGAACCCCGGAAATCTTTACGATCTCACAGGGGTTCTTTGTTTTTTATTCTGAATGATCAGATCCACAGATTACTCTGCGATGTCACCATACATGAAGTACCAGTAACCATAAGCAGAATGCCAGATACCGGTGATCTTCTCGCTCTGTAGCCAGAAGTCATTGTAGTAAGCAACAGGGATGCAGCCTACCTGCTCCATCAGAACATCCTCAGCCTCATGAAGAGCTGCGGAACGCTCAGCGGTATCCATAGTGGAAGCTGCCTTCTTCATAGCTGCATCGAAGTCAGCGTTGGAGAACTTACCATCATTATTACCATTACCGGTGCAGAACAGATCTAACATATTGGAAGGATCGCTATAGTCTCCTACCCATCCGTTACGTGCTACCATGTACTCACCGTTACGTCTCATCGGAGTGAAGCTGGACCACTCAACGATATTTACTTCTACATTAACACCCAGCTCGCCCCAAGCCTGCTGTAAGTACTCAGCAACAACTTTGTGGTAACCTGCATCGTTGGTAGTATAGGTAATGGTAGGAAGTCCTTCACCGTTAGGGTAGCCGGCATCAGCTAAGAGCTGCTTAG
>ERZ1026876.642-NODE-642-length-20065-cov-5.587756_pt1 | contig 20065 bp, 11 predicted proteins | sample MGYA00380168_ERZ1026876 | MGnify/ENA primary metagenome ERZ1026876 (study PRJEB33269, sample SAMEA4719804) | human gut metagenome | biome: human-associated habitat; feature: organic feature; material: feces | place: Cameroon | collected 2013-10 ... | reverse complement strand
GTATCACCACGCTGTTAAAAAAATTGAAAGTTTTTTTGGTGAGGAGGATTAAACCTTTTCTATTTACACAAGTCAAACAAGCGCTATGAGACAAGAAGAAGATTCCAAAATATTGAGCAAGTTGGGTAAAAAATCCGGGTTTACCACCCCGGAAAACTACTTCAACGATTTTGCCAAAAACCTCGCGGAGAAGTTGCCAGAAGCAGCCGCTCCTGAAGAGAAAGAAAAACCAAACCTATGGGTGCGATTCCGTCCCTATGTGTATATGGCAGCCATGTTTGCCGGTGTTTTCTGTATGATTCAGGTGTTTAATTTGTTCAATGGCAGCTCAAGTAGCCAAAATCCAATGGCTAATGGTCAGTTTGGTGGCACAGAAATCGTGGTAGGCGCCGATTCCGACACCACTGCACGCAGTTACCGCGACAGTGTGGAAAACAGCAACGCCACATTCGAAACCATCACCGACGACCTCAACCCCAATCAGATAAACTAACTTACACAAATACACATCTCGAATTTCCGTAGTATATGTCATTTTTTCCTGAAATGAAATATATTACGGAAATTTGTTTTTATCTTACGGTATAATGTCTAATTTCTAACATCTAATCTCTGATTTTTAGAAAGTTGTCGTTATATTTGCATTTAAATATCAGTCCATTTTATTCACCCTCATAACCAAAGAGGAAAAAACGCGTGACCTATGAAAGTAACCAAGTTGTCAAATATTATTATTGCTTTAGTTATGGCTATTTTCCCATTCAGTCTGTTTGCCAATCAGAAAGTGGAGGTTCCTGATTTCGATTTCCCGAAAGAGGTTTCGAAAAAGGCAACTGCCGACCTTGCCGCCGCATTGAAAGCCAACAATGGCGAACAGATGATCGACGCGCTGGTGCGCTATGGTATAGCAGAAGGCAATATCTCGCAAGAGAATATGCCTGCCATTATCGGCAAAATCGAGTCGGTGCTGAAAAAGGAAAATCGCCCTGATTTCAAGGCGCTGTTGCTCACCCTCGAAGCCAAGGTTTTCCACTCTTATTCAAGTGCGTATGCTGGTTGGCGAAAAACGTCGGAAGCCGCCCGCCCTGCCGATTACTCGGAATGGGGGATAAACGACTTCAACGAAAAGATTAAAGAACTGATGACCGAAGCCGTGAGCGATAAGGAAGCATTGCGCAAGTGTGCCATCATCGACTATGCCAACATTTTGAGGTGTAATGAATTGGGCGCGCTCTACCAGCCCACGCTCTACGATTTCGTGTTGGCGCAAAAGGGTGAATTTGCATCAGAATCTACTGATGAGCAAACTGACCAATGCGAGTATTTGCTCAAGGCTGGATATGTGCCAGCCTATCTCTTCAGCAAAAGCCAAGGCCTCAATACGGCGGAAAAACTCAAACTTTACGACCAATACAAGGACAACGAACATTCGGGCTGTCTGCTTACTGAATTGCACGCCTCCGCCGAGAGTTACAAGCATCTGAAGGATTATTTGCAGAGATACCCTAATGGGGTATATGCCTATCAAGTGAGCGAGCGGTTGGCAGAAATTGAGTGCAAGAAGGTGGACATCATACGCGCCAACAGCGTCAGTTCTCGCGACTCCATTCGTGTGGAATGCCGAGTGAGGAATGTGAACGATTTCTCAATAAGCGTCTATCAGGTGCCCGACAGTTATGTGGAAGCACTGGAAAAGTGTGGAGAAACCAAAATCGACACAAAAAAATGCAAATTTATCGCCACTTACGATAAGCATGTAGATGGTGCGATGCCATCTTTCACCGACACCGCAACCACAGCGGTGCTGAATCCGCTCCCTTATGGGCAGTATGCGTTTGTGGTGGCGTTTAAGAACGGAAGCAAAACGATTGAATCCACCTCGCGGACCAACGATTTGCTCCTCGTTTACGACATTGCCTCATTCACTGTGGTTCGCGAAAAGAAGGAAACCAGAATATTTGCGGTGGACCGCACCACAGGCGCACCCATGAAGGGCGTGAGCGTGAAGGGTGAGAACATCGATGGCGTGACTGCTGCCGATGGCTCGTGTGCGCTGCCTGTGGAATTTGATTACGACCGTGAAGTGAGCCTCACCAAAGGCATCGACAAATACGCTCCTAAGGTGTCGGTTAACCAATTCGACGATACCGACAACATTCAGAAATCAATGAGTGTTTACACCGACTTGGCGATTTACCGTCCTGGCGAAACCATCAAGTTTGCCGCTGTGCTCTATCGTGTAGGCACCACTTCAAAAACGGTGGCTTCGGGTGAGGTGATTGAAGTGGAATTGAAAGACGCCAACTACAAATCGGTGAAAAAACTCAAACTCACCTCCGACGCTTTCGGGCGCATTGAAGGTGAATTTACCATTCCCACTGACCGCATGAATGGCAGATGGCTGGTAAAATGCTCTGGCAGCGGATTCTACGGCAGGCAATATGTGGATGTGAGCGAATACAAAACGCCCACTTTCGCTGTGGAGTTTCCCGACGTGAGTCATAATTTCGTGAGCAAGCAGCCTGTGAAGATTACAGGCACAGCCACCACCTATTCAGGTATGCCTATCGCCACCACCGAGGTGAAACTGACGCTCTCAAAGAGGGCGTGGAGTTGGTATTGGCGTTATGAGAGCGAAGGTGGCACCACGCTCAACGATACCACCGTCATCACCGATGCCGACGGCCGCTTCACCATCGAATACCCTGCCGGGCTATTTGGCAATGGCGAAGTTAAATATGCTTGGGATTGGCGCAGTTACACGCTCTGTGCCAAGGTCACTACCGCTGCTGGCGAAAGCCGTGAGGGTTATCACTCGTTTGTGGTAGGCAGAATCCGCAGTATCGAAATTCATGATTTCACCCACGAAAACAGCAAAAAGGCAAAACTGCCTGTGATTTTCAACTCTACCGATGAAGCCGACAAGAGTTTGGTGTGCACCTACACGCTGAAAGACGAGAGCGGCAATGTGGTGAAAGCAAGTTCTTTCAAAACTGATGCCCTTGAAGCCGATTTCTCCGAGGTGCCATCGGGCGTATATAGCATTGAGGTGCAAGTGGCAGATGAACCCGACATCACCTCAAAAGCAGAAGTAGTAGTTTACCGTAGCACCGACAAGTGTGCACCAGTGAAAGACTGCCCTATCTGGATTCCTACTGAGGCCTACCGTGTTGATGGAAAGAATGTGGCACACACCACCATCGGCGTTTCGGCACCGGAATCTCACATCTACTATGTGGCAACAAGCCGATCAGGCATCGTGAAGGAGGGTTGGTTGCACTATAAGCGAGGTATGCACGATTTCGCGCTGCAAATTCCTAATGCCCCCGACGAATATATATCGGTGGAATTTATCAATGTGTATAAAGGGGAAGTCTGCCGATATTACCACAAATTCATCTCCACCATCAATGAGCAGAAACTGAACATCAAGCTCAACTCTTTCCGCGACAAGCTTGTGCCAGGCGAAAAGGAAAAGTGGACGATGCAGTTTGTTGACAAAAACGGCAATCCAGTGCAGACGGCGATGATGCTTGAAATGTACGACAAGGCACTCGAAAGCCTCAGCAGCAACAAGTGGAATATTTATGCGTCATATCTCGATGCTCGCCGCTACGCTATCGGCACATCGTTTTTCGTATATAGCCGTTACCTTTCCGCTTTATGTCAAGATAAGGTGAAAGTGAAAGGTTATTCGCCAGAATGGCCCGAATTTAATATGTATGGTCAGCAATTTTTCCCACAAATCTTGTTGATGGGCAGTGTTCACGGCATAGCCTATGGCAGTGCGATGAAGATGAGTGCGAAATCACAAGGTGTGTTGGAAGAAAGTAAGGTTGAGACTATTGATAGGGCAAATGCTGAACTTCCGAAAGAGAGCAAAGCAGAGGAGAAACCGCAGCTCAACGATATTAAGCTCCGTGAGGCCGACATCAAAACCGCGCTTTGGAAACCAATGCTCACTTCCGACACTGGTGGTAATCTGATCGTGGAATTTGAGGCACCGGAGTTCAACACCACTTGGGTGATGCAAGCCATTGCCTACACTGGCAACATGGTGAGCAGCAGTATCAGTCGTGAGGTGCTCACTCAAAAGCCCATTATGGTGAAGTCGAGCCTGCCACGCTTTGTGCGCGGTGGCGACAAGGTGGCACTGAAGGCAAGCGTGATGAACGCCACCGATGAGGCTACCACATTCTCTGCCGTGGTCGAACTGTTTAACCCTCGCACCCAAGAAGTGGTGGCGACCAAGACTTTTGATGGAAATCTTGCTGCGAAAGGCACCGAGGTGGTGGGTATTGAATTTGCCGTGCCCGACACCATTCCATTTGTAGGCTTCCGTGTGAAAGCCGCCAATGCCACTTTCGGCGATGGTGAGCAGGTGATGCTTCCAGTGCTGAGTGATATTGCACCAGTGATTGAGACCGAACCATTTTTCGTGGATGCCGCCAAGCCTCATTTTGAGGTGAAAATGCCATCGTTCCCACTCGATAGCCGCGTGACGCTCGAATATTGCGACAATCCTGTGTGGTATTGCGTTACGGCTTTGCCCACCATCTATGAACCCAACTATCACATTGCCACCAACCTTGCGCACAATCTTTTTGCAGAGGTGCTGGCGCAGGGTGTGGCTAAGTCGAATCCGCTCATTAAAACAGCCATTCAGCAATGGACAGCCGACGGTGCCGACAGCACACTCACTTCAATGCTCGAAAAAAATAAGGACTTGAAGATTACCGACTTGTTGGCATCGCCATGGGTGAACGAAGCCGACCGCCAGTCCCTTCGTATGTCGAAACTCATTGAACTTTTCGACGAGAAGAAGATGAGCACCGAGCACAAGAAGATTGTGGGTGCTTTGCAGAAGTTGCAGCGTGCCGATGGCGGATTCCCATGGTATGAGTACAATGGTTGCCGAAGCAGTCTGTGGACCACCGAAGTGGTGCTCGAACTCATAGGCGAATTGCAGCACTTGGGCTACACCTTAGATGATGCTGACATCAATCAGATGACGAAAAAGGCGCTTGCCTATTACGATAGCGAAATGCTCAAACTGTGGAACCAGCAGCAGAAAGTGAGCAAGAAGAATTACAGCGGATTCAGTTCGTATGTGTATGTGCGCTCGCTGTTCCCTGGCGTGAAATTGCCATCGGGTAACGATAAGATGATGAAAAAGGCACTCTCTGCCATGACCAAGGATTGGAAGGGGCTGCCAATGGGCGAAAAGGCTTACTTTGCCATGGCACTCAACCGTGGCGGCTACAAGAAAGTGGCAAGTCGCATCGTGGAATCGCTCCGCCAGTTCGCTATCGTGAAGCCTGAATTGGGCATGTATTGGGACAGTCTGCAAATCGGTTGGCGCTACTTCGACAAGGTGGCAGTCACCGCCACCATTCTTGAGGCAATGCACGAGGTGGGTGCGTCGCAGACCGAAATCGACCAAATCCGCAAGTGGATTCTGCTGATGAAGCAATCCAACGACTGGGGCAGTTCAAGCCTTGCAGCCGATGCGGTGTATGCTCTCCTTTCCACAGGCAGCCAGTGGCTCGAACGCAGCGAAAAGCCCATCATCACCATCGATGGCGAGGCGGTGCAGTTTAGCCATATTGATGAATATGTGGGCTACTGCCGCAAAACTATCCCTGCCAAGAGCGGTGCCACGCTGAAAATCGACCGCAAGGGCGCAAGTCCGGCATGGGGCGCTGTGTATTGCCAATACAAGGCTCCTATGACTTCGGTTGAGGCGAAAGAAATCACCGAAATGAGCATCAGAAAGGAATATCTCGTTTATGGCGCCGACGGCAAACTCATCCCTGCCTCCGACCGCAATTTCAAGGTGGGCGACAAGGTGCAAGTGCGTGTGGTGATTAAAAACAACAAAGACCTCGATTTCCTCACCGTCACCGACCAGCGTGCGGCTTGCTTCGAGCCTAAAGACCAACTTTCGGGCAGCCGTTACATGGACGGCACTTATTTCTTCCAAGAGACGAAAGATGCCCAAACCAACCTGTTCTTCACCTCGCTCGACAAGGGCACACACATCATCAGTTACGATGTGTATGTGACGGCTGAGGGTAGCTTCAGCGCAGGCATAGCCACCGCCCAATGCCAATACGCTCCCCAGCTCTCCGCCCACTCCTCCGGCACCCAAATCACCGTGCAGCCATAGGGTTGTGGTGTGTTACTGTTATAAATCAAAAACCAAATAATTTATCCACTTTTGTCTTGAAAATGAAATTTTTCTTTCATTTTCGCGGCAAAAGTGGATTTTGTTTTAATATTTGTTTATCTTTGCAGATGTAAAGTCACTTGATTACTAACTCTAAAAATAAATCAACCCAATTATGAAGAAAACCATCCTCCTCTCAGCAATTGCTTTTTGTGGTATGGCGGTAATGGCACACGCTGGTGTCGAAGTGAATCCGCTTGCCAATTCCAAGGGTCAAGACTACAAAGTGAACGCAAGTGTGTTGCGCCAGTTAGTCGACACGCATGATGCCAACGCCACTGTGCTCTCGGAAAGGGTGCTTGCGACTGGTGTGACCGAACAGGAGCGCGTACTTAAAAACGGTGTGAAATATAAGCGCATTGTTAAAGCCGATGCCCAGCCTGTTAAGGTGCTGAAAGCGCCTTCATCGAAAGCCGACGCCGAGGGCGCATTGCTCAATGAAGGTTTTGAAGGATGGGACGGCACAACCAAAAACTGGATTCCTGCCACTTGGAGCGAAATCAATTCTGAAGGCGAGGCTGGAAGTTACGATGGTGGCGCGTTCACATGGTTTGTGAGCGGACAGGCAGGCTCGCTCCCAACTCCTGTGGAGGGGAAATACTATTGCGTGATCCCTTACGCAAGGGTGACACGTGCCGACAACAAGAAAGAAGACCTTCCACAAGACGAGTGGCTCGTAACTCCAAAGATGAAGTTGCGCACTAATGAGCAACTCTCGTTCAACATCAGCTATTCTCCGCTCTATCTTTACGACATGTCGAACGAGAACATCAACTTCGGCACCATGGAGTTTATTCATCAAATTATTTCGGCCACGCTGAAGGTGTATATTCGTGAAAATGGTGGTGAATGGAAGGAAATCTACGACATTGAGCCAGCGTGGCGAAACTACACGCTCAACGATTTGTTTAACAACTACTATAACCAAAGAAGCGAAGATGTGATGATTTCGCTGAAGAATTACGATGGTAAGGAAGTGGAAATCGCGTTCCGATATGTGGGTATTCGTGGCAACACGATGGAACTTGATAAAGTGGTGGTTGACAAGGCGAAACTCACAGCCCTGTATCAGCGCCCAGCTGGTGCTATGTATTGGGGATTGAGCAAGAATATTGAATATCCATTGATTGCTACCGATGGCGGTTCGGTCCGCACTTTCCTCCACGTTCCTGCCTACACGGATTTGACTTGGACTAACCGTTCGTCGGCTAATGTGGAATCTGTGTCGTGGCAATATCTGGCTGACGATGGTTCAGCCCAAACCTCTACCGACAAGGATTTGGTGTCAGGCTTTATTCCCTCGCGCAGTATCGAAGGTTTGTATCCTACTCCAGAACTTACGGTTAAGGCTCAAGACTTTGCCGACGAAAGCTATAAACTTCCTGTGTTGGACGTGTATGCCGGTGGTGCCCCTGAGATGGATGGCAAAACCTATCCGCTCACTTTGGCGAATGTGCAAAAAGATGATGTAAGCTTCCTTTTCAACAACCAGTCTATTCCATTGAGCGGTTTCCACAAATTCACCAAGAATATTTGGACCCAAATGCTTTTAGGAAAGAATCCTACCGATTCCGCTTATTATGCGCCATTTGGCTTTATGACAAAATACGAGAAGCCAACCAAGCCTTACATCGTGAAGCGTGTTTGGGTGCTTGCCTATGGTATGATTAGCGAAACCTCGAAGTTTGGTTTTGCGTTCTACCGCTGTTCGCCTAACGATATGCCGTATGCCGGCTTTGCTGGAGCTGAATGTGCGTATGCCGACATTGTGAAGGTGCCAATGGGCAATTTCAACTACTACGCCATTCCATTTGATGTAGCTCCAACCGAAGGAACCGATCCTGTGGTAATCGACCGTGATGTGTTTGGGCTTGTGTATGGTCTCGACTGTGACCAGAACAACACCATCTATCTGCTTCAAACTATCTCTTATGATAAAAACGACACTAATTCGCAGTACTTCTACCTCTCTGGCATGAAAAATGGTTCGCCCACTTCTGCCGTGTTGCCAGCCACATCTTTGACCGACAATAACGGCAACGAGTTGAAGACCCATCTTTTTATGGAACTTGAAACAGAATTCCCTTGGCTCAAGGCTATTAAAGAAACAAGCCTTACCGTTGGTGCTGTAGGTGGCGATGTGAAGTTGTGCCTCGATAGCTATAAAGATGCGTCGGAACTCACCGTGGCTGTGACCGACGAGCAAGGCGCAGAAGCCACTTGGCTCACTACCGTAGGTGCAGGCAAAGACACTGATGCTGTGATTACTGCCACAGCGCAACCTCTGCCCGAAGGTGCGTCAGAACGCGTGGCAAAGGTGAAAGTGTCGTATCCCACTTGCCAAGATGTGGAATTTACCATCACCCAAACTCCAGCCACAGGCATTACCACAGTAAAGAATAGCCCATTGGCTGTGACTGTGAATGGCGACAATATCGTGGTGAGCAACGTGGTGGGTGAAGTTGTGATTTACGATGTGACAGGCAAAATGGTGGCCAAGGCACACGCCAACGGCACCGCCAACATCGCCACATCGCTCACCAACGGCGTTTACATCATCAAATCCGCCACCAAAACCGCAAAATTCATCAAATAACCACTCTCAACCATAAGGTGATTTCCCATAATAATTAGGTTCTCTAAGCTTTGCAAAAAAGCCAGAGAGCCTAATTTTATTATGTTTACGCTATAGCGTTTTTTTGTGTGGTAATTTTTTTATTTCTGGGTGTAGAAGTAGCGCCAGAGGGGGGCTGCCATGAGGGCTTGCTTTTGTTGGTCGTTGATGAGCATGTCGAGCACTTCTGCCTTGCTCATCAGCAGCACTTCTATGTCTTCGCTTGCGTCGAGGTGCTGGGCGCTCACTTTCTCCACACCTTCAGCCACGAAGCAGTGGGTGAGGTTGTCGCAGATGCTTGGGTTTTGTCCGATGGTCATCACTTCGCACCATTCGCCGCCGGCATAGCCAGTTTCTTCAAGCAGTTCGCGCTTTGCGGCTTCGATAGGCGCTTCGCCGTCTTCCACCACGCCGGCGCACAGTTCCACCAGCACTTCATCGAATCCGTGGCGATACTGGCGCACCATCACCATCTGCCCATCTTTGGTGACGGCTATCACATTCACCCACGCAGGGTATTCAAGCACATAGTGTTCGGGGTTGATGCGTCCGTCGGGCAGTTGCACCTTATCCACGCGGGCGGTGAGCCATGGTCGCTGAATGATGTAGCGCGATTCCAGAGTTGCCCATTTTTTGATTTCTTTTGCCATAGTACATGATTTTCTACAAATTTAGCAATTTCATATCTATCAACATCAAAAAAAAGTGATTTTTGCGTATCTTTGTAGAAACAAAATCTACACAAACTAATTAACATAATGAATGGTATTGGACTAAAGAAACAACGAATTGAATACTTTGACCTGCTGAAGGGCATCGCTATTTTCATGGTGGTGATGGGACATGCACTCACCATGTGTGTTAGAGGGCTTGATGCCGCCTTCCTGTTTAAGTTGATAGGCCAAGTTCACATGCCTGTGTTCTTCTTTATCAGCGGTTATCTCACCTATAAGGCGAATACCGACAAGCAATTCATTACCCCAGGACTGAAAAAACGCTTCATACAACTCATTATCCCATTTTTAGTCATCACACCGCTGTGGGTGTGGTATTTTCCACATAGCGGACTGCAATCGCCATTGAGCGACAATCTGCCCGACCTCTTGCGCACCTATTGGAAAGACGGCTACTGGTTCACGCTGTGCCTGTTTGAACTGTGCCTGATCTACATTCCGATTAGCGCCATTCTCCAACGCCTTAAAGGCATATTCCCTCAAATTGTGGTACTGCTTGCCGCCTACGGAATACTCATCGCCCTGTCGATGACCTTTGCCGATGAGGAAGCGAATGTGGATTATGTGGGCTTCGGGCTGCTTGCGCGCTTCTTCCCTGTGTTTATGATGGGCGTGATGGCAAACCACATGAAAGAGGCGTTCAATCGCCTTGTGCACAACCAGTGGGCATTGGCTATTGCCATGGTGGTGTTTGGCGTATCGCTTTACAGCGTGGTTTATCCTTGGGACGTTTGGGGAGCCGATATGGCAAGCATGTGGCCGGTAATCGGTTTCGCCACCATTCCAGTGATGCACTTCGCCCTCATTATGGTGGCAATCGCCCTCGTTGAGCCGTGGTCACTCAAAGAATATCGCACCGAGGGTAAAACGTCGTCGGCGATAGCCCGATACTTCAATTTCCTCGGTCACGAGAGCCTGGGCATCTACTTGCTCCACTATTTCTTCCTGTTCCCCCTCACTGCGCTTCAAGAGCCGCTTCAAGAGTTGGGTATGGCTGTGGTGCCATTGGCTGCGTTGTCGATGGTGGTGGCGTTTTGTGTGATTGGCGTAACCTTGTTGGTGATTTATGCGCTCAAGCGTAGTAAGGTCACCGCTCTTTTGTTTCTTGGTCAGCCATTTAAATAATGGATGCAACTGTCTGAATGTGAAAATATTGAAATGAATATATAAAATTATAATAGTTATGAAACCTAATCGAATAACAGAACTTTTCGGAATTCAATATCCAGTGATTGCTGGTGGTATGGTATGGTGTAGCGGTTGGCGTTTGGCTGCCGCTGTGAGCAATGCTGGCGGTTTGGGACTGCTGGGTGCTGGCAGTATGCACCCCGAAACCCTTATCGAGCACATCGACAAGATGAACGCAGCCACCGACAAGCCTTGGGGCATCAACATTCCCTTGATGTACCCCGAAATTGAGCGTCTCATTGAAATCATTATCGAAAAGGGCGTGAAAATCGTGTTCACCTCGGCTGGCAGCCCAAAGAAGTACACCGCCCGCTTCCACGAGGCTGGCATAAAGGTGGCGCATGTGGTGTCGAGCAGTAAGTTTGCCAAGAAAAGTGAGGAGGCTGGCGTTGATGCCGTGGTGGCTGAAGGCTTTGAGGCTGGCGGCCATAACGGTAGGGAAGAGACTACCACTTTGGCGCTCATTCCACAGGTTCGCGAAGCCATTTCCCTGCCATTGATTGCGGCTGGTGGCATTGGCTCAGGCAAGGCGATGCTTGCGGCTATGGCTCTTGGCGCAGAGGGCGTGCAGATTGGCACACTATTTGCCGTGAGCGAGGAAAGTTCGGCAAGCGATGCCTTCAAACAACTTTGCGTGGACCTTGGCGAAGACGGCACCATGCTGGCGTTGAAGAAAATTTCGCCCACCCGACTGATTAAAAACGAATTGTTCGCAAAAATTGCCGAAGCCGAAAGCCGTGGTGCCGAAGCCGACGAACTCCGCGAGTTGCTCGGACGCGCAGCATCGAAGCGAGGCATCTTCGAAGGCGATTTGGAAAACGGCGAACTCGAAATCGGCCAAATAGCCAGCACCATCAAAGAGGTGAAGCCCGTAGCCCAAATCATGCACGAACTCATCACCGATTTCCACACCACCCAATCCCGCATCGCCACCCTCTAATTTAACCCAAATCGGTCATTAGGACGTATGAGGATTTTTTAGATTACTTCTTGCGGCCTTTCGGCTTTTATAAGATGCCTTTTGCTTGTTTTTAATTCGTAATAGCTCGCTATCACTCATTAAAAGACAAACGAAATTCATTCTTCTAAAACTCCGAAATACCACAAGCCCTAATGACCGATTTGGGCTAAAATATCTCGTTTTTTTAACGGTAGAAACGTGGTAATTCACGCTCGCCCAAATCTAAGGCGACAGCGAGTTACCACGTTCCTACAATGTTAATTGTGTATATGATAATGCCTAAGCTTTGAAGCCGACAGATGGCCTATCATTGGGTTTTTCATCATCTTCTCCGTCCATCATTGCTCGAATACGTTCATATTTAAGCAGTTCACTGGCACTAAGGGAAGGACGAATATTTGATATAGCAGTTTTCAAGAGATCCATTGTTATTTTGCTATGCTGGCGAAGGGCATTTCGTGAAGCCTCATTTACGATTAACTGAATGTCGGCAGACACGTAATCCTCTGTTAAATCAGCTAATTGTTGGTAGTCTAAGCCGAAATCGTATGGACGCTTCTTCAAATACAACTTAAACAGGGCCATTCGTGCTTCCTTGTCAGGCACACCTAAATAGTATTTCTTGTCCAATCTGCCTGCACGCAATATTGCAGGGTCTATCATGTTGGGATAGTTGGTCGCACCGATTATAAAAATGCCCTTTTCGCCTGTTCTGTCCATTTGGGCAAGCATTTCGTTTACTGCACTCCGTGACATTTCGTGTATATTGCTATTGTCACGATTGGGCACGAGTTCATTCATCTCGTCAATGAAAATCACTGTTGGTGCGTTTTCCTCTGCCTCTTTAAACATCTTGGCGATGTTCTCCTGCGTGGCATTCACATAACTGCTCTTTAGCGTGGCGGGAGTGATGCACATAAAGTTGAATCCGACCTCTTCTGCAAAGTGCTTTGCAAAAAATGTTTTACCACAACCAGGAGGGCCATATAGCAACATGCCATTTGGTATGGTGACACCATAGCGTTGGTATTCTTCTGGATTGTGGAGAGGTTCAATCACTTCTTCACGCATTTGTTGCTTCAAATCTTCCATTCCGGCAACTGCTGCAAAGCCTTCACCTTTCTTTTTTGTGGCAGTAGGGGAAGGGGCGTTGTTTGGTTGCTGTTGTGACAGAATTTTGCGTTTCGTAGATTGACGCTCAACTTTCACCTCGCCATCAATAGCCTTGATAAACTCATCTGCGCTTTGGAATCTGTTTTCAGCATCATAGTTTAGAGCCTTGGCTATCACATTCAGCAGTTGGTCGTCAAGTTCATATTTGTCTTTTTTCGTCAATTCGAGTTCTTTGTCTCGCTCTGCTAATATGCTTTCTACCAAATCTTGTCCATTGGTTCGGGAAGTGTCGATAAACCAAGGTAGTTCTCCATAAAGAAGATGATATATCATCGCTCCTACAGCATACAAGTCGGATTGAACTGAGCATACTCCAGAAAATCGCTCAGGTGCGAGATAGAAAGGGTTGAGCTCGTCTAAGTTTGGTTTACTTGGCTTCTGATTTAAGAAGCGAGCATAACCAAAATCTATCAATTTCAAGTCGCCCAATTTTCCAACGAGATTCAGAAACACGTTTTGTATCGTCACCTCGTTATGAATAATGGGCACAGGTCGTGAATGTAAGAATGCCAAAGCCGACAATACCGCCTTGGCTATTGTTTTAATTTCATACACACTAATATCGCTGTCGCGGATAATTCTCTGTGACAAGGTTTCGCCACTTACAAACTCTGTCACGAACCAAGCATACTGACAGCCCCGCATCATCAACGTTCCCGAATCAATGAATTGGCATAGGTTATGGTGATGCAGTTGCTTGGCAATCTCCACTTCTATTATTCGTCCTTCATCATCAATCTGATTGCGATTTAGCTTTGAGTAATTGATGAGTTTCAAGAAACGGGTCTTGCCATTTGCGTCTTTCACACGGTAGGTTTCCGCATAAGAACCTTGCTTATGCGGAAACGCAACTGTGTACAATCCTATCTTATCGTTCTTCTTGAAAAGCATGAGTATTATTTTTATCTATACCTCTGTTGATTACTTCCACCAAAGAAGAATCCAATGCAACTCAAAACAATTGTTATCCACCACCATACATTATAAGCAGTGCTATAATCATTCGCTTTGAATAAAGCATCACTGAACCAACTACGCAACAGGTTTGGTATAAAGAACAATCCGTGCCAAATGCCAGAGTACCATGTGTAATACTTGTCGGGATTGATGTCGCAAAAAAGCCAACCGACAAAACAATACACTAAAATAGTTATAATGATTCTTATCATAGATACCGTTATTTAATAATCGCTTGTATTATTCCCAAAACACAGGTGAGGATAGTTTGTCATTTTAATAGTCCTCCTATGTTATCAGCATCGTCAATAGGCAAAAGACTCAACAGTTCCGCTGCTATTTGTCTAAGCCCCTCGGTTGTAGGGTTGTTGTTTATTTGTTCCATACCTCGGTTTGTAAGTTGTCGGGCACGTGATGAGTCTTTCCAACGGATTGTACCGAAGCGATTGTTGCAATACCGAATAATATCCCTGCATTGATAAAGCAATGTAAGTTGAATATAGAGGCTTCTCACCTGTTCCAAAACTTGACGCCCCATTTGTACGTTCTTTGTTTGAATGGCGTTGTCAGTTTGGGTGCGCAGTTGGTTGACCAATTGCGCTGATTTGTCATTGCCTAATTCTTCTTGTGCTTTTTCGACATGTTTAAACTCATCGCGCAACTCCTTTTCAACACGCTGCCATTCTGTATCAGCGTCCAATTTTTCTATTTTTCTTAGCAAATCGCGCAGATGCTTCAGCACCTCTTTTTTCTCCGTTGTATTTTCATTGTCAGTATGTAAAGAGGCAAGCTCGGCTCTTAAATCATGTACATCGATACCACTTTCTTCCAATGTATCGATTGATGCTTCTGCTTCATCGAATCCCTTGTTGATTTGATTGATGGCGTCTTCCAAAGTGTGTTTTTTGCCTGTATCGAAAATTTTCTCAATCGTGACATCAGTTGCAAGAAAATGCACTTCAATTTTCATCTGTTCGGAAGAGTCGGCTTTCAATATGATATTCACAAGGCTGCCCTCTGGAATATATGTGTCAACTTCGTCACCGGTAATGACAACATCTGCTATATACTCATAGTGTGAGGTTGGCTTGCCTGCTGCTTCGTCAAAGTCGTCAGTTTGGTAAACTGGGATAGTAAGAACATCGCTTGCTACCCCAGGGCGGAGCTGGTATGAAGTTTTCAAGTCTCTTTCAACGACACCAGTAGCAGGAAGTGGCTTGTTCATCTCCAATCCCTTAACTATTTCGATTACGCTACGTTTCTTCTCATCGCTCCAAATGCCTATGCCTATATTATAAGGCAATGGTGCTGCACCCACTACAGAACCTTGGATAATGGTGATTTCGTTAGGGAAGCAAGGGAGCATATTGCCTTTATCGTCATAGCATACAATGCTGAACGAATTGGCCTTACCCTCTAAAAGATTTAGTTCAAGGACTTCGCCATTTGAATTTATCTCCACTTTACCACTTGACCATGCTTTGTCGCCTCTCACAAATTCCACAAACACTTTACTTTTTGAGGAACCTGACGCAAGACAAACAGGCACATATTCAGTCGTTTCAACAGTGGTTGACTCATAATTGATATCAAGTTTGATAGTTCCAATCTCTATGTCGTTGTCAGAAACTTCAGCATCCAGAGTTGAGGCATATAAGGCTGCTCCAGTTGCCACTGCTGTCATTGGGTCAATGCTTGTATCTACATTTGGCGTGACTTGCTCTTTCAGCATCTGACGGATTAGCGGACAGTGTGTCGGACCACCCACAAGAATCAATTTCGTGATTTGCGAGCCGGTCAGGTTGTTGCGCTGAATTAGGTTCTTACAAATGTCCACTGCTTTTTGGAAATATGGACGAAATACATCAAACACTTGTGCTTGTGTCAATGTCAAGTCAAGTTCTATTTCTTTGCCATCTTCATCCTCGCCAAGATCTCCTAAATCGGAGATGATATCTTCATGGTCTTTGAATGAAAGTTGGTTCTTTGCGCCCTCTGTATACGTCTTCATTGCATCGCGAAGAACTTCCTTCTTTTCCGCATCCATCCAGATGTTGTTAATGGAATAGTTTTGTTTTAGATACGGAACTATGATGTTATCGACAAGGGCATAATCCAAGTTCTTTCCACCAAGATAGTTGTCACCCTCGGTGTCGAAAACTTGCATAATCCCATCCTCTACCTTTAGTAGGGCTGCATCAAAGGTGCCGCCACCAAAATCAAAGACCATCCATATTCCGTTTTTCTCTTCAGAGGTTAGTCCGTATGCCATAGAAGCTGCAATCGGTTCCTGCAACAGTTCGCAATGCTTAAAACCAGCCAGTTTAGCAGCCTCAATTGTAGCCGTTTTTTGGTTCACTGTGAACTTGGCTGGGACTGTTATTACAACAGAACTAAAAACTTCGTCGGTAACGAATGACTTCAATGTTTTCAACACTTCGGCAGATAATTCTTCTGAAGTGAAATTCTTGTTCAAGTTGGAGCATTGATATTGCGTATCTGTTGCCATTGTGCGTTTGAATTCCACATAAGTGTTTGATGCGCCTTTGTGCCATGTTTTTGTAGCACGACGTTTTTCTTGTTTCATATCATTGTAGGCACTGTCACCTACTTTTATTGAACCTTTCTTGTTTACAGAGATGCATGAAGGCATAATATCCTTCTGTACATCTGTTTTGATAACAATAGGTTCGCCTTTCTCCATGCGACAGATTGCGGAATTAGTTGTTCCGAGGTCAATGCCATAGTCTGTTTTATTTCTTGCCATGATAATATTGTTTTAGATGTTCTGACTTACTGTGATTCGGGCTGCTTGTATCATTATCCCGTTGTAGTTCACTTGTGGCTTGGTTATGCCAGTAATGATTTGTTGTCCTTCCTCCAAATCCTCATTAAGCACGAACTCTGCTATTACTTTCATGCCTTCATTATACGGTTTTCCAAGCATATCGACAATTTCATAACCATTGGCGTTGAAATTGTCTTTGATGCGACTTACTGCCTTAGACAACTGCTTATACCCCCTTATAGAGGAATCCATGCGTGACATGTTGAGCTCGATTCTAGCAACTTCGTCTGCCACCTTTAGTGCAAGCGAATGGTCGGGCTTATCATTACCTACATTTTTAGGAGCATTTGCGATTTGTCTGTCGAACAATTCCAATAGTTTATCGTCAAGTTTTATTGATTCTTCTTGCATCTTTCCTTGTGCGACCTGCAACGCATCTTGTGCTTTACGCACTTCGTCAATAGATGTGCTACCTAATTTGATACGTTTTGCTAATCTATATGCCACACCAATGATGGCTACAAACAATAACAAAACCACCATGGTAGCCCAAAGTGTTCGACTTTGCAACATGTCTTGGTTTACTTGTACATTGCTGTTGGTTTCATCTATCTTCCCACAGATATTTTTGTTGTCGGCAGATAGCTTTTCTTCTAGTCGCTGGCAGACATTGCGCAAACTGTCAATGACTACACTTTGTTTGTTGTTCTCACTTTTGAGAGTTTTTAAACAAAGTTTTTCTTCTTTCAACTTTTCCGTTAGCCTACGCAACTCAATACTGTAATGAGCATGCTGACTCTGAAGTTCTTCGTATTTCTCCTCTAATGCCTTTACTTCATTTTTATTTGGCATTGTTTCTGCGTTTGCTGACATACAAATAGATGTAGCAAACATAATTATAAAAAATATATTCTTTACAGTCATAAATACTTTTTTTACATATAAAACCTATAATAATCAATGCAATAACAAAGCCTGTTTTAGCTCCATCATTACCAGCTATAGCTGCGCCTATTGTTATGCAGATAATAAGGAAAAAGAAAAACGCAAGAAAGACTTTATCCTCTTTAATCTCATTGTAAACAGCTTTTATTCCTCTATTAACATTAGTATGAGCATCTTCTACTTGTTTTTTTATATTTTCTTTCAAGGGTAGTGGCTTATAGGTAGGAAGGGGTTCCTTTATCTGCATTAAAAAATCATTTAATATCTTCCTATTTGGCAAATACCGTTCTTGCTCAAAACATTTCTCCATATCCAAGACATCCATTATAAGCAAAGCCTTTTTTGCCTTTAATACAACTCTTTTAATATATTCATATTTTGTCTTTCTGTCTTCTGATTCATATAGAAACTCATCGTTATATAGCGACGAATATAATGGGCGAAACAGAGGGTCTGATTTTTCCATTAATTTTTTATTCCTTTGCCGTCTTTCTTCTGCGGGGTCGTATTTTTGAGCCTCATTAATTTCGGCAATAACATTGTTCAATGCATTATTTACAACTAATGTAGATATTTTCAGATAATATTCATTGTCAGCACCCAATTTATCCTTTATAGACACCAAATACGGTTGGGCGTTTTCAAGAAGTGTAACAGCATGGCTTATCAAATCGGGCAACTGGCAATATTTATGCAATTCTTCCTTGATAGCCTTGTCCTCTGTAAACACTTCAGATGGGGGTAAGTTATCTATAATCTTTTGAAGAATGTCAACATTCTCTTTACACCTGTCCTTTGCTGCTTGTCCTACGACAATGCTCAATGCATATTTTTGTAGAGACATTGCCTTTATAGCAGCATCGGGTTCTTCAGTATCATTGTAATAGTCTATTCCACATTGCAGAATTTCAAGTCCTAGTTTGTCAGCAATCATCTGATATTGCAAATCAGTGTGGGTAAGCATTGATGACAACTCGGTCAAAGAGTCGGTTGTGTGTTTTCGCAGTTGCTCACCGGCTAATAGTCTTTCTTTGGGTTGCTTCCCTTTTGATTTCCTTGCCAACTCTATACAATTCTGTATGTCTGCAATATATTTTGAGGCACATTTGTCAATAATATATTTTCTCCAATTTCCATGAACAGTTTCCCTATATACAAGTTTATAAGTTCCAGAAGATAACTGTATAACATCTAAATGCTCTTTGTTATTAGCTATTTCTTTTGGAGTCAATTCTCCCAATTTTGACCAAAAAGCGACAAGGGTAATATTTTCTTTATCATCAATAAAAACACACGCTTTAAACTTATCGCCTGTCTCTCTATTAACAAAAGGGGCCACTTTCATCTTTCCATGTTCTCTTGCAAAAGAGACCAACGGCCAACTTCTGTCAGCTTTGTATACCCTCAGCAATTCTTTTGCTCCAAAATAATCACATATTTTATCTAATAAATTGTCTATTAGTAAAACTGTAGATTCTAAAGAAATATCATTGACTACATAACCAACAAACTCTCTGACGTATTCGATATTAGAATATAGTCTTTTTGCATAATACAATGCTAAAAACAGATACCCCTTTATCAAAAAGCACAAGAAAAGATTTTGCAAAGAAGAAGGGCATTCTTTTTTGCGCCATATTTCGATAGCCCCATCCATATCTCCATCCAACAGATGATTAAATGCCACCTCGTCTAAAGGCGTGACTTTTACAAACCAGAATTGGGCATACTGTATTTGGTCTTTCGGCAATGTGAGTGCGGCTTCAGCATCTGCAACCGATGCTTCTGTGCGTTCAATGGAACCAAGATATTGGGTAAGGTCTAAAGGAAATGATACAGGTTTTCCCACCTTTAAAAAGGCTTTCATGCGATTGTGGTTAGCCAGTCTTTCCTTTGTGGGAGAGTTGGAGTACACCCCTAATAGGCGATAAGGATTGTGTTGTAGTAAATTCATTCCTATTCCATTAACAAATAAAGTCAACCGACTCCTTTGTTGACGAAATTCTCTCACCAATACATACGAAAAAAAGACGTGGAGTCAATCCTGTTGCCCGTTCCACGCCATAAAGGCCTTCGCATTGCCCTGATTGTCGAAACGAGCAACGCCGAAAGCCCCACGCCGATGTAAGTATATAGTATGCCCAACAAGGCAACAATCGAAGAACCGATTGAAGCCTATGGGGTTGTATATAAATTACACCTCATGAGGCGTTCCCGTTGCTTTGTTTTTGACAATCAATTTGAAGTTGCGAAGTTCTTATGGCGTCAAAACCAAAGCGTACAGTTACGCCTTATATGTATAAATCTGAACCCCGCCTCTTCCCATTGGGACTTTCAGCAAGGATTCATTTGCAAAAATACACCTTATAGTTAAGAATTGCAAAAACGGCAAACGAATTATCAAATTTTAACAGTCGGCGGTGGGTGTCTGCTCAATTAATTGGGGGGCTGACTTGTCTGACGCGTCGGACTTTTC
>ERZ1026876.639-NODE-639-length-20076-cov-12.154638_pt1 | contig 20076 bp, 18 predicted proteins | sample MGYA00380168_ERZ1026876 | MGnify/ENA primary metagenome ERZ1026876 (study PRJEB33269, sample SAMEA4719804) | human gut metagenome | biome: human-associated habitat; feature: organic feature; material: feces | place: Cameroon | collected 2013-10 ... | reverse complement strand
ACGGGAGAATGCATTTGCCGATCAAATAAAAAAAGTATCCTCCACAGTGAAAATGGAGGATACCGATCTTTCGACATCGTTGTTTGAATTCTCTTCTTATTTTATCATGGTTATATCTGGGAATCAATAGAATTCCTTACAAATGTATCCCACCTGACCTTAGAAAAAACCTCGCAGAAGCCGAAACTTTTTTGCACATTGCCCAGTTTCGCATGAAAAATCCAGCAAAAAACGAAGGTGGACAGAATAAGTGGTCAGATGGGTGTCCAAACCGCAGGAGGAAACAAAAATGGCACGACGGGGAGAAAACATTCACAAACGCAAGGATGGTCGGTGGGAAGGGCGCTACATCAAATCGCGTACATCGGAAGGCAAAATTCAGTGGGGCTACGTCTATGGCACAGTCTATGCCGAGGTCAAGCAGGTACTGATCCAGAAAAAGGCAGAAGCGGGTTTCTACAACTTGAAAAGAACCGACCTGACCTTTGAAGCGCTGGCCGAGGTGTGGCTGCACTCCCTGAAAAACGGTATAAAAGAATCAACATACGCACATTATTCATACACACTGCACAAGTATCTTCTTCCCGTTTTGGGCAAAGTGCTGGTTGCATCCCTTGAGGAAAGCTTTCTGGAACAGGCCATACAGCAGATTATTGCGCCTACGGATGCCACGCACAAGCCATTGGGGAAATCCTCTGCCCGGGAATGCCTCTCTATGCTGCGCCGTATCTGCAAGTATGCCGCGCATTTACGTCTGATTCGTCCGATGGAGCTAGAAGTAGCGTTGCCAAAAGCCATTGATAAAACACCCGTACCTCTTTCCCCAGTAGAGCAACAGCACCTCTACCATTATGTACAGGAGAACCCCACGCCCCGCAAGATCGGCTTGTTATTAGGGCTTGAATTAGGTCTGCGTATTGGCGAGATTTGCGGCCTGCAATGGGGCGATTTTGACCTGAAACTTGGCACGCTGAAGATCAACCGGACGGTCTGCCGAATTTCCTGTGGAAACGGTCATACAAAGGTGGTCATCCAGACGCCGAAAACCCGCACCTCCCGCCGTGAAATTCCAATCCCTAAATATTTATTGCTGATGCTGAAAAAGCTGCGTGGAAACACCAGTAATTCTACATGGTTTCTATCTGGGAATGAGTCAAAGCCCACCGAACCCCGCTGTTATCGGAAAAGCATCAAGGCATATCTGAAACAGGCAGCTGTCCGGCAAGTACGTCCGCACGCGCTGCGCCATACCTTTGCTACCACCTGTCTGCAGGCAGGGTGCGATGTAAAGACCCTCAGCGAATTGTTAGGACACGCCAATGCCAACATTACTTTGCAGCGCTATGTGCACTCTGACCTGACCCGAAAGCGCCGGGAGATGAACCGAATATTCTCCCATCAGGTGTCCATGAGGGGCAGGAAAACACCGAATCTGATGGAATAACGCTCGATTTTAGCCATTGTCTTTCATTTTCACTGTGGAGGATACCCCTTTATTGCGGGGAAGGGGTGAACAAGGTGGCATTGCGCCTGTTTGAGCACAACGAAAAAGCGTATCGTGCGGCAGTCCGGATGATGGACCAGTATGGCAAGGCTGCCATTGTCCACCCGACCGGCACCGGAAAGAGCTACATTGCGTTCAAGCTGATCGAGGACAACCCGGAGAAGGTCGTAATCTGGCTTTCTCCCAGTGAATATATCTTCAAGACCCAGCTGGAGAGCCTGAAAAGGAACGACCCAGATTTTCCGCTGGTAAACGTTCACTTTTATACCTACGCCAAATTGATGTGCTGTACACAGGCACAGCTGGACGAAATAGCGGCACAGAAGCCCGCCTATATTATACTCGATGAATTCCACCGTGCCGGTGCGGAATGCTGGGGCGAGAGTGCGGTGGCTTTATTAAAGTTATGCCCGAATACGAAATTGCTGGGGCTGACAGCGACAAATATCCGATATCTGGACAACAACCGCGATATGGTCGGGGAGTTGTTTGATGGACATATTGCAAGCGAAATGACCCTTGGCGAAGCAGTCGTCAGGGGTATTTTGCCTGCCCCGAAATATGTAACCACGGTCTATCAGTACCAGAAAACGCTCGCAAAGTATCAGGCGCGGGTGGACAACCTGCGTACACCGGGGATTCAGGACGTGAACCAAAAGTATCTGGATGTGCTTCGCCGTGCACTGGAACAGGCGGACGGCCTGGATAAGGTCTTTGCCCATCATATCACGAATAAGTCCGGCAAGTACATCGTATTCTGCGCCAACAAGGAGCATATGAACGAGATGGTGTCCCATGTGCCGGAGTGGTTTGCCGGAGTCAATCCGGACGTTGTGGTATACGAAGCCTACTCCGATGACCCGAATACGGACAAGGCCTTTGCGGACTTTAAGACAGACACAAGCAAACGGCTGAAGTTGTTGTTCTGCATCGATATGCTCAACGAAGGCGTCCATGTGGAGGGGATTTCGGGTGTGATTCTGTTCCGGCCTACCGTCTCTCCGATTATCTACAAGCAGCAGATTGGCCGCGCTTTGACGGCAGGGAACACAGAGACACCCTTGATCTTGGATGTGGTCAACAACTTTGAAGGCCTGACCAGTATTTCCGGTCTGCAAAGCGAGATGCAGGAGGCAGTCCATCGTCTGTATGCTAACGGCGAGGGCGATAAGATCGTCACAGAGCGGTTCGAGGTCATCGAGCAGGTGCACGACTGCCGGGTGCTGTTTGAGCAGCTGCAGGCAAGCCTTTCTTCCAGTTGGGAGCACTATTTCTCTGAGGCAAGCATTTATTATGCGGAGCACGGAGACCTGAATATCCCCAAACGCTACACGACCCCGGCGGGACTGAGCTTGGGAACATGGCTGATCACGCAGCGTCGGGTGCGCGAGGGACAGATACCCGGTCAACTGATCCAGCAGCAGATCCAACGGCTGGACAGCATCGGGATGGTCTGGGGCAACCGGAACGAAATTGCATGGCAGCGAGGGCTGGAATCTGCCCAAAAGTACCATGATGCCCACGGAAACCTGATGGTGCCCGGCAAATACACCGACCCAGAAGGCTACCCCTTAGGGCAGTGGATCATAAAAACAAGGCAGCAGCGGCTGAATGACCGCTTGAAGGAAGAACGCATCGCACAGCTTGATGAGATCGGCATGGTGTGGAGCGTTTTTGATGTCAAGTGGGAGAAAGCCTTTGCCTTGGCGGTGGCCTATTACGAGCAAAACGGCAACCTGAATATGCCGCGCTCCTATGTGACAGCCGCAGGGGAGAAGCTGGGCTGCTGGGTGGCAAATCAGCAGTGGGCGTACCAAAAAGGAAAGCTTTCGGACGACCAGATCATGCGGCTGGAAAGGATCGGGATGTATTGGGGCAACCGCAATGACCGCCAGTGGAACGAAGGGTATCAGGAAGCCAAGCGCTATTTTGAAGCCCATGGCGACCTGAAAGTGCCTGTTGATTATGTGTCGCCCGACGGATATGCCCTTGGGAAATGGGTCAAGCGGCAGCGGTATACTCACCAGAATCCTGAAAAAAGCGGTGCTGTTCTGACAGAGGAGCGCATTGCAAAGCTGGATGCCATCGGGATGCGGTGGGAGAAAGCGGATTCGAGGCCGCGCCGGTTAGAACTGGCACAAGAGTCTAAGAGGGAAAACAGAGCCCTGAATGTTTCGGCTAGGCACAAAACGGGGAAAGAGATCGGTTTGTGTAGTTGATAGCGCGACCCCAAAACAGTTTCTGTAATGTGGGTCGTAGAATTTGAGTGAGTCGTAAAAAGAAAATCTAAAGGAGTTATTGGAGAGGATTATGTCAAAGTTTCAGCATGATGTAATGTTGAGGGTCGTGAAGATCCTGAATGTTCTGATGATCGAGCTGCCGTTTGTGGCGTGCTGGTTCCTGTACTACTCGCACCAGACCTATGCAACGATGGCTTGGAAGGGCCATCTGGCGATTTTAGGCCTGTTTTTTATTCTGTACATTGCACTCGGTAAAATCTACGATGCGTTCTGGATGTCGATGCAGCGGGTCTCGGAGATGGTGTACGGCCAGATTCTTGGCGCTATGGCAACCGATGGTATTTTGTACATCGTGATCTGCCTGATGTCGGCAAAGCTCTGCAATCTATTGCCGGGCATTGCGGCAATTGTGGGACAGTTGGTGATGGCTGCGATCTGGGCATCTTGTGCACATAAATGGTACTACAAGACCTTTCCTCCGCAGAAGACCGCTGTGGTCTACGATGTGCGTCATGGTATGGAAAAGCTCATCAACGAGTACGGCCTGAGCCAGAAATATGATGTGCAGGTCACCCTGAGCGTGTCGGAGTGCTTGGCAGACCTGAGCATTCTGGACGGCATGGAGACGGTTTTTGTCAGCGGAGTTCACAGCCATGAGCGCAATATTATCCTGAAGCACTGCGTAGGGAAGGGCATCAATGTGTTCGTCATCCCCCGTGTGGGCGACGTTATTATGAGCGGCGCATGGCCGATGCACATGTTCCACCTGCCGATGCTGCGCGTCGGTCGTTACATGGCCAGCCCGGAGTTCTTGTTCATCAAGCGTGCGATGGACATTGTGATCTCGCTGGTGGCGCTGGTGATTCTGAGCCCGGTGTTATTGGTTACCGCTATTGCAGTCAAATCCGATGGTGGTCCTGCCTTCTATAAGCAGGTGCGTCTGACCAAAGACGGCAAGCAGTTCGAGATTCTGAAGTTCCGCTCCATGCGCGTGGATGCAGAAAAGGATGGCGTGGCACGTCTTTCCACCGGCGACAAGGATGACCGTATTACAAAGGTCGGTCACATTATCCGCGCCTGCCGTCTGGACGAACTGCCTCAGTTGCTGAACATCCTGAAGGGTGATTTGTCTGTTGTGGGCCCTCGTCCGGAGCGCCCGGAGATCGCCGCACAGTACTGCGAGGAGATGCCGGAGTTTGCGCTGCGCCTGCAGGCAAAGGCTGGTTTGACCGGCTATGCACAGGTGTACGGCAAGTATAACACCACCCCCTACGATAAGCTGCAGATGGATCTGATGTACATTGCGCATCCCAGCCTGATCGAGGATCTGAAAATTATGCTGGCAACTGTCAAAATTTTGTTCATGCCGGAGAGTACAGAGGGCGTGGCAGAGGGTGCAACCACGGCGATGGGGCAGGAGTAAGCAAAACGTTTTAACGTCGATTAAAGAAAATGTTTTAACTGATGTTTGCGATAACTATTTGTCGAAATACTAGGTTTTGACAAAGCAAAAGTCTCATTTTTGTGATGAATCTGGGCTGTTTTGCAGTAGTAATAGAGGAGTTTATCAAATGAAAAAATACGCAATTATCACGATGGATGTAGAAGACTGGTACCATACATACTTCCCGGAGGCAAATGTGGATCGTTCGATTTCGCTTCTGGACGGTTTGGATGTGGCACTGGATATTATGAAAAAGGACGATATCCACGGCTCGTTCTTCGTTGTTGGTGAGATTGCGGATAAGCTCGCAGACAAACTAAGAGCAATGGACAAAGAAGGCCATGATATCGCAGTTCACAACTGCCAACATCTTCGCCCTGTAACCATGACTCCGGACGAGTTCCGCAGCCAGTTGCTGGAGGCAAAGCAAAAGATCGAGGGAATTCTTGGACATCAAGTTCATGGTTACCGCGCACCAAGCTTTGGCATTGACGATGAACGGCTCGACATTGTGCGAGAGTGCGGTTTTAAGTACGACTCCAGCAAGCTGAAACCGCAGAAGAGTGCCAAGTACGGTGTGCTGAATTTGAAGGACTTTAAGGAAACGATTCCTTGTGTTCACCAGACTAAAGGCTTTACGGAGTTTGAGGTCAGTACTGAGAAGATTGGCGATATGAATATGCTCCTTGGCGGCGGGTATATTCGGATGCTACCGTGGTTCTTAATGAAGCATATGACCCAGAAGTATTTGGACTCTGGTAAGCCCTATGTGATGTACATCCATCCGATTGATTTGTCACCGAAACCTATGCCGAAGGTGGAGGGTATTAGCTTCGACCGGTATCTTCGTACACATATTGGCCGACGCCATATGGTTTGGCGTTTCAAGAAGGTAATTGAGATGCTCAAAAAGAGTGGCTACGAATTCGTGACTTTTGATGAACTGCTGAAAATCTATCCTAACGAAGAATGAGGCAATAATGGATTCCATTCATGTTACGAATTATGAGCCGAACATAGGACTGGGGCTAAGGATAGCACTTGTGACCGATATGCACAGTATGCCATACGATGAGTTACTGATGCTACTTACAAAAGAAAGTCCCGATGCGATTCTCCTCTCTGGCGATACTTTGGAGCGACACGAGGAAGGAAAAAGCGAATGGAGCTTTCTATCAATGGAACAGTGGCAGTTTCTGCCGGAGATGAAAGGCCCAATGGTTAGTCTGATGCGGGTGCTGGATCGTCTGGTCGAGCATAAGGGTATTGAAGCTGAAGAAGAGGAAGACCTCGGCTTAGCGTTTCTCCGAGATATAAGCAACCTGGCCCCGGTGTTCATGTCGGTCGGAAACCATGAATGGTATTTTACCGCTGAAGATGAGAGATTCTTCGTAGACCGCAATATTACAGTTTTGGATAATGCCGATGTGCAGGTGACTATTAAAGGTAAGAAGCTGCGCATCGGTGGACTGTCCACTCGCTATGATTTGGATTGGTTGGGGGAGTACGCACAAAAAGAAGGAACGAAAATTCTTCTGTGCCATCATCCAGAGCATTACAAATACAAGATTAAGGACAGAAAAACAGACACCTTCGACTTGGTTTTATCTGGGCATTACCATGGAGGGCAATGGCGCATTGGTAATGTTGGTGTGTACGTGCCAAGGATTGGACTGATGGTTTCAAATGTCCGTGGACAGTTTGGAAAGCACATTATCAGCGCAGGCGTTTCAAATACGACCCGGTTTCCAAGATTGGGTAATCCGCGGGAACTGGTGATGATAAATATTTGAGGAGATACGGGAATGGACAGTAGATTTGCGGGAAAGAAAATTCTCTTACTGGATGGTTTGACGAGCCAGTGCTTGGAATATACAAAAGCCTTCAATGGTCTTGGCTGTGAGACCACGGTGCTGTGTGATGACCGGTTTGATACTTGTTATGCATCGAAGCGCCCTAAGCATAAGATTCTCGGAGTGTCGAGTGTCCGTGACTTGAAAGGAACGGAAGAATGGATTCTGAAGCTGGTCAAGTCTGGTGAATACGATGTGGTCATCCCGTTTACTGAGTATTCAGCTACTATTTTGTCTCACCATAAAAAGGAATTGAGCACCTATGCACACCTGATAGTTAATGATCAGGATGTGTTTGATTATGCTCAGGATAAAAATAATGTCATGAAGGTCTGCATGGAAAATGAGTTGCCTTGTCCGATGACTATTTATGACGCTAAATCCGTAGACGATATCCTTGCTTCTAATATCAAATTCCCAATTATCCTGAAGCCGAGCCATGGTTTTGGTTCGCATGGATTTCACAAGATTGGAACTAAGGAAGAGCTTGCAGCCTGTGTTGAGAAGTTTGATATTGACGTGTCCGAGATGGTTGTACAGGAATATATCCCTCAGGAAGGCTTAAATGTTGCAGATAATTTGTTTGTTGATAAAGAGGGAAATACGAAAAGCGCATTTACCTATGCGAGTTACCGATTCTATCCCATTGATGGCGGCTCTGGCGTGCTGAACGAAACGATTGACCGCAAGGATATCCACGATATTTCCATGCAGCTGGTAAAGAAAATGGGACTGCATGGCCCTGTGGGCGTCGATATGATAATTGATGCACGGGATGATACGCCCAAAGTGCTTGAGGTAAACCTTAGACCGATTGCCTGTGCAAAGCTGGGCTTTCTGTCTGGAATCAATACTGCACAGCAAATAATGGAAGACCTGTATGCTGACGAGGTGACTCCGATGCAGCAGTATAAAACTGGAATCAGAGTACGGCGTTCACAGATTGATTGGATGTGGTTTATCAAATCACCAAATCGGTTTAAAACAAAGCCATCGTGGTTTGACCGCAGGAATACCGTGGATCAGCTGTTTTCGTGGAGTGATCCGGGACCGTGGTTTGCATTTTTTATTTATGGTTTCAGGAAATTTATAAGAGAAAGATAAATAATGTGACTTAATGGAGTAATTGAATGAAGAAGATACTAATGGTGACAATGTCTGAACATACAAGTTTTCAAGACGGCGTATTTAGTATGTACGAAAACCTAAAGGATAGATATAAGGTCACAACATTGACAATGAAGAACTCGGATTATCCAGCTCCCAGGAATAGAGATAATTTGTTTATTGATGCTCCCAAAAGGCCGGGAATTACTAAAGACACATTCAATGTGGCGCGTATTCATCAAATGATGAAGATGATTCGAAATACGGATTTTGATGTTGTCTATTTTGAATCATTCCATGTGTGGAATTATCCGATTATACTCTATTGCAAGAATAAACATATCCCTGTGGCACATGCAATCAATGATGTGATTCCCCATGCAGGTGATGAACATGCAAGAATTAATAAGACAATCAATAATTTGACAGCTCGATTGGCAAACCGGATTATTTTAAGAAGTGCCGATGGTTATAATAATGCGTTGAAACAATATCCGCAGTATAAGGATAAACTGCACAAGGTTGATCTCTGGTATTCTTTTCCCCAGTATTGCGAACCAAAGGGAAATAGCGTTCTCTTTTTCGGTCGAATGAATCGGTATAAGGGCGTTGAGTGCCTGCTTGAATTGGTAAAGCGGACGCCGGATATTCAATATGTTGTCGCTGGTAAGGCGGATGACAGTGTAAAAGAGACTATTGATGCATTAAAAAAACTTCCTAATGTGAAGCTTGATGAAGGCGTTATTCCATATAGCAAGATGCATGACTACTTTTATAATGCGCTATGCACGGTTCTACCCTATGAAACAGCAACGCAGTCCGGTGTAGTGCTTGATGCATATAAACACTCAAGACCTGCTGTGGCTTTTGATGTTGGTGCATTGGGCGAACAGATTGATGACGGGATAACTGGATATCTTGCGAAGCCTGGCGATGTTAGACAACTTGAAATTCAGTTGCGAAAGATCATTGATATGCCGAAAGAGGAGTATGAGCAGATGTGCATGAAATCTTACCAGAAAGGCTTGGATGCTTATTCAGCAAAGAGTAGGGAAAAAGAGTTCCTGAGCGCAATTGGTGTAGAGCAGGGGGCATAAAAATGAATCTTAAGACCCTAAAAAGATACTGGATGATGCTTCGCCTAATTTCCATCGGGGGGGGGGTACTCAAGAGCTGAGTACCTGAAGAAAAAACACTATTTTAAGAGAATTGGCGAACACGTATATTTGCAGCCGTGGAATTTTGGAACAGAGCCAGAGATGATCAGCTTTGGAGATAATGTACATGTTGCAAGCAATGTCAATTTTGTTAACCATGATATCACTTGCATGATGTTTAACTACATGGATAAGGAACATCATTACAAAATCCGCCAAGGAGAAATTAATATTGGCAATAATGTTTTTATTGGCGCAGGTTCACGAATCCTTTATGATGTGACGATAGGTGATAATGTCATTATTGGAGCCGGAAGCCTCGTGAATAAGAGTATTCCAAGTGGTACAGTTGCAGCTGGCGTTCCCTGTAGAGTAATTGGTAGCTTTGATGAATATATGAGTCGATTGAGGGAAAAGTAAATTGAAAAAAATTACCGTTGCTGTTGATGCGAAAGAACTGGCGAAGAAAAATATAGGTAGCTTAGGAATGATTCTGTTGGAATTGATTCCTCGGTTGTTGCCGAAATTTGATGTACTCCTTCTTTCTGATATTGATATTCCAACACACTATGTTCCAGATGGAGTGCAAACTGCTATAAGAAATGTTCCATATAGTGGTGGCGCTGACTTGGTAAAGTATCAGTACTGGATGAAAAAAGTATGTGAGAAAAATCATGTGGATTGGTTCTATCAGATTAATCACTTTTCACTTTTTAAGATGAAGAGGGTGGAACAAATTGTAGTTGTCCACGATTTGTATCCTCTAGAGGAAATAGAGCATGAGACACTGTCAAGTAAAATGACATATTGGGTGTCACTGTTTTTTACAATGATAAACGCAGATGTTATTTTTACAGTGTCAGAATTTACGAAAAGCAGATTGTCGCATTTTTTCTGGAAAAGCAAAAAAGTTCAAGTTAACTATAATGGAATTGCCCCATTACAAAAATCAAAATCTGAAAATATTGTAGATGGAAAATTTTTCTTGATGTTGGGCAGAGTCTCATACTGGAAAGGCACATTTCAGGTGGCTGAGATTTTTTCAAAGTATTTTGCGAATAGCGAATATAAATTGATTATTGCTGGTCAAGCGCAAAATGAAGAAGACGCTCAGAAAATGAGAAGTATATCAGATGGTTGCCATAATATTGTTTGGATGGATTATGTAGATGATTCGACAAGAGATTGGTTGCTACAAAATGCGGATTTGTTTTTGTATGCGTCAAGATATGACGGATTTGGAAAGCCTCCATTAGAGGCAGCATTAGCGTATACCCCTGTGTTGATTAATGACATACCTGTTCTCCGAGAAGTGACCAAGAATAAAGGAACATACGTTGATTTCTATGGACCGCTGGAAAAAACCTGTAGCACAATTATCAATATGGTAAACAATAGAGATGATAAGCAATTGAAACAGTTGCAGGAAATAGCTCGGAGCTATACATGGGATGATTTTGCAAATAAAACGATAGATGTGATTCAATCGGTTAGAGGTGAATGATGAAAGTACTATTTGTTTTAAATGCTTTTGGCCCGGCGTCAGGTGCCGAGCATGTGCTGATTGATTTTTTAAAGACAACACCGGAAATCGAGCCGCTTTTTTTGTATATTGGTCCCGTCAAACCGGAAATTAATGAATTTTTGCAGGTTGCCTCGCCTGAAGACTGTTACTATGTGGAGATAAATACTTCGATTATGTCGCCTTTATCAAGGCAATGGTTTATGAAGCCTATTAGGGCAGATATGTGCAGACGGATTAAGACAAGTAAGGTATTTAAGAACTTGCAAAAGAAACCATTTGAATTGGTTTACTTTAATAATTCGTTTGAAGCGGCTTCTTTTTACCCGTTATTTGAAAATTCAAAAAAAATAGTTCATATTCACGATATGGTGGATATGTTTAGACCTGCTCAAAAGAAATGTGTCTTAGAAGCCTGTGAAAAAGCTGGACGTATTTTGACTGCATCTGAAGCTTGTCGCAAAATGTTGATAAAAAACAAAATAAATTCATCTAAAGTTGCAACAGCATACAATAGTATCGCGTTAGAAAAAAAAGATTACGTTCGAAGTGATACTGAGAAAATAACGATTGGGTTTGTTGGAAGTGCAATAAAGAGAAAAGGATTTGATATATACATCGCGATTATTAACACGTTGAAAAAGCAGGATGCATTTAAAGGAAAAAAGATTGAAGCAGTTGTCATAACAAACAGCAAAAAAGGCGATGCTTATCTAGAGGAATGTTTATCAACGCTGGATAGAGATGTTGAATGCAATGTTTTCTATAGCATTCCAAGAGAAAAAGTATTTGCTCAATATGGGACGATGGACCTTCTCTTGGTTCCAAGTCGATTTGATCCGCTGCCAACAGTTGTTTTAGAAGCTTCTTTAGAAGGCGTACCTGTTATTGGAACAAATAAGGATGGCATTCCAGAGATGCAAGTCGATGAGGATATGCTGTTTAATGTTGATGATGTTGTAGATGCTATAAGAAAAATTGAAAAATGGTTCAATCTCCCCTTTGAAACGAGAAAAGAAAAAATGGATAAAGTACAGGCATATATAGAATGTACATTTACTGCTGCAAAGAAAAAGAATGTTGTACTCAACAGCATTAGGGATGTTCTTGAAATGTGATTGAAATGGGGGAAAGTGCGGTGGCATATGATGTTAATCAAATAAGCGAGAAAGTTAGAGAGACGCTTGCTGGATGTCCAGAGGTTGTAGCGGCCTTATTAATGGGGAGTTGCTCTAGAGGTGAAGAAACGTATTTCATTAATGGGCGTGGAGAACGAGAACTTCTAAGCGATTATGAGATGCTAATAATCGTTCATGATAAGATGGACACGAAGGTAAGCGATAACAAACTCAAATTACTTGCTAGAGAATTGAAAGGACAATCATCATCACCATGCTTTGAACTGGAATGGTCATATAAAACAGAACATCAGATAAAAAAACTAGATAAACGTTTTATCTTCTTTGAAGCACGGAAAAGTGCGTGTACTATTTACGGAAATAAATCCGCCATAGAGTTGTTTCCAGTGATAAATATTAAAAACTTGAACTTCTGCGAGTTGAATACGGTTATAATACATCGGCTTTACCATGTGTTGAGAGATCGTTTGAACACAGATGAACATTATCAGCAGTATTTAATTGCTAGAAATACGTTAGATATTCCAACTGCTGTTTTACCGTTATGCGGTATACTCCAAAGTTCTTATGAAAAACGAAATAAATCATTTAGTGAGTATGCGCTGCAATATGGATTTCCCAAAGAACTTATGGTAAGACTTTCTGATTATCTCCAAATGAAGAAAGACTATAATGCGGATCAATATAATGAATATTCTCTGGAGTTCATGAAAAAACAATTTGTAGCGGATATGAAAATCCTCTATGAATTCCAAAAAAGACAGCAACATAATCATGCTTTTAGAAAAAATAAAAGGCTATTTATTTCAGCTGTTTACCGAAGAAATATTGAAATGTTGAAAATAAGTCTATGCTGGGAAAAGGTGAATGAGTCTTTGTATCAGAGGATGATTCAGATGCTAGAAAAAGATGATGTATCTGACATAGAGCTGATAAAACTTCAAGATGAGATGTTTAGACTATTTAACTACAGGTGAGGAAAATAATATGGAAAAACCGGTGTGCGTTGTTTTTGCAGATGCATTTGCATATAGCAGTTATATACAATTGGGTGGATTAGGAGGAGCATTTTCAGTTCAAAAGATTAAGCCGGGTATTGCATATAGCAGCAACCTTCATTATTTGCTCTTTGATGGAAAAACACCAGATGACGTTGGATTCTTTACGGATTATAGTTGGAGAAAAGCTGAGTATAACGATCCCGGTAAAATGAAGAATAGCTTGGATCAAATAGATACGCTAAACAATTTGTATAGAGCATTTGAGCGGAAGTTTACAAAAAGGCATGATAACATTCCTTTCGGAGAAAGAGCATTCTTTGAGTGTAAAGGAAAATACAAATTTATGGAACCAGGTGAATGTACTGTCTTTGGGAGGAAGGTTGTTAAGGCCTATAAAAAAACAGCAGAAGCGAGTTTTGACGAGGCTGAAGAACAAGTCACTAGAGGAGAAAAGGGCATTGTTGTTGTTTTAGAGATTTTGGATCATGTTGGACATGAAGTGGGATCGGAAGGAACAAAATATGTTGATGCCGCGAAAATGGTAATTGAACGAACAAAAAAACTATTTAATCATTTTAAAGAGAAAAATCCTGAGGGTATTTGCGTTTTGATTTCAGACCATGGAATGGGCAATGTTCTAACAGGTGTCGATATCCTTAATCCCATGAAAAGACTTTTTGGACTCCCTGGGGAAAAATATCAAGTTTATAATGATTCGCTGTATTTACGTATTTGGGCAGATAGTAACGATATGCTTTTCAAGATAGGAAACTATTTGAATAAGATCGATTGCTTAAATCAAATCGATGAATCTAATAGAAAAAAGTACGGTGTTACAAAGCACGAATTCGGAGATCTTATATATGTTCTGAAAAATGGATATTATTTTAACCCGAATTGCTTTGGCGTATCGCTGAGAGGCGGAGTAGCAGGATTGCATGGCTATATGGAACCGTTGGACCAAGTGTCAGGAATTCTTGTTACTGAGTTTGGATCTGGAGAGATGATTGATGCGATGAATGTTTTTGATACGGTGCGGAAGCATTTAATGAGTTGAGAATAGATGGGGTGAAGATACCGTTGTATGATGTAAGAATTGGAACGATAGGACTTGTCATATGTCTATGCGTTTTTATCTATGCCATTCGTGAACAGGTGACAAAAGACATAGAACAACGAATTGATATTCTTCTGATTTTTGCTTTACTGTTGCGCGTTATATGGATGATTGCCGTCATTTTTCTTGAAGGAAAAATGCAATTTTTTGTTTATGATGATGAAACCTATTACCATGTTGCGATGGGGTCAGTAGCAATTGCAGATGGAGATAACTTTTATAATTACATATTGCGATTTATATATGATATGTTTGGAAAGACGTCTTTAAATGGACGATTGACAAATATGTTTGCTTCGATTGCCACTATTTATCCATTGGCATATTTGGAAAAAAGTATAAATGAAGAGACAAAGTTCGGAGCAACAACATTTTTTGCGATATCTCCATTTCAAGTATTTATTTCGTTTTTTGAAATAAAAGATATTATACTTATGTTCACATTTGTATCATCATATGCGGTATTAAACAGTATTAGGAAAAGGGGAAGAATATCAATAGCATTAATTATTCAAATTGCAATTCTTTGTGCGATCAGTGAGGGAATTCGGTCAGGAATGGGAATAATTCCGATAGCTATATTGCTGTTCGATAGAGTTAGGAAAGGAATAGGTGCCAATAGAATCCAACACATTGTAAGCGGAATGGTTTTAATAGGTGCTTTTGCTTTAATTGTGTGGATATACTTTCAAGACTATATTTTGTCACAAAGTGTTAGAGTCGAAAAATATCAAAAGTGGATTTTTACCCAGTTTGGATCAACATCTTTTTATAATAAATTTGTTATTACTGGTATTCAGGATATTTGGAAGCTACCATTCTGCTTTGTTTTGTACGCACTGCAACCGTTAAATGCATTGGATGGCTCTAGTCGTTTTTTTGGCGAATGGGGAATGTTTGCGAAGATTATTGATGTTCCAATTTTGGTAATGGCGATTAGGTGGCTATATGTTTATGTGAAAAAAGAAAAGATATATTCGCTGATATTTATTCTTCCGTATATTTTTGTGAGTGGCGTTAATTTGACAAATGCGCGTCAAGGATTTTTCTTGTATCCTATTATGTACTTGATGTGTTTTTATGGCTTTTCTAGAATGGATAGTTACAACGGAAAGAACTCGATCGTGCGAATAATTAATAGCAGCGGCTTTACATATGCTTTGGCTGGAACACTATATGTATTATGGATTTTCGTGGTAATAATGCGCGTATAAAGGGAGAAGTAATGAATAAAAAATTGATAGGAAATACTGCGTGGTATTTTCTGGGAACTGCAATAAGCGCAATTATTGGTTTTATCTCTGCTCCAATATTGACAAGAGTCCTTTCGACAGAAGTCTATGCTCAATATGGAATGATTACTTCGTTTACCACGCTAGTAGCGACATTTGTCTACTTGGGGCAAGATGAAGCATTCATGCGGTATTTTGATAGGCGAAAAGAGCCGTTTTGGAGCTTTTTTTGGCGTTGCATTAGATTACCACTTGTTCTGTGCATTATAATGCTGTTTTTGTTGTTAGAACCAAATCATATAGTTCTGTCATGGGTGTTTGCTTGTGATATACAAAACAAGGTTGCAATTCTGATTATAGCTTACATCGCGATGCTGGTTTTGCAAAGATTTTTGATGTTGACAGCACGAATGGAAGAAAGAGCCGCAAATTACTCAATATCGAATATTGCAACGAAAGTAGTGTTTTTTGTTGTGCTGTATATTTTCTATTTTATGGGTCAGATTATCACTTTGACAGAGTTAGTTGCAGCACTTATGGTTGGTGTCCTATGTGCGCTTGCTATTAATTTAGTAGTGGTTGTAAAAGTTAAACATGAAGCAAATTCGAAAGGAGAAAATATTACATCGAAAGAACTCTTTTCGTTTGGAATTCCATTTGCAATTAGTTCAACAATGTTTTGGGTAGTTCCTTTACTTGAAAAGATTGTTATAAGAGATTTAACCAACTGGACGGTGCTCGCTATTTACACATCAGCAGCCATTTTTGTGACAGCGATGGGATTGATTAAGACTACAGTTAATAGTATTTGGGTTCCCTATGTATATAAAAACTATACAAATGAGGTCGAGTTCAAGAGAATCTTTAGGCAAGTTGGTATTTCACTGTGCTGGTTATGCTTGGTGATTTTGGCTGGACTGATAGTGGTCAGAAGATGGGTCGTTTGCATATTTGACAGTGCATATTATGATTCTATGTTGATTGCTCCGGCATTGGTATGTGGAGCTTGCTTTGACTTGCTAACATGCATCTATTCTATCGGAATTAATATAAAAAAGAAAACGCGGTTTCATATCATAATTCCGTTTGTTCAACTAGCTATATCAATGGTGACGCTGTATATTGGGCTGCCTAGATGGGGACTTATAGCTACAGGTATTTCTTATTTGCTTAGTATTGCCATAAGCCGTATTGTGCAGATGACAATAGCACTACATTATTATGGAACAGATAGTGGTTATGGAAAATTAGCAATTATGCTTGGAATATACATTGTTGTAGGAATCCTTTCTTGCTTTGTGAGTAATATTCAATTTGACATTTTATGTGGATTGCTTTTACTTGTGTTTGGTACAGTTATTGCAGGAAAAGATTTGTACACAGCACTTGCATATGTGCTTCCGAATAAGGTGAAAGAATAATGAAGTGTACAGTTATTGGAATAGCAGGAGGGACAGGTTCGGGTAAATCAACTTTTACTGCGAGAATAAAAGCGGCCTTTCCAGACAAGGTTGCGGTTCTGTATCACGATAACTATTATAAAGCGCGCGATAATATTCCCTTCGAGGAGAGAAAGACAATAAACTACGATCATCCTAATTCACTCGAAACAGATTTATTAATTGAACACGTTAAATTACTAAAAAGCGGTAAGTCAGTAGATACTCCAATGTACGATTTTACGCAGCATACCAGAGCAAAGACAACATTACATATTGAATCCAAACCGATTCTTATTATTGAAGGTATTCTCACTCTACAAAATGCAGAACTTGTGAATCTTATGGATATTAAAATTTTTGTGGAGGCCGATGCAGACGAGAGAATACTGAGAAGAGCAATTAGAGATGTCAAAGAACGTGGAAGAGACCTAGAAGGTGTAGCAGAACAGTATTTACAAACAGTTAAGCCCATGCATTATTTGTATGTTGAGCCGACAAAAAATGCTGCAGACCTTGTAATTAATAGTGGCATGAATGATGTTGCATTTGACATCGTAAGCACAAAAATTAAAGCACTTCTGGAGGAATCTAAAAATGATACCTAAAGTGATACATTACTGCTGGTTTGGTGGAAAACCTATTCCCAAAGAATATATGAAATATATTGATAGTTGGAAAAGGTATTTGCCAGATTATGAAATCAAAAGATGGGACGAGAGCAACTTTGACATTCACTGCAATAAATTTGTGGAAGCTGCCTATAACGCCGGAAAATATGCATTTGTGAGCGATTTTGCTAGATTCCAAATTCTGGCGAATCGGGGGGGGGTATACTTTGATACAGATGTTGAAGTGATTCGAAGCCTTGACGAGATTATAGCCAAAGGACCTTTTCTAGGGGAACAAGTTAAAGGTAGAGTAGCCGCTGGTTTAGGCATGGCTGCTGAGCCGGATATGGAATTCTACAAAAAGGTAGTTAACCTGTACGACAATATGACCTTTGATTTATCACAGGATTCAAATAAACAAGTTACAGTTGTTCAGCATGTAACTGATTTGCTCATTGAATGTGGATACGATCCAAAGTTTGATGGCATACAGACAATTTGTGGAATAAATATTTATCCACCACAATACTTCAATCCGCAGGATTTTAAGACGGGCGTGATTACATTAACAGAGAACACTTATACGATACATCACTTTGCTGAATCGTGGAAACCACCTGTTGAAAGAAGACTTCATAATATGGAAGTCGTAATGAACAGGAAATTTGGTTCAAAAGGGGCAAAATTAGCGTACATTATAGGCCTTCCATATTGGGTTTACAAAAAAATGAAAACAGCAGGTATCAATGGTGTTATTGTAACAGCCCGGAAAAAAATAATGAGAAACAAATAAAAATGTAAACGACGTGCAACACTAGAAAGTTGCCGTATAGCAGTTGAGGAGGAAAACACTAATGATTATTACTCAAACGCCCTTTCGGATGTCTTTCTTTGGTGGTGGCACAGATATGGAAAGCTTTTTCCGCAAAAATGGAGGTGCAGTGCTTTCCACTACATTTGATAAGTATTGCTATGTCAATGTTCGTCATTTACCGCGATTCTTTGATTACTCGACGGAACTTTCCTATTCGAAAACCGAGCGCGTAACAAGTGTGGATGACATTCAGCACCCGGCTATTCGAAATGCAATGAAGATGCTAGATATGCATGAGATCCGCCTTACATATGAAGCTGATCTTCCGGCTCGTTCCGGTTTGGGAACATCCAGTTCCTTCGCTGTTGGAATGTTGAACGCATTTTACGCACTCAAAGGAAAGTATGCGGACAAGAAAAAGCTGGCAGACGAAGCAATTTACCTTGAGCGCAACCTGTGCCAGGAGGCCGGTGGCTGGCAGGATCAGATTGCGGCGTCCTTCGGTGGATTTAACCGGATAAACTTCAATGCAGATGGATATGAAGTGCTGCCCGTGATTATCTCGCCAGAACGGAAAAAGCAACTGAATCAGAATTTGATGATGTTCTTTACAGGCTTTACTCGTTTCTCGTCTGATGTACAGAAGGCAAATGCGGCTGGAAAACAGGACAAGACAGCTCAGCTTAAAGAAATGCTGGCATTGGTTGATGATGCGGAGCGTGTGCTGACAGATACGCACTCTGACCTCGATGATTTTGGCCGTATGCTCGACCACACATGGAAGCTAAAGCGTCAGACCGGTGCAGCAGTATCTACCAATAGTATTGATGAACTCTATGCGAAGGGAATGGCGGCAGGAGCCCTTGGAGGAAAGCTGCTCGGTGCTGGTGGCGGTGGATTTTTGGTGTTTTATGTGCAGCCGGAGAGGCAGGATTCTGTTCGGTGGGCGATGCGAGATTTGATGCACATTCCATTTGAGTTTGAAGACGGCGGTACGAGAGTAATTCATTATACTCCGGAAATTTATGTTCCCAAAAACTGATTAGAATTGGCGGTAGAAATGGTGGATGGAAAACGGAATAAAACGATTGATGCGATAAAGGCTTTATCAACGATTATGGTGGTATACATACATTCGCATAATATTGTTAATTACGCTGGCGTGGAAAATAGAAATACTGTTATTCAGCTGGTCTCAGTATTGACGGGGGCCGGCGTTCCAGCCTTTTTCTTGATTTCGGCGTACCTAATGAAAAAAAGTATAAATTCTTACAAAGAAAATATAAAGAAAAAGGTGAAAACACTACTATTGCCATATCTGTTGTGGATATTGATATATGTGACGCTAGAGATGGTGGGTAATAAGGTGTTGCCTACAGCATTTTCTGATGTCACAAAATGGAGTGGAGTAGATTGGATTAAGAACTTAGTAGGAACCCCTTTTGTGGAGCCACCAATATACAGCCCACTATGGTTTGTACGTGATTTGTTTGTTTTAAACTTGATAGCCCCAGTATTCGAGTTAATTATAAATAGAATTCCGCACTATATAACGCTTATAATTATCGGGGGGTGGTACTTGCCACTTCCTGGATATTTCAGACAGGCGATTTGCTTCTTTATGTTAGGACTTTTTATGGGTGCTATAGAAGCAAAAAATGTAAAGATTTTTATAAGCAAAAAAATGTCTACATTCCTGACGATAATCTTTATGCTGGGAATAGTAGTCTTGCCAGATAATTATTACTTAACAAGGACAAAAATATTGATGGCGACCGCCTTACTTTATTTTATATGTAGATTTATATGTGAAAATAGAGAATATAAATGGTTGCAATTTATGATATGCTCCCTATAACAGAGACACTGAAATAGGGAAAGGGTTAAAATGAGCAA
>ERZ1026876.632-NODE-632-length-20168-cov-31.441655_pt1 | contig 20168 bp, 18 predicted proteins | sample MGYA00380168_ERZ1026876 | MGnify/ENA primary metagenome ERZ1026876 (study PRJEB33269, sample SAMEA4719804) | human gut metagenome | biome: human-associated habitat; feature: organic feature; material: feces | place: Cameroon | collected 2013-10 ... | reverse complement strand
CCGCGCCCACCAAAAAAGCTCAACGCATGAACGTGCGCTGAGCTTTTTGTTTTATAGCACGTTTGCCACGGGTTTGCATTATGCGGTAGTGCCTTGACTTTTTCGCGCCGACTTTTTGACCCACTTAAAATACATAGTCATCAATCAGATAATGACAAGCAACAACAAGAGTCCCCTTGTTACCCTCTCAGTGCCCGCGCGCGGACTTCCGGCGACGCTGCGACAAGCAGATCGTAGAGGTTGACCATATCGGTGACGGCCTGACGGTCGTCGGCAGTCCATGTGTAATCGTACTGCGCACCGGATGCACCGGAATATCTTGTGATGATGGTTTTGGCACTGAGCATCTCACGCAGCCAATCGATTTCGCTGGGCTCCATCTCAAAATTGGAGAGGGCCCACCAAACTTTTTTGTCTGTATCATAGGCGTAATCTGTATAATCCGGGTCGCACTCGTAAGTGTACAGATTATCTCCAGCGCGGACATAGACTGTGTTCAGGTCGATGCAGGAAGAGCCGTTGTAGGAAAAGTCCTCGTCGAAATACACGTCCTTGCATCCGTCGAAGATGTAGATCCACGGAGAAAGGCAGCAGGTCTTGTTTTTCTCGGCCTTGTCATAGATGGGGCTGTCAAACTGCCAGCTCCGCTGTACCTCGTCATACTTGACGTTCACCTTCGCAATGGCGGCTTTCAATGCCTGAACTTGGGCTTCTTCGTCGTCATTCATTTCTTCGATCTGCGCAAGCGAGGTGCACCCGGCGGGGCTGATCGCCAGCGCGGGCATAGCCGCACCAGCCAGAGTTGCCATCATGCACAAACTTGCAACCACAATTTTGCCACATTTTACAAGTTTCATTTTAATTTCCTCTTTTCTCTTGCTTTTTCTTGAATGCGGTTGTGATATAGAACAATTAAATACAACTTAAAGAGGCATTACAGATGACGGTTGAAGAAGCCATGGCTTTTTTCCGCGAACATCCAGAGCTTATTCCGAATTAGATTTCCGCAAGTCTATTATAGTCCGTTTCCGCTCGCATGACAATGTTTTATTAGCCGCTTTGGGAAACATTTTACACAAGCGAGGTGGAAAACGTTGCAGACAAGTTTCAGCGTCACATGGAAGGCGGAGGCTGAAGCTCGTCGAGGCTTTACAGCTTTGGTTTTTTACTTTAACGTTAACAGCGCAAAATAAAACAGATGACGGCATCGCGGAGGTGCTGGAAAGGGTTCGGTTTGACCGGGAGACGAATCTATGCTAGGATAGGGCCAGACAAGAAAAGGCCGTGCCGCACGAAGAAGGTACGAACTTGAAAAGGAGGTTCCTTTCATGAACTTGACTCTGCGAGAGGATGCGGATGCCATCATCCGCGCCAGCCTGAACGCTGTTCTGCCGGACGAAGCGGTGCGGCGGGCGCTGGAAGCCTTCCGGCCCGGCAAAGGCCGGGTGCTGCTGGTGGCGGCGGGCAAGGCCGCGTGGCAGATGGCACACACAGCGGTGGAGGTGCTGGGCCGGGTGGACGGCGGCGTGGTCGTGACGAAATACGACCACGGAAAAGGCGAGATCCCCGGCGTGGCGTGCTATGAAGCGGGCCACCCGGTGCCGGACGAAAACGGCTTTGCGGCCACGGAACAGGCACTGGAATTGGTGCGGGGCCTGACGGCGGAGGACACTGTGCTGTTCCTGCTGTCGGGCGGTGGCAGCGCGCTGTTTGAAAAGCCGCTGATTCCGGGGGATGAGTTACAGGATGTTACATCCCAGCTTCTCGCCAGCGGGGCAGACATCGTGGAGATGAACACCCTCCGCAAGCGGCTGTCCGGCGTCAAGGGCGGGCGGTTCGCGCAGCGCTGTGCCCCTGCGCAGGTGTTCGAAATCGTGCTCAGCGATGTTCTGGGTGACCCGCTGGACATGATCGCCAGCGGCCCGGCGGCGCCGGACTCTTCCACCTGCGCACAGGCCCTTGCCATTGCGGAAAAATACCGGCTGAACCTGTCGGAACAGGCAAAGGCTTTACTGGCGCAGGAGACGCCCAAGGCGCTGGACAACGTGACTACAAAGATCACCGGCAGCGTGCGCCAACTCTGCGCGGCGGCGGCCGAAGCTTGCCGGGCGCGGGGCTATGAACCCGTTCTCCTGACCGACCAGCTCTGCTGCGAAGCGCGGGAAGCAGGCAGCTTCCTCGGCTCCATCGCCCGCGCCCACGCAGGGCAGGGCCGGAAGCTTGCGTTCATCGCGGGCGGGGAAACGGTCGTGCACCTGACCGGCAAAGGCCTCGGCGGACGCAATCAGGAGCTGGCGCTGGCCGCAGCCCCGGCTCTGGCGGGCCGGAACGCGGCGGTCTTCTCGGTGGGCAGCGACGGCACCGACGGCCCCACCGATGCCGCTGGCGGCTATGTGGACGGTGGAACCCTTGCCGCGCTGGCCGCAGCGGGCTGGAACGTCTACGATACTCTGCAAAATAACGACGCCTACCACGCCCTGCAAGCCGTGGACGGCCTGATCCTCACCGGGCCCACCGGAACGAACGTCAACGACGTGGCTGTGGCGCTGGTGGAGGGAAAAGGCGCTTGGTGAGAGATCACCATGCGCCTTTAGCGGTGCACCCATTCCCCTTCTCTCCCGAAAAATCTTGCCTTTTCCCTGCAAAAGGCTTACAATGGTCTCGGCAAACCGAACGGAACATGACAAGATCTCGGAGGGACAAAGCAATGGCTTGTACTACAATCTTAGTTGGCAAAAACGCATCCTACGATGGCTCCACGATGATCGCCCGGAACGACGATTCGGGGTCGGGCCATTTCACCGCAAAAAAGTTCGTGGTCGTAAAACCGGAAGAACTCCCGGCGGTCTATCAGTCGGTGATCTCCCATGTGCAGATCCCGCTGCCCGGCGCAGGTCAGGCCATGCGGATGACTGCCATGCCCAACGCCGTGGCGGGCAAGGGCATCTGGGCGGCATCGGGCGTGAACGCGGCCAATGTCGGCATGACGGCCACCGAGACCATCACCTCCAACCCGCGCGTTCTGGGCGCGGACCCGCTGGTGGTGTATCAGCCCGCGCAGGGGGATCAGCCGGAGGTGCCCGGCGGCATCGGCGAGGAGGACATCGTCTACCTCGTGCTGCCCTATATCTGCTCAGCGCGTCAGGGCGTCGAGCGGCTGGGCAAGCTGCTGGAGACTTACGGCACCTACGAGATGAACGGCATCGCGTTTCAGGATGTCCATGAGATCTGGTGGCTGGAGACCATCGGCGGCCATCACTGGATGGCCCGCCGCGTGCCCGACGACAGCTATGTGGTCATGCCCAACCAGCTCGGCATCGACAGCTTCGACTTCGCCGATGCAGCCGGTGCACAGGAAAACTACATGTGCTCGGCTGATTTGAAGGAATTCGTGGACAAGTACCACCTCGACCTCTCGCTGGACGGCGGGTTCAACCCACGGGATGCCTTTGGCAGCCACGACGACTCCGACCATGTCTACAACACCCCCCGCGCATGGTTCATGCTGCGGTATCTGAACCCGAATACGTGGGTATGGGACGGCCCGGATGCCGACTACACCCCGCGGTCGGACGATCTGCCGTGGTGCATGGTGCCGGAGCGGAAGGTCACGCCGGAGGATGTGAAGTACCTGCTCTCGTCCCACTATCAGGGCACGCCCTATGACCCCTATGGGGCTTACGGCGACCAGAAGAGCAAGGGCGCATACCGCTCCATCGGCATCAACCGCAACGACTTCATGGCCCTGATCCAGATGCGTCCGGATGTGCCGGAGGACTTCCGCGCCGTGGAGTGGATCGCTTATGGGTCCAACGCCTTCAACACCATGGTGCCCTTCTACGCCAACGTGGACACCACCCCGGCCTACCTCGCCTGTACCACCGGCGAAGTCTCCACCGACAGCTTCTATTGGGTCAGCCGGATGATCGCGGCCATGGCGGATGCCGCCTATGGCAAGTCCATCTTCCACATCGAGCGCTATGAGGAGGCTGTCCTCTCGGCCACCCGCGCCCTGCTGCATGAGTATGACGAGAAGCAGCGGTCCGCCTTTGACCCCGCTGCCCGCGCCGCCCTGCGCGAGGAGGCCAACGAGGCCATCGCCAAGGCGCTGAAAGCCCGCGCCGCCGATACGCTGGATAAGGTCCTCTTCGAGCTGAGCTGCAACATGAAGAACGCTTACTCCCGCTCCGACGCATGACCCTTTTTTGAAACAGAGAACGCCCCTTCGCGGTTTGGTTCCGTGAAGGGGCGTTTTTGCGTCATTTTACCAGCATCTGCTGGAACTTCCGCGCCGCCGTGTTCAGCGGGCGGTGGTGGTCGTAGACGAGGCAGATGGAGCGGGTGGGGATGATCTCCTGCAAGTGGAGCTGGACGAGCTCGCCCCGCGCCAGCAGGTCTTTTGCCATGGGTTCCGGCACAAAGGCGAGGCCCAGCTCGCTTTTCACCAGCGTCAGCATCTGGTCGGTGGTGGCGGCCTCGGTGTCGGGCCGCAGCACTGCGTCGTGGTCGAGGAAGAACTGCCGGTAAAAGCTGCGGGTCATGCTCTCATCGCTCAGGGAGATGAGCGGGTAATTGCCCAGTTCCTTTAGGGTCAGGCTTTGGCTGGCCAGTGCGGTGAAGGTCCGGCCGCCCACCAGCACCTCGTAAAAGGATTTCAGCTCCACCAGCTTCAGCCCCGGTTCCACCTCGGCCGGGGTGGAAATGATGGCGAAATCGACCTCGCCGTTCTTCACGGCCTGCAATGCTTGGGGAGTGGAGTGGTTCGAGATGCGCAGCCGGATGCCGGGGTACTCGGCGTGGAAAGCCCGCAGCTTTTCGGAAAGGTAGATGTTCAGGGCCGTCTCGGTGGCGCTGATGCTGATGGCTCCGTGTTCCAGCGTGGCGCTGGCACTCAGCTCTTCCTCGGCGTCTTGGATCTGCACCGCCGCCGACGCGATGCGGGAGTAAAGCATCTCGCCCTCCGGCGTCAGGGTCACGCCCCGGTTGGAGCGGATGAACAGCACGCAGTTCAGCTGGCTTTCCAGCCGGTTCATCGAGTGGGTGATGTTGGGCTGGTTGTTGCCCAGCACCCGCGCGGCCTTGGTAAAGTTTTGGTATTTCGCTACATAATAGAAAATTTTGTAGTATTCCCAGTCCACATACATGGGTCGTCCCTCTCTTTCATATCCAAATCGTATCATGAACGCGAACAGAATACTTTTTGCACATTCCGTATCTGTTAGTATAATAGCACCGCGATCCGAAATTGCAAGAGGGAATGCAGGTATCTGGTCATCCGATCCCCTCTACCGGGAGGACATCGCCACCTTTTCCGCGGGCGGCGACTGTAAGCAGAGCGATGCCGCCGGCTTCATCGAGAACAGCGAGTGAACGCGCTATGTATGGAGGAAAGTGATTTACACGGTTTCTGGTAGGAATGTGAAAAATAGATTTACACAGTTTATCTTGTATTTACATGGATTTACAGAAAAGCGGCTACCAATTTTATCAGAGAGCCGGAAAACAGAATTCAAAAGGTGCTTTATGGGGCTTCATTAGCTGGGAACCTGATTTTATTAGTTGGAACCGAAAATTCTGCTAATGGGATTCGCTGGCTGATTTTGGTGATCGATTCAAAATGAAAAATGCGAAGATCGTCTTTCCCATGGAAAAATGACCTTCGCATTTTCTTTAAATGGCGTCCCCGTCCGGATTCGAACCGGGGGCCTTAGGCTTAGGAGTATGGCGTACCATTTCGTAAATTGTTCATATCATATCTTCCCATGTTGTTTCTTCGCAAATTGTGCTGCCTGGAGGTAGGTCAATTTGCACAAATTCCCCTGAAATATGCTGTCTTACAACGGCTTTTCAAATGTCGTATTAGCAAGGTATTAGCAGGAACCTCTTGTGACAGATGGCTTTTAGGGGCCATTTCAAAATGCTATTAGCAATGGAGGATCATTTTATGAGCACCAACGAGAAAGGGACGCCCCAAAGCAGAACATACACTGTGAATGACATCGCAGCCATTCTCGGTATCGGCCGCGCTTCGGCCTATAAACTCGCAAACTCAGGATTGTTCAAGACGATCCGCATCTCCAGGAAGTCCTTTGAGGATTGGCTGAAAGCGGAGGGGCTGGACGACGAAATGGAATAACAGGTAGGAGCGCCATAGGCTCAAAGCCCATGGCGCTCTTGCACTACATAATGACTATACTAATTAGTCAACATATGCACGCATTAGTTTGAATTTTAAATCTCTAAGATACCGTTCATACATAGGGTGATTTTTGGTAAATTGAGATATTCTGTTATGTGCATCTTTGCAGGCCGCTTTATAGACTTCTCGGTATTCTTTATCGGCCATCACAAGTTGCATCCGTTTTCTACAATAGTATCCAAATAATTGAACTACATTGTATTCGTTATCATTTGGTGACGAAATCGGCAACATGAGTAATTTGTGAGCTGCTTCAAAGTCTTTTAGTGGATTAAGCGAATTTCCACAGAGAATAGATTCTAAGTAGAAACGCGCTTGTTGGTTATTTATTTGGAATGGGACAAAATCTTCAGGAATTAGTCCATAGGCAGTATCCAAATAACGTTGTGCACGATCAAATCTTTTAATTTCAATACACGCTATCGCATATTGCAACCAAAAGAAATTACTCTGTTCATAATAGCTCAACTTGCTTAATTCATCATAGTATGACAGGATGACCCTATCAGAATCTCTAAAACCACGCAAAAATGAATGAATATGGGAATATGAAATTATAGATGTTAGAACCTGGGAAAATTTTGCTATAGAAGGATACTTTGCCGCATAAGTTGCCACACTATTTAACGCTGTAATAACCGTTTCTGGCGTAGATACTTTTTGCAATATATATCTAGCCGTAACAGACGATTTCATAGTAATCTTACCGTCAGAATCAAAAGAAATAAGTTCTAAAATTGCAGGATTTGATCTAAATAGTGCATCAGAAGAAATAGTCAAATCAAGAATACGTTCAATATCAAGAACAGATAACCGCAAGTTCATCATTTTTGTTAAAAGAATAATGATGACAGCATTATAATATTGCTTCGATGAACTTTTAATGTTTTCTACCAATTCTTCAACTTTAGAGCTTAACACTTGGGACTGGATTACATCAAGCATAATTGCTTGGAATTTACGACTACATTTTCTGGGACTAATAAGATAGTCTTTCTTTTGCTTTCGTGTTAGTCCTGCGCGTTTACCAAATAGCCCGTATCTTTCAAATACTTTTATGCAGTGATCTATTCCAGTGTCATCTACTCTATTGAGGTTGAAAATTGCACTATCATTTTCTTGAACTGCAAAGTCGCTTAAGACGGACGGCATTTTGTTGTGATTTAGTGCAGTACGTGCAGTCAAAACAAATTGTATCTGCTTATTATCAAACAGAGTAAATTTTTTAAGAATATCAACATAGCTTGTGTAGTCATCAATTATGACTAAAACTTTGCTAGTTTTTGACAAATTTGATATTGCGGATATCTCTTCACTTAACTTCGTGGATTCTGCATTAATCAGAATAAAAACATGGATTTCCTGTTTGGAAAGTAAATGCCTCAACTCATTAATGCATGCGGTTTTCCCATTTCCCATATCAGAATGAATAAACAATATTCTCTTTCCATTCAAAATTGCACGTTCAATATCGGAAAAAATGTCTCTATAGACAAATGCACCATATGTTCCATCTGTTTTATAGTACAGTGAATCTACATATTTGCCATTTAAAAAGAGGCCAAAAACATCTTCGGGAGTGGGTGCCTGAAAACAATACTTTCGCTTATAATCGTGTAAAAATGCGGTATACAATCTATCTGCTTCGTCTTTAATCTGTGGAGTATATGTTTTTTGGACCTCTTGTATTGTTTCAGCAAAGTTATCAACGCCTATTTTATATACAGTACCATATCTCTTTAGCCTATTTTCAGCATTATTTGATAAGTCAGGACTACTTATTAGTATTGTTTTTGATATAAAATCTGGGCTAAACAAAATCCTACTTAAATCTAAATCATATTTAAGTGATAATCCAACAATAAAGATGCTTTTTGCTGTTTCGAGATCATTTAAAAGGAGAGTCCCCCATTCAGAATTCATAATATGATCTCGGGACATATAGCTATTAGCAGTTAGCTTAAACTCACCGTGAATAGTTGTTTCAGTAAGATGGCCAAGATGACCATTAATGTGGACGCACAATCTTTCTCGATCAGCATATTCTCGGACATGCGAAGAAAGAGTTACCGGAGTAATAGCGATGCCATTTTCTCTCGCTGCTAACATAGCTACATCATCGTAGTTTGTTGTATAGTACCTCATCCAAGGTAGTGAATAAATTGTTGTATGAGATTTTGTAAAAGAACTGCATGTGAGCAATGTTCTAATTTCTGAAATAAGACTTGAAGTAGAGAAACGTTCCTCATAGCATTGTGAAGCATCTTGAAGATCATTCTCGTCATCAGGGTCTATATCACATTTTTTATAAAGTTCACTTGCCAAACGAGACCCAGAGGGAAAGTCACCAAAAGCATTTTTAGCTCCATAGGATGCTCCTGCCCCCATAATAATGATTGCATTTCCATCAATAATATGTTTAATTCCTACATTTAGCTCCACGTTACGCCCTCCTCAGTACATGAAATTTAATTAGTAGAATACAACAAGATAAACTGTTACAAATAATTATACCATCGTTTTCCAACAACCGCAATATAATGCTTTTTACTTGAATACAACAACTAATCGCCATCAGCACTGGGCTATGGCGTTTTTTCATATTCGGTTGCAGCTTGCACATCATCATCCATTTTAATAGCTTCCATGACATCACCCTTCAAAACTGCACCGAAAGGAACTGAAAATTTAATGTTTTTTCTCCCGCAATCATCCGAAAGACCCCCGCCTATAGGTTTTCCCCTCTGGGGTATCTGAGAGGCATAGAGGCCATCTTTTCCACGAAAATAAACACTTTTCCAAACCGCCGAAAGGAGGTGATAACATGGCGGTATTTCGTATTGAGAAAACCCGCGACTATACGGTAATGTCCAACCACCACCTGCGGAACGCGGGGTTGTCCCTCAAATCCAAAGGGCTGCTCTCCATGATGCTGTCCTTGCCGGAGGACTGGAACTACACCACCAGGGGCCTGGCCAAAATCTGCAAGGAAGGAACGGACAGTATCGGATCAGCTTTGAAGGAGCTGGAGCGAGCCGGGTACATAGTTCGCAACCGGCTTCGGGACAGCAAGGGCAAGATCGTGGATGTGGAGTATGTCATCTATGAGACGCCCCATCCCCCGGACACGGGCCAGCCGTGTGAGAACGAGCCGGATACGGCTTGTCCAGATACGGAAAACCCGGATATGGATAACCCATGTCTGGAAAACCGGCTGCAATTAAATAAAGAGAAAAGAAATCCTGAAGAACAAAATACTGATTCATCAAGTACGGAAGGATCAAATCCTATCCAATCAAGCCCCCAAACCCCCGCAGGGGCCAAACGGACCGGACGGGACTGGATGCGGGAGCGAGAGAGCTATCGGGAACTCATTTTGGAGAATATCGAGTATGACTATCTATGCCGGGATGACCGGCTGGACCGAGATATGCTGAATGAATTGGTGGAACTCATGGTGGACACCGTCTGTTCCCGCAGGGAGACGATCCGCATTGCCGGGGACGACTATCCGGCGGAGGTGGTCAAATCCCGGTTCCTGAAGCTGAACAGTTCCCACATCGAGTATGTGTTGGACCGTATGCGGGAGAACACCACCTATGTCCGCAACATCAAGAAATATCTGCTGGCTGCCCTGTATAACGCCTCGGCCACCATCGACAGCTACTATGCGTCCCTGGTGAACCACGACCTATACGGCAGCGGAGAAAGGAGATGATAGGCCATGCAGGAAGAAGTCACCCAGCGCACCGTTGCCCTCTGCGTGGAGGCCACCAAACTCTCCGCCGGGATGCTACAACAGGTAATGAAAAAAGTGCTGGACGAGATGCAGAAAGGAGTGACCGGCCACAAGACCAAGCTGCACCACGGCAAGCAGACCCTCCGGCAGTTGATGAAGCACAATACCGGCGTTTCCAACATCGAGATCACCGACCAGAACATCCGGGCCTTTTCCGCCACCGCCAAAAAGTACGGCATTGACTTCGCTCTGAAAAAGGATACCAGCGGCGAGATACCCCACTATCTGGTGTTCTTCAAGGGCCGGGATGCCGACGTCATCACGGCGGCCTTCCGGGAGTTCTCCGCAAAGAACCTGGAGAAAGAGAAAAAGCCCTCCATCCGCAAGGAACTGGAGCAGGCAAAGCAGCAGTCCAAAGCCCAGCACCGCCAGCGGGAGAAGGTCAAAACCAAAGACCGGGGTGTGGAATTATGACGGTTGACTTGAAAAAGGCTCTCATCCTCAACCTTCCGTATCTGCTGTTCGTGTATCTCTTTGATAAGCTCTGCCAGGCGGTGCGCCTTGCACCCGGCCTTGACGCCTCTGAAAAGCTCCTGCATTTGAGCCAGGGCTTTACGGAGGCGTTTTCTTCTGGGCTGCCCAGCCTACATCCGCTGGACCTGCTGGTGGGCATCGCCGGGGCGGCCATCGTCCGGTTGGCGGTGTACGCCAAAGGAAAAAACGCCCGCAAATATCGCAAGGGCATCGAGTACGGCAGCGCCCGATGGGGCACGGCGGCGGATATTGCCCCCTATGTCGATCCGGTCCCCGACTGGAACATCCCTCTGACCCAGACGGAAAGGCTCACCATGTCCAGCCGCCCGAAAAATCCCAAGTACGCCCGAAACAAAAACATCTTGGTCATCGGCGGCAGCGGCAGTGGCAAGACCCGTTTCTTCGTCAAACCCTCCCTGATGCAGATGCACAGCAGCTATGTGGTCACCGATCCCAAAGGGCAGCTTTTGTCCGAGGTGGGGACCATGCTGCAGCGGGGAGCCCCCAAGCTGGACGAGAACGGAAAGCCCATGCGTGACGCCTGCGGCAAGGTCATTTATGAGCCGTACCGCATCAAGGTCCTCAACACCATCAACTTCAAAAAGAGCATGAAATACAACCCCTTCGCCTATATCCAGTCAGAGAAAGACATCCTCAAATTGGTCAATGTCATCATTGCCAACACCAAAGGCGACGGGGAAAAATCTTCGGAAGATTTTTGGGTGAAAGCCGAGCGGTTTTTGTACTGCGCCCTGACCGGGTACATCTGGTACGAGGCGGCGCCGGAGGAAAAGAACTTCCTCACGCTGCTGGAGCTCATCAACGCATCCGAGGCCAGAGAGGACGACGAGGAATTTCAAAGCCCCGTTGACCTGCTCTTTGCCAAACTGGAAAAGGAGCACCCTGACCACTTCGCCGTGAAGCAGTACCGCAAATTCAAATTAGCCGCCGGTGTTACATAATACAGACAGAATTTTAATACAGCTTGATTCAAACCGAATCGAGCTACATTAAAAGGCTATCTGCAAAAATTTTACGAAAGGATGTGATAGTTGTGGCGAGGAAATCTGAACGCTATCCTGCGCTCTACGAACGCCTGAGCCACGATGACGAGCTTCAGGGCGAATCGAACTCTATCTCCAATCAGAAGCGCATACTAGAGGACTACGCCGAACAGCACGGTTTCACCAACTGCATCCACTTTACGGACGATGGTATCTCTGGTACGCAATTCGACCGTCCCGGCTTTCAGAAGATGATTGCTGAAGTCAAAGCTGACCGAATCTCTGTCGTTATCATAAAGGACATGAGCCGCTTTGGTCGTGACTATCTGCAAGTCGGCACTTATATGGAAGTGCTGCGGAAGCACGACACCCGGTTGATTGCTCTGAATGACAGTGTGGACACTCTCAAAGGGGACGATGAGTTCACACCATTCCGAAACATTATGAACGAGTGGTACGCCCGTGACACCAGCAAGAAAATCCGTTCGGCGTTTCAGGCAAAGAACCTTGCCGGGAAGCATACCAGCAGTTCTGTGCCCTACGGATACCTGAAATCCGAGCAGGACAAGAACCAGTGGGTCATCGACCCGGTGGCGGCTCCTATCGTCCAGCGCATCTACCGCATGACGATGGAAGGCAAAGGCCCTTATCAAATCGCAGCGATCCTTTCAGCCGAACACATTGAAATCCCTGCTTACTACCACCAAAAGCTGGGTATCGGCTTATGGCAGACGCGGGAAATCAGAGACCCCTACAAATGGGGTAGTTCCACAATCGTCCACATCCTGACCAATCCCTGCTACTTGGGGCACACCTGCAATTTCAAGACCCGGAAGCATTTTAAGGACAAGAAAAGTCATTATGTTGACCAAGACCAGTGGACGATTATCGAAAACACCCAAGAGCCTATTATCGATCAGGAGACTTACGACAACGTGCAGCGGATTCGCGCTGGCGTCCGCCGCTATCCTGATGGCTGGGGCGAAGCCCATCCCCTCGGCGGACTGCTGTACTGCGCAGACTGCGGAAGCCCGATGTATGTCAATCGTACTGGAAATGGAAAACGTGTCGCAAACTTTTCCTGCTCTGGCTATGGAAAAATCCCTATTGGCAGCAAATGCTCCAGCGGACACCGGGTAAACGCTGATTCTGTGATGGCACTGATTCAGGAAACGCTGCGGGAAATCGTTCAATTTTCTAAAGAGGACGAAGAAGAATTCGTCCGTATCGTAAAGGCCGAAGCGGAAAACCAGCAGTCCAGCGAGATCAAAGGCCAAAAGACACGCCTTGCAGCTTGTAAAAAGCGACTGGATGAGTTGGAAACGCTAATCTGCAAAATCTATGAGGACAACGCCCTCGGAAAACTCCCTGACAAGCGGTATCAGATTCTGGATGCCCAGTACGCCAAGGAGCAGGAAAGCCTTGAAGCGGAAGCTGCTTCCCTGCAAAAAGCAGTAGACGAATACGAAAGCGGCCAGAAATCCGCCGATAAATTCATCGCGCTGGTCAAGAAATATCAGAATTTTGAAAAACTGGACACCGTGATGTTGAACGAATTTATCTACAAGATTTTTGTGCATGAGCGAGATTACAAAGGAGTTGCAAATTCTCCGCAGACCATTGAAATCTACTTCAATTTCATCGGAAAGTTTGGTACACAAGAAGTCAATCAGCCGACCGAAGAAGAACGTGCTGAAATTGCCGAAAAAGAGCGTCTGCGTAAAAAGCGGCATGAAGCCTACCTTCGTCGTAAGGCCAATGGATGGCAGGATGCCTACTACCAGAAGCATAAAGCCGCTAAAAAAGCGGCTATGGATGCCAAGAAAGAAGCAATCCGCGCCGAAGACCGGGCGAAAGGTGTTTACTATCTGCCCAATCAGAAAGGAGAATCCGCATGAACGAACTGAAGAAATCTATCCATGACAATGCCAACGGTCTGGACTACACCCTTGTCAATGACCACTATCTGCCGAATCTGACCGCAGCAGCCCCGGCAGAGCAGGACCCCACCGGGCGGTGGGGCCGCTTACATAAGACGTACCTGAAGGCGCAGCACCCTGTCCGGTACAATCAGCTGCTCCTGTCCGGTGAGTTGAGCGGCTATCTTGCCAAGCTGGACAAACAGGCCGAGGAACAGCTTGCATTGACTGTCCGGCAGATGCAGGAAGCCGAGGGCGTGACCGAAGCCCTGAAAGCTGCCGATCAACTGGAGTGGGTGCGCCGAATGAACAGCATCCGCAACCGTGCGGAGGAGATCATCAAGACCGAGCTGATTTTTGTATAAGGAGGTGCCCACGATGGCTGTGCTGAAATGGATGCTGAAACTTGCCCTTCTCCCGCTGCTTCTGCTGCTGGTTCTGGCGCAGTGGGTAGGCATCTTCCTCACGACCTTCTCCACGATCCTGACGAATCTGCTGGCGGGACTGTTCTTCTTCGTGGCTCTGGCAAGCTGGGTCATGAAGCTGGCAGACGGCGGCGAAGTCCTGAAAATGCTGATTACCGCATTTGTGGTTTTCGTCCTGCCTTACATAGCGATAGCTGCTATCGCCAAAATCTCCTTTTTCGCTGAGGAACTCCGGGATTTTCTCCAATCCTGAGTTCAAGACCGCCCTGCACAACGCACGGCGGTCTTTTTGCTACATCGGGTCTGCACAGAGCAGGCCCTTTTTTAATACGGAGGAACAAGCCTATGAGACTGACGTTTGAAGAAAAGAAGCTGCTCTACACCTATGGCTGCGCCGATCTGGAACTGACCCGCAAGCGGCTGTACGAGATTGCCGGGCTGACGGTTGACCCCAATCAGAACAAGCTGGTGTATGACTTCTGCCGGAAGCTGGAGGACGAAACGCTGGCAGACTGGTACGACCAGATGTTCTACTTCGTCCGTGCCGAGATGGAGTGCTACACCAATATGCTGCTCCTGATGCAGGACATCAAGGAGGACAAAGAATGGAGGAAGGAAGATTTTGTCGAGCCCGATGACAATGTTTAAGCTGGAGACCATGATCTACGCCAGTGAGGACGGAACAAGCAGCGTGTTCACGCTGAATCCCGCCTTGCAAAAGCAGCTGGATACCCTTGCATCGCAGCACCCGGAGGTGTGCCAGAGGAAAGCGAGGGGTGAAGCTGGCGGGGTGACGTATCAGGTCAGGAATGTGGACGTAAATATTTTATGTGTGTCTCGCTACTCTCCTGAAATTAGCTTAAAGCCCAAAAGGCATTAAGCTATACATCTTAATTTGAAATTCTCAATTATAATTTGAATTTTTCAAGCATCCCTGTTATAATATATCATGTATCTACACTTGATTTTGAGGGAGAGTTAGCATGGGCGTATCTTATGATAAGCTATGGCATCTGTTAATTGATCGCCATATGAGCAAGACACAACTAATAAAAGAGGCACACATTAGTACAAATGCAATGGCTCATCTCAGCAGAAATGAGGATGTACGAGTCGAAGTGCTGGTGAAGATATGCAATGCGTTAAATTGTGAAGTTGACGATATAATGGAGATTGGCCATGGGTGAATGGGCTTTTGTCATTTTATATTGAGTAATCAGTTGATTTGAATTAGGAGGAACTAATTTGTTGAAAGACAAAAGTCTTACGTATGTTAGTCTGTTTAGCTGTGCAGGCGTTGGGTGCTATGGTTTCAAACAGGAAGGATACCATTGTATTGCAACAAACGAACTTGTTCAGAGAAGACTGAACGTGCAAAAATTCAATTCGAAATGCGAGTATGATTCGGGATATGTCTCCGGTGACATTACAAGTATCGAAACAAAAGAAAAAATATACGCCGAAATCGATAAATGGAAAAAACTTGGTAACGATAGAGTGGATGTTGTGGTTGCAACGCCGCCATGCCAAGGAATATCAGTGATCAATCATAAAAAAAACGAGCATGACCTAAAAAGGAACAGCTTAGTAGTTGAATCTGTAGAAATCATCCAAAACATTCGACCGCGTGTTTTCATTTTTGAAAATGTTCAAGCATTCCAAAAAACTATTTGCACAACTAAATCTGGAAATAATATTGCTATTGGCGATTATATCCACAATGCCTTGGGTGAAGAATACGTCATCACAGGAAGAGTTCTCAACTTCATGAACTACGGTTCAAATTCATCTCGTACTAGAACACTTGTCATTGGAGTGGATAAAGAATACAAGAATCTTTTTACTCCTTATGAGCTGTTTCCCTCGTATCGCACTGAGCGAACACTTCGGGATGTAATTGGAAATGGAAAATTCAAATCATTAGCATGGGGAGAAATTTGTGCAACGGATTTTTATCATGCTTTCCGGACATATGATTTGAAGATGCGTTCATGGATTCATGACTTAAAAGAAGGAGAATCTGCATTTAACAATAAGGATCCTCAAAAAAGACCTCATCGAATTGTGAATGGAAAAATCGTTGAAAACATTCAAAAAAATCGAGACAAATATACTCGGCAGCGTTGGGATCGTTTTATTCAATGCGTTCACACGCGTAATGATCTTTTGGCAGCGCAAAACACTATTCATCCCATTGAAGATCGCGTTTTCTCTATTAGAGAGCTAATGGAAATGATGTCTATTCCTTACGAGTTTAGATGGGTTGATTATTCGCTTGAAAAGCTCAATTGTCTTTCAGACGAGCAGAAGCGTAAGCTTTACAAAGAAAACGAGGTCAATATTCGTCAATGTCTAGGCGAGGCTGTTCCTACAGAAGTTATGAGGCAAATCGCTCAACGGATAAAAGAGGAACTTCAAGTAAAAAGAACACCGCCTACAGAACTTGCCAAGATAATTTCCAGCCATGATTTAAGTGACGAAGCATCTATTTCTTGTTTTGTAAGGAAAAATCCTTTGGATTTGAGCGTGTCTGATCTTCAGCGTATTGCAGAATTGTGTAATGCCAAAAGAGAAGAAAACGCAGCCTATTATACTAACAAGTTCATAATAAATGAGGTGATGAACCAGCTTCCAGATTTTACAAAAGATGAATTGAGAATATTGGAACCTTCTGTTGGAGCAGGTGCTTTTATCCCATTTATATTTAAAAAATATGATGGAGTCAAGCATGTCACTCTTGATTTGGTTGATATTGACGCCAACAGTATTTCTATTTTAAAAGCGATACTATCAAAAATCAAAAAGCCCAAAAACTTCACCATCAATATATATACTGAGAATTTTTTGAAATTTGAAGTAAAAAGTCGTTACGATTTAGCAGTGGGAAATCCTCCATATTCAAAGGCAAAGAGTATCTCTGAAAAAAAGACGATTAACTTGGCGGATGCGTTTTTAAACAGGTGCCTTATCATTTCGGATTGGACAGCACTTGTTCTAAACAAAACTGTATTATCGTCAGGCGAATTTGATGCAACAAGAGATATTTTAAGAAATTTAAGAATATCAAGTATTTCCGACTTTGGCCGATATGGCTTTACGGGGTTATCTATTGAAACTATTTGCATGGTGCTTCAATCACAACAAAAGCCAAATCTGACAAATATCTATAATATGAAATATAACTTTAGATTAACACAAAAGCAAAGTTATATTACAGATTCTCAATATCCTTATTTCCTAATCTACCGCAACAATGAATTTGATAACGTATCAAAAAAATTGACATTTAATGTTTTTTCAGTTATTAGAGATCGGCAAATAACAAAAAAGAATACAATAAATGAAAAAAAGGAAGGATATATTCGAGTAATTAAAGCAAGAAACATTCAAGATGACGGTTCAATCGTAGATATAGATGGATATGATACATATATTTCACCGGTGATTTGTAAAAAACTTTCGATAGCAAGCTACATTGGAGATGCGTCTGTATATTTAACGCCTAATATGACGTATAATCCTCGCGTTATTTCAAATGTTTCTTATGCAGTTCCAGATGGATCAGTAGCAGTATTAGTTCCCAAAAAGCCCATGCATTTAACTCAGCAACAGTTGAATTTCTTCTCGAGTAAAGAATACAGATCTTTTTATTTGATTGCCCGGAATTTTTCCACGCAGTCGATTAACGTTGACTCAAAAAGCGTTTTCTTCTATGGGGTGTTAAAATGACGAGTAGACTATTGCAGGAATTTTTAAATAGACACTGCTATGATATTCGACAATCAGGAAATGGCAGATGGATTGACCAGAAGTGTGCATTTGATACAGTTTGCTTTGTTGCAGATTGCATTGTTGATTATCTTCATGAGGGTGGAAGTGAGCCATTTGAATCTCCACAAATCTGGCATAGAGATTATTCAATTGAAAATGTGATGAGATTGTTTGGAAAACCTGATCCAACCACACGTTCGACTCTCGATGAATATAATAAATTTTTTAGACAACCACTTAAAATGCTTTCGGCCGCAGGGGTTCTTTCTGAAATGCGAAATGGTTCAAAAATTGAATTTTACGTAGAAGATTTGGATGTGCTGGAATTTATTGCATTACGTGAAAGAAATGCGCTGGATTTTATGTGTCTATACATTGAAAAGACACTACGCGATAGTGGACTATGGGATCCTTTTGCATCTTTTTTTGATGAGCAGACTGCTGAGTGGTATGACAATGTAAAGTCTCGTTTTGAAAATTTTTGTTTTCAATATACCCCTATTAATACAAAAATTGAAGCGGATCGTATTTTTATAAAAGTATTGAATCAACTTGCATTTAAATATCAAAAGCGCGGAACCGCACGTGGAAGAATCTCTTCAAATATTATTACGCTTCAAGATATTGTTTACAATAAAACAAACTGGTATGATGATTTAACCGGAAAAGATAAAAATATAGCTCGCGGTGATTACGGCGGAGTTGTTCCTGCAAATAGCACTTACGACTATCAAGTCACTCGTGCAATGAAAAATCTTAAGTATTTTATTGACAACTACTTTGACGGTGAACCCGAGGTTAGAGATAGATTCTCTATAGGAAATCGTGCTTCTGCAATACATCACATATTTCCTAAAAGCCGTTACCCAGAACTTGCTATGTATTACGAAAATTTAATAGCGCTGACAACTGCTCAACATATGCAAGAGGCGCATCCTGGGGGAAACACAAGACAAATTGATACTGCGTTCCAGTATACATGCTTGATTGCTAAAACAGACAGCATCCGTAAAAACTTGCTTCGGTTGGACCATGCACCTGTACTATACAGCTTTGATGATTTTATGTACGTTCTTGATACAGGGTTACAAACCGATTATTTTTCAAGAATTCCAGAGGGTGACTTCAATGCTGTTGTCCAAGGAATCGCAATGAATTACTAATTTGCAAATAGAAATATAAATGTTTCGAACAAAACAGTGCAAGATTCTAACTTGTACTGTTTTGTTTTAATTCTAGTTGCCGCTTTGCCTCATTGGTTGATACAATTTTTACAATTCATTATATCAATTAAAAAGGAGCGTGATGCCATGACCCAACCGAAAACCGACCTTGCCTACCTCCGCAACGAAAAAGCCAAAGCAGAGCAGAAGCTGCGCTCTTGCCAGCACCGGGAGAAGATCCTTGAACGCCAGATGTCAGAGCTGAACCGGAGAGAGCGTGTGCATCGTCTTTGTACCCGTGCCGGAATGCTGGAAAGTTTTCTTGTCTGCCCGGAAGAACTGACAGACGATCAGGTGATGGAGCTTTTGAAAATTTCATTCCGCCAGCCAGAAGTTGCGGTGGCTCTTGCACAGATGGTTCAGGATGTGCAGGAACGCCGCAGCGTCCAGAACCCTTTAGAATAAAGGGCGCAATTATACACCGTTTCGGTGAAATTGCGGTCTTGCAGACGGCTCGATGAAATCGAAGCTGGCGTTTGTTCGCCAGCCCGATTCCATCCCAAGGAAAACTGCATTTTCCTTGCGCTGCTTTGCAGCTATCCTTTTGCGGCTCCCGCCTGAGACCGAAGCGCACGGCACTCCGTTCCAAGGCGGCGAGCACAACCGAATACGATTCCAGACCGTTCATCAAGAGCAATCTTGCTGGGCGGTCTTTTTGTTTGGGGGTGATGCCTATTCCGTGTCCTCATTTCAAAATCACCATCGTCAAGCGCAGCCAAGGACAATCCGCTGTTGCTGGTGCCGCCTATCAGAGCGGCGAACATCTGTTCAGTGAGTACGACCAAAAAACGAAATTTTACAACAAGAAGAAAGAACTTGTCCATGCCGAGATTATGCTGCCATCCCATGCCCCGCCCGGATATGCAGACAGGCAAACGCTCTGGAACGCCGTGGAAGCCGTAGAGAATCAATGGAACTCACAGCTTGCCCGCCGCATTGTGCTGGCGTTTCCGGTGGAAGTTCCGAAAGAGCAGTATCTTTCTATGATAAAAGAATTTTGTCAGGAGCAGTTTGTGTCCAAAGGCATGATTGCCGACTTTGCCATCCACGACAAGGGCGATGGAAACCCACACGCCCACATTCTGCTGACGATCCGGGCAATAGATGAACACGGCAAGTGGCTTCCGAAAGCCAGAAAGGTTTACGACCTTGACGAAAACGGCGAGCGCATCCGGCTTCCCTCTGGCAACTGGAAGTGCCACAAAGAAAACACCGTAGACTGGAACGACCAGAAGTATGCCGAAATCTGGCGGCATAGCTGGGAAACAGTCACCAACCGCTATCTGGAAGCCGCTGGCCGACCGGAACGTGTTGACCTGCGCTCCTTTGAGCGGCAGGGCATCCAGCAGATACC
>ERZ1026876.628-NODE-628-length-20275-cov-5.787389_pt1 | contig 20275 bp, 26 predicted proteins | sample MGYA00380168_ERZ1026876 | MGnify/ENA primary metagenome ERZ1026876 (study PRJEB33269, sample SAMEA4719804) | human gut metagenome | biome: human-associated habitat; feature: organic feature; material: feces | place: Cameroon | collected 2013-10 ... | reverse complement strand
GGATCGGCGGCAGGGTGATGCTCTGCTCACCGCTGATCGTGCCGATGTAGGTCCCGGAATATGTGACATTCAGCCGCTCGGAACCGCCGATCTTACCGGACCATGTGCCGTCTGCATTGTGGGTGACGGTGACCGTCTTGGTGCCAAGATGCACCGTGCCGCCGCTGGAATCGTATATAGCCGGGCCGGTCCAAGTTACCTTGTTGCTGCCGACCCAAACGGAGCAGTCATCCGTACCGGCCCCGACTTGCAGGCCGCCGTGGTGCAGGTACAGTTTGATGGTCACCGGGGTGGTGTTCTTCTCGATACTGTATTGCCCGATGGTGTAATCAACAATCAGATACAAAGAAGAAAACTGAGTTTTTACGTTAAAGGACGGCATTAGACGCTCTCACCTCCCACATAGAATAGTGCCGTTTCGTTACCGCCGTAGTCCTCAAGCCGAGAATTGCTGCCGATAATCAGGTAATTTCGCACCTTGACGTCTGTGGCAATGACGCCGTCGGAATTGGCGACCAGCATTGGATCGTCACCGCGCATGACGTAGGTGCCGTCATACTTGATGGTAGTGGAAATGTCCTGGTCTGACTGGGAGACACGGAATCCATCTGCGTTGAAGGTGTATCCGTTGGAGGTGGTGACCTTATCAACGCCGTTATCGATAATCCTCTGTACCTGGATCGTCGCGCCTTCCACAGTCATTTCGATACTGGTCAGACGGCCTTCGGTATCCCGGTTTTCAACCTTTAGCCCGTCGATGTCTTTTTTGATGGATAAAATTTTACCAGGAATGTTCTTGTATTCCTCTGAAGCCACCGCAGCCTTATCTGCATAGTTTTCATCGCCTGTGCTTGTCAGTGCCGTTCCGGACGAATCCATATGCACTTGCATGACATAGGTGGTCGACACATTGCCGGAAGCGTCCGTTATCGTGATGATATCACCAGGATTTACAACGCCGGTGCGCTTCACCGCACATTCCAACGGAACATAGGAAATACCTTTGAGTTTATTATACAACGATTCAGCGATAGTCAGCAACGTCTCTTTCCCCAACTGCGCCGCCAATCCGTTTTGGGAGATTGCAAAAACATTTCCATCCGCATTTTGCGGGTAAATAACACCAATATCGTCAGTTTCCTGCTTGAATTGAACCCTTTGAATGTTCTGCGTGTAGTAGTCTTTCCTATTCAGGCTGTCCAGCATATATTGCAGGGTGGATTCCTTGTCAAGCGCAGAAACCGTCACATCGGACTGCTTGTACCACGCGAATTGCAACAGCCCATCCTCTGTACAGGAAACAAAGCATCCCGCCAACTGCGCCGCCCAGCTTACAATCTGTCTGGAAGTGACACCGTCCGCGTAAAACGCCTGCAACTCCAAATCTTCGTGGTCGAAACTCGCGGGAACCATGGTGACACCGGCAATTTCGCAAGCGTACCCAACCAGAGTGCGTACCGTCATTGGAAAAAGCGCCTGGTTGTTTGACAGCCATTCCGAAAAATCGACAGCCAACTTCGCTTTACTGTCGTACGCAGTGAACCGGAAAGACGTCTTGGAGGCAACCGTCGGAGGCTCCGCGTAAAAGATGCCCTTGACCGTTTCTATGTCGTCTTCGACCTGAATATACTGTAGCCGGTCACCGGCGGTGACGGTGGCACCCGATAGAAGCATTTCAACTTCAATGGATGCCGCCGTCGTATCACCGACGGATAAATTTGTTTCGCTGTTGCATTCTGCCGTGTATTTTAAGGCAATAATGGAGGAAGAATCAATGACGGTGCCGCCTTCCATGACAAGCTTATTCTGTAAGATAGGTCATTCCTCCCTCTCCATTATTTTTCGATGACATTGATGCTGATATCAGTATATATCGTCTCTCCGAATGCGTATGTGTACACATTGTAGGAGCAGTTCGACGCATAGGCGTTCATTGTGATGGTCTGCCCTCGATCTGGAAACGTGAATGAGAACTCCTTCCCCTGCATCAAATTAAAGATGAAGTTCAGTTCCGTTTCCGTCATTGCTTTCCATTTCAGATTCACCTTCCGGACGTCACGGCGGACCCAATCGATATGGATCACGCCGTCTTCCGTCCGCCCGCTGCTGGACCCTGCAATATTCTCATGCTGGATAGTGATTCCGTTGCTCGGCTCATAGATGGCCGTAGAGCCAACCTTCCACCGGCTATCAATTTTATTGATTGTCACTGGCGGTACCTCCTAGCATCAAAAATCCAGCAGCGGGTTTCGCCCGGTTCTGACCGTTTCGCTTCTCGCCTGTTCGACTACGACCTCAAAAAGCGTTTTCCCGTTCACTTTTGCGGTAACGACTTTGGCGTCGCCGTTCCTGCTGCCGCCTTCGCTCATGGCTGCTGCGACCGCACGGTAGACGCCATCGGAAACAGCCTGTACGATCTGGTCATTGTTTGCGACTGCTGTTCTGCTGCCAATGGAACCTACCATTTCGGGGCCTGCCTCTCGCGCGACAAACAGCTGCCCTGCATCCAGGAAGCCGCCGTCCTTCAGGTACGGTATTTGCGGTACGGAGATATTGGATAGGTTACGGAACGGGCGAATGCCAAGAATCGTAGCAGCACGAAGTTTGGAAAGCGCATAGTTAATTCCATTGAACGGCACAGCCACTACATTATTTATGCCGCTAATCAACTTGTTCACAACATACTTGAACGCAGTGAGAATTCCGTCTCTGATATTTGCGAAAATTTCGCCACCAATGGAAAATACCTTTACGACTCCGGCCCACGCTTTGGAGAACGTGTCCTTGAAGAAAGACGCCACATTGCTGAAGACTTGTTTCACCGCCGCCCATGCCGTCTTGGCACCACTAACAAAGCCGTTCCAAGCGCCGGTAAAGGCCTGAGAAAGCGGATGAATTACAGTCGAATTGAACCACGCGGCAGCTTTGCCCCATATGGCCTTCGTGATATCCCATAAGCCGGAAATCAATACCCCAACGTCGTGAAACACATCCTTGGTTGTTTTCCATATGCTCCCAAGCAGAGATGCAACCCAGTTTACAGCAGGGGAAAAGACTTCTTTTATTCTTGCCCATGCCGCAACAGCAGGCGCAGTGATGTTGTTCCATGTGTTGACTGCCCATTCGGATATGCTCGACCACAGCCCGGAGAAAAAGTCGGCTATTGGGGTAATGACGTTGTCGTTGAACCAATTCCCCGCCTTCGCAAACAGTGCTTTGACGTCATCCCATTTAACAACGATGACGGTTGCAAGGGCGGCAACTGCTGCGACAGCAGCGGGGATCCATGAGCCTGTCACAAGGGAAATTCCGGCTCCAATTGCCAAAATTCCAACAGAAAGCGCAGTCAAAGCTTGGTCGGTCAGCGTTCCGGTCTCGATGAATTCCTTCATCGATGCAACAACCATACCGAAGCCGGAAACGATAAAACCGACAGCTGCACCAATCGGGCCGAATGCCACCGCCAAACCAGAAATCGCCGCAGTTGCCCCCAGAAGCATTCCGGTCAAATTGTTCCAATCGATTCCATTCTGAAATGCGTTCCACCAATTTGTCGCGTATTCTATCGCGCCGCCCACTGTGAGCGCAATCCCTGCAATTTTGGTAAAATCCGATGTGAACGCACCCACGATTCTCCATGTAAGGAACGCTGCACCCACTGCCAACGCAACATTCTTGATGTCATCCAGATGATCGATGACCCATGTCACGAACGGTTCTAGCTTTGCTCTGATCTTATCGACGTTTTTAGAAATAGCATCCCCGAGGAAATCGTAACTAATCGGATCGATGTCAAATCCTCCGCCACCGGCGCTTACGCCAGAGCCACTACCGCCGGAAGAAGCGTCCGGAAGGACATTCAGTTCATCGAACGGAGCCAGATAGGCGCTCAGCTTTTTGGCTGCACCGGCAGCTCCATCCATGTTGTCCTCAATGGCGCCGGAGCCAGATACCGCAGAACCAATGGATTTCTTCCAATCCGGCGTTTGCAGTGTTACGCCGAACAGGCTAGCAATCGCCGTGATGATCTCACGGATTGCTTGCGCCACCGCAATACACACTGGAAGCACATTTGTCAAAATCGGAATGAAAATATTCCCGATTTCTCGTGCGACAAGTTCAAGTTGCGCACGAAGAATCCGTAGCATATTGGCCGGGTTCTCCAGCGTCCGTGCCATGTCACCCTGTGCGGCAGTGACCTGGGTCAGAATCGCGTGATACCGCAGCTGGGATTTCTCTGCCTGCGTCATGTCCGAAACGCTCTTTTCGATGCCGAGGTTCAACGCCTCCTGTTGCAGTCTGGCGACAGACAAGTCGTAACCTAGGTTTCGGAGTGGCTCCAATTCGCCGGAAATGCCAGACTGCACTTTCTGCATTGCATCTGTCACGCCGATGTTGTAGAAGGAAGACAGGTCGTAGCCAAGCTGTGTCAGGTTCTGGGACATGATTGCGGCCTTATCAGCGGCCACGCCGAAACCTGTGATAATTGTGTTGAACACGCCCTGCTTCTGCATCCATTCCGCAGGATCAATACCCATGACGGCAGAAACCTTTTGTGCGTATTCGTAGGCCGCCTGTCCATAATCGCCCATAGAGACGGTAAACAGGTTCAGCGTTTCCTGGTACTCAGAGGCACGATCAATTGCACTGCCTAACAATCGTCCGATCCGCATCAAGGTGGCAACAGAAAAAACGCGCTGAATCAGGCCGAAACTATTCGCCCACGATTGGTTTCTACCAGTAGATTTGGACACGGTCTGGTTATACTTTTCCGTTGTCGTGATAAGTTTCTGTATCCGGATCGGAAGCGCCGAAAACCCGTTGGAAACTTTCTGCATTTCATCCGCGAACGGTTTCATCGCCGATGCCAAATCCTGCATTTGCTGTGAGAACTTGCCTATATCGGTATTGTCCAGCTCCTGCATAATCACCGGCATCTTTTCAAGCTGTTTGGTAAAAGAGGACAGATTGGACTTCCCAAGCTCCGTCAGCGGACGCAGACCATCGGCAAGAGCCGTTAATTTGCTGCTGGCTGTTACATCCACGCCGTTGATAGCCGCATTGATTGCAGAAAGCTGGTTGCTGATGGAGGACGATATCTTCAATCCTCCTACTTTGGATTGCAGCTGGTCAATGGAGGCCCCGATTTGCTGCATTTTGCTTTGAAAATCTCCGGTTTTTATCCCGTTAAGCGTCTTATTGATAGACGAAATGCCCTGCGCGACATTGGAAAGAGCCTTTGTCGATCCACTCGTGGCAGACCACAGCTTTTTCAGGTCCTCCGCGAGAGCCTGCAAGCCTTGGGATGCAGCGGCACTATCGTTCGTAATCTGGAACTGGATACCCTGCATTTCTACGTTATCCGCCGTTTTTCTCACCTCCTGCTTTCTCAAATCTTTTGTTGATAGAAACCATCATCATTTCCATGATTTGTTTTGCTTTATTGTCGTTTTTTTGCTGAGGCGTCTCGGCCACTTTGGAAGGAGAAGTAGTCTGATGCGTATTTCCGTAAAGCCCGATAGGACGATCTCTGTACGGAAGTGGCTTTGTGCCTTTTTTAGCGAAATCGTGCAGAACTGGGGAGGCGTCAAGAATCGCTTCATAAATATAAGCGCCCTGAACCCACAGGTCCTGTTCCCGCAACTCCTGCTTTAGGCGGAATGCCTCGCGGTACGCCTTTACGAGCCACACATCCTGTTCCCAAAACTGCTCGTAGGTCATGCCAATGGTCAGATATTGTGGGAATGCCTTTTTGAAGGCCTCAGTGTAAGCAAAACGGGGGATGGGGTCGTCCCCATCCCCCTCCTTATCGGGAAGAAGCTCGCTTACTCCTCTACTTCCCAGCCCGGGTTTTTTGCGTCTTCGCCGTCATCTTCGTCACCCAGCAGCGATGCGTAGGTTTCGTAGTACATCTCGATCAGCTTGTTGATAAGCTCCGCACGGTTGCTCAGTCCGGCAAAAATCTTATCGATCGTCTCGGTCTTCACCTTGTCGTGATTGGCAAGGAAGGCACCCCGGAACAGCATGGGGATCATGGTGACCGGCTTGTCGGTGACTTCGCTGATGACAAAGCCGTTCCGTTCCAGAATGGATGCGGTCTTCCGGGTAAATTCCAGTGCGTACTTTTTGCCATTGATCGGGCTGGTAACGTTAATTTTAGCCATTGCTAATTCCTCCTAAGTAATGCGCGGCGTTGTTATCGCACGCGGTTCAGCTGTTATTATTCGGTTTTCAGGGTGATCGGCGTGGACGGGGCGATGGAAATGTTCAGGTTCACAACCTCGTTGACGCCGCCGCCGGTGGGATAGGCGGTCAGCTGGCCGCTGAACTCGAACTTGCCATCCGCGCCAGAGGGGGTCAGGGTGCCGCCGGATTCCGTGCCGCCAAACCAAACGGCATAATCCTCAGTCTTGCCTTCCAGCGCGACAAGTTTCTGGTAGTCCGTCAAGGTGTAGTTTGCTGTGAAACTCAGCGCGTCCAGAGACTGGATACCGGCAATATAGGTCTGCATCTTGTCGGACAGCGTGGTGGTTTCCAGCATTTCCGGATCGCCGCCCAGGTCAGGGAACTCCTTGATGTCAATCAGCTTCTCGTAGGTGGTGCCAGAGGTTCCCTTCTTCATGAGGAAAACCTTATAGGTGGAGATAGCCATGTTTTGTATAACTCCTTTCGTAAAATCAGATTCGGTACATCATTTCGCCATCCGTCGCGGCCTGATACCTCGCGTTCAGGCGGTAGATGGTGGCGTCGTTCATATTGGGAACAGGCGTCATTGACAGCCGCGTAAAGTTCATCCGATAGAACAAATTGTCAACAAATCTCAGGATTTCTCGGCAATTTGTTTTCTTTTCATCGGAATTGTTTGAGTAAATGTTCACCTCATATAAAACCGTTGCGAAGCGTTCGGTGTCGCTGCTGTCCATTCTGGCCTTGATGGTGTAGTTGTCCTGCTCAACAATCGTCATAAACGGCAGTTTCGGCGCAGACTTAACGTAGGACCCTCGCACAGTCAGACCGGGGAACTTCTCCCGCGCCGCCTTTGCGATAGGCGTATAAATCTGTTTCTCGATGTCAATCATCGGAATACCTCCTTGACGATTCTCGGCAGTTCCTGCTCGATTGTTTTTCTGGCTTCGTACATTGCCATAGCGGGAGGATTGCCGTATGTGTGTCCCCCACCGGCTTCCTTAGGTATCCACCAGCCTTTGGGATCATCCCAATGTCCTTTGCCGTCCGGATAAGTTCCCGGCCCCATTCCGAACTCAGCAGCCTCGGGATGACCTGCACCGTATGTGATGCCGCTGCCGAACTCGATGAACAGGACGGATTCTCCGTCAGCCTTTACCCTATAGCCGTTCGGGATCGCCTCGACGGACACATTTGCATCCGACATCCCGTCATAAAAGGCTCTGGCAAACCGGAGAGACGCAACGGTAGCGCCCAACTCAGCAAGGCAGAGAACCAGTTCTTTCGCCTTTTCCTCCTGCCACTGCCGATAATCAGACAGCTCCTTTTGAAGCCTTGCGACCCCGCCCACAGACAGCGGCACTCGGATTTTACGAATCACGAGACGTTCACCTTCCGAATTGCGTATGAGATCGAATTGATGGATTTCGCCACGCGCTTGACGATATAGTCATACAGAGGGCGGTGGCCTGGATCGCTGTACTCCGGCTCTTTATCGACAAACAGGACGGTGTCCTCGTCGATGGGGCAGGTCATGTCATCCGTGACAATCACTTTGTCATATTCGGCAAGATTCCCGAACTGTTCCGTTTGCGCCGTTCCGGTGGCTGCGGAGATGTTGGCTCTGAACGCCACAGCGTCCTTATAGGCCGTGCTTTCTTCGCCGGTCTCATAGCCATCACCGTCCACAATCGCGGCCCCTGCATCGTACAGCAGGTACCAGAATGTCCGCTTGTTGCGCTCCATGATCTTCATATTGCACCGCCTCCAAGAGGCTGGACAAATGGAACGACATCCCTGAGCATAGAAGGCGGCACGTCTCCGCTCTCATAGGTCCGGGAAACTCCGTTTTCTGCGTGCCCCGTTTCGCCTTCGGCACCGCGCTTATTAAGCAGATATGCCGCAATTTCGACTTGCAGATATCCATACTGCTCTGGGACGCAGTTTTCATACGGACGGTACGGGAATGCTTTTCGGCAGATTTTACTTGCGGCGACAGCCAGATAGGCGGAAACCGTGCCTTCGTCCGTTTCTCCGGTCATTGTCTTAACAAGGTCCTTTTTTTCAGATTCCAGCACGGTTTCTCACCTCCGAATATTAGTTTTTAGCCTGTGCTATCGGTCTTGAAATCCGCCGCATTGGACACAAACACGCTCCGGCTGTAAGCAGGCTTCGTGAAGGTGGTGGCGATGCCGGTGAACTTGCCATGGAACCACTCGGGACCGTGGTCAAGGCCAATCTGGCCAAACAGCTGATACTTTTCGCCAGCGCCGGTCTTGGCCAGCTGCTCCAGGAAGAAATTGCCCTTGCCGGGGACAGGCTGATAAACGGGAGCCAGAACGTCCAGATTCAGCAGGAAGGCCGTGCCGGAGGGCAGGCATTCGCCCAGATACAGGTAAACCAGGCCGATGGGGGTCAGGACGCTGGACAGTTTGATGCCGTTGATCTCGCGGGCGGCGGGGACAACGGTCAGACCGTTCTGTACGGCGTCAGCATTGATCTGGAACATGGTCACAGCGTCGCACCACAGCACAAGGCCATCCTGCGGGGCGTTGCTCTCGTAGACCTTCTTTACCATGTCTGCGATATCCCACAGACCAAGCGGCTTGGTGGCCATCGCAATGGTGTTCGAGGTGATGGCGGTAGCCAGGCCTCTGGTCTTGTTGATGGTAGCGTCAGTCGTGGCCTTGTTGTAAACGCCGTTGATGAAGGTGTACTCGATGTCCCGACGGATTTTCTGCATCTTCGCTGCGACCTGGAAATCCAGTTCGTTCATGGGATTTGCCTGCTGATTGGCAATGTTGATGCCGCTCAGGGTGCCCATGTTGGACATTTTGGCGTAGGAAATGCCAACGGCTTCCTGGAAAATCTGGGTGACATTGGTCTTCTGCTCCCGGGTCACCACGGAGGCATCGGGGGCGGTCAGAGACGCCGTTTCGGAAATGGCGGGCTGAGAACCGGTGCCGCCGCCGGTATATTCCTGACCGGTGACGAACTCGACATGGTTCGTGGTCTTGGCTCTGCCGCCAATCGCGGAACTCAGCGGGCAGCGGGTATTGCCCTTGTTGAACAGCATCCCGGAGTAGTTCAGGACGCTAAAACTGGTAGCAAGCTGATTTGCCATACTGGTATCAATCTCCTTTACTTGGTGTTCTGCGTAGCCTCCATTTCGGCTTGCAGACGAGTGTAGTAGGCAACTGCGGCCACGTCGCCCTTGAGGTTCGCTTCCTCAATGGCCTTGGCGTAATCCGTGCTGCCGCCCTGAGCGCCAAACGCGCCACGGGGCGTTCCTTTCAGTTTCTCGGCGACCACCTTTTTGGCGTATTCTTCGAGAAACTTCTGCTGATTGGCGAAAACTGTCGCCGTATCTCCGGATTCAAGGGCTTCCGCCGTTGCGGTAGCCAGCTTTTCGTCGTATCCCTGCGCGGTAAACTTCGCGGTATACTCGGAAATGGTCTTTTCCTTGCGGAGGGATTTCAGCTCCTGCTCCATGTTGGCCCACTTTTCAGCCTCTTCCTGCTGCTTGCGCTGCTCGTCGCTCAGAAGCTCGTTATGCTTCCGTTTCCAAGCAGCACCCTCAGAATTCGCCTTGGACAGCGCGGCCTTCTGCTTTTCCAGTTCGGCGGCGTTATCCTCGAACTCAAACGCTTCCAGCGCAGCCAACTTCTGCTCGGCGCTCATGCCTTCGTATCCTTCGATTTTTGTAACGTCAATTTTTGCCATAATGTTCCTCCTGCGTTTGGTTAGGCGGTTCACTCCGCCATGTTTTCTGTTTTTTGTTTGGTTTTCTCCAAATTGCGTTTTTATATGGCAGCTTCACTGCTGCCGTTATGGCGGGCGGAGCAGGATTCGAACCTGCGACCTCGTGATTAACAGTCACTCGCTCTACCGTCTGAGCTATCTACCCATTTGACCCGGTCCGCTGTTGAGCAGTAGCGGAAAAAACAAGCAGCGTGCCGACACATGGTGCTCTCTGTCCGGGTATTTAATTGGAGCCGCCGGGCGGAATCGAACCGTCAACTTGCTGATTACAAATCAGCTGCTCTACCAGTTGCGCTACAACGGCAAATAAACAAAAATGGGCTGTTGACACCATCTCTGGTATCAACAGCCCATTGGCTCTTAGCTGTCTCTTTAGGCAGCCGTTAACGATTTACACATTTTCTGGTAATTGCAATTACCTTGATCTCTCCGTGTTCCACGCGCAGTTCAACAACCTTCCCCTGCCGGATCGTGTTGTTGATAAGCTGAATCTGCTCATCCGTCAGATTCAGGCGCCGTGCCGGACTGACTTCCTGCCCCACCGGATACACCTCCGTTTTGAGCGGCCTGCTGAGCGGCTTTCCGCTCCTGCTGGGCCATATATTCCATGCTCATGCGATAAGCAAGCTGTGGATCGGAAAAGAGGCCGCTGTGCGTAAATGCCAGCTCCGGGGCGATTTTCTCGCACCCAAGCATCATGGTCAGTACGCTTGCCTTCTGCGCGATGTTCTCATAATTCCGGCGGGTGAACCGGATTTCCAGTGCCGAAAGCTTCAGGCTCAGGTGCCCCATGTCATGGCAGATTCTCAGAACCAGCTTCAAGAACTCCTTCTCGGACTTCTTGAATACCAGCTCAGCATCTTTGGCCCGTGCCTCTGCTGCCGACCACCCGTCCCGCATAATGACAGCAGACCCGGTGTCGGATGTGGACGAACCGCCGTTTCGGTTCGGCATCCCACATATGGTCAGAACCGTATTGTACATACTGTCCACGAGCGTCTGTGTCTGCGTCTGGTTCATCTCAGACGTCAGATACTGGATTTCCGCTTTCAGCGTGGAATCAATATCTTTGAACTTAATGCCGCCCAGGTCCCTCAGCTTTTCGAAATCGTCTCCCGAAATGTCCACATTATGGAAAAGCATCAGCGCCTGAACGAACTGTTCCACGCCGTCGATCCGGTTACTTTCGACCATGTTGATGGCATCCAGCAGCGGAATGACGATTTCAAACGCGCCGAGTCTGGCCTGATTGGCGGGGTATTCGATGATCGGGATGCCGAAAATCTGGTCCTCTGCGTGGATAACGGACCATGTGTTCCACACTTCGTAGTATCTGCTTTCCGTCCAGCAGGAGAAAACAATGGTGCCATCCTCCCGCAGAACGTAACGGACCGCCATCATCGGCTTGTGACCCAGCCCCACGGAATAAACCACGAAGGTATATCTCGGGTCAAGCGTGAAGATTTCAAACGGTGCCTCGTCCGCTTCGACGTCTGCCAGTGCATCCGGCAAAACCATCCGATACGATGTGCCGCAGATGTTCCCCCAATCGACCAGCTCTTTGTCTTTGGTGGGCTTGTCCTCAGAAAGCATATAATCGTTCAGATGAAGAACCTCGGAAGAAATGATGTCATCGCTGCCACGACTGACATATTGGATCGGTTCGCCGATCTGGTAGCCGGTCTTAAACGAGACAATCTCGTTGGCCCGGTTCTCCACGACTTGGTTGTTGATCTCCGGTCGGACCTGCTTCTCCCGATAAAGGATCGGCTGATCGCCCCGGTAGTACCGATACAGATAATCGATATCTGCCTGATTCATCAAATGGACAGTCTGTGCCTTTTGCAGCACGTCAATCACGTTGGCATCCGTGATTTCCGGCACTTCCGTATAAATAACTCGGCGTCCGAACAATTTACGGCTCTGCAACGGCATTTCACCTCCATTTATGGGTTCTATCTTCACATTTATCATTTTACCACGCAAGCAACGCTTTGTATAGATAACAATAGTTAATTAAATCCAATCCATTACACCATAACAAAGATTATATTTACATTTCAGCCGTAAAATGATATAATTCAGGTGTGGTTGTAGAGTGTTTCATAAATACCTCCTATTCCGATTTTCTACCTTCCTATCACCCCTTTTCTTTGATGGGTCCCCCTGACGCGCCGGTCTTGTTCTTTTCTTCCGGTCGTGTCAGGGGGATTCTCATATATGCGCAAAAAGAGCGCCCCGGGAATTCCGGGACGCTCTTTTGCTGTGAATGTTTATTTATTGCACTTCTCCAAGTGCGTCTGCAATGTCCTTGATCTGCTCCGTGACAGAGGTCAGCACGTTACAGTACATCTCATACCGGGCCGCACTGAGGCGCAGCACGTCCGCATTGTCGTCATACTCCATTTCGAACATATCCGAAAGCATCGTAGCCGTGGACTGTGCAATTTTGACGCTTACCCAGATATCGTCCAGTGTTTCCGTCTTCGTCATGCCTTCTTATCCTCCCTCAGAAACTTATTCAGGAAAAACGCCTGGCCCTTGCCGGTTACCTTTGGGGTCTTGCTGACCGACGTATGGCCGTCGCTATGGCTGATGACCGTCTCCTTGATCCGGAAAAGGCCCTGCTCCATGCTGGACTGCGTCGGCATATTGTAATCCGTTCCGTTGCGCTTGATTAAGTACCCGTTGTCCCGCATCCACTGGAACAGCCGCCGCTCGCCCATGCTGACGCCGTTCTGCCGCAGAATCTTCGCCAGCTCGCCGATCAGAACCGTGCTGCTGGATGCCGCCACACTGTCTGCGAACAGAACTTTCGGCGCGTCGGCCTGGACCTTGGTTTCGAGAGTCTTAATTCTCCGATCCGCAATCTGTAAGGCCCGGGCCATGACCTTCTCCGGGCTGTTCCAGTCCCGTTCCAGTTGTAGGAAATACTGCCGCGCCATCTTACCTTTTTCATTGCGCTGGAGCATACAAATCTCTTTCGCCATGTCGATGGTGACGGCGGCATCCTGCCCACGGCGTCCGCCGGTACTTTCGCTCAAAAATGAGCAAAAGTCAACTCCTTCAGAAAAGCCGTATTCGCACATTCTAGGAAACCAGTCTTTATAGGCTGTTTTAACTTCCAAAAACTCATGCAGGTCTCTTGCGGAAACAGCAGGTTTCTCTCCGCTGTAGTCAACTTTGATTAGATCGGTCATAAAAACTCCTTTCAAAATTCATTTGACAAGGAAATCCGATCTGAGTATAATAGATTTCAGATGGGGATTCCCCGTCGGTATGCAGAAGTAGTCCGGTACTTTCTCAGGGTGACGGGCTACTTCACTTTTTTAGCTCCGAAAACAGTTTTTCAATACCTCGGCGTAACACCTGCACTCGAGTTTCTTTGTAATGTTCGGTTAAAACATCGAGCTTCTCAAGTGTTTGCTTATCAAGCCTTACGCCAAGCTGCTTGATCTTTGGGTCTGCTGCCTTCGGTCTTCCGGTTCGTGGTGACAATGCTTTTCACCTCACTTTTTGATAACCACAAAGTGATTATAATTGTTGGTAATCAAAATGTCAATAGTTTTTTTGTCAATCATAGTCATAAATTATGGCCATCCTAACAGTCATTTTTGAGCGTTAGGATGGCCCCCTTTAGCAGATAGTCCGGGTTCAGGATCGCCGCTTCCAGCGTCTCCGGCGTCATGTAGGCCCCATGGCGGCGGATGGAGGGAAGCACTTCGGAGGTGACCCAGCGACGGAACTTCTTTGCGTTCGGCAGTTTGCTGGACAGGACCAGCGAATAAAGGCCGGATTCGTTGATGATTGGAACGCTTTGCTTTCCTCCGGGGGTGAGAATTTCGCTCACCCCTTTATCATCTTCGTCAACGTGAGTCCGAATTGCTTCTTGAGGGTTTCTGTATCCCAACGCCAAGGCAACATCCTTTCCGATAATCCACGGCTCCCCGTTAATTTCTACTGTGCGAACGTTACCGAATTCTGTGTTTTGAAAAATTTGAACTTTGTTGCTCATTAAAGCCTCCATAAAATTTTACTTGATAGAGGCCGCTCACTGTGATAGAATGGATTTATCCAGTGGGAAACCTCTGGGTGTGTTTGAGCGTCCACGACTTCTTGGCGGGAGGGGTGGGCGCTCTTCTATTCCATACTGGAATCTCCAAACATGCGTCCTTGCATATACTCGAGCATTCGCCTGAGTTGGATGAATTGCTCTTTTGTCATACTCTCAAGCGGCGGGAAGTAATCGCCTTCGGAACTTTCTGCCTTTTGAATATCCTCGTTGGCAAGAGCAACAATATATTCTTTTAGTGTGATTCCCAGGCTGGCAGCCCGCGCCCTGATCTTCCGGAATGTTTCTTCGTCAACCCGGATGGCAATGCTTCTTTCAGCCATGCTTGCACCTCCTTTCTGCATGCATTATAGCATGCATATGCAAGAATGTCAATCACAAATTCAGAACGGTCTCGCAAAAACAGAAATCCGATTCCCGTCCAGTGACCGCACCATCACCTGTTCTTTTTCTTCCGAATCGGCGTGCTTAGGGCCTTTTCCTCGCTCCATCCAAGTGTGTGGATTCTAGTTATAACCGTATGGTAGTTTATTCCGGCTTTTTTACACCTGCTCTGCAAAGAGTTAGAATTGTCCATGAGCGGTTCGGAAAGTGCTTTCTCGACACTCCATCCATGCTTAATACGAAAATGTACTTGTTTATATGGCAATCCGGCAATTTCAGCCGCTTCTGCAAGAGACATCGTTCTGCCCTGATGGACTACCCACCGTGTCGTTCTACGGTTCCTGGCTTGTTCTGACAAGGAAACCCATTTACAATTTTCGGGGGAGTAATTCCCGTTGACATCCTTTCGCTCTATTGTTAGGCCTTCTTTGTACCCATTCGCAAACGCCCAGTCTCGGAAATTCTCAAACACAGACCATTCAGCGCAGACAGAGATTCCTCGTTTCCCGTATCCGTTCGAATGGGTGTGATTTGGATTGCACCGGTTGTTTATTCCACACCAAATATTGTGAATATGCGTATGGCTCATGCCATGTCTTCTTCCTGCCATAATAAATCTCCTTAAAACGGTCGTTTAATCACTTCAACCTTTGCCAATCTGAATGTTTCAGAGAAATCAACCAGCATTGCAATGCTGTCCGGAATGTCATCGTTTTTATTCTTTCCGGCCATTGTGTATCCCGTCAACATTTTCATTGCCAACTGATACTCTTTATCGTTCTTGTATACGCTTTCGTCCTTAAAAAGAAAATGCTCTTTTACATATCCGGCGGCAATGATAATTCGGGTTTCCTTATTCGCAGTGGAGAATTTGGTGGTGATTTTAGTCCGCCCGCCTTTCTCCTTTACCTGTTTTTGTACATCCGCCGCAACTCTCCCACCGGCAGAATTACTCTCAAATCGCGCAGCCTGCACCTTATGCTTTATCAGTTTTTCCACCAATCGCGCTTCGACGATCTCCGGAGCCGAATTGTCGCAAATGAAATCGTCTATGTAGTAATCGTCCCCGTATTGATATGCAATCGGCATGGCGCAGTAATCCGTACCCCTGTCCTTTGTATCGCAAACAGCAATAATTGCGTCCGGTTCCTGCTCTGGAAGGTCAAAATACCGTCGCAGTTCGTTTTCCTGATAGAGTAATCCCTCTCTTTCTACCGGTTCATTCTGATACAGCGCTTTCCAGCTGACCGAATCCATGATATCCCGCTGCTCCCGATAGAACTTCGTGGAGAATCCCACACCGAACTCGTAGTCAAAATTACTCTCGTCCTCCTCGTTCATGGCCGGGACGCGGATAAACTTCGCACGGGGGTTGCTCTCATACTCCCGCTCCAGCCGCCCGATCACATCGTGCACGCTCCAACGAGTAGCAATGTGAAGTTCCTTGCACTTATCGCCGATTTTACGCTGCCGAAGGTCCGTTGTGTAGGTCTCCCACAGCTTATCCAGCCGCTCTTTAGATAACGCCACCTCGATGCCGGAAACCAGATCGTCGCAGTACAACAGATTTGCAGCCCGGTACAAACCGGCATTGCCGGTACCAATAGATGTGAACTCCAATGTCTCAAAACGCTGTCGCTTATCCAAGTCTATTCGGCAGTCTTTCGCATTCGTGTTCGTTACTTGCACAGTAGGGAATACATCCTTCCACAGATATTCGCCTTTAGGATCAAACAGGCGCAGACATTCATCATACACGCCTCGCACAAAAGCATTGGAGTGACTGCCCGTTAGATTTGGGCTGTTTGGATCACGCCCAGCAATCCACGTCAACAGGAAGATGGCCAGTGTGGATTTTCCGGTGCCAGGAGGCAAGCTCACCGTCAGCAAGTCTAGCTTATCGTCACCGCACAACGCCTGAATTGCATCTACCACCGGCTTCAGCTGCTTCCGCCGAGGTGCATAAAACCTTTTCTTCATCGGCCGGTCCAACTCCATATACGTCAGATAGCTGTCAAAATCATCCGGGGCTTCAAACAACAAGCTTTTCCGCCACAGCCCATAGAAGCTGCCCTCCTGGCCCTTCGCCGCTTGCGTAAGCAATTTCCCGCGGAGCAGATTGTTTGTCTTGTGAGCCGCTGCATGGTCCTCTGACGCCCAGTCCCGGCACAGCGAAAACAAATCCTGATAGGCTTCAAAATCCGCAGGAAGACGCGCTATCGCCCCCAGGATCGATTTGGAAATCTTCTCGTAATCCATTTGCATACTCCTTTCCCAAAATAAAAAGGGCCGCTCATGCTTGATGCAAAAGCGACCCTTTGGTCTGTCTCCCACCTGCCGTGGAAGATTGCTATCTCGTTTTTATTCTATCATGTTATTGCTTCGATATCAACATGCGCCCGCAGGGCGCTTTTATAAAATTTATTTTTCCCTTTTTGTTTTTGCGCGATTTTTTCGGGGGACTTTTTATCCGCGCGGGTGGTAGAGAAGGCTACTCCGCGGCATGTCCCGGCCCTATATCCCCCGCCCCGGGTGGCCCGATCGGACAGGCAGCCGGGGGCCTGGCACCCGTGCGGCATCTTCGGGGCGCTCCGCTGGACACAATGCCAAGCCGGGCAACGTGTCCACGCAGTGCGTACATTAACGCAACGAAACGGCAGGCGCAAACTATCGAACGCAACAAAATCAAATTTTGGTTGCGTTAGAATGAGATAATATATCTATCTGGATTGCATTTTCTCTTGAAATGTTCGGAAAACTCCGTGTATATGGGCGTTTTAATGTGCGTGTATGGTGGACTGCCGTATTGTACGCGTATTGTGGAAAATATAGCGATTATGTGCGCCACAAAAACACATAGAAAACCGAACCGCAGCCCGAAAAATAAATTAAAAAAATCTTTGAAAACCTCTTGACGAATGGGAACCCCTATGCTATAATAAAGCCATCCCAGAGGAAAGGAGGCCGGCGGGGAATGACAATGCAGGAATTAAGCCGCTTGATCTTGGGGCTTCAGGCTGCCGGATGGAACGGCGACGAGATCAACAAGCTGCTTCTGTGGATTGAAAGCGGCGACGAGCATTACAAGCCCACGAAGGACGAACCGAAACCGAAAGCATAAACGGCGGGCCGGGAAACCGGCCCAGCCCGAAGGGGGGCAGAGAATGCCAGACAGCAAAGCAAAAAGCGCATGGGAGCGGGAAAACGTCGTGCAGATCGTTGTAAAGGTTAACCGCAACCAAGACCCGGAGCTTTTTTCCCTACTGGAAAAAGCCGAAAGCAAATCCGGGGCCGCGCGCGAACTCATGCGGAAAGCAATCAAAAGGGAATAAAAAGCCCGGCCAGCGCTGGAACCGCCGACCGGGCAACCCCGAAAAACATTCAAAAAGCAGAATCCGAAGGAATCCGGGGAAAACAATTATACCCGGGATTCCTCCGAAAGTCAAGTGAATTTATGGAGGAATTGAAAATGGCTAATCTTTACAATCTCGACGGCATCGTTACCGAACTGAAAAAGCGCAATGCGCAGGATTCCGCAATCCTGACCGCATGGGAAGCGGTAACCTTCCCCACCAAGAAGGACGGAAAGCCCTTCGCGCGGATGGCGCAGAACATCAGCGGCGCGAAGTACGCCGCCGAGGCCTACGCCCTGCAGCCGGGTAAAATGAAAATCACCGTCACCACCTGGGGCGCTGATTATGGCGTCGGCTACGTCTCCGACGATCTCCACGCATACACCACCGCCGACCGCATGACGGACGCCCAGCAGGTCAAGCCCGGCAATCTGTTGCCGAAGGTTCCCTACCTCAATCAGATTTATCTTTTTGACCTGGACGACATCAAAGCCGCCATTGCGGCACGGTGTGACCAGCTGCGGGAGCGGATCGCCACCCGGGAAAGCCAGATCGAGCAGGCCGCCGAAGCTTACAACGCATTCAAACGGGCATATGCTGCCGCGCTGGACCAGCTCGCCGCCAAGACGGGCAAGGGCACCGGAAGCGACACGCTTTATAACGCAATCCGGGACACCGTCACCGCGCGGTATCTGCACTGTTGAAAGGGGGGAAGCGGTCACAATGTGGTTTTTTATTGGCGTTATCGCCTTTTTCGTTGGCATTTTTCAAGCGTTGCTTCGCGGAAAGTAACCAGATTTTAAGGAGGTTTTGACAATGGCAAAGTATTATATCAACTACCACACCGGCGCGGGTGATTGCGAATTTTCCGGAACCCTCGCCCAGGCGCAAGCCGCAGCCGATGACGACGCAGCGTACACGCAAGCGCCTATCACCATTCACGACGCCGAAACCGGCGAAGAGGTTTCCCGCCGCAACTGGTGTGAATCCGCTTACGACCCCGACACCACCCCGGAAGATGATCCGATTTGCTTCGGGGATTATGGATTCTATAGCGATTGGATCATCTGGTGAACACAACCCCCGGAGGCCTGACGGCTTCCGGGGTTCTTCTTTGCCCTGCCCATTGTGGCGGGGCTTTTCTTTGTTGCCGTGTAGCGGCCCTGGTGGCCTTGTGCGGCGTTTTGTTTTCTGGTATGTAATTTCATGGGCGCACGGTTTTCTTCGTTCTTGCGGCCACTGGTGACGCGCGGTTGTATGTCTGCACCGTTTCAAATGGTGCGTTCCGTCCGTGGTAGGGCCGTATTCTTGTTTTCTTGCGCGTCTGGTCAAGTTATGCCCCGGGGATTTTCGCCGCTTCTGGGGCCGCTGAGGGGCTGACGCGCTCCGGGTCCATTCTGGCCCGGCCCATGATCCACACCAGGCCGTCAGCCGTGGCCTTTGTGGTGGGTGGGGGTGGCACCCCCCGCGCAGATTTTACGTTGCCGGGCGGTGGGCAGTTTCCTGCCGGTACATCTGGCCCTGTCTGACAAAGTCGCTGGCCCTGTTGGAATCTCCGAAAATGAAAGTCGATAAAGGAATCCCCGGAAAGTCGCTGGACATTCCGGGGATTTGCTGTCTAATAAAGTCGCTCAGAGTTTCCGGCCGCAAACTGGGCAGAAATTGAAAGTCGCGGTTACTTGCTTGCCGCTCGATGGCAGAATAGAAAAAGTTTCCGGTACCGGCACGGCGTCTCTGCAAAAGTCGCAGTCAATCCGATAGTCGCCCCGATCCATCTCGTTCATGATTTCTTCAACATCACCGAACGGGACCGGCGGGCGGCGCAGTTTGGATACTTCATCGCAGAGTCTCTCCACAGCGGCACAAAGTCGGTCTTTGCTTTCGTCATTGGGCACGGCGCAACGTCCTCCTGAATATAAGTCTTCGTTCATTATTCGCTCGTCCCTTCTGCGTCAACGATAGTCGCTCCGCCTGCTTTCATGTCTTCCAGATACTTCCGCCGCAGTGCTTCCGGGTCTTTCTGCTCACCTAAGGGGTTATCCGGCTTCAAGACCACCTCTTGCTGGTCTGTGTAGTTCATATTGTTTTTCATCAAAAAAATTCCGGCGACGGGGTTAATCTTGCCATTTTGCATGAAATCTTCCATCTGAGCGTTGATAAAATCCCGTGCTTTTTTGATGGTGCAACGCACAGAGTCGCTTAAATCCCTGCTTCTCGGCTGATTATTGCACCATCTCCACAGGGTCATCCGGTCCACCCCGAACGCCAGTGCAAGCCCGGCGAACGTCGGTTTCATATCGTTTTTCCCGCACAGGCTGAAATAGTCGATGCACCGTTGCTGCACTGATTCCAGGCTATCCATGTTAGGCTTTTGCCATTTCATGATTTCCAAGGAATGGTTGATGTACTTTGTGTTATCTCCCGGCTCCAGGTCAGGCACCTGATAGGGCTTCTTTTTAAGCTTTTTCCCTTCTGTCAAAGTCGTTTTCCTCCTTTTACTATTTACATAGATTTATAT
>ERZ1026876.627-NODE-627-length-20293-cov-5.990216_pt1 | contig 20293 bp, 16 predicted proteins | sample MGYA00380168_ERZ1026876 | MGnify/ENA primary metagenome ERZ1026876 (study PRJEB33269, sample SAMEA4719804) | human gut metagenome | biome: human-associated habitat; feature: organic feature; material: feces | place: Cameroon | collected 2013-10 ... | reverse complement strand
TTGTATAATAGAGTCAGATTAAACTTACAGCATATGTCCATATGTTAAACTCAGTGAGAATCCTATTTTTATAATTTGGGGTTTGAGAGTCTTGTAAGTGAATAAGTGAATCAAACAAAAATCTGGAAGAAATCAGAGCAATGATGGTTTGAGAGTCTTGTAAGTGAATAAGTGAATCAAACTTAAGTAAATACGGAAAAACAGAACAAGAGTTTGAGAGTCTTGTAAGTGAATAAGTGAATCAAACTGAAAGAAAGATTTAAGAAATAAGGAGGAAGTTTGAGAGTCTTGTAAGTGAATAAGTGAATCAAACTTATAAACAGGCAACTCTCTTGTACTTATGTTTGAGAGTCTTGTAAGTGAATAAGTGAATCAAACTCTAAAAGGGAATTCCTTAATTATATATTCGTTTGAGAGTCTTGTAAGTGAATAAGTGAATCAAACACAAGAAAAATATTCGATCAAAAAGTCACAGTTTGAGAGTCTTGTAAGTGAATAAGTGAATCAAACACCCATCTTATTAGCATTATCTGACATATCGTTTGAGAGTCTTGTAAGTGAATAAGTGAATCAAACAACTGTTCTCGATCATACTGTAATGCCTTTGTTTGAGAGTCTTGTAAGTGAATAAGTGAATCAAACTGTAACTTCGGTTGAAACTTGGGCTGGTAAGTTTGAGAGTCTTGTAAGTGAATAAGTGAATCAAACTTCATTTTTGCTTAATGTAACTACTATATTGTTTGAGAGTCTTGTAAGTGAATAAGTGAATCAAACGCGTTCTTCTAATAGGCACGATAGAATATCTGTTTGAGAGTCTTGTAAGTGAATAAGTGAATCAAACTATTGATTTGTTATGTTATATTCATCATCAGTTTGAGAGTCTTGTAAGTGAATAAGTGAATCAAACTGCACCACAGCTTATACAAGCTGGAACTGAGTTTGAGAGTCTTGTAAGTGAATAAGTGAATCAAACTAACATGCTGTGCAAAGATATAACAGGACAGTTTGAGAGTCTTGTAAGTGAATAAGTGAATCAAACTATTAAATAGCTGTCTCAAATACTGGTCGTGTTTGAGAGTCTTGTAAGTGAATAAGTGAATCAAACTTGGTTCTTTTGTACCACTGCCTAAAAACAGTTTGAGAGTCTTGTAAGTGAATAAGTGAATCAAACAAACAAAAGGCGCGGAGGCACTCCCTCCGGTTTGAGAGTCTTGTAAGTGAATAAGTGAATCAAACCCTGCGATTTCATCATATTCACCGATGCCTGTTTGAGAGTCTTGTAAGTGAATAAGTGAATCAAACATCCATATCCTCTCCAGCTACTTTGTCAATGTTTGAGAGTCTTGTAAGTGAATAAGTGAATCAAACAAAGAAGGTACTGGAAATATAACCTCGTACGTTTGAGAGTCTTGTAAGTGAATAAGTGAATCAAACTATTTGTGAGATATCGAGACAGCACGTCATGTTTGAGAGTCTTGTAAGTGAATAAGTGAATCAAACGTCTGTTTTTTCCAGACATCCAACAAAGTCGTTTGAGAGTCTTGTAAGTGAATAAGTGAATCAAACCATGTAGGCGACTACATCCCTATTACTTGTGTTTGAGAGTCTTGTAAGTGAATAAGTGAATCAAACAAATTCCACATTGGGTCTTCGATGATGTCTGTTTGAGAGTCTTGTAAGTGAATAAGTGAATCAAACTTATAATGCCTCCTTCCGTATTCTGCTATCGTTTGAGAGTCTTGTAAGTGAATAAGTGAATCAAACTCTTCATACTTTGACAAATCATTTTTCATCGTTTGAGAGTCTTGTAAGTGAATAAGTGAATCAAACAGGTGACAGGTCGAAAGTGACGATGGTGGAGTTTGAGAGTCTTGTAAGTGAATAAGTGAATCAAACCGTCAAATGTGATTGGATAGAAATCACCTTGTTTGAGAGTCTTGTAAGTGAATAAGTGAATCAAACGACACGCAAGCAACTGTTATCCGTTCATCGGTTTGAGAGTCTTGTAAGTGAATAAGTGAATCAAACTATAAAATTCGCCGTCATTTAGATACATGTGTTTGAGAGTCTTGTAAGTGAATAAGTGAATCAAACATATTTATGCGACTTCCAGAACTTAAAGGTGTTTGAGAGTCTTGTAAGTGAATAAGTGAATCAAACTCATAAATAGCTGTTGAAGCCTGGTGTTCTGTTTGAGAGTCTTGTAAGTGAATAAGTGAATCAAACACCATTGATTCCAATATTAAAGATATCCCTGTTTGAGAGTCTTGTAAGTGAATAAGTGAATCAAACGAATTGGAGAATATTGGTTCGTCTCAATATGTTTGAGAGTCTTGTAAGTGAATAAGTGAATCAAACACTTCGTCTAGGATTATAACATCCTGCTCAGTTTGAGAGTCTTGTAAGTGAATAAGTGAATCAAACTTACATTTAATAAGTGCAGGAAATAGATTTGTTTGAGAGTCTTGTAAGTGAATAAGTGAATCAAACCTGGAAAATATGATAACTGTTGCCGTGATGGTTTGAGAGTCTTGTAAGTGAATAAGTGAATCAAACTGACCAGAATTTTTGAACCTCTTTTACGCTGTTTGAGAGTCTTGTAAGTGAATAAGTGAATCAAACCGAAAATCCGGAGTTGTTAGACAGCTATGGTTTGAGAGTCTTGTAAGTGAATAAGTGAATCAAACCAACTGTTCCTCTCCGAATGACTGCGGTGTGTTTGAGAGTCTTGTAAGTGAATAAGTGAATCAAACTGACCAGAATTTTTGAACCTCTTTTACGCTGTTTGAGAGTCTTGTAAGTGAATAAGTGAATCAAACTCTTATGTATATATATTACACCCAAAAGGGGTTTGAGAGTCTTGTAAGTGAATAAGTGAATCAAACAGCATACATCTTGCTTTGAACCAGAGTGTTGTTTGAGAGTCTTGTAAGTGAATAAGTGAATCAAACGAGCTGTTCCTCGCCGAATGATTGAGGGGTGTTTGAGAGTCTTGTAAGTGAATAAGTGAATCAAACTCTTATGTATATATATTACACCCAAAAGGGGTTTGAGAGTCTTGTAAGTGAATAAGTGAATCAAACAGCATACATCTTGCTTTGAACCAGAGTGTTGTTTGAGAGTCTTGTAAGTGAATAAGTGAATCAAACGAGCTGTTCCTCGCCGAATGATTGAGGGGTGTTTGAGAGTCTTGTAAGTGAATAAGTGAATCAAACTAAATCATCTTTAGTAGAGCCGTTCGGCGAGTTTGAGAGTCTTGTAAGTGAATAAGTGAATCAAACAAAAAATGTATTCAGGAAGCTAAAAAACCAGTTTGAGAGTCTTGTAAGTGAATAAGTGAATCAAACAATACCTTATACAGTAGTATTTCTAATAGGGTTTGAGAGTCTTGTAAGTGAATAAGTGAATCAAACAAATTTGGGTAACGGAAAGACCACTATACTGTTTGAGAGTCTTGTAAGTGAATAAGTGAATCAAACTACATCTGCCACCATTGTAGGAGGTTTTGGTTTGAGAGTCTTGTAAGTGAATAAGTGAATCAAACTTGTTTAGTCAAGGATAAAAGCAACCATGTGTTTGAGAGTCTTGTAAGTGAATAAGTGAATCAAACATTATTAAATCGAATTGACAATTTGATTGAGTTTGAGAGTCTTGTAAGTGAATAAGTGAATCAAACCTATCTCCCTCTTAATTTCGCTTGTCGTAGTTTGAGAGTCTTGTAAGTGAATAAGTGAATCAAACTTGCAGTAAATAGTAGATTGGAGGAAATAAGTTTGAGAGTCTTGTAAGTGAATAAGTGAATCAAACCTTTAACAGCTTTTCTGCCTGCGCCTTTGTGTTTGAGAGTCTTGTAAGTGAATAAGTGAATCAAACTATGAGATTGGTGATGATGTGCTGACACTTGTTTGAGAGTCTTGTAAGTGAATAAGTGAATCAAACTGCTTTAGACCAATTTCCTGAAAAAATGCCGTTTGAGAGTCTTGTAAGTGAATAAGTGAATCAAACCAGCTTTGTATCTGATAAATTCATAAAGCTGTTTGAGAGTCTTGTAAGTGAATAAGTGAATCAAACCTTGCCGTGCAGATTTTGAGACGGAGGTAGGTTTGAGAGTCTTGTAAGTGAATAAGTGAATCAAACATAGCCATTTGAAGTAACACCACAAGCAACGTTTGAGAGTCTTGTAAGTGAATAAGTGAATCAAACCAATCACTGGCATCATGCCATCATTTATATGTTTGAGAGTCTTGTAAGTGAATAAGTGAATCAAACTCCGGTACGTTAGTAACGGTTCCAAGATCAGTTTGAGAGTCTTGTAAGTGAATAGGTGAATCAAATATGCACGTCCATTCTGTACGTCTGCAAGAGGTTTGAGAGTCTTGTATGTGAATTAAACTGCTATAGCTTTGTCATGATCGTGTTTGAGAATTTTGTAAGTAAACAAAACTAAGAAAGGAATTAATTAATGGATAATAATCAAATCACAAATAATCAGTTTAAAGGAATTATAAAGATGATTATAGCACTCATAAAAAGTGATACACCTAAGGAAGAGTTACTGGAATATTTAACTGATTTAGTTGAAGATTAATGTATATATGAGTGTAAACAAAGCGCATGTTGAAAGATATGTAAAAACGTGACTATATAGATATAGCAGAATGATATTACATACCTCCCCCCACCACAGCCTTACTTACCACATCCCCTATATGTGATTCGGCTCCTGTGGCGGGGGAGACCTTTGTTCTGGTTCCTTTTTGTTACATGCTAGAATGTCTTTTGTAGAAATTCTGCATGCGATTTATAGTAGCGATAGTATTCGGTACCCTTTTCCTGACCATATTTGGTCACGAAGAGGTTGTGAATTTCCCGAAGGTTTGCTTTATGCGGGTATAGTTTTTTATAGAAATCATCAGTGAGAGCAATACCGGCATTAGAGTAAACAATCGATAAGAATTTTCGGTATTTTGTTTTCTTTTGCCAGTTGACCTTTGGTATCTCGTAGGATGAACTCTTTACTATACCATAGATATAACTTCCTTTTTCCTGACCGTAGATTGATATAAGTATGTTGTGGATGGCGGATAGATTACTTTTCCCGACACAGGAAAGTAATGTATCGACCTGTTCCTTATCATACAGCGGCGTAGATACAGCTTCTGGAATAGCAGCCTGTTTATCAATCTTAGCAGAAACAGCAATTTTGACAGGATTCGCAGCGGGAGTGGCTTCTACGATCACGTCCGGCTTTGGATTTTCTGCCTTTATTACTGAACCATCAATACCTTCCGGTACTGCAGCAAAAGCTGGAATTGCAGGAAGCAGTGGCTTTTGTACAGATAGTTCATTTGCCAGTGTGTGGAAAATGGAGGGAGCCTTGCGGCATACATGGTATCCGCGTTCCGTCCAGAAATGTACCACGCTGTCAAAACCTTTATCTTTTGAAACAATGATGAGGTTGTCGTCCGGATTTTTAACTGTATACGAACCAAGGTAGGTTACAAGTTGAAAATCTAAGGCATTATCAGTTCCGTTTTCACAGAGGATGAACTCAGGTTCAAAAGGGGACTGTTTCAATGCGACAACATTTGCATAGGACATGTTAGGAGATTTATCGGTGTAGAATACAAGGATACAGTCATCGTCATTCAGATAATCAAATAGTTGTATCCAGGAATCACCGACATTCTCACTATCTACAAAAAATATATTTCTCATGATCACCTCGTTTAACCAGAACAAAATAAGTATAGCATATAATTTTATCGAACTGAACAAGAAAATGTCGACATAAATGTCGGCAAAAAGATACCCCCACCCCACAGTAGTTTCATATACAATACATTTCAAAAATTCTGTCTTGTATCATATAACCACCATGGGACAGAGGTGCTTTATATTTATTATATGGTTATTTAATGGATCGCTTCTGAATTCATGGCAGTCATGGCAGTACCGGCATAAGGGTAAGCCCAGAGGAAGCTGCTTATTCCTCCATAAGTAACATCCATATCCAGTTCATAGGACTCTACATTTTTGAGATTCTTAATCTTTACATCTTGTGTAGCCCGAACCTTGAGCCGGAGTGTTTCGTTTGCCTTAAGAGTTAGGCTCTGGTTGCTTTTGTATTTCTTCCAGGTACCATCACCCTTGCGATAGGAAATGATATCAACACCTGTTTCAATGGTCGAACCATCGTCCAGCTCAATCGTCAGTACAGCATTGTCATATAATTTTAATGTGTCATTATAGGTTTTGCTGGTAATCTTATATACTGTTTCGTTATCAGCACATTTTACACTGTTGTCAAATTTGAACGTATATTTACCGCTTCGATTTGTTGCAGATATCTGTTCGTAGTCCGTAAAAGCACTGTAATATTTCTTCTTGCCGACCTTAAGATAAGTTCTGACCTTGTAGCGATATGTCTTACCCGCTTTTACGGTTTTGTCTTTATAGCTCAGGCTGGTTACACTCTTTTTGGTTGTTGCGATTTTTTTGTAACCTGAGATTCCCATTTCTTTCCGGTAGATTTCATATCCGGTTGGAAGTACGCCGCCTGAACTGTATAATTTCAGCGTGATCGACTTTGGGCTTCTTGGGGCTTCTGCAAACTGGTATTCGTCAAATGAACATGTCAGTCCGGTATAGGCAGATTCCGGAACTCCGGTTTTGATTACACATTTTTTATTCTTATAGCCACGAACCATGTAGCTGTAAGTTTTCTCTGTTTTTAATTTCTTGTCGGTGTAACTTTTCTTCTTGCCGGAGATGGTTGCTACCACCTTATATTTGCCGACATTTCCGTTTTTGTTTTCTGTGGCACGATAGATTTTATACTGAGTAACTCCTTTTTGTGCTTTCCATGTTATTTTTACCGAGGTCATCGATGTAGCGGTTGCCTTTATTTCAAGATAGCCACTGGCTTTTGCTGCCGGCATGCTTGTAAACATGAGCTCCCCGATCATAACAAACATGAGTATGAGACTGATAATCTTTTTGTTCATAACCTTCAACTCCTTTCTTTGTCCGATATACACAGTTTATATTTGATTTATTTTTATGTTCAGCCTGTGACTGGTGGACTATATCTTGTAATATGACATACACGAGGCTTTCGTAATGAGATGCATATTGTCAGTAAATATGGGTGCCTGTTTGAGCCGAAGGCGAGTTGGCACAGGAGTATTTACGAAAAAGACATATGCATCGAATAGAAAATGAAGTGTGTCATTTACAAGATATAGTCCACCGGTTAAAGGCTGAATATAAAAGATAAACTTTATACCTGTATACACGGTCTCCATAACCCTAAATTCCGACACATCATTCGCTTGATGTGCTTATATAAATTATACCATATACATATGCTGTTTCGGTACTGAAAGATTATCGTCAAAATGACGAAAAACCTAAGGGATTATACGTACTGCGGATACATTAAACATGCCGCATATTCCGGCAAGATTCTATGATGAAGCTTGCTGATGAATTGCGGCATGTTGATATAAAAATAGAATTGTTAAAGATATAAAAATTCATTCAGAGAGAGTTGCTGTTTGATAAAACGACTTACCCTTCAATCCCTTTCATAGTGAGCTGGATTCGTTTCTTTGCAAGATCCACGCCCATAACCTTAACTGTTACGATATCACCGACACTTACAACATCCAATGGGTGCTTGATGAATTTATCCGACATCTGAGATATATGAACCAGACCGTCCTGATGAACACCGATATCTACAAATGCACCGAAGTCGATTACATTACGGACTGTGCCCTTTAAGATCATGCCTTCCTTTAAGTCCTTCATTTCAAGGATGTCCCCACGCAGGATCGGCTGTGGCATTTCATTTCGAGGATCTCTTGCAGGTTTTTCCAGCTCTTTTACAAGGTCGGTAACCGTTACGGTTCCGACACCCAGTTCTTTTGCAAGTGATTTGATATCGCCTGCGGCTTTTGTGATACCCTTTAACTGACCGGATGCAAGATCATCCATGGAATATCCGAGATGCCGGATCAGTGTTTCGGCAATCTCGTAGCTTTCCGGATGGACAGAGGTAGCATCAAGCGGATTTGTACCACCTGAGATCCTCATAAATCCGGCACACTGTTCAAAGGCTTTCGGACCAAGCTTTGCAACCTTTAACAGTTCTTTTCTATTTGTAAAGCGACCGTTTGCTTCACGGTATTCTATGATATTTTTTGCCAGTGTTTTTGTAATACCCGAGATATGCTCCATCAGGGGAGCAGAAGCTGTGTTTAAATCAACACCTACCTGGTTTACGGAATCCTCAACGACAGCATCTAATGCTTCTGTCAATTTCTTCTGATTCATATCGTGCTGATACTGACCGACACCGATTGCTTTCGGATCGATCTTAACCAGCTCGGCGAGCGGATCCTGAAGTCTTCTTGCGATTGAAGCGGCGCTACGCTGACCGACATCAAAGCTTGGGAATTCTTCTGTTGCAAGCTTGCTTGCCGAGTATACAGATGCTCCGGCTTCATTTACGATCACATACTGAACCTTTGTATCCAGCTCATGGATAAGATCGGCAATGATTGCCTCGGACTCACGGGAAGCGGTTCCGTTCCCGACAGAGATCAGTGAGATGTTGTATTTTTTGATCAGATCCTTTAAGATCTTCTTTGATTCCTCCACCTTATTTTGAGGGGCAGTCGGGTAGATGACTTTCGTAGTGAGTACCTTTCCCGTTGCATCAACGACTGCCAGCTTACATCCGGTACGGAATGCAGGATCCCAGCCAAGTACGACATGACCGTTGATCGGTGGCTGCATTAAGAGCTGTTTTAAATTACTGCCGAATACTTTGATCGCACCATCTTCGGCATCTTCGGTCAGACTGCTTCGAATATCACGTTCGATGGATGGAGCGATCAGACGTTCATAGCTGTCGGCAATCGCGTCTTTTAAGATGTCATTTGTATTCGGATTATCCCGTACGACCACTTCACGGATCAGATAACCGATGATCTCGTCGACCGGTGCGTCGATCTTAACGGAGAGAAATTTTTCCTTTTCACCACGATTAATGGCGAGTGTACGATATCCGGTCATCTTGCGGACGGGAGTGCTGAAATCATAATACATTTCATATACGGATTCTGCTTCCGGATCTTTTGCGGTAGTTATAAGAACTCCCTTATCCATTGTTCGGTTTCGTATCTCGGTTCGATATTCTGCATTATCCGAAATGGATTCTGCGATAATGTCCATAGCTCCTGCGATTGCTTCTTCCGGGGAGTGAACTTCTTTTTCTTCTGATACATAGGCGAGGGCTTCTTCCGTGATCGGCTTATTTGTCATTTGTAGGGAGATGATATTTGCAAGCCCTGTAAGTCCCTTGCTCTGTGCGATCGTGGCACGAGTCTTTCTCTTTGGCTTATATGGGCGGTACAGATCCTCGACAGCTACCAGGGTTTCGGCAGCCAGAATGGACTGCTTCAGTTCTTCGGTCAGCATGCCTTGTTCTTCGATCGTTGCAATGACCTTTTCTTTTCGTTCTTCTAGTCCTCTGAGGTAAGTAAGACGTTCATCCAGAGTACGAAGCTGCTCATCGTTTAAAGAACCGGTAGCTTCTTTTCTGTATCGTGCAATAAAAGGGATAGTGTTTCCCTCATCTATCAGTTTAACGGCAGCGGCTACCTGCTCCTGCCGGCACATAAGTTCCTGACTGATCTTCAAAATAATATCCATAATCGTGAAACCTCTTTCTTAATTTGTATCATTCACCGTAACAGGCAATGCCATGTATATAGTGTGTGTTCTGATGCGGATCTGGTGATACGAGAACAACCGAATATAGTGCAATGACATATATTGTGCGTTCGAGTCCGCTTGCTGCAACCCGTACAGACAGGTTGGAACATTGTATAGTTGCATATTACGGTAAAGCAGAATCTAGTATATGCGAAATTTCGGTAGGATTCAAGCATGGAGACAGACAAATTATGGAAAAGTACAAAACAGAAAAACGCAGCAGATGTAAAATGAAGTATCTATAAAATGACAGATTCGCTGGAAAGATATGTGCGGCTGTGTTATACTGAAACAGACACAAGGTGCGGGTGTACATGTCCGGTTATATCTAAAAAATGCCCCGAGGGTATGGAATGGAGCAGAACATGCAGGGTTTTACAAATACAGCAGACAGAGATGAAACAGTTTCTTATATAGAAGATGGCAGTTGTCAGGCAGATCGTGTTGAGACTGCGATGGCATTTGCGAAGCGATGTCATCAGGGACAGACGCGTCTTGGCAGAGATGGCAAAGCGCCGTATTATGATGAACATATTCTTGGCGTTTATCATATATTAAGAGACGAATGTCATGTAGAGGATGAAACTGTACTTGTAGCTGCATTACTGCATGATACGGTAGAAGATACGGACTGTACATTTGAAGATATTGAACAGATCTTTGGTACGGATATCAGGGATCATGTATATTTATTAAGTAAACTCGAAGGAGAGACCTTCTCCGACTATTCAAAACGTCTATTTGACCACGCTCCGGCACAGGTGGTCATGATCAAGCTTGCAGACAGACTGCATAATCTAAGAACTATCCTTTTTGTATCCAATCGCAAATGGATCCAGAGAAAAGTAAATCAGACTTATACCGATATCCTTGACCGGTTAGAGCAGGTAAAAGACAATCTCGGAGAGGACTATGCTTCCGAGATATCTATGTTAAAAGATAAAATTATCGAACAGCTTGCTGTTGTTCAGGCAGAACTGGATAAGAAGCGGGAGACAATTCAATAATACCGATTTCCCCGTCCGTCGGACTTTCGAAATCGTACAGCTATTAGCACTCCGGGCTATTCGCCCTTCTTACTCATATCTGTTTATCTGCCAAATAAATAAGCAACGTTGTCTTTATACAGACACGTTGCTTATTTGCTTGTCAGATTTATTGTCATATGTTTTCAATCTGCCAGTCGATCGGTTCAACACCGTGTTCGATCAGGAAGTTGTTCGTTTTGCTGAAGGGCTTGCTTCCCCAGAATCCACGATAGACCGATAACGGACTTGGATGTGGAGCCTTTAAGATCAGATGATTCGGATTGTTTAACATCGAAGCTTTTTTTTGCGCATACGAGCCCCATAAGATGAATACGATCGGGCGATCCTGACGGTTTAAGATCTCCATGCAGGCGTCTGTAAATTGTTCCCAGCCATGCCCTTGGTGGGAATTTGCCTGATGCGCCCGTACGGTCAGAACAGCATTTAACATCAGGACGCCCTGCTCTGCCCATTTAACGAGATAACCGTTATTTGGAATATAGCAGCCGAGGTCATCGTGAAGCTCCTGATAGATATTGGCAAGAGAAGGAGGAATATCGACTCCCGGCTTTACACTGAAGCTCAGACCATGCGCCTGACCTACATTATGGTAGGGATCCTGGCCGATAATGACGCATTTGACCTTTGACAATGGTGTCAGATGAAATGCATTGAATATATCATCGGCAGGTGGGAAGATTTCTCTTGTGGCATATTCATGTCCGACAAAATTAAACAGTTCTTTATAATATTCTTTTTTATATTCGGGCTTCAGTTCCGGAGCCCAGTCATTTGAAATAGCTGGCATAATTCAGACTCCTTATCTATAGTGTAAAGGATACGTTTTCATTTCGGGACGACATTCTGCATTCTAAAAATGAAAAGAGCATCCTATGTGTTTCGTTTTTAAAAATAGTGTAACATAAAGAATATTTAATGTAAATTTTAAGGTGTAATTTTACTCTGAAACATTGTCAGGTGAGAGACTTTGTGGTATCATCTTTTCAAATGAAATTTTTGCAGAAGGGGTGCTGAAAATGGAGAAAGCATATAAGACAATGAAAACTTCAGGCGCAATAAATATTGCATTAGGCGTAGTGGTTCTGGTGCTTGGACTTGCATCCGGTATATTGATGATCGCATCGGGCGGTTGTCTCTTGAAGAACAAACGTCATATTGTATGGTAGAAATGACAATTTTATGCACGCTGGTACAGGAAGAACAGTTACCGCGTGCATATTTTTTCTGCAAAAATGGGGTTGACAGACAGCGAGACACTGTGTTAAAGTCGATACAGATAATACGATGAAGAGGAATAGTAGAATCTATGAAGCATTCAGAGAGTTGTCGGTTGGTGTGAGACAGCAGTGGAACAGATTTGAACTCGCCTCAGAGTAGCCCGCTGAAAGGAAGTAGGATGGGATGGAGCCTGACCATTATAGCAGGAGGATATAAGAGATTCATATCTGTATCTGTAACGAGAGCATACAACATGTATGAAATAGAGTGGTACCGCGTATAACTTACGTCTCTATAGGTGATGAGATGTAGGTTTTTTTATTGCCATATTTTATGTAATATATGAATAGAAGAACAAAAGCCGTTACAGGAGCTTATACAGAAAACAGAAACAGGAGGTTAAACATGAAGAATTTTGAGCATTACAAAAGAGGCTATTATATGCCGCCGGAAAAGTCTGTAAAATGGGTAGAAAAAGAGTATATTGATAAGGCACCGATCTGGTGCAGTGTAGATTTAAGAGACGGTAATCAGGCACTGATCGTTCCGATGAATCTGGATGAGAAACTGGAGTTCTTCAAAGAACTTGTACGGATCGGTTTCAAAGAGATCGAGATTGGTTTCCCTGCAGCATCAGAAACAGAATATGAGTTCTGCCGTACCCTGATTGAGAAGGATATGATACCGGATGATGTAACCATTCAGGTGCTGACACAGGCAAGACCGCATATCATTAAGAAAACATTTGAAGCAATTGATGGCGCAAAGCATGCGATCGTTCACCTGTATAATTCGACATCCTATGCACAGAGAACACAGGTATTTAAGAAATCAAAAGAAGAGATCTTACAGCTTGCGGTTGATGGGGCAAAATTGTTGAACCAGATGGCAGAAGAGCACGGAGTAAATTATCCGTTTGAGTATTCGCCGGAGAGCTTTACCGGAACAGAGATTGACTATGCATTGGACGTATGTAATGCAGTTATCAAAGAATGGAAGCCTACTCCGGATCGTAAGGTTATTATTAACCTTCCTGCAACTGTAGAAATGTCACTTCCGCATGTATATGCAAGTCAGATCGAGTACATGAGTGAACATTTGATTGACAGAGAAAATGTTATCCTGTCCTTACATCCACATAATGACCGTGGATGTGGCGTAGCAGATGCAGAGCTTGGTATTCTTGCAGGTGCAGACAGAATCGAAGGAACTTTATTTGGAAATGGTGAGAGAACCGGTAATGTAGATATCATCACACTTGCGATGAATATGTTCACACATGGAGTAGATCCTGAACTTGATCTGTCCGATATTCCAAAGCTGACAGAATTATATGAACGCGTAACCAATATGCATGTATATGAGCGTTCTCCATATACGGGAAAATTAGTCTTTGCAGCATTTTCAGGTTCTCATCAGGATGCGATAGCAAAGGGTATGAAGTACAGAGAGGATCAAGGAGATGGTATGTGGACAGTACCATATCTTCCACTGAATCCGGAGGATATCGGAAGAAAATATGATGGAGATGTTATCCGTATCAACAGCCAGTCAGGAAAGGGAGGTATCGGTTATATTCTCCAGTCCAAGTACGGTTTTGATCTTCCGCCAAAATTCCGTGAGGATCTTGGTTATACAGTTAAAGATGTATCTGATAAGGCACATAAGGAATTATCCGCTACCGAAGTTTTGGATATTTTCCAGAGCACATATGTCAATATAGAAAACCCTGTTCGGATGTTGGAGTGTCATTTCGTTCAGGGAGATGGAATCTCAACTGAGATCACGATTATGAAATATGGCGAAAAGAAAGTATATCATGGTAAAGGAAATGGTCGTCTGGATGCTGTCAGTAATGCAATTAAGAAGCATTTTGACATTGACTTCAAGATCGTCTGCTATGAGGAGCATGCATTACAGGTAGGTTCTAACTCACAGGCAGTCGCTTATGTAGGTCTGGAAGGAAAAGACGGAACAGTTACCTGGGGTGCAGGTATCAAGGATGATATTATTGATGCATCTGTATATGCTTTAATCTCAGCAATTAACAGAACAGGCGTGTTATAATAAATAAAAAAGCCATTCAGCCGGTATATTATAAGCAAATAACAATATCGGTTGGATGGCTTTTTAGTGCTTTGGAAAAAAGATTATGAAGTCTGACTCAGCTTTTTATAGCAGTAGCCGATGATATCTTTTCGGGTTACGATACCGATGAATTTGTTGTGGTCGTCTACTACCGGAACGAAGTTCTGTGCCATCGCACGGGCGATCAGATCTTCCATATTTGAGTTGATTGATACGGAAGCATATTCGAATTTTTTCGGAATGTCGGACAAACGGATATCTTCGGATTCGGACAGATGGTTCAATCCGTTTTTCTTGCAGAACCAGAGGATATCACCCTCGGTGATCGTTCCGACATATTCGCCGTTACCCGACAGAATAGGAATTGCTGAATATCGATGGATCTCCATCTTTTCAAGAATCTGTCTTAAAGTAAATGTGTTTTCTATAAATGCAACCTCGCTCTTAGGAGTCAGAAAAAATAAAATATTCATAGGTCAGGGAAAATCCTCCTTTATGTAAAATATAACTTTGTATTATTTGGTATCAGCGGCAACCGTTTATTATTCGTGTCTGTATCTATTATAGAAGATGTCGACAGGGTTTGCAATTTACATTCTCTTAATTTTGTTTGAAAAAAGTGTGACAGATTTCAGAAAAAACAGAGAAAAAAACTTCGGGTTGTTTAATAAGGTGTTATTTGTTAAAATAAATATAAGTGTAGGCTTGTGCGTGCACATTTACAGACAGGAGGAAAGCTATGGCTGCGGATAACGTATATGATGAAGACCAGGAATACTTGATCGAAGCGCGTGATACAATCTCCGAATTAGAAGATTTAAAAGATAAGCTGGAGGAGATCAGACTGCTCCAGAAGAAGAATAAACGGGCGATCGTCCGGGAAGAACGGGCAACCAGTGATGAGATCAGTGCCACATTAAAAAAAAGAAAAGAACAGATCGCTGCAAGCTATGACAGACAGATCGATGTAAATAATTCTAAGATCCGTCAGGTGCAGACGAAGAAGGATAAAAAGAAAAGCCAGAGAATGGAAGATCGGATCAATAAGGAGACGGCAGATATCCGGGAGGAGAATCGTCAGCTGAATGCGGCTATTAAGACCTTGTTCAAAAAGAATCATGTTCCGGCCTTTTGTAATACGAAGATGTATTATTGCCTGTTTTCCCCAAAAGGCATGAGCGAATTTCTGGAATTGTTTGTGATTCTTTTGGTTGCATGCGGAGGAATTCCGGCAGCAGTGATTGCGATTTTAATGAATACAAAGTTCAAGACCGGAAGCCATACCGCAATGTGTGTACTGATCGCAGCACTGATCATAATTACTGAGTTTATTATTTATTTCATTGTATTTAACCTGACAAAGGTGAAACATAGAGATTTGATCCGGGAGGGAAGAAGAACCCGCGATAAGATCATAGCTAACGAGAAGGCTGTAAAAGCGATCAAGAATTCAATTGCAAAGGATAAGGATGAGAGCATTTACAGACTGGGTAAATATGATAAAAAGATTCAGGAGTTAGAAGATGCGGGTGGAGTGATCAGTGATGAAAAACTGGATGCGCTTCGTACCTTCGAGAAAGAAACCAAACAGTTGATTACGGATGAGATCACCGGACGCAGAAAAGAGAAAATGGACCGATTGAAATCCGAACGTGATACACTGGAAAATGATTTCGGTGATACGCAGAAGAAGATATCCGAATACGAGCTTATGATCACGAACAAATATGAAACATATCTCGGAAAGGACTTTTGTACAGAAGAAAAATTATCTGATCTGATCTCAATCATGGAAGAAGGATCAGCAAGTACAGTAGCTGAGGCTATCAAAGTTTATAAAGGAGATGACAGATGATGATCGGCATAGACGAGTGCTCTGCCAATGTATTCTGCCATCTGTTTAACTGTATATAATCGGGTATTCTGGAGTAGATTTGCTCCGGCATTCCCGGAGAGATTAACGATTCCGGTAATAGACATATCGCCTATTGCCGGAAGTTTTTTGTTTACACCTTTTCCCGGAAACAGGTGGGAGTTCGTGATCGTAACCATTCCCATATCTTTGGACATGCCAAGAGATGCATCTACGGCGATCACAAAAGGATCGTCAAAATCTTCGTAGATATGGTCAATTGTATCACGGATATTAAGTGCGTGAACCGGATATTCCAGTGTTCCCGCAACCTGATAGGCGGTATCGTGCGCAAGGATGTAGTCGCCGACCAGAGGACCGAGTGCATCTCCGGTAGCGCGGTCTGTTCCGATGCAGATTACGATTATATCCTTGCCATAACCTTCCATATCATGGATTAATTCTACGATCCGGTTGCCCAGCTCGTGACAGGTATGGCTCCGGGCCGGATTGAAGTATTCGGTTTTCCGTTTTTTTACTTTCTTGCTGATATTCATAAACACCTTTCCAAAAGTATATCTTACTATAAAGTATTACCCGGATTGATAAAGTTTACACAAAACCGAAAAATAAAATGTCGAAATACTCAAAAAGAAAAATTATAGATTGCCATATATGTTGACAAAATTTGATAAGTACAGACTTTCCCAAATGCTATTATCAGAACAAATCTAAAAAGAGTGCTTTCGGAATGAGCCGGAGCCAATAATAATTATGGGGGAGTGTAATCATGATAGAGATCGTGTATGACAAGACTACAGCGGAGAAAAACGGAAAAAATGAAATGCATTACAAAATGCCGAAAAATATCAGACAGATAGGAAATGCTCCGGATAAGAAGAAAATATACATAGAAGATTATGTAATGACATTCCTGCGTAAGATCGCAGAGCCGGGTAATACGACCTCCCGGGGAGCCATCCTGCTTGGAGAGTACTTTAAAGATGGTGATACGGAGACGTTATTTATCAGTGGAGCGGTAGAGGCACAGAATCTGGAATTTGATGTGGATCAGATCAAATTTGATGATCATATTTGGAGCGGGCTTTATGCGGAGATCAACAAATATTTTGAAAATCTGTCAGTTGTCGGATGGTTTCTTTCGCGCATGGGATTTTCCACAGATATCAATGAAAAAATCACAAGACTGCATCTGGAAAATTTCAGGGGAAGGGATAAGGTGTTGTTTGTCATGGATTCCTTAGAATGTGATGATGCTTTTTATGTGTGTGAGAAAAATCACTTGATGCGGCAACGGGGATATTATATATATTATGTTCGAAATGAAGCTATGCAGAATTATATTATCAGCCGCAAAAACATGACGACGGAGGACAAGGATCAGGCGACGCTGCGAAAAGATGCAGAGCTTGTAAAGAATTTTCAGGCAATGCGAGGCGAATCCCAAAAGAAAGAAAAAAAACAGAAAAGTAAGTCTTATGTAAAATATGCAGTTGCGTCTTTTGCGGCTGTATTTGTATTATCAATGGGCGTTGTTGTATCGGGGAGCTATGATAAGATGAAAGATATAGAGTCAACGATACGAAAGATGGAATTGCAAAATGATGATTCGGATGTACAGGTATTTTCAAACAGCAATACGGAGCAGACGATCTATACCAAAGATGTCGGACAGGAAAATACCGAAGATGGAAGTGGGACTGCTTCGACAGTATCTTCTGAAATCGAGACAAAAGATGAAAATACGGAAAAAGACAGTAGTGGAACGAAAAATGAGGAAACAGGGCAGAATACCATAGAAACCACGAGTGCAGGAACAGAAGAGGTATCTACACAGGAAACAATGTCCAATGAAGCCGTTGAGTATTATACAATTGAAGAAGGAGATACGCTCATGAGTATATCATTAAAAATGTACAAGTCTCCCAATTATGTAGATGCATTGATGAATGCCAACGGAATAAAAGAAGGAGATACTATCTATCCGGGAGAAAAAATAGCTATTCCATCTGTAAACTAAAGATGTTATACTATCCACGAAAGAAAATTCCATAAAGTGACAGAGGTAACATATGGCAAAGGAAATAGAAGAAAAAAAGAACCGCAGAAAGTTTTTGGCACATGTAAAGACAAAACGGACGGCGAAGAGAGAACAGATAGATGACGAGAACAGCAATGTGATAGAGGTAACACCGGGAATTTCCGCAAGGGTAAAAGTCCTTATTGTGATATTGGTGATCTTAATTGCAGCGATTGTGATTGTATCTGTGAGAAGATATATTAACACAAGAGAATATCAGGGATATAATGTAGTGTCATCTGTAGAAACGAAAGGAGATAATATTGCAGATTACATCATGTTCAGTGATAATGTATTAAAAGTGACCAAAGATGGTGTGGCATATATTGATGCCACCGGAAATACCGTCTGGGACTGCAGCTATGCAATGAAGATGCCTCAGGCTGTTGTAAATGGAGATTATGCGGCTGTGGCCGATATGAACGGACGAGATGTATATGTATTTAATAAATCAGGAAAGGTCAGTAATCAGACACTGAATTATGATATCACAAATATTGATATTGCCTCCCAGGGAGTATATGTTGTGATCCTGTCAGGCGAAAATGAGAATTATATCAATGCATATGATAAAGACAGTAAAGAGATCTACGAGATGAAGACATCTATAGAAAATAGTGGTTATCCGCTTGATATTGCCGTATCGGACGATGGGCAGAAGTTATTTACCAGTTATGTGAAGGTGGATGGAACAACAGTACCGGATTATCTTGCAGCATATAATTTTGGCTCGGTAGGACAAAACGAGAATGCTGATCGATTAATGGGTGGTTTTACTTTTGATGATACAATCTTTCCATATGTGGATTTCATAGATAACGATACAATTGCCTGTTTTGGTGATGACAGGATCGTGATCTATTCCATGAATGAAAAACCGAGCGAAAAAGCAGAGATAAGTCTGGATGGCAGAGAGATGTTAGGTGTATTTGCAAATTCTCACTATGTAGGCTATATATCTGCGAATGCAGATACCTCAGCGGGAAGATACCATATCTATATATATGATACAAACGGTAAATTGACCGCAGAGGCAGATTATAACAATACATTTTCAAAAATATATGCAACGGAAGATGAATTGATTATTGCGGGAGAATTCGACTGCAGCATTTACTATCTGAATGGTGCAAAGAAGTTTTCTACGACATTCCGAAAGAATCTGATCGATATTGTTCCGTCGGGCAATAAATTAGAATATATCGCAATATTTGAAAATGAAACAACGATTATAAAACTTACCATGAAGAATGAGAAGGAAAACAAATGAATTTATTAGTCCTGGGAATAGCGGCATTTATGTTGCTGTTTATGTTGCGTGGATACAGGATTGGATTATTTAAGAGTGCTGCCGGTGCAATTGGGATTGTGCTGGCAGTATTCTTGACTGCACTTCTGTATCCGGGTGTTAACAAATTGTTGTGTGAACAGACAGCATTAGATGAAACCATTAAAAATAACATAATACAAAAATTTGAGCTGCCGCAGGAGACGGAAGAAATCACCAGGAATCAGGAAATTGAACTGATCGACAAACTTGATCTTCCGGCAGGAGTCAGAGACTGGCTGATAGAAAATTGTAACGGGGAGCAGTATTTAGAGACAGGTGTAAACAATGTCTGCGATTATATTGCCGAAACCTTGACGGCCATGGTTATGCGTGGTATTTCGTATGTACTTACATTTCTTATTTTAACTTTGTGTATTCATATTTTAATTACAGTTCTGGACGTGGCAAGTTATATTCCGATCGTAAAAGGAATTAATAAAGCGGGTGGAATTTTATTTGGTGCAGGACAGGCGTTGCTGTTTGTCTGGATATTTATGGGGATTGTAACACTTCTTTCAACATTTAACTGGGCATTGCAGGTGATGAAAATGATCGATGAAAGTTCACTTTTGGCATGGATATACAAAAAAGACATTTTTTTGAAAATAATAGTTGACATCCTGGAAAAGATTTAGTATAGTATCACTTGCTGGTCGCGAGAACAGCTTGAACAACAAAAAAGATTGAAAATAATCGAAAAAAGTTGTTGACAAACATTAACGATATGTGTTAATATATCGGAGTTGCTGTTCGAGACAGCAACAAACAACGACAAATGATTTCATGATGATTCTCATCTGGAAAGCATGCAGAGCATCAAAAAAGAAATTAAAAAAGTTGTTGACAAAGAACACTGAATGTGATAACAT